>ENA-OWNT01000051-OWNT01000051.1-seawater-metagenome-genome-assembly--contig:-NODE-51-length-362594-cov-29.947266_pt1 | contig 362594 bp, 315 predicted proteins | sample MGYA00238136_ERZ651165 | MGnify/ENA primary metagenome ERZ651165 (study PRJEB26861, sample SAMN08777766) | seawater metagenome | isolation source: coastal seawater | place: USA: Florida | collected... | reverse complement strand
GCGCCCATTGTCCAATATTCCCCACTGCTGCCTCCCGTAGGAGTCTGGGCCGTGTCTCAGTCCCAGTGTGGCTGATCATCCTCTCAGACCAGCTATCCGTCGTCGCCTTGGTGAGCCGTTACCTCACCAACAAGCTGATGGAACGCGGACCGATCTTCCGGTGCAAGTTGCCCTGCTTTCTTTATCAGGCCCGAAGACCCGACAAACGTATGCGGTATTAGCTCAGGTTTCCCCGAGTTGTCCCCCGCCGAAAGGTACGTTATCCACGCGATACTCACCCGTGCGCCACTCTCCACTCCCGAAGGAGCTTCTCGTTCGACTTGCATGTGTTAGGCATGCCGCCAGCGTTCGTTCTGAGCCAGGATCAAACTCTCCAGTTTTTTCCTGTTTCATTCACTGCTCTTACTTGTCTCGAAAGACGTTCAGTACAGCGTCGCTTTTATTTCAACTCTCAACCCATGCTTGCCGGCTACGGCTTTATCGGGCTGATGAATCGACGGAAATGCTTTCGTACAAGCATTCCGTTCACGTGTTTCTATTTGGTTTTCAGAGAACCGGGGAGCAACTCAGAACTGCTGTCTTTGCTGCGTTGGTGCGGCGCGTCGTTTCCGGCGGCCGGGGGCGCATTGTACGGATTTCTGCGCAGACGTCAAGCGTTGGGGAGAGAACTTTGTCGTTTTTTTTATTCTCCAATGTTTTCAATGGGTTTGAGGCGCCTCTCGGCTGGTTTTCGCCCCTTGCGTGGGTGGCGGTTGTGCAAACTCCGATCTTTTTCGATCTTTTTCGATCGTTTTTGCCCGTTCGCGGTGGTTGGAGATCGTTTGCGATCTTCAGGAAGGCTTCTTGGGCAAACAACGTCCGGCGAAAAGGCGCGATAAGGGTGAGTGTGGTTGGGCGAAGGCCCAGGCTTCGGCTACCTTTGAAGGAAGCTGCGGCGCCAACCGCAATGAAAGGCTGTGACATGCAACGTGGACACCTGCTCGGATTCCTCCTGGCGACGATCATGGCGGTGGGCTGTAACCCGCCCATTGTCGAAGAGGACGCTGGCGTCGACGCCGGCAACAGCGGGTTTCGAGGCTCCATTGGCCTGGTGACCGGCGCGGCCAACGCCGTGGACCCAGAAGTCGTGCGCGACTGGCGGCGCAAAGTGAAAGACGCGCAACAGCGCGCAGGGCTGCGTGAGGTGCGCCGTGAAGCCAACCTCCAGGACCCCACCGGCGACCCCATCTTGGAAGACATCGCCCGCCTCGAACGCGACGAACGACTGCGGGCAACGCTGCCCCGGGAGCACAAGCCGCTGGTGTGGAGCAAAACGCCGACCTGGAGACGCGGCGAGCTGGTGGTGACGTTTGCCGTGGGGGCGCACTCCAAGTTGAGCCTGCATGCCGCAGTGGGAAACCTGTTGCGCGAAGCAGGCCTCGACGACGGGCGCACCTGGCGGGTGTCGTCGTGCACCGCAGACGTGATGTGCTTGGTGCATGTATTTGACGAGAACGACAAACCGCTGGACCTCTTGGAGACCGAACGCATGGCCATGTCGCTGCGCAAGGTGCTGCCAAGCGTGGATGCCACGTTGTCAACGTTGTCGCTGAACTACTACCGCCACATCATGGCGGCCCCCAACGACGAGTACTACCCGATGCAGTGGCACTATGAGGCGGCGTCGATTCCGGCGGCGTGGGACATCACCACGGGCAGCCCGACGGTGGTGATGGCGGTGCTCGACACAGGGGGCGTGTTGGAGCACCCCGACATGCAGGGGCGGTGGTTGCAGGGCGCCGACCTCATCTCGGACCCTGGCGTGGCCGGCGATGGCAACGCACGCGACACCGACGCCACCGACGTCGGCGACCAAGCGTACGGCGACGCCAGCTCGTGGCACGGCACGCATGTGGGCGGCACCATTGGCGCCTCCACCAACAACCAGCTGGGCGTGGCTGGGGTGATGTGGACGGGGGGCGTGCTTCCGGTGCGGACGTTGGGCTTGGGCGGGGCGGGCACCGACTTCGACATCCTCTCCGGCATGTACTGGTCGGTGGGAGCGCAAGCGGACGATGTGCCGGCCAACCAGTTCCCGGCGAAAATCATCAACTTGTCGCTGGGGGGTCCGTCGACACCGGACGGCGATCAACTGTGGACGGATGTGACCACCGACGTGCTCGAAACCCGGGCAGAAGAGTTTGGCCATCCCATCTTTGTCGTCGCCGCAGGCAACGAAGACCAAGACGTCGCCAACTCGACGCCGGGGAACTTGGAGCGGGTGATCACCGTCGGCGCCTCCCGCTTCAACGGCGAACGCGCCAGCTACTCCAACTGGGGGGCGCAGATCGACATCATGGGCCCTGGCGGCGAGACCACCGAAGACCTCAACCAAGACACCTTCGGCGACGGCGTGCTCTCCTGCTACGAGTCGGCCTACAACTTCAACCAGGGCACTTCGATGGCGACGCCTCACGTCGCCGGCATCATCGGCCTCATGGCGTCGTTGAACCCCGGCATCACCCACGACGAAGCACAGACCATCTTGAAGTCGACGGCGAACCCCGCTGGCCAATGCAATGAAGGCTGCGGCACCGGCAACGTGAATGCGGCCAATGCGCTGCTGGCGTTGGGCGGCGAGGTGGCTGAAGTCCCGGTCATCGCTCTCGACCAAAGCGTGATGGTGTTTTCGCCAGGGCAGACCGCGCGCGACGTCGTCATCGTCAATGTTGGTGCCGTCGACGCCGATTTTGAAGTCACCGTAGTGGGGCCACAGGCCGACTTGTTCTCGGCGACTCCTGTGACAGGCACTGTGGCCACGGGCGCGCTGTTGCCCATCCAGGTGCGGCTGACCCGCGGCGACTTCGAAGCGGGCGCCGCCAACGTGATCATCGAAGGCGTCGGCGCCGCGCAAGGACAGTCGCTGCGGCTGGACGTCAGCTTCTCCGACGTGGAGCCGCCGCCGCCGGTGCGGGTGTTGAACTCCGTTGAAGTCTCAGCATTCGCCGTCGACGACAACAATGAACTCACGCTCGCCGCCAAGGTGGTGACGACGTCAGGAGAAGGGTTTGCTTGGGAGCTCTTCCCGCTGCACGACGGCAACTACTACGTCTTCGGCGTCGGCGACGACAACGCCGACGGCGCCTTTGACTACGACCGCGAGAGCATTGGCGCGTGGCCGCGCATCGACCGTCCTCAGGTGCTGGAGTTGGGCGAGAACCAGATTCTCAGCCCGGTCGACTTCAGTTTGACGGGTGGCTTTTTCATTCCCACCAACACCGGTGCCGCTGGCGACCCCTGCACCGACGACAGCCAGTGTGCGTTTGCGCCGGATGCGCAGTGCATTGTCGACGGGGCTTGGCCGTCTGGCTACTGCACCCGCGACTGCAGCGACGGATATTGTGGAGCCGGGTCGAGCTGTGAGGCGTTGGCTTGTGGCGAGGGCACCTGCTTCTTGTGCCTCAAAAGCTGCACCGCCGACAGCCAATGCCGCACCGGCGGAGACTACGTGTGCGACGCCTATGGGTCGTGCACGCCGCTCGGCTTCTGATGCACCCGACACATTGTGGCGCATGACCAAGGCCCCCGACGTGGGGGCCTTTGTTGTGGCCGCTCCGTCTGTGTTTCAAGCGCTGTTTCGGAGCACAGAATCGACGGCCTTGGCGCCGGATCCCGTTGCCACCTGGGGGGCGAGCAAGCTAGACGACCGTTGCTGCAACGGCCGGATGTGCTGTGCCGTTGCCAACGTTTGCCCACCCCCTCCCCTTGGAGCTCAACATGCTGACCATCGGCGATCAATTCCCCAAGTTCGAACTTGCTGCTTCTGTCAAATGCTCGGACAACCTCGACGAAGCCTTCGAGACGATGACCAACGACAGCTTCGACGGCAAGTGGAAGGTGTACTTCTTCTGGCCCAAAGACTTCACCTTCGTGTGCCCCACCGAAATCCAAGGCTTCGGCCTCATCGCTGACAAAGTCGCCGAAGCCGGCGGCCAAATGTTCGGCGTGAGCCTCGACTCCGAGTTCGTGCACAACGCCTGGCGCAAGCACGAGCCCCGCCTCACCGACAGCCCCTTCCCCTGGCTCGCCGACATCGGTGGCAAGCTCACCGAAGAACTCGGCATCCTGCGTGCCGACGCTGGTGTCGCCATGCGCGCCACCTTCATCGTCGACCCCAAGAACACCATCCAATGGGTGTCGGTGTACGGCGCTGAAGTGGGCCGTGAGCCCGCCGAAGTGCTGCGCGCTCTGCAAGCCACCATCGACTTCATCGATCACGGCTCGCTCATGCCTTGCGCCTGGATCCCCGGCCAAGCGACCCTCACCCCCGGCGAGTGAGCGACGCGGCAGTGCTGCATGCGAAGACGCCCTCCCCTCGGAGGGCGTTTTTGTTGCATGGTCTGCCAAGGAGAGCCCCATGAGCATGGACACCCCCCTCGACGACACCGAAGTGGAAGCACAGCTGCGAGAGCACCCCATGTGGGCGCTCGACGACCACGGCGGGCAGATGGCCTTGCACCGCACCTTCACCTTCGCCAACTTTGCCGACGCCTTTGCCTTCATGACGCGGGTGGCGTTTGCCGCCGAGCAGCTGAACCACCACCCCAACTGGGCCAACGTTTACAACACCGTCGAGGTGCACGTGTCGCACCACGACGCGGGCGGCATCTCCCGTCGCTGTTTTGCATTGGCGGGCGCCATGGACGCCGCCGCCAACGTCTTCTTGCCGTCGTGACGTTGGAGCCGGCTATGCCGGCGTGACGTGGCGGTTGCGCGCGTGCTCGTCGCTGGCGTCACCGCCCAACGCCAGTTCGTTGCGTTGGGCAGGCTGCGGGTTCCACACGTTGCTGCGGTAGTGGTCGACGACGGGCGACGTCGGATGCGCATCTTTGCCGGGCGTGTCTTCGATGGTGATCTTCACGTCCCGCCAGTGGGAGTCGCCGCCGATGCTTTGGTAGCGGCCGCGCGGACGCGCCTGCACATGTGGGCCGGTGACGTCGAGGTCGGCTTTGTCGTCGACGCGAATGTAAAGCAAGCGCACCTCTTCGCCGACTTCGCCCATGACGTCGATGTGGGTCTGTTCGCGGTACCCCGCGTTCTTCTGGAGGTACACGACGGTGGCGTTTTCGAAGGTCTCGCCGCCCACCTGCACGGAGTGTCCGTCGTAGGCCCTGCCCTGCACGATGAGCATGCCCGTGTCTTGGTGGACGTGGTTCCACCACCCCGAAAAGTGGCTGTTGCCAGCGAGGGTGCACGACACGCGGTTGAGGCGAAAGCCGGCTTGGTGTTGGGCATCGGTGAGCGTGTCGGGCGTGCGGTACGTCGACGACGACGGGAGCTGGTCGAGGTCGGGGGCGAGGTCGGCAAAGCGCAGCGGGTTGTTCTGCGGAGCACGCTGGCCCCAACTGCGAAAGCCGCCGAGGTGGCTGGCGGTGCGTCCGGCGCCTTGGCCGCCACTGCCGACGTTTTGTGGCCCTGCGCCCATCATGCGTTGCATGCGCGTCGACGACGGACGGGCCCACATGCCGCTTTGGTCGAGTTGGCCGGCGGCGGTGATGGCGTCGGCGGCGCTGATGTTCGCCTGCTGCGCCAGGCTCTGGGCCGCTTGCGTGTCGCCCTGGGCAATCTGCTGCAACAGCTGCCGGGCCTGAGCGGGATTCTGCGCTTGAAAACGGCTGAGGTTTTGCGCAGACAGCGGACGCAGACTCATGACGACTCCCACCGACGGACAACGTCGGTGGCGCAGCATAGCCACCGCGTTCGCGTCTCGAAAGCCCGTTTGTCGTCGACGATGTCGTGAATGCAGTTCGCCGATTGCGCCTTTCGGATGGGTCTGCGAGACCTCCGCCATGGTTGCCGAAGGCGTCATTCAGTTTCAGCCCGTGCACACCACTGCGCCGCTGCCATCGTCGGTGGACGACGAGGTGCGCGACGTGCTCGCCTGGCGGCAGCTGCTGTTTCAGCTCGGCGGCATCGGCCAAGACGACGCCCGGTATGACGCGGCTGGGTTTGGCAACGTCTCGGTGCGGACGCGTCCGTTTGGACGCCCTCGAGGCCAGCGCGCGTTCGTCGTCACCGGCACGCAGACGGGCGCGATGCCCTCGTTGTCGTCGTCAGACCTCTGTTGGGTGCGACGCAGCGAACCGGAGGCCAACCGGGTGCACAGCATCGGAGAGACGCTGCCGTCGAGTGAGTCGATGACCCATGCGGCGTTGTACGACTTGGGTGGGCACATTCGGGCGGTGGTGCATGTGCATCTGCCGGGTGTGTTTTCTCGACGACGAGAGCTGCGCTTGCCGTGCACGGCGCCGTCGGCCGGCTACGGCACGGTGGAGATGGTGCGGCAAGTGCGACGCCTCATGGCCCATGTCGACGTCGACGACGCGCTTGCATTTGCCATGGAGGGGCACGAAGACGGCATCGTGGTGTTTGGACGTTCGCTCGAGGCGTGTGGGGGCCGGCTGTTGGCGTTGATGGCGAGGGCAGAACGCGTGCGTTGACGACGGCGGTGGTGTCGTTGTTGCGTCGTGGCTACGTCTTGGGCGTGCGCTCGCGGATGTATTCAGCGGGGGCGCCGCCCCAGATTTGCCCAGCTGGCACCTCTTTGCCTTTGGTGAGCAAAGAGCAGGCACCGACGACGCTGCCGTCGCCGAGGGTGCAGCCGGGGAAGACGACGGTGTTGCGTCCGATGCTGCAGCCGTTGCCGATGCGCACGGGCATGAGCTTCAGGTTTCCCATCTCGGCGACGTGGGCGATGATCACCGCCCCGGCGCCGATGATGACGTCGTCACCGATGTCGAGGAGGTCCCAGTCGGAGAGGTCGGTGGTGTTGATCATCACCCGGCGTCCGATGCGGGCGCCGAGCAGGCGGAACCACAGGTTCACAAACGGCGTGCCCACAAAATGGCGGATGAAGGTGTCGTGGGTGAACGCCACCAACCGCGCCATCAGGCCCCAGCGTGCGCCGGCGGGGCCGAACAACGGTTTGGCCCCGGGCTTGGGGCGGTAGAGCGTGCCCCACTTCACCCCCAACACCAGCAGGCACATGGCGATGCCCCACACGAGATAGGCGACGGGCAAGCTGAGGGCGACGGCCCACCACGCGAACTGTGCGTTGACCTCGACGACGACGTAGGCCGCTGGCACGGCGGCGACGCCGGCCAAGGCGAAGTTCAACGCAAACAGCAAGGCGCTGCCGACGAGGTTGCCGAGCTCCATCAGCCAGTTGGGCACGGCTGAGGCTTTGGCTTGGTCGCCATCGGATGCAGGTGTGGACGCCATGGACGCATCATCGCGCCCTCGACGACAAATGCAAGACGCCCACCCCCGACGTCGTCGACGAGGATGGGCGCTTGCTCTCTGTGGCGTCGTCTACGGCGCGGGGTCGGCTTCGCAGGTGGCCGTCGGCAACAGGCAGAAGGAGCCGCTGTCGTAGGTCTCGCAGAACGCACGGGGGTCGCCGCATTCGTCGGGGCACGGCTGGCCTTCGGTGCAGTTGGCGGGCACGCAGGTGCGGGTTCCGTCATCGAGCACGCGGCCCAGGCCCGCGTAGCGGCCCATGTCGGTGGTGCAGCTGAAGCCGGTGGGGCACGCCGCCTCGGTGTAGGTCAGTGCGTCGTCGTAGAAACCGCACACGGCGATGCAAGCGCCCACGCCAGCGCCGCCGCTGAAGTCGACACAGACGTTGCTGCCCTCGCTGCCCTCGTCGAAGAATGGCGCGCAGAGGTCATGGCCACCGATGTCGCAGAGGTCGCCGTCGACGGGGGTGTCACCCTCGAAGATCTCTTGCAGGCGGGCCTGTGAGATGGGGTCGATGGCGTTGGCGCAGATGTGCTCGTTGTCGGCGCAGATGCGTCCGCTGGAGCCGTCGGCGTAGGTCACGTCGCGGCAGGTGTAGGGCGCATCGCAGGCGTTGTCGTCGACGCAATCGATGAGTCCGCCGGTGTTGACGTCGGTTTGCACGCGCAAGCGTCCGTTCGACATGCAGGTTTCACTGTCGGGGCAGGCGCCACCGTCGTTGCACGTGATTTGGCAGACACGCTCGTCGACGCCGTTGCGTTGGCAGACCACCTGATCGGCCAACGGTCCGCCGATGGCAGCGCCGTCGCAGTTCACGTCGCCGAGGGTGGCGCGGCAGGCGCCGTCGCGGATTTGCACGGGGGGCAGGCACACGGCGGCGCCGATGACGCCAGCGTCGAGGTCGATGACCGCCTGGCAGATGTCGTCGCCTTCGCAAGGGCTGGGGTCGCGCTCTTCGACGCTGAGGCCGTTGGGAGCGATGTCGCCACAGGTGCGCGTGCACAACCCGGTGCCGGGGCTGCTGGGGTTGGGCAAGCAGGTCAGTCCGCCGGCACATTCGTCGGGGAGGTCGCAGACTTCGCCTTCGTTGGGGCGCACGGGGTCGGGGCCAGCTTCGCACAAGCCGTAGGGCAGCAAGCACAGGTTCTCATTGCCGAAGGCGGTGCAGACGGCGTCTTGGCCAAAGCATTCGTCTGGGCAGGGCTGGCCGTCGGTGCAGGCGGCGGGGTTGCAGCGTTTGTCGTCGCCGACGGCGTCTTTGACGGTCTCGCCGTAGCCGAGGACACGACCGAAGTCGCGGTTGCAGAAGTACCCCAAGGGGCAGAGGTTCTCGTCGTACACGCCTTCGTCGTACAGGCCGCAGATGGCCAAGCACACGCCGAGTTCGTCGTCGTCGCTGAAACGGGTGCAGTTGTTCAAACCGCCGCTGTCGTCGTCAAAGAACTGACCGCAGGTGTTGTGTCCGGTGCGCTCGCAGTAGGTGCCGGGCGGCACTTGCTCGCCGTTGAAGACGTCGTTCAGCGTCTGGCGGTCGATGGGGTCGATGGGGTCGACGCACACCCCGCGCGCGGTGGCGCACAAGCGGATGGGCGTGCCGTTCGACTGCAGATCGGTGCAGGTGTGCGTGTCGGTGCACACGCTGTCGTCGGTGCACGGCACGTATTGCCCTTGGGCGTCGGTCTGCAGGTTGTAGGCCCCGGTCTCACGGCACTCTTCGTCGGTGGGGCACTCGGCGTCGGCGGTGCACGACAGCTGGCACGAACGGCGGCCGCCGAGGCGTTCGCAGACGACTTGGTCGGGCGCCTGGGGGGCGACGGCGTTGGCGTTGCAGGTCTGGCCGTCGGTGGCGTAGCTGCAGCTGTCGTCGCGGGCTTGGCCATCCACCATGCACACCACGTCTTCGATGGCGTCGTAGGTGGCGTTGAGCACGGCGCGGCATTGCTCTGGGCCGATGCACACGCTGGGGTCTTGCGACGTCACCGACTGGCCGTCGGCGGCGATGGTGCCGCACACGGCGTGGCAGCTGCCGGCGGGGGTGTCGCCAGGAGAGAAGCAGGCGAGCCCGTCGGCGCAGCGGTCGTCGTCGACGACGCAAGCCGCACCGCGGCCGAGATCGGTCGGCCCGGCGTCGACAACGCTGCCGCCGTCCGGTCCTGGGTCAACGCCACCGTCGGCGTCGGGCCCTGGGTCGACACCACCGTCGGCAGGGGTGTCGGGCCCGGGGTCGACACCACCATCGGCACGCGGGTCGCCGCCGTCGGCAGGGACATCGGGTTCGCCACCGTCGGCAGGAGTGTCGGGTTCGCCACCGTCTGCTGGAGCATCCGGCTCGCCGCCGTCGGCAGGGGTGTCGGGTTCGCCGCCGTCCACAGGCGTGTCTGGCTCGCCACCGCCATCGGTGGGAACGTCGGGTTCGCCGCCGCCGTCGGCCGGAGGAACATCTGGCTCATCACCGCCATCGGCGGGCGGAACATCTGGCTCATCGCCGCCGTCTGCAGGCGGCGCATCCGGCTCGTCGCCCGCGTCGGTGACGACGACGTCGGGTTCGTCGCCCGCATCGGCTGGCGCAGGTTCAGGACAGCCTGCGAGCAAAGTCACAAGCAGCAAGCTCAATGCTGGAACGGTCGATGACAACTGAAAACGGGGCATGAATCCTCCCATGTCACGAAATCGTGGCATGGGATGTTTCGCAGCGTCAGGTGTTTTGGCGGGTTTGCGCTCGGCGACGGCGTGGGCAGCGTCACGGCGCCTGCTAGGGCCTTGAGTTGTGAACGTTTTTCGCGTGCTTCAATGCCCTACCCTTCACTGTCGAGAAGCCGGCGGATCCACCCGTGGATGAAGTCATAGTAGTCGAGGCCGAACTGCAGCGTGTGCAGCTGGTAGGTCGCCACGTCGCGCAAGCTCTCGTCGACGACGGCGGCTTTGGCTTCGCCTTGGTGTTTCAGCGTCTGCAAATCATCGCGCTGTTCGGTCAGCTCCTGCAGGTAGTCTTCGAGCACTTGTCGACGACGTTTGACGTCGAGGGCGCCCATGAAGAACAGCCGCAACACGGTCTCGTCTTTCACTTTGCTCACCGACAGGGGCGACGCCAGCCAGTCGTCGAACGCGGCGTGTCCGTCGTCGGTGATGAAATAGACCTTCTTGTTGCGTCCCCCTTCGACGCGCGCTTGTTGCGTGACCTGCCCCGCCTTCAACAGACGCTGCAAGGCCGGGTGAATGCTGCCTTGGCTGACGTTGTAGAAAAAGCTCGTCGACTGGCTCATGGCTTGGGCCAGGTCGTACGTCGTCATGGGCTTGAGGCGGAGAAATCCGAGGATGACTTTTTCGTACATCAGTCGTTCCACTTCACATGAACGACGTCGTCACCGGCGGCGGGGCGCTCCGCGCCGAACATGTGGTGCAAGAAATATTGCCGCGTAAAGGAGCGCATGAACACCGCCATGGTGGCGTTGTCGACGTCGCCCAACATGGGCGTCATGCGCAACATGGGTTCGTTGTTCATGTCAGAGAAGTTGTAGTGGGCGGCGCCCTCGACGAGAACACTGCAGCTGCCCTTCGGCGCGCTCGCCAACATGGCGTCGTTGATGGCGTGGGTTTCGAACGTCACGCCGTTCATGGTGACGGCGTCGGCGTAGGTGAAGCACGTCGGAATCCGCTGTTGGGGCGCGGGGGCACCGAGGGCGGTGAAGTCGAGCATGGGGCTGTCGTACAACAACACGGCGGCAGCGCGGTCGTCGAGTTGGGCGACGCGTCCCATGGCCACGCCGCCGAGGGAGTGACCGAACAGCCCGACATGCTCGACGTCGAGGTGGCCCTGCAGTGAAACGTGGTCGGCGTTGAGCGCGTCGAGCGCACCAAGCAGGCCGCGAATGTCTTCGACCCAGCGTTTCACCATGACGTCGTAGCTGCTGAAGGCGTCGGCCCGACTGACCTCCTGCATCAGCTGCCGGTGTCGAGCGCGATCGTGGATGGCGGTGCGCAACGCAGGAAACTTCTCGACGTAGAGGTCGAGGATGGGCTGGGGGTCTTTGTTGAACCGCTCCATGGCTTGGTAGGGCCCTTGCGAGCGGTCGGCGACGACGGTGGTGCCGTCTTCGTACGTCGTCAACAAGGTGTCGCCTGGGTGGTGCAGGCTCATGACGATGAAGCCGTTTTTCGCCAGGTCTTCAAACTGGTTGGCGTTCTGCTTGCCGAAGCTGCCGAAGCCGTGGTTGAACAGCAGCACCGCGAAGGCGCCATCGGCGACGGGCACGTCCATGTAGGCGCCGGTGTCGTCGTCGGCGAAGGCGAACTCCGGCATGTTGAACATGGTGGCCATCTCTTTGGCCAACGCCGGCTCAAAGGCGGGCAGACGACGGGTTTTGGCTTTGACGTCGTCGCTGAGGGTCGCCGGATGCCAGACCCGCACCTCCAACTTGCGCCCAGACGGCGCCTCAAAGTCGAAATGCAACGTGCCCACGTCGTAGGGGCCAGCAGGATCAGGAATGGACGCGCAGCCCACCAAGAACGGCAGCACCGACGCGAAGCGGGAGAGGTGTTTGAGAAGGCTCATATTTCTCAACGTAATATTTCGAGTCGAAATATGCAAACCCATCTGCCGCCGCACTCTTATTCGTTTGTTTTCGTGAATGATTCAGGGGATCCGCCCGTCCTCCCCCGCCCTCCCCCGCCCTCCCCCGTCCTCTCCCGCCCTCCCCCGTCCTCTCCCCCTCGCCAACCGTGGTGAACCACGGAACTTTCGACGGCGCTGACGGTCTCCTCAGCATGTGCCGCCGCCCGCTTTTGCGCTCTGCCGTGTGTTGTGCAGCCCTTGCGTTTGGCTGCGCCACCCCTGTCGCCACGACGACCTCCTCCGCTGAGGCGGAGCCGACATCGCAGGCGCTGGTCGTCGACGCCGGCCCCCCTTCAGCTTCGCTCGACGACGATGTCGCCCTCGACCCTGCGCCGGCTCCCTGTGACGATGTGCAGGTGGTCACCAACGCCGCTGGCGAAGTCGGACTGCTGCTGCGCCAAGGCCAGACCGCGTGTTTCGGCCTCGGCTCCGACCGGCCAGGCTTGTCGCCTTTCGATGCCGTGCTCCTGCCGCACGTGTTCGACGTCGTCGACGAGAACACCGTGGTGGCGACGTTGTCGTACGACCCCGAACTGCGTTCTGCACTGACGGTGACCAGCCCCTACCGCAAGTGGCAGTTGCACGCCAAAGCAGTGGTGTCGTTGGCCGACGTCGACGGCTGGCACCGCACGACGACGTGTCCGGTGGTTCCGCTGGCGGCCGGCATGGAAATCTGGCCCGACGAAATCGACGCCGTGGTGCTGTTCGGCTTTCGGTTCTTGCCCGAAGACGACACCTCCGGCTGTCGGTAGCGTCTGTCGAAGCTCGACGTCGGCGTCTTTGTTCGCCACACTCATGGCGTGTCGTCGTCCTCGTCCCTGCTGCATGTGCGTGACCTTCAGTGTGTCGTCGACGAGCGTCCGCTGTTCGCTCCGGTGTCGTTCGACGTCCACGCTGAAGACTGCGTGGTGGTGCGCGGCCCATCCGGCGTCGGCAAGAGCCGTTTGCTGCGGGCGTTGGCGGGCCTCGACGTCGTCACGTTGGGCGACGTCCGCCGTGGTGGGCAGACCCAGGCAGAATGTGGCCTCCCCACTTGGCGTGCCGACGTGGTCTACGTCGCGCAGGACGTGCCCACCTTCGCCACGACGCCGATGGACTGGTGGCACCAGGTCACCGCGCTGCGCCACCAACGCGAACGCAACCACGATGACGTCGTCGACGTGGGCCGGGCGTGGCATCTGCGAGATGCACACTGGGAGACGCCGTGGTCGCAACTGTCGGGCGGAGAACGTCAGCGGCTGCAGCTGGCGGTGGCCGTCGCTTGCCGTCCGCAGATGCTGCTGCTCGACGAGCCCACCTCTGCCCTCGACGTCGACGTCACCCGTCGCATCGAAGATACGCTGCAGCCGTTTGCCAAGGTGTGGGTCACCCACGACGACGACCAAGCGCAGCGGGTGGCCACGACGACGTTGACCTTGCAGGCGCTGTCGCAGGAGGCCGCATGACCGGCCCCGTCGACATTGCGCCTTGGCAGTTGGCGGTGGCCGCATCGTTGTTGCTGTTGCACGGCGCGCTCTCGCTGTGGATGCGCCTCGACCTCGAGAAGAAACTGCTGGTGGCGGCGGTGCGGTCTGTGGTGCAGCTGTCGGTGCTGGGTTGGGTGCTGGTGCCCGTGTTCGACGTTGACGCGCCGTGGCTGGTGCTGCTGATGGGCGCGGTGATGATCACCCTCGCGGCGCGGGAGGCAGTGCAGCGGGTGTCTCGTCGTCATCCCGGCATGCAGCTGTCGGCGACGGTGGCGTTGTTCATCGGTGGCGGCAGCACGGCGTTGTTGGCGTCGGGCGTCATTCTCGACGTCGACCCTTGGTACAAGCCGCAATACCTCATCCCCATGTTGGGCATGGTGTTGGGCAACTCTCTCACAGGCATCAGCCTCGGCCTCGACCGCTGCCTCACCGACCTCGACGACAATCGCGGCCGTGTCGAGGCGATGTTGGCGTTGGGCGCCACCCGCTGGGAGGCCGCACGTCCCGTGGCGGCAGACGCTTTGCGCACCGGACTCGTGCCCATCCTCAACGCCATGACCGCCGTGGGATTGGTCACCATCCCCGGCATGATGACCGGGCAGATCCTCGGCGGCACCCCTCCTGGGCTCGCCGCGCGCTATCAGATTCTCATTCTGTTTCTCATCGCCTTCGCCACCGCACTCGGGACGGGCTTGTCGGTGGCCTTGGCGCTGTCATCGATGTTCGACGACGGCCACCGCCTGCGCAGCGAACGCTTGCAGCGTCGAGACTGAGCGCCTAGACGCGCTTCCACTCTTCATAGGTGCATGACACGTCGTTGCTGACGAAGGGGTCCGACACCCGCTTCGCAAATCCCTCGCCGTCAAACGCCGGAAAGAAGGCTTCGCCGTCGTCAATGGTGAGGTGCACGCGCGTCAGGCTCACCACGTCGACCAGCGGCAGCGCTTCCGTGTACAGGCGCCCTCCCCCGCACACCACGAGTTCATCGGCGCCGGCCGCTTTGGCGTGATCGATGGCGGCTTGCAGCGAGGTCACCACCGTCGCTTTGTCATCGTCACCCAGGGTGCGGCTGACGACGATGGCGGGGCGGCCGGGCAACGGCCGTTTGCCGATGGACTCCCACGTGGCCCGGCCCATGACCATCCACTTGCCCTTGGTGAAGGCTTTGAAGCGCTTGAGGTCTTCAGGGATGTGCCAGGGCAAGTCGTTGCCCTTTCCGATGACCCAGTTGTCAGAGACGGCGGCGATGGCGGTGAGTTGCATAACGCGTCTTAGCATCCGCCTGAGTCGACGACGCCAACAAAAAGGCACTCCCGAAGGAGTGCCTTTTGCGATTCTTCTCGCGTCGTAGGACGCGACCAGAGGGAGCCGCGAAGCGCGGGGGGCGTGAATGCTTTCGGGGCATGTACCCGAAAGCAGAGAGGGGGCCTGCGCCCCCTCTTCAAAAAGTCAGTTGCGGATGATGGGCACCTGCATTTGCTTTTGGATGTGCTCGAGGTCGAGGTCTTTTTGCGTCTTCGACGTCACTTCGCGGGCGACGATGTTGAACCAAATGTCGACGTAGTCGCGTTCGACGTCGTTGACGATGAAGGTCGCGCCGTCTTGTCGCATCAACTTGTTGCCGTAGGCATCTTCTTCGGCTTGTTTGATGTCTTGGATCTTGTCGGGGTCGCCGAGGTTGATGCGGCTGATGTGCACTTCGGAGAAGGTGAGGTCTTCGCCGTTGTCGACGCCACCGACGCGCATGCGCAGGCCGGCTTCGTCTTCGAGCAGTTTCAGGTCAGCGGCGTCGAGGTGCTGCTTGTCGCCGTGCACCAACTCGAAGTGTTCGGCCATGGCGCGCAGGGCTTGGAAGCCGTTTTCGAAGCTGCCGTCTTCTTGCGGGCCGCGGATGCCGTAGGCGGTCATGTCGGTGCCGTTGCCGAAGAGGTCGGCGCCGAGGGCGTAGCCGTCGTCCTCCGTTTCACCCAGCTTGCTGTCGAAGACGAGCAGGCCTTGGTGGGCGTCGAGGTCGGTGATGGTCTCGGTGTTGCCGTCGCCGTCGAGGTCGACTTCGATGAGGCCGCCGTTCTTGATCTTGAGGCCTTGGCCTTCGAGGTCGAAGATGAGCGGGGAATACAGCTCGCCGACTTTGTTGGCGGCGCCTTTGAACTGCCCGAGGTCGACGGTGAGGGGGCCGGCCGCGTTTTCGACGCTGGTGTGGCTGTAGCCCGAGGCCGCGAAGCCCATGGCGTGGCAGCCGCCGACGCCGAACTGTTGCGCAGCGAACTGGGTGTCGACGTTGGTGGTGCCGAAGCTGCCACCGCGGACGGACTTGGCGACGTTCTCCATCATGGTGTCCATGACGAGGGAGGAGCCAGAGTTCTTTTCACGACCGGAGCGCACCTTGGTGCCGAGCAACTTGTTCATCGCGTTGCGGTTGTTGTTGCTCTTGATGCCCTTCTTGTCGTTCATGTTGATGGGGCCGAACTTCTGGCCGGTCTGACGCTGGATGGCTTTGCGCACGATGTCTTTGGCGCAAGCCAAGTCAGGCGCGTTGCGGATGGCGGCGGTCTCTTCAGCGGTAAGCTGCAGTTTGCCGGGGCCAGCCTTTTCGCCAGGACGGGTGGGGCGGATTTGCGGCGACGCCACCTTCAGCTTGTCGATGGCGCTGTTGATGGTGCGCACGTCGTGACGGCCCGACACGTTCAAACGCTTGGCGTTGTGCTTTTTGTTGTTGAGCGTGTTGAGGAAGTGGCTGCCCTTCTCTTGCGGGAAGTGCGCGGGCTTGCCGGTGGTGCGGATGGTGCGCGAGGCGGCGATGCCGTTGGCGCCCATGTGCAGCGACTGGCTCATGCCCAAGAAGGCGCCCATTTGGTTCGACATGCAGCCGGTGGCGTGTTGCATGGCGGCGTAGCTGTTGAAGCAGCCTTGGCCGCCACCGCAGCCGCGACGGCCGGCTTGGAACTGGTTGTTGTTGCCGGCAGCAGCGCCGCCGCCGAGGAAGTTCTGCAGACCGCCCGACAACAGAGGGGCGAGAGCGGGCAGGGCACCCATGGCCATCATGGCTGGCATGAGGTTCTGCATGAGGTTGCCGAGGCCGTTGCCGCCGCCGAAGAGGTTGCCCAGGGCTTGGAGGGGGTTGCCGAAGTTGGGTTGTTGCAGGTGACCCGAGGGGCAGCAGCCGCCATTGAAGGAGGTGCTGCGCATGGACATGTGGCCGCTCGTGTTGCCGCTCTTGAAGGAGCTGGTGAACATCTGGTCAACGCCGCATTGCTTGGTCGTCTGCGTGAGCTTGGCTTGGATGCTTTGGTGGCTCGACTTCGACGCCGAGGAGCAGCTGTTTTCGATGGCCGAGTAGCAGCTGCGGGAGATGAACGACTGTGCCTGGAGTGCGACGTTCGCCATGGGGTGCCTCATCAGTGGGGAGACGGTCGGTCTCCCGAAGGGTGAATCGTAGACTGTTTTCGGCGAAAACGGCAGTTGTGTTGCGCCTTGGTGGGGTGGGATCTTGAAGAAAATCAGGCGCTTGTTCCCCACATGTGATCACATGAAGGGATATATCCCACCTTTCAGCACATAGACATATGTTGCACTCCCCGCCAAGTCGGCAAGATCAAAATGGTTTTCGAAGAGCGTCAATGAATCCAGCCGATTAGGACGCTTGTTCTGAAAACAACGTTCACCTTGCTGCAAATGCAACAAGAGCGAGATCCGTCACAGATCTCGCTCGCAACGTTGAGGATGCCAGGGCTTAGCCGTCCATGTACGCCCGCAGTTTGCGCACCGCATCGGAGTGCAGCTGGCTGATGCGCGGCTCGCTCACCTTGAAGATGTGCGCGATCTCCTTGTACGACAGGCCCTCGTCGTAGCGCAGCGCCAACACAATCTGCAGCCGCTCTGGCAGCTGGGTGATGGCCTCTTTCAACAGCAGGGCCTGCTCGTTTTTGGCGATGGATTCCAACGCATACGGCTCATGCGTCAGGGCACCGTCGTGCAGGGGATTGCCGTCTTTGCCCTCGACGTTGAGATGCGGCGCGGCCACCAAGCGCAGAGATTCGACCTCCTGCACGGTGACTTGCATCTCTTCGGCAATGGCCTCGTTGGAGGGCTCCTCGCCATGCTCGTGTTGCAGCTTGGCCGACGCCTTTTGCAGCGCCGCCGTCTTGGCACGCAGTCGACGGGGGAGGTGGTCCATGCGGCGCAGCTCGTCGAGCATGGCGCCTTTGACACGGTGCTCGACGAACGACTCGAACTTGACGTCTTTGTCTTTGTCGTAGCGGCGGGCGGCGTCCATGAGGCCGACGGCGCCGGCCGACCACAAGTCGTCGTGCACGTTCCACGTGCCGATCTTCATGCTGATCGCGCGCGCACAACGGTCGATGAGACTCGCATACTGTTTGATGAGCTCCGACCCGTCGTCGGCTTTCTCTTTGTAGCGCGACAAGGCGCGGTGGGTGGCAGAAGACGTCATGCGGCCGACTCCCGCATCAGCCGACTCCACAAGAACTTCAGGCCACCATCGACAGGGAACTGCGACGGATTCTGAAAGTACCGCGCCGCCATCTGCCGCAACGCTTGCGACGCCGGCGCCCGGGGGAAGAGGTCGATGACCGGCTGACGCGCCATGACCGCTTGGTTCACAGCGCCGTCTTTGGGGATGGCGCCCAAAAAGTGCAGGCGGGTCTTCAAATGCTTGTCGGTGACCTGCGCCAACGCCTTGAACACGGTGCGCGCTTCAATCTCACTCTGCACGGAGTTCACCAGCACCTGCACGTCGGGGATGCCGCTCTCGCTCAACACCTTCACCGTGGCGTAGGCGTCGGTGAGGGAGGTGGGCTCAGGGTTCACCACCAAGATGCGCTCGTGGCTGGCACCGACGAAGAACCGCACGTTCTCACCGATGCCCGCACCAGCGTCGATGATGACGGTGTCGAAGGTGTCTTCGAGGGGGTCCATCGCCGCGATGAGCTGTTGTTTGGCGCCGTCGTCGAGGTGCTGCAGGTGCGCGATGCCCGAGCCGCCCGCCAAGATGCGGATGCCGTGGGGGCCAGGCGCCATGACCTCGTGAATGGAGCGTCCTTCGAGGAGGTCGCCAAGGTGGTAGCGCGGGCGGATGCCGAGGAGGATTTCGACGTTGGCGAGGCCGAGGTCAGCGTCGAGGAGCAGCACTTTGCGGCCCATTTGAGCAGCAGCGCAGGCCACGTTGACGGCAACACAACTCTTGCCGACGCCGCCTTTGCCCGAGCACAGCGAAAGCACACGCAGGGGGGTGTCGGCTTTCTTTTGCATGTCGTTTTGCATGGTGCGGAGTCCGGTGGCCTGGTCCATGGGGGGCTCTTCAAAGGCGGGGCGCTGGGAGGCGGTGCGTGGAGATTGGGTGCGGTAATCGCGGAGGTCAGTGACCGGCGACGGAGGGGTCACAGGCGGCACTTGCGTCATTTGGGCACCACCCAATCGACGAGGGCCGACATGGAAGGCCCGTGCAGGTCTTCAGGGACGCGTTGCCCGTCGGTGATGCAGCTGATGGGCGCGTCGACGCGGGAGGCGATGTTGAACACCGATGCCTTGCCAAAGGCTTCGTCGACTTTGGTGACGATGACGCGCTCGGGGTCGATGGCGTGGTAGCGGTCGAGGATGACGCTCAGCTGCCGCGACGACGTCGATGCTGGGATGGCGAGGTGCAGCTGCACGTGATTGCCGGGGCCCGTCCACGAGCGGAGCAGGGCGGCTTGCTGAGCGATGGCGTCTTTGTCGGTGGGCGAACGGCCAGCGGTGTCGACCAACACCAGGTCGGCGTCGTGGGTGTGCTCAAGAGCATCTGCGAAGCTGCCTTGGTCGCGAGCGACGTAGGTGGGCACTCCCATGAGTTCTCCGTAGCGGGCAAGCTGATCGATGGCGCCGATGCGATATGTATCGATGGTCACCATCGAAACCTTGAGGCCGAATTCCATCCGGGCGCGGGCGGCGATCTTGGCCACTGTCGTCGTTTTCCCCACCCCGGTGGGGCCCACCAGTGCCACCACCGAACGGTCTCCAGTGGGGTCAGGCGACCACGGCGCACGCGCCAGACTCATCATCGAGCGCACGGTGCGTCGCATGCGGCCCATGGGGTCGACACGGCCGCCGATCTGGCGAAAGGCGTCGTCAAGCAGGCCGGTGGCCAGTTTCTCGTCGAGACCGCGGTCGATGAGCTGGGTCAACAGCTGGGTGCGGTGCGGCGCTTCTTCGACTTGGTCTTCGACAAAAGCAGGCGGAGGTGCGGCTTGTTGCACCCGAGCGGTGACGGCGCGTTCGACGGCGGCAATGGCCGGCTGCGCGTGCTGCAAAGAAGCGGCAAACGCAGGTTCAACAGCAGGTGCTGCTGGCTCGCTTTGCGCCAGACGACGGGCGCGCTCACGTTCGTAGCGCTCCTCAAACGACTCCGACGACGCTGCTGCTGGGGCAGGGGCCGCTTTGGCGGGCTCCAATGGCGCCCGGCGGGTCATCGGCATGGCCGACGGACGCTTGGAGGTGGCGTAGCCGGCTTTGGCGCGCTTTTGCGCCGCGTGAAAGTGCAGCACCCGGCTGGCTTCGCTCTTGTCGTCGGCTGGGGCAGGGGTGGGCTCGGGTGCAGCGGGTGCACCACGGCGGGCGACGACTTCGATTTCTTTGGGCTTGAACAGCCCGCCTGAAATCTCCCGGCTCGACAAGATGACCGCGTCGGCCCCAAAGGCAAGCTTCACAGCCTGCAAGGCAGCTTTGGGGTTGGGAGCACGAAAAGTGCGAACGTCGGATGCGTCACCGTCCAGCATGGCAATCCTCTCTGCGGGTTCGCCTGAGGAAATGCAGGAGGCGGGCCAAGTTCAAACAGCGATGTAACCCCTCTAAAAAAATGCTCTTTCATCCCTCCGTCATCTCTGTGACGGCGCGGTCTCTCCGCCTGTCAAAGTGTTGGCGTCGGCTCTTTGGCGCTGCGGCCGCGAGGGCCGGCAGATTCGGCATTGCCCCAGCCGAATCTGCTGGCGCCGCATCCTTGCGGCATCCATTGTGAAGGCAACTTCTCGACGGAGACACTCATGGACGACGACCCTCCCGACGGTGGCGCTGCCATCCCCACTGCCATCCCGAAAGGGCGGTGGCGACGACTCGGCAAGCTCGGCAAGCTCGGTGCCAAGGCCGCTGGCAGCGCTGTGCTCGGCAAAGCTGGACACAAACTGCTGGCCACGACGCTGGCCAAAGAATTGGGGCAGATGAAGGGGCTGCCCATGAAGTTTGGGCAGCTGCTCAGCTACATGGACGGCCTCGTCCCTGAAGAACAACAAGACCTCTACGCGCAGACATTGGCCGTGCTCCGGGCCAATGCCCCCGCCGTCGACAATGCCGCCTGCCTGCGGGTGCTCGACGAGCAGCTGGGGCACAGCCGACACGATGTCTTTGACGTCTTTGACGACCAGCCGCTGGCGTCGGCGAGCATCGGCCAAGTCTATGCGGCCGAACGCGATGGGCAGCGCCTGTGTGTGAAGGTGCAATATCCCGGCATTGCCGACGCCACCGCTGCCGATTTGCAGAACGTCGACGTGCTCATGGGCGTGGCCAAGCGGCTGGTGCCCAACTTTGACATGGCGCCCCTCATCGACAACTTCGAAGCGCGCATGCAGGAGGAGTTCGACTACCGGCGAGAGGCCGCCTACCAACAGCGGTTTGCCGACCTCTACGTCGACGACGCCGACATCGTGGTGCCGGGTGTCGTCGGCGAGCTGTCGTCTGACTTGGTGCTCACCTCCCATCGGCTCGACGGCGTGACCTTCGAAACCTTCTTGGCGGAGGCGTCGGCCGACGATCGCGATCACCTCGGCCAGACGTTGTTTCGCTTCGCGTTTGGCTCGCTGTTGGTGCACGACGTCTTTCACGCCGACCCCCACCCGGGAAACCTCCTGCTGCGTTGTGGGGGTCCACGTCGGCTGGGCGTCCTCGACTACGGCTGTGTGCAGCCCTTCGACGCCCAACAGACTGAAGCGCTGGCTGGCTTGGTGCGCGCCGCGTGTGCCAACGCCGAGCTGACGCCGCATGTCAAATCCGCCTTCGCCGTCGACGGTGACGACGAGAGCGTTGCCTTGTTGAGCGAGATTGTGGGCATGGTGCTGTCGCCCATTTCGGCGCCGCAACCGTTCACCTTCAGCCGTGACTTCGCCAAGACCATCTCCAAACGGGTCGTCGACGCCAAACTCAAACTTCAGATGCGCCTGCTGACCCGCAAGGCCCGCCTGCAGTGGGACGACGGCGCCCTCGGCTTCATCGCCCGCACTTTGTTCGGGCTGGCAGGGCTGTGGGGGCAGTTGCAAGCGCAGGGCGACTTTCAACAGCTGACCCTCGGCATGCTGGAGCAACGCCAGGCGGTCTCCAACGCGGGCTGATGTCACATGGGGCATTGCCCACACCCGCTGGCTGCGCAAGCCTTGGCCCATGACCCATCCGCTGTCTCCTGTTCGTGCTTTGCTTGTCGCCTCTGTCTTGGCCTCCGTCTGTGGCGTGTCGGCTTGGGTGTATGCCGCCGCCAACAACCCGGCCGAGGGCATCCCCTTCACCGGACGCCTTGAACTCAACGGCGCCGACGTCGACGGCGACACCAACATGACGTTCACGCTTGGCGACGCCGCCGCCCTCAATGGCAACACCCATGTCATGACGCGCACTGTGAACGTCGACAGCGGCCGGTTCTCGGTGGTGCTCGGCGCGCAAAACGCGCTCCCAGCCTGGGTGCGTGACGCCAACAGCTTGTTTGTGGCCATCGACGTCGAGGGCACACGCCTTGGTGCGCCTCAACAGGTGTTCGCGACGTTTCAAGCGGTGTCGGCCCATGAATCCGTCAACGCCGAGTTCGCCGACGAAGCCACCGTCGCCTCCCAAGCCGACGGCGCGTTCACGGTGCAGAACAGCAACTTTGGCAACGCCAATGGCACCAGCCAGCTGGTGTTGCAGGGCACGCTCAACGACACCGCTCGACTTCACCACACCGAGAACAACAACGCCGCCACGCTGTACGTCTACAGCTCCGACGACTGGGACGTCGCCGCCGACAACGACCACATCGTGTTTGGCGAACCCGGCTCCACAGCACGCCACCGCTTCACGGCCAACGGCGACGCCACCATCAGCCGCGACCTCACCGTCGGAGGCACGCTCAACGTTGGGTTGGTGTACACCTCCTGCGACTACACCAACGGCGCCAATCATGATGACTGCAGCTGTCCTGCCGGAACCGTCTTGTTGAGCGGCGGCACCCATGGAGCGGGTGGCGTGTCGTTGCGTGAATCGCGCGCCATCGACACGACCACTTGGCGCGTGGCCTGCCTCGACAGCAACGGCAACCGCGCAAATTGCAATCGCATCGACATCACCTGCGCTCGGCTCGGCAATTGATGACATTTCTATAAGTATCGAATTGTTAGCCATCGCTTGCGTTTGCGCCCAGACGACCTTCATTGGGTGCATCTGTTTTCAACCCAGGAGCCCCATGTCGACCCCCACTGCGTCGTCGCTGTCCACCGAAAAGAACCTCATTCTCGGCATCCACTTGGGGCAGTTCTTGGGTTACTTCGCTCCGGTGTTGGGTTGGCTGGTGCCCCTCGCCATCTGGCTCGCCAAACGCGATGACATGCCGGCCCTCGACGCCCACGGCAAAGCCGTTGCCAACTGGATGTTGAGCGAACTCATCTACGTCACCATTGGCGTCATTTTGTTCTTCTTCATCATCGGCATTCCGTTTTTGCTGGTGCTCGGCGTGCTCAGCGTGGTGTTTCCCATCGTCGGGGCGGTGAAGGCCTCCAAGGGTGAAGTCTGGACCTACCCCCTCAGCATCCCCTTCTTTCGCTGACGTCGTCGTCGTCAACACGACTGAAAAAGCACTCCTTGCGGAGTGCTTCTTTCATTGGGTGAACAAGGCGGCGAGACCGGTGGGTCGTTTGCGTTTGCGTCCGTAGGCCATGCTGGCCTTCGACGCCTTGCCCGTCTGCCCCAGCTCTTGTTTGAGGCTTTGACGTCGAGCGACGGCCACGCGCTGCAACTCGGCGTGGAGCGTCTGCAGACGGCGGTGTTCTTCAGGGGTGAGTTCGGGCTGGGCGCGCACCACTGCTTCCATCTGCTGCATGACGGCGGCGGCTTGCACCACGTCGTCCACGGCGAGCAGGCGCAACGCCTTTTGCAGGTGCGCTTCAAGCTCGGCGGCCGGTGACGTCGTCGGTGCGCCCATCTCAGCCCACGCTCACTTGGGGCTTTGGCAAGTTGGGCGGGGCGACGTTGCTGTTGGCGGCGGCACCACCTTGGCCTTGCACTTGGTTCACGGCTTGTTCGAAGGCCGAAACGATGGGGGCGAAGGCCACGTCGGCGTCCTCAAGCGGCGCCCGCGACTTCGACGTCAGCGCGTTCAACAGACGCAGGTTCACGAAGGTGTAGACGTCGGCGAGGTTTTGCACGAGGTCGGGCGCCACCTGGGGGTTGAGGGTGTCTTGCAGCTCCCACACGATGTCGAGGGCTTTGCGCACCGCGATCTCGGCGTCCATGGTGTTGCCCGCGTCGAACATGCCTTTGGCCGAGCGGATGTGCTTCAGCGCCGCTTGAAAGAGCATCACCATCAACCGCTCTTTGCTGGCGGTGGTGTTGGCGGTGGTCTGGTAGCGCAGTGCGCCCACTTTTCTCATGTCACGCTCCTTCAGGCGGCGTCTTTTCCAGTCGAACTGGCTGTTGTCTCGTCGTCACGCTGCTGCGATTGCCTTAGCTGTCGGTGGTGAAGCCGGGGAACTCAACGTTGGAGAGGTAGTCGCCCATGACGTTGGAGCCCGAGATGAGCTGCTCCATGGCGACGAACTTGGCGATGAGGCCTTCGCGAAACTTCTCGACGCGGATTTCCATCTGCTCGACTTCGATGTCGATGCGGTCGATGGACTCGTTCAGGCCTTCTGAACGTTGGGTGAGGATGCCGTCTTCGGCGTCGGTCTGAATCTCCACCAAGCTTTCGATCTGCGTGGAGATGCCGTTGCTGCCTGAGAAGATGAGGCCCAAGGCGGCCGGATCGCGGGCGATGGCCTTTTCCATCTTGCCGCGATCGAACAGCAGACTGCCGTCGCGCTCGGTGGAGATGCCAATGTCGGCCAGGGTGCGCACGTCGACACCCGCGTCGGTGACCTCGACGGTCATCATGCGCTGAATCTCGCGCTGCAACAGCTTCACCGATGGGTCGCCCGCGAGGCTCTTGGAGCGGTCGGTGCCTTCGCCCACGTCGAGGTCGCCCTGAATGAGGCTCATGAGGCTGTTGTACGCATCGACAAAGGTCTTGAGGTTTTCTTCGGTGGCGTCGAGGTCGATGGTTTGCAGCAGTTCTTCAGCGGTGGTGGTCTCGCCTTTCAGCACCAAGCTGGTGCCGGGGACAACGTCGCTGATGGTGTTGCTGGTGCGCTCAAAGTCGATGCCGTCGACGTTGAACTGGGCGTTCTCCGCCACCTGAATCGAGGCCAGCCCGAGGGCGCTGCCGTTGGTGCCGGTGTAGTTCTCGGTGATGGTCAGCGCGCTCGACGGCGGCTGGCCGATTTCGTGGCCGGTCTCGTTGGTGGTGATCGACAGGTAGGTGTTCGTACCGTCGTTCAACAGGGTGGCGCTGACCGGCGCAGAGCTCTGGTTGATGGCGAAAGCCACGTCGGCGAGGGTGGCGCCTTCGGCGATGGCGACGTTGTAGTCGGTGCCGCGTACGCTCAAGGTGATGTCGCCCGCGGTGACTTCAGCATCGGCAGAGGCAAACGCGCCAGTGCGCGATTTGGCGGCCTGGGCGAGGTTGTCGACGCGCACGGCGTAGCTGCCGGCGTTGGATTCAGCGGTCGCTGTGGCTGAAAAGCCAGCGCCCGAAGTCGCGCTCACACCCAAGACGCCCTTGTTGCCAAGGGCAGAGGTGGCCGACTCCAGGCTCGTCAGGGCGCTGCGAAGGGCGCCGATGCCAGACAGCTGGATGCGAAAGGCATCTTGTTTGTTGAGGAGGTTGTTGATCGGCTGGCGCTGCAGCGCGCTCAGCTGTTCGATGATCAATTCGGTGTCGAGGCCGGAGGCGAGACCGCCTGCTCGAAATGTGCTCTCCACCATGGGGTGCTCCTTGCTGTGTGTCTGATGTCGCGCGTGGCGTCAGCAGACGTCCCCGTCCTCCATGAATGCATCGACACACCCCTGCTGCAGGTTGAGCTTGCGCAGATCGCCAGGGGTGTTTTTGTCGTCGTCACGCTCGCTTGAGCGCTGGGGTCAAAGCTGAGGCGGCCGTGGTTCAGCGCGGCCGCCTCACCACTTCTTAGCCGAGGAGCTTCAGGGCCACCTGGGGCGCCTGGTTGGCTTGGGCCAAGACGCTGACGCCGGCTTGGCTGAGCACTTGCGAGCTCGAGAGCTTCGCAGACTCCGACGCGATGTCGACGTCTTTGACTTGCGAGTTCGCGGCGGCAGCCGACTCAGCAGCAACACGGATGGTGTTGGTCACCGAGGTCAGACGGTTGGCGACAGCACCCAGTTCCGAGCGGAAGTTCGACACAGAGTCGAGGGCGGTGTCGATGGCCGTGAGCGTGGCACGCGAGGTGGTGGCGTCGGTGGCCAAGTCGATGGTACCGGCGTCAACACCGAGCGATGCTGAATCCACGTTCATCGCCGTCGTGTCGAGGGTGATGAAGTCATCGGCGGTGCCACGGATGCCGACCTGGAAGGTCATGGCCGCGGCAGCACCAAACACCGTGGAACCGTTGAACTCGGTGACCGCATCAATGCGGTCAAGCTCGTCGATGAGGGCGTTGGCTTCCTCTTGGATGTAGGCACGTTCCGTGTTGGAAATGCCGTCCGATGCGGATTGCATGGCCAGCTCGCGCATCCGGGTGAGGATGTTTGACGTCTCGTTAAGGGATGCCTCGGCCGTTTGCACCACGCTTTTGCCGTCGTTGGCGTTGCGAATGGCTTGGTCGTAGCTGCGCACTTGGGCGGTGAGGTTGGTGCTCACCCCCAAACCCGCGGCGTCGTCAGACGCTTTGGTGATGCGGTAGCCACTGGAGAGCTTTGAGAGGGTTCCCTCGAGGCTCATGGTGGTCTGGCTGAGGTTGCGTTGTGCCGCGAGTGACGACACGTTGGTTCTGATGGACAGCATGGTTCGTTCTCCTTGCGCATCCGGTGCTCACCCTGCCTCGTGTGAGCCCCGCAGGCTGTATGCCCGCTGATGACTTCGGCACGGCCCTTGCCGTTCGTAAGGCGACGGCGTCGGGTTTGAGGGTGCGCATGGCGTGTATGCACATGTCGGACTGTCTTTGAACCATTTGTTTTTACTGTTCTTTCTGTCTCATCTCAGAAACAACGTCGATGTGTGAAGAGTGGGGATCTCGTTTCGGTTCGAAGGTGTGGGTCTGATCTGCTGGGATCGGGCGGATGGTTGCTGTGGGTCTTCTTCCTGCAACCTTGGCGACATGCCGTGGAGCAGAAGGATGCTGGAGGGGTGGTCAAACCCAGCCTCCCGCCCGCCTAGGGGCGGGAGACATCACGACCAGCCTGCGCTTCTCTAGCCGAGAAGCTTCAGGGCCACTTGGGGCGCCTGGTTGGCTTGGGCGAGGGTGGAGACGCCCGCCTGCATGAGCACCTGGGCGGAGCTCATGGCAGAAGTCTCTTCGGCGACGTCCACATCAAGGATGCGGCTGTTCGAAGCCGTCACCTGTTCCATGGCCACTGCGATGGTGTTCAACACCGAGCTGATGCGGTTGGCAGATGCACCCAGTTGCGAGCGGAAGGTCGACACCTGGTTCAAGGCCGTATCGATGGCGGCCAACTGACCGCGCGACGTCGCAGCATCGGTGGCGAGGTCGAGGCCGTTGACGCCGAGCGAAGCGGAGTCGACGTTCATCGCCGTGGTGTCGATGGTCAAGAAGTCATCTGCGGTGTCGCGGATGCCCACTTGGAAGCTCAGCTGGGCAGGGGCACCAAACAGCTGGGTGCCGTTGAACTCCGTGACGTTGTCGATGCGGTCGAGCTCAGCGACCAGGGCCGTGGCCTCCTCTTGGATGTAGGCACGTTCCGTGTTGGAAATGCCGTCAGAGGCCGATTGCATGGCGAGTTCGCGCATCCGGGTGAGGATGTTGGCGGTCTCGTTGAGAGCCGACTCTGCCGTTTGCACCACGCTGAGGCCGTCGTTGCCGTTGCGGGTGGCTTGGGCGTACGAACGCATCTGCGCACGCAAGTTGGTCGACACGCCCAATCCCGCGGCGTCGTCTGCGGCAGACGAGATGCGGTAACCTGAGGACAGTTTCGCAAGTGACGAATCAAGGCTCCTCTGGTTCATGGACAAGTTTCTCTGCGCCGTCAAAGACGCAACGTTCGTGCGGATGGACATCACCATGGCTTCTTCTCCTGGTCGTTGGCTGGTGTGTGCAGCAACATGCTGCTCTGGGTTGGGAGCCCCTCGCTTGAGGCGAGGAACCCCGTTTTTTCATCGACACAATCGAACCTCATTTTTAGAGATCCTCCATGTCGCTTTTCGGATCTGCTTTTTGCCTTTTTCTCGTCGAGAAATGCGAAAAACAGCCGCGCAAAAACCGGTTGGTTTTTGCACGCAAATCCGTGCCCATTTTTGCCGCGATTGCTGGCAAAATTCGAATGGGGTGTGCACGCCCATCTTGGGTCTGGGTCACGGGTCATCCGGGTTCTCCTGTGGAGGGAGGTCCCTCCACATTGAAGGTGGCAGAAGTGTCAAAATGAAGATGGCTCTCCCTCACCGCAAGCGGTGAGGTGCGGCGCGAGGCGCAACGGGGTGCGGGGTCGAACGACGCGGTCATCTCAGGTGGTCCAGCAAAGAGAGGTCGAAGGTTTTGGCACCGGCGGTGAGGGTGGCGTTGAGCGCATTTTGCGCTTCGGCCAGCTCGCTGCTGCCGGCGATGAGGTCTTGATCGGTGAGGTGGGCGGCCGAGGTCTGCGACTCGTCTTCGATGCGAGCGAAGGTGTCTTTGGCCATGTCGAGGATGTTGATGGTGCCGCCGGCTTGGGTGCGCGCGGCCGTGATCTGCGACAGGGCGGTGTCGAGCTGGGGCAGCGCAGCGCGGATGCCAGCGGTGTCGTTGGCGTTGAGCGCGGCTTGCAGATCGGCGAACACCTGAAAGACGTCGAGACCACCGGCAGCGCCTTTGAAGGCGACGTCGGCACGCACGCTCACCGACTCGTACACGCCGGGGGCGATTTCGACGCGCTTTTCATTGGCATCGCCGTTGTAGTTGCCGGCCACGTCGAAGGGCGCGGCTTGGTCTTCAAATCCGCCAAACACGTAGTGGTCGCCGAACTGGATGTTCATGGCCGACACCACCGTGCGCTGCAGCCCGTCGATCTCGACGGCGCCCAAGGCACGGTCGTTGGCGCTGTAGGTGTCGTTGGCGTACTGCATGGCCAGTTCGCGGGCGCGCATCACCGACTCGATGGAGGTGGCGAGCGACGTCTCCGCCATCACCAGCTCGTCTTTGCTGTGTTGCACCGTCTCAGCGATGGAGCGGGCCTGTTCAGCGGCGGCTTGCAGACGCACGGCGCGCCCGGCGTCGGCGCCGTCGGTCCATGCGTGGTTGAGGCGCATGCCGCTCGACAGCTTTTCGTTCGACTCAAACACCCGGGCCCGAGCGCGCAGCGAATGCTGGGTCACCGAGCTGTAGATTTGGCTCTCAGCGATGCGCATGGGGGGCTCCTTTGGGGTGGGCAACAGCGGATGGGTGACGGATCGTCAGCGGGTTGGCGCAAGCGACATTCATCGCGGCAGGTTTTTGACGCTCAGCGGGGTGAACGTCGGCAACGACGCGATCTCTACTCAAAGGGCGTGCCAGAACTTGAAAGACGACGTTCATCATTTGAGCTCCAGCAGGGTTTGCAGCATCTGGTCGGTGGTGGAGACCACCTTGCTGACGGCCTCGAACGCACGCTGGGCCTGGGTCATCTGAATCATTTCCTCGTCGACAGACACGCCAGAGGCAGATGCCCGCATGTTCTCGAAGTGGCTCAGCAGTGCCTGCTCCTGGTCGGCCACGGCGATGGCGCGCTCGGTCTCGGCGCCGAAGGCCGACAGAATGGACGCGGCAAATGCCCGGGGGTCTTCGCCGGAGGGCAGGGCGTTGGTTTCGGTGGCCAACATCGCCAAGACGTTGTCGCCGTCACCAGGGGCGCCGCTGGCAGAGGCTGCGAAGAGGTTGGGGTCGGCGCCGATGGTGGCGTCGATGCTGAGGTTGGCGGCTGCGCCGGCTTGGGTGCCGCCGTTGTTGAACAACACGCGTCCGCCGTTGCCGTCGAGGCCCGCACCTGCGGCGTGCAGGGCGTTGATTTCTTCAGAGAACTCAAAGGCGAGTTGGTCGAGGTTGTTCACCGCGTCGAGGAGGGCGCCGTCGCGGGCGTCAAGCTGCCCACCCATGCTGCCGCCGAGGAGGTTCACACCTTGCCCGGCGACGAGACGGGTGCCGGCCGAGCCAGACAACACGACGTCGTAGTGTCCGTTGTTGGCGGCATTGACTTGGGTCTGCAGTTGGTTGGCGTTGGCGCCATGCACCAGCGCCGTCTGGCCGCCGATGAAGAGGTTGAGGTTGCCGTCGTCGTCGGCGATGGGGGTGGCACCGGTGAGCGCGGCGAGGTCGTCGGCCACGCGCACCCGTTGGTCGATGAGGTCGAGGGGGGCTTGGCCCGCGGCCTGTTGTTCGGCAATGACTTTGTTGAGGCCGGCCAGCTGTTCGGCAAGCTGGTTGGCCTTTTGCACGTCGTGCACCACAGCTTCGTCGACGCCGGTGCGGGCACGCTCGATCTCGCCCACGCTCTGGTTGAAGGCGGTGGCCAACTGGCGGGTGGCGCCGATGATGCCGTGACGGGCGGAGGGGTCAGACGGGTTCGCCGACACCTGGCGCATGGCACTGTAGAAGTTGGCCAACGACGCGTTGACGCCGGTGGGGCTGTCGAGGTCGAACGACGTCACCCGCATCAAGGTGCTGGCTTGGGCTTCGGCACGGGCGGCTTGGCCAAATGTGGCGTGGGCTTGGGCCTCCAAGAAGCGATCGCGGGCGCCAAACACGCCTTGCACGGCGACGCCGCCGCCCATCAGCGCTCCTCGCACCTGGGTCGCGCCGGCGGTGCCAAAGTCGACGCGCTGACGGGCGTAGCCTTCGGTGTTCACGTTCGCGAGGTTGTTGCTCGCGGCGTGGCTGGCGGCACGGTGGGCAAAGAGCCCGTTTCCAGCGGTGTTGAGGAGTGAGAAGAGCGACATGACGAATCAGACCTTGCGCGACAGGCGGCTGTTGGCGGAGTGGGACTTGGCGACGGCGTGCAGGCGACGGGCGCCGCGACGGTCGTAGGCGGTGGTGGTGGGGGCGACGGCGCGCAGGTAGCCACCGACGCAATCGAGGGTGCGACGGGCCAGACGGTCGTTCAGCTGCTGCTGACGCGCCAGGTCGGCGGAGGCTTTGCGGATGCGGCTGAGGAGGTCGCGCAGCCGTGGGGTGCGTTCTGGCTGCTGCTGCAGCAAGAACGCCAGCTGGCTGTGGATGCGCGCGAGGGTCGAGGTGAACACCTCGCGTTCACGGGCGCGCTCCAAGATGGAGGCGGCGTCGAGTTCTTTGTAGAGCTCGCGTTCGGCGCGCTGCGCCTCCAGCTCTTGTTGCAGCATGTGCAACAGAGATTGGGCAAGCAGCACCGGATCGGTGGCGCCGGTGGCCATGGCGTGGGGCAACGCGCTCATGCGGCACCTCCGGCAACGAAGGTGGAGCAGGGCATGCCCATCGATTGTGGGTGGGAGCGCCAAGAGCGCGCACGACAAGGCCGTCGTGTCTCAGCGACATCGACCAGACCGCTCGGTTGTCTACCCCTCGGCGGGTTTAGTTCAACATCGAACGAATGCGCGCATTGAGTTCGGCTTCGGCCAGAATCTGCTCGGCAATGCGACCAGCGTCTGGTTTGTAGGTGCCGGATTGCACCTGGGCCTCGAGCTCCTGCAAGCGAACCGAACGTTCCTTGCTGGCAAGCTCCTGCGCTTCGCTCGTCACGGTGCTGACCCGCTCTTGCTCGTTGGTGCTGACTTTGTCCTTGGCAGATTTGACCTTTTGGGCCGGTTCTGCCGGACGCAGTGCGCGCACAGGAGCCAAGGGAGTGGTGTCGTTGACCTTCACGAGAGGGCCTCATCGCGAACCTCCCTTCGGAAGGCTCGCCGGGTTGCCCTGAAATTCGGCACGTTCGCCGTACCGCTTAAGTGCACGAAGAGGATCGATGGAGGCTTTCCCACGTCGAACTTCGAGGTGGAGGTGGGGTCCGGTGGACCGGCCGGTGGACCCAACGGCACCAAGGTCGGCCCCGCGTTGCACCACGTCGCCTTTTTTCACATTGATTTCAGACATATGCGCGTAGATGGTGCGGGTGCCGTCTGCGTGGAGCACTTCGACGGTGTTGCCGTAGCCGCCTTTTTGGCCGGCAAAGGTCACCAAACCTGGCGTCCCAGAGTGGATCGCGGATCCGGCTTTGGCGGCGATGTCGACGCCGTGGTGGTGGCGGTGTTCGCCTGTGAGGGGGTCCTCGCGATCGCCGTAATGGGAGCTGATTCGTACAGAATCCGCCTCAACCAAAAAGCCAACCAGGTCTTGGGGTTCTTGCGTTTTCTTCAAGTCGTTCTGCAACGACTTCGCCAAGCCCAACGTTTCGGTCTTGGAGAGCTGCTCCGCGATCACGTCCACCCATTGATCGCGGGCGAACTCGGCTTGGGCTCCCGAACCCATCTGAAACACCCCGGATTCTTTCAGGATTTGCCGAAAGAGCTGGGTCTCGAGCTGGTTGGCAGCTTCGCCCACGGCGCCTTTTTCAGAGCGCATGCCCACCAGGGCTTGTTGGGCGTTGGCGTCGATGAGAGGCATCACAGCACCTCCAGTTCGGCATCGAGGGCGCCTGCCGCTTTCATGGCCTGCAAGATGGTGATGAGATCGCGGGGGCTGGCGCCCAACAAGTTCAACGCGGCGGCCAGCTCTTGCACGGAGGTCGTCTGCGGCAACACTTTGGCCTTGGCTTTGCGCTCGTTGGCGTTGATGTCGGCTTGGCGCGTCACCTGGGTGGTGCCGCCGCTGGCGAACGGGCCCGGCTGGCTCACCACGGGGGTGTTCTCGATGCGCACCTTCAAGGCGCCGTGGGCCACCACCACCGGACGGATGTGCACTTGGGCGCCTGCGACCACCGTGCCGGTGCGCTCGCTGATGACGATGCGGGCTTTTTGGTCGGCGTCGACGGTGAGAGCCTCGATGGCGCTCATGAAGGCGACGGCTCCACCAGGGAAGTTCTCGGGAATCGGCACTTCGATGGCGACGGGGTCGAGGGCTGCCGCGCGCACTTGGGGGGCAGGCTCTTCAGCCTTCTCGCCCTCCTTGGAGTCGCCGTCCTTCTTGACGTCGGTGGGTTTGGCGTCGGCGGGCTTGGCGTCGGCGGGCTTGTCGCCTTCGCCGGCAGCGTCGGCCTCAGGTGCAGCAGGCGGGGCGGGCGCTGGGAAGTAGCCGTTGTCGTCGTAGTACTGGTTCACGACGGTGGCGACGCGCGCGGCGGTGGTGAAGTCGGGCGACTTCAACGACAGCTGCAACGGGCCTTTGGTGAGGTCGACTTTGACAGCGCGCTCGACGTGGCCGCCGCGTGGGATGCGGCCAGCAGTGCTTTGGTTCTTCTGGATGCCGCTGCCTTGCGATTGCACGACGTAGCCGCCGGCCTGCACGCTGCCCTGGGCGACGACGTAGACCTTGCCGTCGGGGCCTTTGAGCGGCGAGAGCAACAGGGTGCCCCCCGCCAGCGAGCGGGCGTTGCCAATGGAGCTCACCTGCACGTCGACACGGCCACCCGGACGGGCGAACGTGGGAAGCTCAGCGGTGACCATGACGGCGGCGACGTTGCGCACCCGAACTTGGCGGGGGTCGATGCGCACGCCCAAGCGGCCCAACATGCCGCTGATGCTTTGCGAGGTGAAAAACACCTGTTCGGAGTCGCCCGTGCCGCTGAGTCCGACGACGAGGCCGTAACCGATGAGGGCGTTGTCGCGCACGCCTTTGACGTCGACGATTTCTTTCAAGCGAACAGGAGCCGCTTCAGCAGGAGCGGCCATGCTCAGAGCGAGCGCCACGCCTGCCACCTGCAGCATCCACAGCGGGAGGCGCATCTTGGGGCGCGGCGCTTGTGCCCGTTGGTGCTCAGCGGAGCGCACTTCCCACGACTCCTCGAGCGCCTGCAGCTGTTGCTGCACGCGGTCGGCGACGCTGGGCTGACGGCCGAGGTCACGAGTGTCGAGGTGGGGGTTGTGCAGCGTCATGGTTTTGACTTTCGCGAGGAGAAACCGCCAGAAACTTGGCGAAGGCAGCGGAGTGACGTCGTCATCAAGGCGACGTCCATGTCCTTTGCATTAAAAGGGCCAGATCCAACCGAAGTAGCGCGAGAACCAGCCTTGCTTGGCGTTGTCGGTGAGAATCCCGCGGCCGACGAACTCGATCTCGGCCTCCGCCAACTTCGAGCTCTTCACCGAGTTGTCTTGGTCGATGTCAATCGGTCGTACGATTCCAGAAACGTAAAGATGTTGTTCTTCTTCGTTGACCAGCACCACGCGGTGGCCTTCGACGATGAGGTTTCCGTTGGGCAACACCTGTTGCACCACGGCGGGGACGGTGGCGACGAGCGACTCTGTGCGTCCGGTTTTGCCGCCGCTTTTGAACACGCTGTCAGAAGCGCCGGTGCCGCTGACGTCGACATTCATGTCGGGCAGAGCCAACGCGGCCAACGGTCCGATGACGGGCAGGGCGGTGACGCTCAACCCCGACTTGGAGTCGCGAGCAACGTCGGTGTCGCTCGAACGTTTGGCATCGGCTTTCTCTTCGACCTGCACGACGACAATGTCGGCCACCTGATAGGCGCGAGCGTCGGCAAAGAGGTTCGACGTCATGCCGCTGTCGCGCCACAAAGAGCCGTTGCTGTCGTCGTTGGAGACCTCTTGCGGCTTCACCACGTCGAACTCACGCTTCTTCGGCGTGTACTCCGAGATGTGCGCCGGGCCGCAGCCGGTGCCAATGCCCATGACGACGACGATGAGGGCGGCGAACAAGGCGCGCAAAGACGTGGTCTTCATCGGGCACCTCCCACCACCACTTGGCGTCCATGCAGACGACCCTGCACCACACGACCCGAGGCAAGACGCACGCAGCCGGTGTCGAAGTCGGCGAGCCCGCCTTGACGACGACACCGCACCGCGGTGCCTTGCGTCGACACGCTGAGGCCGCCGGCGACGATGGCCACCTCGACGGGTGCGCCTGGCTTGGGGCCTCCTGGCGTGAGGTGCGACGTCTTCAGCTTGGTGCCGGCGCGAAGCGGACGACTGGCGACGGCGTTCTCTGACACTTGGCGCAAGCCAGCCACGCGTCCTTTGCGTTCGACTTCGCGGTAGCCGATGGAAGGCAGCACAGGCTGGCCACGCTCGACGTCACGCTCGACGAAGGCGATGTCTTCAAACACCTTTACTTTGGCTTGGGCGGTGCCCTGACAAGGACGCCCACGACGGGTGCCCTGCAAGACGACGGTGACGGTTTGCGACACCGACACGGGCGTACGCACCACGGCAGCGTCGACTTTGCAGCTCTTCTTTTTGCGCAGTCGGATGCGTTTGACCTCGACGCGGTAGTTGGAGGCCATGGCGCTGTCGACGATGGCGTCTTCGACCATCTCTTTCGACGTCAACGCCCGCTTGCCTTCGTAGGGGGTCGCACTGAGGGCCAACAGGCCACAGCTGGCGACGACGAAGGCCCGTCCGACGCGGGGGTTGCGCATGCGCATGGGCACCTGACCGAGCAGCAGAGCTTTGACGACGTTGAAGAGAAACATGGCGAATCCGAGGAGAAGGTCTGGTGGACTTTGGTGATTCGAGAGCTTTGCAAGTCTCAAACCAAGTTGAAGTCAGCGAATCTGGGTGAGGCGGCTGAGCATCTGGTCAGCGGTGGAGATGACCTTGGAGTTCATCTCGTAGGCCCGTTGGGTGGTGATGAGGCCGATCATCTCCTCGACGGTGGAGACGTTGGCGCCTTCCAAAAAGCCTTGGGCCAGGGTTCCTGCGCCTTGCTCGCCGGGTCGAGCCAACACCGGCAAGCCCGACGCGGGCGTCGACTCGTAGAGGTTGCCGCCCAGGCCGTGCAGGCCGCCCGCGTTTTGAAACATCGCCAACTCGATGGTGCCGAGCTCGACGACGTCGGTTTGCCCGGGCACTTGCGCCGTGACCATGCCGTCTTGGCGAACCACAATCTGCTGTGCGTCTTGGGGCACCGTGATGGAAGGGTCGAGCACCATGCCGTTTTGCGTGACCAAGCGGCCCGTGGCGTCGAGGGAGAGGTTGCCGGCACGGGTGTAAGCAAGGAGCCCGTTCGGCCGTTGCACTTTGAAAAAGCCGTTGCCCTGGATGGTGATGTCGAGGGGGTTGCCCGTGTTCAGCATGTCGCCTTGGGCGAAGCTGCGGGTGGTGGCAGCAGCGCGCACGCCGAGCCCGACCTCGAGCGGCGTCGCGCGCGTTCCACCTTGGCCGTCGGGAGCGTCGGCACTTTGGATGCGTTCAGCGAGCAGGTCTTCAAATTCGGTTCGCGCGCGTTTGAATCCGGTGGTCGACGCGTTGGCCAGGTTGTTGGCCGAGACGTTCATTTTGGTCTCTTGGGCGTTCATCCCGGTGGCGGCGGTGTAGAGAGCGCGAATCATGACTTGTCCTTTTGAAACTTAGAGAAATCTGTGAATGTCGAACTAGACGCGACCAATCTCTGCGACCTTCTGGTCGAGGGTGGAGTAGGTCTGAATGGCTTGCATGCTCTGGTCGAACGACCGCTGCGCCTGAATCATGTCGACGGCGGCGTCCATGCCTTGGTAGTTCGACAGCTCCACCTCGCCGGTGCGCACCGTCGCCTGCGTCGGGGTGGCAACGCCACCTTCACCGAGACCGATGACGGTGGGTGCAACGCGGTCGAGGTCGCCGCTGAGGTTGGCGAAGCCCAGCTGTCCGATGCTGCGCTCGCCAATCATGACGGAGCCGTCGGAGCGAATCGTCGGAATCTGCCCCTTGGGCACGATGAGCTGGCCGCCGCCTGCGGAGCGAACGGGGTGACGTCCGGCCATGAGCACGCCATTGGGGTCGACGTGGAGGTGGCCGTTGCGGGTGTAGGCCGCGTTGCCTTTGGTGTCTTGCACCTCGAGCCATGCGTCTTCGCCGACGACGATGTCGAGGGGATTGCCCGTCGTTTCAATCAGTCCACGGCTGGTGTCGAGCCCGGTGCCCGCCACCCGCGTCATGATCTTGTCTTGGGTCGCGCCCTCGATGTCTCGCTCGGCGACGTACGACTCGAAGCGCACGGTGCCGGCTTTGAACCCGGGGGTCTGGGCGTTGGCCAGGTTGTCAGCGATGAGGTCCACCTGCTGAGACCGCGCCGAAGCCGCTGTCATTCCGATGTAGATGCCGTGGGTCATGGCTGCTCCTGTGGTTCGCCAAGACCAATGCGAAGGAGATGCCAAGATCTACTTCATTATAATTTACAGACATTTACGTCGTTTTTCTGGACGTTTGTCATCCATTTGGCGCTCCAGCGCCTCTGCGCCAGATTTCTGGCGACAACTGTGTGGCGATCGCCAGCAGCGGCTTTGCCGCGATCGCCGCCGTCCCAACCCGCTGCTTTGCCGTGGGTTGCGTCAAAGAATGATCGCGGCAGCGTCGATTTCACCTGCCTTGCTGCAGATTCGCGATCGGATTCACGCGAAGTCTGCGATCCAACCTGTTCTTTTTTCGTGGTTTTCAGAAGCAGTCAGTTCGATGACGCCGACTTTCTCCCACTTTTTCAGCACGTTTCAGCGTTTTTCTCGGCTCACGCCCTTAGACCTGGCCGCCAACGTGTCGAAACGTTCATCGCTGGGTAGTGGATCTTCTTCTTCCCTTCCTCGACAACCTGCTCTGGATTCAAGCGCCAACTTCAAGGGGGTTGACGTTGGTGTACAGCTGCGCCTCGTTTCGACGAGCCGCACCTGGTGAGCAGCGAGGGGGCGAGAGATGCGCTGGACGCCCCTTCTCCAACCGGAGGAGGGGCTCATTTTTTTGTGCAGTGTCGTCGAAGACGTCTACTCGGTCTGTTGCCAGAGCTCGATTTTCACGCCGTTGGGGTCGAGCAACCAGGCAAAACGACCGTATCCCTCGTCGACGCTGTCGAGCACCTCAATGCCTTTGTCTTTCAGCTGTGCAACAAAGGCGTCGAGGTCGTCCACCCGCAGGTTGATCATGAACGGGGCGGTGCTCGGCTTCAAGTAGGCGCCGTCGCTGAAATGGCTGATGAGCGAGTATGGGTCTTTGCCCTCTTCTTCTGACCACAACAGCTTCGGGCCGTATTCGCCGTCGATGCCCAACACGTCGCGGTACCACGCACGTGTCGCCTCGGGGTTGTCCACCACGTAGAACACCCCGCCGAGTCCCGTCACTTTCGCCATGTGGACCCCCGTTGCCTATTTCTCTGGAGCGACGCCAAAGATTTGCCCGGCCACGCCCGCGCCTTTGCCACCCGACGTCATCGATTGCCCCACCTGCGACCAGGCCTGCACCTGCCGCACGAGGGTGCGCACGATGAACGGCAGTTCGTCGATTTTTCGGTCTTTGGCTTTTTGCTCGAGGTTGGAGTCCCGCACCGCGAGGAGGTCGTTCACGGCCACTTCCTCCGCCTCTGCCTTCAGCTCTTTCACCTGCGCAGGCGAGAGATTCTCGGTGGCGGTGCGTTTGGAGATGTCGGCGTAGGCCGTAAACAGCTTCTCTTGAATCTGCTTTTCGGCCGTGCTCGACGTCGTCAGCATCTGGTCTGAGAACACCAGGCCTTTGGGCTTTTCGGGCTCGGGCAGCGGCTGCTTGGTGATGCGCGCGTGCAGGTCGGCCGGAAAGTACAGCCCCCGCGCCCCAAACGATGTGCCCGACATCTGGTGTCGTGCCTGTTCGCTGCCCGCAGTGACTTCGGTCTGCACATCGGCCAAGGCGCGTTGAAAACTCACCCGCGAGCCGTACTCGTCTTTTTGCAGCGCTTGCTGAAGCTGCATGCCCAACATGGGGTCCAGCGCGCGCACCTCGTCGGCGGCCTCGTTGAGGTTGTTGGGCACCGGTTTGTCGGCTTTTTTGAACGCGGCAATGGCTTGCTGCATGTATCCGCGGGTTTTCGCCGACGACACGGTCATGAGGCACCTCGAGTGAGCTGCGGCTTGCAGCCCTAGGCAACGGTATCGCGTTCGTGACTGTTTTGACGTGGCTTTTTCGCAGAGATCCACTCTTTTTTGGCCGTCTCACACAACCCCACCGGCGGGAGCCGCGATATACAACTCACACGGCGCGAGCGTTCTGCTTCAACCCTTGCTCGTCTGCCCTTCATTGAAGACAAACAGGAGTTCATCATGGGTTTCATCGGTCGTCTCGCCAAAGGTGCCATCAACGTCCTCACCACCCCCCTGCGCGTGGCCACGCTTCCCTTCCGCTTCGCGCTGAACATGGGCAAGACGGCCCTGTCCACCCTCGGCAAGCTCGCCAAGTTTGACATCGGCGGCGCCATCAGCACTTTGGTGGGCGGCACCTTGAAGAACACCCTGAACGCCGGCATCACCTTGGCCGCCGCAGGCAACCCCTTCGCGTCCTTCATGCAAGGTTTCGCGATGAACAAGGCCTTCTGCTAGGTCTGGTTGCCCGCTCAACCATGAACAAAAGCGCCATCTCGTGCCGCGAGAGTGGCGCTTTTTTCGGTCGGTTGGTTGTGCTCACCCCACAGAATTGGCGAAGCTGTCTGCGTCGTCGTTCCCGGCGGACACCGTCCGCCACTGAAGGAGTCCGTCATGCCAGAAATCAATCCCTTCGAAGACATGGACTTCACCGAAGAAGAGCACGCGCAACTTGCTGCGCTTCTCGAAGAAGGTGAAGACCTCGAAGAAGAACTGAACTTCCACCCCATCGTGCGCAACACCATCTACTTGTGCCTCGACGAGGACGGGCTCACCTGGCGCCAAGAACTCGACGAAGACCGCGTGGATGCCATCGTCAACTTCCTCGATGCCATTCGCGACGACGAGTCCATGAACATCGGCAAAGCCGTGTTCGACCTCGGCCGCTTCGCGCTGTACCTCGACCACGAAGACGGCAAAGCAGGCAAAACGCCCTACCAACTGGTCAACGTCGTCAACGATGCCGTCATGCGGTTCGACCTGTTGTCGACGGTGAACGTCGTCGAGACCAGCAACCAAGGCAAACACGACAAGCTGATGGGCAAAGAGGGTGGGCTCACCGCCCCCAAGGCCGACGAAGAAAAGCCCGAAGGCGCACTGTCGCTCGACGACCTTGCGTCGCGTCGCCGCATCTGAGATGTCGACAGGCCCACGAGAAAGCCCGGCGATTGGCCGGGTTTTTCAATTGGGGTCGTTGGGGTCGGCGACTTAGGCGCCGATTTTCTCGAGGAGGGTGTCCAACTGGTCAAAGCTGTCGAAGTGCACCACAAAGTTGCCTTTGCCTTCTTTGTGGGTGAAGCCCACCTTGGTGCCGAGCGCCCGCTGCAAACGCATGCGCACATCCCGCTCGGCTTCGGTCTCCTCTTTCGCCGCCTTCTTTGGTTTCTTCGTTTCTTCAGTTTTCGAACTGTCAGAATTGGGGCTGCGAGCCTCTTGCACCAACGCTTCGGTTTGTCGCACGCTCAGACCATCGTCGAGGATGCGTTTGGCAGCGTCCACCATGGCGTCGGCGTCGCCCAACCCCAAGAGCGCCCGGGCGTGGCCCATGGTCAACGAACGGTCGAGCACCATCTCCTGCACGTCGTCGGGCAGCTTCAACAGGCGAAGGGCGTTGGCCACCGTCGCGCGGTCTTTGCCGACGGCTTTGGCAATTTCGCCTTGTGAAAAGCCCAGCTCATGATGCAACCGATGATAGGCCTCCGCCTCTTCGATGGCGTTGAGGTCTTGGCGCTGCACGTTCTCCACCAAGGCCACGGTGAGGGTGTCTTTTTCGGCGATGTCGGTGAGCACCGCGCGGATGGTTTTCTTGCCTGCCTTCTGCGATGCACGCCAGCGACGTTCGCCGGCGACGATTTCGTATTGCGCTCCGCGCTTGCGCACCACGATGGGTTGCAGCACGCCGTGGGTGGCGATGCTTTGCGCCAGCTCTTCAAGGGGGCCTTCGTCGAACACCTGCCGTGGCTGACCGTCGGAGGGCAGAACGTCCTCGATGTTCAGCTCCATCAAGCCTTCAGACGGCAACGCCGACGGAGCGGCATCGGCGGGTGGTTTGGGAGGAATGAGTGCGCTGAGGCCACGGCCCAGATTTCGTTTTTGCGACATGATGTTCTCGCGAAAGGGGAGGGCTACGAAGCGGCGCGCTGGCTGATGCCTGCGATGAGTTCTTCGGCGAGGGCCATGTACGATTGCGAACCGCGCGAGGCGACGTCGTACAGCAGCACGGGCTTGCCGTGGGATGGCGCTTCTGAAAGGCGGACGTTGCGTGGAATGACGGTGTCACAGACCTGTCCGGGGAAGTGGTTGCGCACCTCCTCCACCACCTGGTGCGACAAGTTGTTGCGGGCGTCGAACATGGTGAGCAGGATGCCGTCGAGGTCGAGGTCTGCGTTGAGCGACCCTTTGACCAGCTCGATGGTCTTCAGCAGTTGGGCGAGGCCTTCGAGCGCGTAGTACTCACATTGCAGAGGAATGAGCACGCCGTTGGATGCCGTCAGTGCGTTGATGGTCAGCAGACCCAACGAGGGAGGGCAGTCCACCAAGACCATGTCGTAGCGGTCTTTGACCTTGTCGAGAGCCTTTTGCAGGCGGGTCTCGCGGGCCATGGCCGACACCAGTTCAATCTCGGCGCCGAACAACTGGGTGTTGGACGCCACGAGATCAAGGCCCTCAATGTCAGTGGGCTTGATGATGTCGGCGAGATCAATTTGATCGATGAGGGCGTGGTACACCGTGATGTCTTCGGGCCCAGGAAAGATGCCCAGTCCGCTGCCGGCGTTTCCTTGGGGGTCCATGTCGAGCAGCAAAATCCGTTTGCCCGACGCAGCCAATGATGCAGCCAGATTCACCGCGGTGGTGGTCTTGCCGACGCCTCCCTTTTGGTTGGCAATGGAGATCACCCGACTCATACGGCCCCCTTGTCGCCCTGTGGGCGTGTTGGTGCAGGGCAGCGCTGTACCACAGCCACTGCGCCCAGGCAAAGAAGGATGCCTGGATTTGCCCAGAGCGCAGACACCGACTCCCGACTGTTGTCTCCCAGCTGTTGTCTCCCAGCTATTGTGCAGGCAGCTGAGAAAACGCGCAGAGCACCTGCCGGTGGGTGGCATCGGCGGCTTTGGGCAGGTCCACGTCGGCCTGGCCCGACTGCAAGGCCTGCGAGGCGACGCTTTGCACCAGCTGCGCCCATTGGGCGGCCGTGGGGTCAACACCGCACCACAGAGCGGCGTGGCAACCGGGATGGGCGGAGAGATGCTCTTTCCAGTCTTCCCAAGGAAACGTCGCCCTCGACACCAACAAACTGCCGGGGGCGACGTCGAGGTCTTGCAGCCGGCCTTGGTGCACAATGACGTGGTCCAGCTGAAGCTCTTGTTTGATGCGCTGGAGAAAGCTGACGCGTTTCGATGACGGCTCCACCCAAGTGATGGGGGTGTCTGTCCAACGGAGGGCACAAGCCACACCGGGGAATCCTGCGCCAGAACCAATGTCGTAGACACCTTGGGTCCAAGCCATCGAACGGGTGTTTGGTTCGCTTGGTTTGCTTGGCTCGCTTGGTTCGCTTGGTTCGCTTGGTTCGTCAGGCTCGCGAAGCGCTGCAAACACCTGCTCGACTTGCAGCGCACCCAACCAGGAGTCGAGGTAGTGCTTGTAGGCGGCATCTTGGGCGTTGGTGACGCGGGTGAGGTTGTGCACCTTGTTCCAGCGCACCAGCAGCGCAAAATGCTGTTGAAAGCGTGCGAACACGTCGTCTGGGACGTCCGCCAGGACAGAGCGTGGCAGTTCGTCTGAAGCTTTGGGCGAAGACATGTCCTCCCCCTACCAGACGAAGTGGTGGCAGACCATCCCCCTCGAACGTCATCCTGGCCAACGCGTTTCACGTGAAACATTTCCACAAGCGCCGAAGTCGTCTTTGCCGGTTGGCCTTGGTGTTTCACGTGAAACAGCCTTTTCGGCCACCTTAGACTCCGCCTTGGAGTCCACCTTGGAGTCCACTGACAATCGCGGAATCCAACAGGGCCGCCTCTGGTGGGTGTTTCACGTGAAACAATCTCAACGCGTGAAACGGGTCGTCCGCACGTCAAAGATTTGACGACCGTCGAAATGACGCCCCATCTCAAGCAGGCCGCCTCAAGCAGGCCCACCTCAAGCAGGCTACCTCAACCAGGCCCACCTCAAGCAGGCCACCTCAAGCAAACCAACTCACGCAGGCGCCTTTTCCAACATCAGCGTCACTGGACCGTCGTTCACCAACGCCACATCCATGTGCGCCTGAAATGTGCCGGTCTCCACCGCCAACGACGAAGGCAGCGCGTCACGCACCTCAGCCACAAAGCTGTCGAAGTCGGCGCGGGCTTGTTCGGGCGCCATGGCCCGCCCGAACGAAGGACGTGTTCCCTTCTTCACGTCCCCGCAAAGCGTGAACTGGCTGACCAAGAGCACACCAGGACGGGCGGCGTCTCCACCATTGGCCTCTTCTGCAGCCGCCAAATCGAAGAGCGACAGGTTCATCTTGCCTTCGGCATCCTCAAACACCCGCAGTTTGGTCAGCTTGTTGAGCATCCAGGCGCGCTCTTTGGGGCTGTCGCCCTGCTCCAAGCCCACCAGAGCCAAGAGGCCCTGTCCGATGCGCCCCACCACCTGCGGCTGCCCGGCTTCATCGGCCACTGTGACGCTCGCGCTCGACACCCGCTGCACCAGAACCTTCATGTGCTCGTCCTTCCAATCCACCGTCATCCACTGACGTCGATCTCTGCCTACCACGCTCTGGGGCTCGTGGAGGAGATCATATGGGGGGGAGATCATAAAGGATCCCCCACACAAGCCGATGTCCTCAAGAGCCACCCTGTGCCAATCGGAGCACGCCGGTGAGGCCCCCACGCCCACCTGATGCCGAACGGCCCCCCAAAAAGGGCGGCGACGAGGTTGTTCATGTCTGCAGAAGAAACCGAGGACAAGGTCCGCATTCTCTTCGTCGACGACGAAAAGAGTGTCCTCAACGCTCTTCGCCGCTCCATGCGCAAAGAGGGCTACAAGATTCACCTCACCACGGACGTTGAAGACGCCCTGCGCATCATCGGCACAGAGCACATCGACATCGTGGTGTCTGACCACCTGATGCCCGCCATGACCGGCATCGAGTTCTTGGCCATGGCGTCTCGGCTGCATCCCCGCGTGGTGCGCATCATGCTGACGGGCCAAGCCGATGTGGACATGGCCATTCGAGCCATCAACGAAGGTCAGGTGAACCGCTTTCTCACCAAGCCTTGGGACGACGCTCAGCTGAAGTTCGTGTTGCGCGATGCGGCCCGCGAGGTCCTCTTGCAGCGCAAACTGCTGGCGGCCGAAATCGAAGAAAACAAGGCCGAAGAAGAGAAATTCCCAAGCATCAAACGGGACGGGTCTGGCGCCATCGTCTTGGACCTGCACTGAGCCGGTCCCGCGCCGCTGGCCCTGCACGGGGCCGGTCGTGAGCTGGACTGCGTTCTCGAATGAAAACCACTTGGTTCCCGCGACTGGGACGAACGTTTGGCACCGGACGCCAGCGTTCGCTGGAGGGTGCTCATGTCATTTGGGCCGAAGCCATGTGTTGAACCTGCGCTGACGTCATTGCTCCTCGAAGCCATCAAGGAGTTGTGCTCTGCGGAGGCCGCCTCCATTTTGCTGCGAGACGACTCTGGCGACTTGGTGTTTGACCTCGTCGCTGGAGGAGCGGGTGCGCAGCTGTCGCGCATTCGACTGCGCAAAGGAGAAGGACTCGCTGGCCGGGTTCTCGAGACCGGCGTCGCCGAAATCGAAAACAACGCCGACAACACCGCTGGGGCCAAGGTGGCCGATGAAACCGGCTATGAGTGTCGTTCGGTGGTGGCCGTACCGCTCATTGACCCCGATGGTGTGCCATTTGCGGTGGCCGAAGCCGTGAACCCGCTCCCAGGAAGCACCGAAGACGGAAATTTCCAACAGGTGCACCTCGAAAACCTGCTCCAAGTGCGCGACCCCTTGTCGGCTGCCATGTTGGCTCTTGCCGACTTTGGCGGCGACCAAAGCGCCATGCCCCGATTCTACCGAGCCGTGGTGGAGGTCATGAGCGCTCGCGCCGATTGTTTGCGGCGTGAAAACGAGAACCTCGAAAGCTCCCGCCGGGTGTTTGAGATCCACCAAGCCCGCCGCTACTCCGACGAGAAGATGCTGGCGTTGGCGCGCATGGCCTCTGGCATCGCCCATGAGGTGAACAACCCGCTGTCGGTGGCCATGTCGAACTTGGGGTCGCTCAACGATGCCACCGGCGACATCCCCACCGAGGGATTCGACGAAGAAGACAAAGAGCTCGTCGAAGACATGAAAGAAATGGTCGACGACGTCAAAACCGAGCTCACCCGCATCTCGCGCATCGTGAACCGGCTGATGCTGTTCGGCGACCGCGACTTGGGCCGGGCCGAAGAAATCGACCTCGCTGAAGAAGTGCGCCGCGTCTCCGCCTTGGTGGAAGAGAGCGGCCACAAAGACACCCCCGTCAAAGTGGTGGTGGAGGCCGAGGATGTCCCCAAAATCCAAGCCTCCCGCACGCAGATTCGCCAGGTGCTCCTGGAGATTGTCGACAATGCCATCCGCGCTGCAGAAGGCACCTCCGACGAAGAGGGCGAAGTCGAGCTGAAGGTCTTTGGCAGCGGCTCCACGGTGCATCTGTCCATCCGCGACAATGGCCCCGGCATCAGCACCGAAAACCAGGAGCGGGTGTTTGACCCCTTCTTCACCACCAAGAGCAACTGGCGCTCGACTGGGCTGGGGCTCACCGCGGCGTATGGCGTGTTGCGCTCTTTGGGCGGCCGCATCTCCATCGACTCTGTGCCTGGCAAAGGCGTGATGGTGGTGGCGAGCTTCCCGGTGGAGTGTGAAGTCGCCAACGACGACGGCAAGAAGACCAGCATGCGCTACTACGAAAACACGGCAGGATAGGCCGAAGACCCCCACGAGCTTCTCTCCAAGTTCAACAGGATGCAGACGATGCAGTTCTCACGCGGTCAAGTGTTGTTCATCGAAGGAGCCGACGAGGTCTCCAACGAGGGCGTGCGCACGGCCATCGCCTGTGGCCGCTTTGAGCCCGTCGCTGTCAGTCCATTGGAGGCCTTGGGGCTGGTCGACAGCGTCGACTTCATCCTCATGGACGCCTCGGTCACCACGTTGGAAGCCGAGAACGATCCCCTCACGTTGTTGTCGCATCTGTGGTGTGCCCGGCCCGACTTGCCCGCCGTGTTGCTGTCAGACGGCGACCCCGAACTTGAAGAGCGGGCGCTGCGCGCTGGTGTCACCTGTGTGCTCACCACGCCGTTCACCGAGACGGAGTTGCGCGCGGCGTTGCTCACCGCACAGCAGCAGCGCAACAGTGGCATCCACTCCTTCACCCAGGAGTTGGCGCGCACCATGAGTGTGGTGGCGTCGGTGATGGACGCCAACGACGCGCCCTTGCAGGCCGTCTTGGAGGAGGTCTCTGGCCTCTTTCGAGTGGGGCGGTCGTCTGTCTTTCTCTTTGATGAGCCTGCCACCTTCCCTCTGAAGATGGCGGCGTTTGTGGGCTTTGACCCCGAAGTGGCGAAGTCCATCCGCATTGAAGAGGGCGAGGGCATCGCCGGCAAGGTGGCCATGGAGGGCATCCCGCAGCTCATCTTGCGGCGGCCGAAGAATGAGAAAGACCCTCGAAAACAGCTCACCGCCGCCGTCAGCGTGCCCATCCGGGCGTCCAACAGCGCGGTGGGCGTCGGCGAGGTTCTCGGCGTGCTGAACCTCGCCAAAAACGAAGCCGGCGACGTCTTCACCCCCCGCGACCTCGAGATTTGCGAATTCATCGCCGCCCACATCGGGCAGTGGCTGTCGCGCAAGGCGCTCGACAAACAGCAGGCCGACCTCAACCAGAAAGTCGCCGCCGTCGAAAAACTCTCCTACGCAGGAGAACTGGCAGCTGGCATCGCCCACGAGGTGGCCAGTCCCATCGGCTATGTGAGCGCCAACGTCCGCACCCTCAAGGAGTACTTGGAGGAGCTCACGCCCTTGCTCGACGCCCTCAAAGAAGCGGCTGAAGAAGGCAAAGACAGCGTCAGTCTGGAGGGCCTCATCGACGACCCCGACGACTTCATCGACGTGGTGGATGACATCAGTGGCCTCGTCGACGAATGCCAAGACGGCATGGTGCGGGCCACGCAGATCGTCAACGACATGAAGGCCATGGTGCGCATTGGCGACTCTGAAGAGGTGTGGGCACCGGTCGAAATCCCCAAACTCATCGAGAGCAGCCTGCGTTTGCTGCGTCCCCGTTTGGCTGGCCGCTGCAAAGTCGACCACGGCGTCTTCCCCGGCATCGTGGTGTCGGGGCGCGAAGTCGAACTCAGCCAGGTCATCGTGAACTTGGTGGTCAACGCTTCGGACGCGTGCATGGAGCGCAAAGAGGCGGAGGGCGAAGACTCCAAATACCAACCGAAGGTCACGGTGAGCGCTGAAGACCACCACGAAGAAGGCCGCGACGGTGTGCTCATTCGCGTGGCCGACAACGGCGTGGGCATTGCCAAAGAAAAGCTGCACCAGATTTTTGCGCCGTTGTTCACCACCAAGCCGTCGGGCGTCGGCACCGGTCTCGGCTTGGGCATCGTGCAGCGCATCATGGGCGCCCACTACGGCAAAATCCGGGTGGAGAGCGAGTTGGGACTCGGCACCACCTTCTCGTTGTTCTTGCCGTTGACCCCCCCGGCCGCCAACGACGACAGCGATGCCACCCAAAGTGCATCCGCCGCTGCGGGCTAGCGCAACATACTGCTGCAAAACAGAAAATGCCCCCAGACGCGTTGTAGGACGCATCTAGGGGCATCTGCGTTGGTGTAGGCACTTGTCTACAGACACGCCCGTTTGGCCACTGGGATCGATCTGGTGAAGTCGAATTCTGACCGTTTTTGGAGCAGATTCGCCTCAAGCCGGCTTCTGGCAGACCACAAATGCGGTGGTGGGTTTGGCGCCGACATCGTGGGCTTCGACATCGACAAACCCCACGTCGCGCATGTCGGCCATGAGGGTGCTGCGTTTGAGGCGTGAGACATAGGGCGCTTTGCCCAGCTTGCGCATCACCCACAACACGGGACCCATGGGCATGGCGCCGTCTTTCAAGCACACCGTCGACGAAACGAAGATGCCACCGGGCTTGAGCAGGCGAAAGATGTGCTCGAGCGCGACGCGATGGTCATCGACGAGGTGCAGCAGGCTGTAGGCCAACACCATGTCGAGGCTGTCGTCGTCGAGAACGTCGAAGCTCTCGTCGAAGGCGCCCACGTGAAACTGCACGTGGTCGGCATGGGCCGCCGCCGCTTTGTCGCGGGCGATGCGCACCATCTCTTTGGAGATGTCGAGGCCGTGCAGCTCGGCGGCGTGCTCGGCCAGGCGCAACAGCAATGAACCGGTGCCGCACCCGATGTCGAGCACGCGGTCGGTCGACACCAGATGCTCGACGGTGATGGCGATTTTGCGCTCGAAGGCGTCGGGAAGGTCGACGGGTTTTTGCGCGTAATCGTCGGCAATGTCATCCCAGAATTGGGCGTCGGCAGACATGGGCACTCCTAAGCATTGGATGGGTCTTCGCCCGAAAACAGCGACGACGCCGCTTTGAACGCCGCCTGCAACGTCTTGCGCACTGCACGCAGGCGAGCGTTGTCGCGAAGGTCGGGATGGCTGACGAGCCACAACTCCGCCACATGTCGCAGGTCGGCCTGCTGCATGCGGCGGAGGTCGGCGCATCCGTCGCCGACGTACGTGGGCAACATGACGACGCCGAGGCCTTGGCAGGCCGCGCTGCGCAACAGTTCCACCGACGAGAACGCCCCCCACAACGGCAACGTGGGGTGCGAAGAGTCGGCCACCATCTGCTGCAAAAACCGGCTGTCTTCGGTGGCGATCCACCGCGCCGACGACGACGTCGAATGGCCGTTGGCGTGGGCGGGGTCGAGGTGGGCGGCGGTCTTGGCGACGTAGTTGGCCACCACCACCGGCGCCAGCCGGGTGCCAATGAGATGCTGGGGCGGCACCGTCCCTTTGCCCAACGTGCGGATGGCGATGTCGGCTTCGCGCTTGGACAAATCAAACGACTGGCTGTCGGTCTTGAAGGTCAACTCGATGTCGGGATGCTCTGAACAAAGCGGCGTCAACGCCGCCAGCGCAAAGTCGGCCACCACCGAATCGCAGCAGGTCAACGCCACCGGACCCTCAAGACGACGGTCTTGCCCTTGGAGGTCGCGCTGCAACGCGGCCATCTGCTCCTCGACGAGCTCGGCACGCGGCAGCATCTGGTGCCCGGCCGCCGTGAGGGTGTAGCCGTCGCGGTGGCGGTCAAAGAGCTTGGTGCTCAGCTGTTCTTCGAGGAGGTCCACCCGTCGTGCGACGGTGGAGTGGCTCACCCCAAGAGCCGCGCCTGCGGCACGCACCGAACCAGAGCGCGCCAGCGCGAGAAAATGTCGGAGGTCGTCCCAATCCATGCAAACACTGTAGCCAAAGCATCTCGTCGACGGGTGGTCGACGTTTGCACCCCAGCGTCGCAAACACGCACCGTGCGGTCGTTGACGACGGGCTCTACATCGAAGCTCCCCCCACAGGAGCCAAAGATGCAGATGCCCTCTCGTTTGACGTTGACCTTGTTGCTCAGCCTTTGCAGCTGTGCCCCCTCTGCGACCCCGACGACGACGTGCGACCCCGTCGGCGACGTCGTTCCGCTGTGCGGATGGCAGAACCCAGAAGACCTTGCCCTCTTGCCCGACAGCCGGTTTGTCGTCGTCAGCGAATACGGCGACATGAACGGCTTGAAGCCAGGCCAACTGTCGGCCTTGCACCTCGACACCTTCGAACGGCTGCCTTTGTTCGCCGGCGTCGACGACGAGGGCGACGCCACCTGGGGCGACGACGCCTGCCCCGGACAGCCGGGCCCGGCATTCAGCCCCCATGGCCTGCACCTCGTCGAGCGTGACGATGGCGCCTGGCAGTTGTCGGTGGTGCAACACGGCGCCCGCGAGTCGGTGGAGCTCTTTGAAGTGCACGTCGACCGCGGCGACGACGGCGACCGGCTGCGTGTGCAATGGCGTGGGTGTTGGCTGCCTCCGCCGGAGACGCTGCTCAACGACGTCGTCGCCCTCTCCGACGGGCAAGTCTTCGCCACCAAGATGATGGCGCCCACCAACGCGGTGGGCATGATGGCCACGTACGCGGCGGTGACCACCGTGGCCCCCGACACCGGGCATGTGCTGCGGTGGGCGCAAGGCGAGGGCGTCTCTGTCGTCGACAACACCAGCGGCTCCATGCCCAATGGCATCGAAGCGCGGGGCCGGGAGTTGTTCATCAACTACAGCGGCGTGGGTGAAATCCGTGTGGTCGACGTCGACGACGCCCAGGTGAAACGGCGGATGTTTTTCGACGCTCTCGACAATGCCACCTGGGCCCCCGACGGACGCCTCCTCGTCGCCGAGGCCCGTGCCGACTCCGCCGACGCCATGGCGTGTTTCACCCAAGCCGAAGACGCGCCCGTCGCGCAGTGCCCCATCGCCTACGCCATCGTGGCCGTCGACCCCGACACATTGATGGCCACCGACTTTTACGTCGGCGGCGACGACGGCAGCGGCGCCCCTGTCGCCGATGGTGCCGGCACCGTGGGCTTGTTGGTCGACGACGACACCTTGTTGGTGGGGACATTTGCCGGCGACCGCATCGCCCTGGTGCGCCCCAGTGACAACGCCCCATAAGCTGGATTCACCAACGCCCCATCACAGCAAAAAACCCCTCCGCCGACGCCCATTTCGCCGACGGAGGGGTTTTCACTTCCAAGAAACAACGAACCAACGTGTGGGTGTCAGCCTCCGTTCTGCTGCGGTGCCGTGTGCATCGACACCTGTTTGGGCTGCACCGGCCGTCCTCGTCGACGCTTGGGCGCCACCACCAACAGCGGACGCAGACGTCGCAGGGTTTTCTTGCCGATGCCCCGCACCAACAACAGTTGGCTCAGACGCGTAAACGGACGCCGATTGCGAAAGTCGATGATGGCTTGCGCTCGTTTTTCGCCGACGCCAGGCAGGGTGCACAGCTGGGCAAGGGTGGCTTTGTTGACGTCGAGACGCTGCACCTTCTGGGGCACCTCAGCTTGGGCCGATGGCTCTGCCCATGCGGTGGTGGCGCCCATGGACAGCGCTGCCGACGCCAACAACGCAAACAACCGTCGAGCGGTGGGGGTGCGCCCCCAACGTTTGCGCCAAGCTGGAAGCGTCGGACGCGGACTGTTCTGCACCTCCTCCTGCAAGGGAGAGAGAGATGGAGGTGGCACAGCGGTTGGGGCAGCAGACGTCGAGGTCGGTCGGTGCAAAGACATCATGCCCGTCGCTCCTCTCGGTAGTCGCTGTCGTAGCCAGAGTCGCGGCGGAAGGGACGCACATTGTTGCTGTCGCGGCCCTTGGGCTCGTACGGGTCGCGCATCAAGATGCGGCCGGTGACCGGCACGGCCTTCATGTGCAAAATGTAGGAGCCGTCGCGGTTTTCGAAGGCGACGCCGAGCTTGGTGTAGGAGCTCTTGCTCTCGCCGTCCTTCTTGTAGTCGTCGACCATGTACAGCTGCTTGTAGTTCTTCTTGTCACTCATGCTTTTCCTTTTGGGCGGCAGGCGCCCTCTGAGCAGCCTTGCCAGCAAGGTCTGCTTCGGTTCATGACAAGGGAGAAAGCACCGGATGTGCCAACATTCATGACCTCGACCTACATCTCCCATCCACCTGAAAAAGAAGAATTTCTCGACGAGGGACCCATCGGCGCCATCGACGAAGGGCACATGCGCCGGTGGCGCCGCCCTCCAGAGTGGACCGGGACCTGTGGTCGGGCGGAGCAGAAGCCGCGAAGTGGCGTACGGCCGTCCATGTTGAGAATGGACCCTGCCATCTTGAGAATGGACCCTGCCAAGCGGCCGCTGCGACCCGACATCGTCGGCGTTTGCACCTCGATTTGGCCTGCGGAGGGTCGCTGTTGAGGTGCAGAATGTGACAGATGGGGCGGAGCCCTCGACCGCCATTTTGCTTGTGGAAAACGGTTGACAGACCCTCCGCGATCGCGACCCTCGCTGGAGGGATCATTGGGGAGAATCAACCCCGGCCGCATCAGATGGAGCTTGAGCGGGCATTTGCCCCATCGGCGGTCTGGGTCATGAAGGGGGATGTCCTACACCTGTGGAAAACCCAAGGTGGAAAACCAAATTCATGTAATCTTTCAAAGGGATGGTGGATCTTCCTCTTTCAACAGGCCTTGTGAGTTGTTGTCGAGGGATCCGGCGCAAATGGCTGAAGATCGCGGGTTTTCTCGCGATCTGTCACCTGGCCGTCACCCAGCGTCATCTGCGCGACCCGCACCTGACGTTCCCCAGACTCTTGGGAAAGGCCTGTGGAAAACCGGTGGGAAACACGCGATCGCGACCTTTCAACAAGTCTTGCAAGGAGGGGTCTCCAGGTTTTCCACGTCCGCCTTCGACGCAAAGCGGCATGAGAGGAGGCTTTGCCGACTTTCCCCAAAGTCCCCAGGGCTGATGATGATGAAGAATAATTTAATTCAATTTTCTTCTTTTCTTCTGTCGCGCTTCTCACAACCCAAGACCTCCAACGCTCTCGTCTGGGCTTTGGAGTCGAAAACACAAACCGCATGCTTCCCGCACATCTCAGCAAGACCCGCCTCACGATTGTGCTATAGGCCTTCTTCGCCCGCCCAAGGCAAAACCCGAGTCGGACCACGCAGCTTGTCTGTTGTGCCCTCGAGGTGACGCCCAAGGCGCGCTGGGAGGGAAGCCATGCAAGCAGAGCCGAAGCACAACCTCATCTATGGCATCGACGATGTTCCGCCGCCGTTGGAGTCGCTGACCCTCGGGTTTCAGCACTACCTGACGATGTTTGGCTCCACCATCGCCATCCCCTTCATGATGGCCGGCCCCCTCGGCATTGAAGGCGACGCCGCCAAACTCACCCAGCTGATTTCGACGATGTTCCTCGTGTCGGGCATTTGCACCTTGTTGCAGTCCACGTGGGGCAACCGGCTGCCCATCATCCAAGGCGGCACGTTCTCGTTTTTGGCGCCCGCCATCACCATCTGCGGCATGGCGTCGATGAAGGACGCCGAGTTCGCCGTCAAAATGCACCACATCCAAGGCGCGGTCATCGTCGGCGCCATCGTGCAGATGGCCTTTGGCTATTTCGGCCTCATCGGCAAGCTGCTGAAGTTTGTGGGCCCGGTGACCATCGCTCCCACCATCGCCCTCATCGGTCTCAACCTCTACCCCTTTGGCGCGTCCACAGCGGGCAAGGATTGGGCGATCGGCGGCCTGACCATCGTCCTCATCATCCTCTTCAGCCAAGTCCTCAGACACAAGCACAGGGTCTTTGAGCTGTTCCCCGTGATGTTGGCCATTCTCATCGCCTGGGCGGCCGCCGGCATCGCCACCGCGGCTGGCTACATCGCCAAAGGGCATCCGTCGTACGTCGATATGAGCAAACTCGCCGACGTGCCGTGGTTCACGGTGCCATTGCCCTTTCAATGGGCCGACGCCGCCGGCAACAACTGGCCCGTGTTCACCGCCCCCGCCATCATCGGCTTGTTGGCCGGCGTCATCGCCTCCATGGTCGAATCCATCGGCGACTACTACGCCGCCGCCCGTCTGTCGGGCGCCCCCATCCCCGACGCGAAGACCATCAACAAAGGCATCGGCATGGAAGGCGTCGGCTGCCTCGTCGCCGGCATCTTCGGCACCGGCAACGGCACCACGTCGTACTCCGAAAACATCGGCGCCATCGGCCTCACCCGCGTGGGTTCTCGTCGCGTGGTGCAGATGGGCGCCGTGGTCATGATTGTCCTCGCCGTGTTCGGCAAGTTTGGGGGGCTGTTCACCACCATTCCCAGCCCCATCGTCGGCGGCATGTACTGCGCCATGTTCGGCATGATTGCCTCGGTGGGCCTGTCGAACTTGCAGTTCATCGACCTCAACTCGGCCCGCAACCTGTTCATCGTCGGCTTCGCCTTCTTCATGGGCCTCAGCGTGCCGCACTACTTCTCGAGCGAGCCGTTCAACCCGTGGTTCGACGCCTGGGCCACGTACTACGGCAAGGGCACCACCATGCATCAGGTGACCGTGGGTGCGCGTGACATCCTCAACACCTTGGGCGGCACCGGCATGGCCGTCGGGGCCACCATCGCCACCATCCTCGACAACATCATCCCCGGCACGCGTGAAGAGCGTGGTTTCGAGGCGTGGTCGAAACACTGAATCGAAGCACTGACACCGAGTTCAGGTGCTAGCCAACGAAAAGCCCGGCAGTTGCCGGGCTTCTTTGTTTTGCTTTGCGTGATGGACGCTATCTGCGTTCAACCATGACTTCACCGACGGATTTCATGCCCCAATCGCCGTCGAGGTCGAAGTCAAAGCCCACGCCCGACAAAGCCGTCTTGGCTTTGGCGAAGTTGGCGGTGTTGTCGTCGAGTGCCACATAGATGTAGCCCTCGTCTTCAGCTTTGATGCCGAAGCTGACGCCTTCTTGCTCGAGCGCATTCTTCAGTTTGTCGACCTGGGCTTTGCGGGCGTTGTGCTTGGCCATGTCTTCGGCTTCGTAGTCGTTGCGAAAGAAGAACTGCTCGTCGTAGTCGGCAGCAAACAGCTCACGCATGCCGCGGCGAAACAGCCCCGGTGACGTCGTGTACGACACGCCTTTGAGGTCGGTCGACAACGCCGTTTGCCAGTACCAGAAGCCGCGCGTTTTCAGCAGCAGCTCAAGGTATTGGCCGAAGTCGACGGCGAGGGTGTCCATCTCTTCGCCACAGTAGTGGTAGTACACTGTGGGGTTGGCGCTGCCGTCGACGTACAAAGCAGCGCAGGCCTCGTCGACGAAGAAGTCGACGGGATGCAGCGGTTTGAAGTCATCGTCGTCGTCAAAGTAGATGCAATCGCGCCAATCGCTGAACACTTGGTCGAGGGGTTTGAGATCGATGCGGCCGCAGGTCTCTTCGTTGTCTTTGAGGTGCCAATGCAAAGTGAGGCCGTTGGCTTGGCGGTAGAAGCGCTCCATGTCGTCGCTGATGGGGCTGTAGGCCTTGGCGGCGGCGATGTCTTCGTCTGTGGCGCCGGGCCGGGCGACGTAGGTGTCGACGACAATGTCATCGCGGGCTTCGAGCTCGGCGGCCATGGCGTTGAAGCGGTCGAGGTACGGCCGGGGGCTCAGCGGCTCCTGCAGAAGGCGGATGCCGGCTTCACGAGAGGCGGCGATGTCGTCGGTGCCCACGTCAACGTCGTCGACCTCATCATCATCGTTGTCGTCGTACACGCCGGGCGCGAGCGCCATTTCGACTTCGGTCTCCGCGTCCATGGGCGTGCCCTTGACGTCGGCGATGATGCGCACGAACAGGTACAAGCTGTCGTCGCCGAGGGCTTCGTCTTCGTCGTCGTACTCCAGCTCTTCGAGGGCTTTGACGACGTCGACTTCGATGACACAGAAGCTGTCTTCGATGGTTTGCCCGGGCTGCAACACATAGGGGAAGGCGAGGTCGGAGCCGATGATTTGCTCCTTCACGGTGTCGCTCGCCAGCAGGATTTCACGTTCGTTGTCTTCGCCGGTTTCGTCGCAGATGGCGGCGTAGACCTCGACGGTGTGGCTGAGGATGGTGACTTCTTTTTCGCCCTGCACCGTGAAGCGGCCTTTGACGACGCTGTCGGTGATGGGGAACTGCACGGCTGCTGGGTTGTTGGCGTCGGGCGTCTGCCGCTCGATCTCCGTGGCGGTGACGGTGACGCCGTGCTTTCCGGCGAGGTTGCTCATTTTGCCCTTTAGGTTTTTCGTCATCTTGTCGAACAGGCCCATGGTGCCCTCCCTGCCGCTTGGCGGCCGTCTGTGAATGCTCGTGCGTGAAACGCAGTGGGCATCCAGACGGACGAATTCGGGGTTTGGGGCAGCCAGGCGGCCGAATCACATGTGACACGCGTCAGAACAATTCCGCCAACAGGTCGTACACCAGGCGCACCCGCCTCGAGGTGTGCACCTCCCGATGCGCCGTCAGCCAAATGGGAACCCGCAGCGGCACAAAGTCGGGCAGCAGCCGCACCACACCGTCACAGGCATCGCCGATGTCGGCTTGCATGACCCCCACGCCGAGGCCTTGTTGCACCATCTGCCAGCCGACGAGGTGGTTTTCACAGCTGAGTCTGAAGTTTGCCGAAGACAACGCCATGCCCGCGGCGTTGAGACCTTGCATGAGGGCGTCGGAGGTGTCGAAGCCGATGAGGTCGACGTGATCGAGCGCGTTGAAGGCCTGCAGCGTCGAGGGATGCCCCAGTTGGGCTGCATACGACGGTGAGGCGTACAGCCCGATGTCGACGTCGCGCAGCTTTTGGGCGACGAGGTCGGGCTCTTGTGGACGCACATTGCGCAAGGCGATGTCGGCTTCACGACGTCGGAGGTCTTGCACCTGGGCCGACGCCACCACCTCGACGACGACGCCGGGCGCCTGACGTCGCAACTCGGCCCACACCGGCGGCAACAAGAAGGCGGCGATGGCTTCGCCAGAGGTGACGCTGACGGGGCCTTCAATGGTTTGCGACTTGCCAGCTGCGGCCAAACTCAGCTGGGCCGCCGCCTCCCCCATGGCTTTGACGTGCTCTAAGAGGTCAAGGCCGCTGGGCGTCAGCGTCAGCCCTCGTCCGACGCGTTCGAAGAGCACCACGTCGAGGGCCTCTTCGAGGGCGTCGACTTGGCGGCTCAGCGTCGGCTGCGACATCTGCAGTGCGCGGGCGGCGGCCGAGAGGGAGCCCAACTCCGCTGTGGCCCAGAAGGCACGTGCCTGGTTCCAGTTGAAGGTCAGCTGTGTCCAATCCATGCGAAAATGTATATCTTAAATGGATTTTTCGCCAATACACCTAATGGAAATGCATACGTAGAACAGAGGATACCCCAAAGGAGAGTCCTCATGACCCAGCCGAACCTGTCCGTTGTTCCTCCCGCCCGTCACCCCAACACCATGCGCGCCGTTGTCCAAGACCGCTACGGCCGCCCAGAAGACGTGTTGCGTCTTGCAGAAGTGGATGCACCGACCATGGGCGCCCAAGACGTCATGGTGCACGTTGTGGCCTCGACGGTGACGTCGGGCGACCGCCGCATGAGCGCCGCCGACTACCCTGGGCCGCTGTGGTTCTTCGGCCGTTTGTACAGCGGCGTGTTTCGCCCACGTACGGCCACCCTCGGCAACGAGTTCGCAGGCGTCGTCGTGGCGGTTGGTGACGCCGTGACCCAGTTTGCGGTCGGCGACAACGCCTTTGGATTCGCGGGCACGGGTGCCCACGCCGACCTCCTCGTGGTGCGCGAAGACGGATGCATCGCACCCAAACCCGAGCACCTCGACTTCGCCGAAGCGGCGTCGACGACGTTTGGCGGCATGACGGCGCAGACGTTCTTGGTCGACTTGGCCGGCGTCTCTGTCGGGCAGAAGGTGTGCGTCATCGGCGCGTCTGGCGGCGTCGGCGTGATGGCCGTGCAGTTGGCCAAGCACCTTGGCACGCACGTCACCGGCGTGTGCTCGACCGCCAACGTCGACATGGTGCGCTCTCTCGGCGCCGACGACGTCATCGACTACAAATGCGACCGTCTGGCCGACCGCAAAGGCGCCTTCGACGTGGTGTTTGACGCCGCTGGCGTGCAGGATTTCGGCGCCGACATGCGCGGCATTCTCGCCGACGGCGGACGGTTCTTCTCGGTGGCGACGTCGGCCGCAAACCTGTGGGGCGCGTTGACGTCGTCGAAGCAGTGTTCGCTCGGCTTCGCCTCTGAAACACCAGAAGACTTTCAGCGCTTGCGGACATTGCTGCAAGGCGGCGCGTTGCGCCCTGTCATCGGCCGCCGCTTCGCCCTCGACGACATCGCCGCCGCCCATGCCTATGTCGGCACCGGCCGCAAAGTGGGCAGCTGTGTCGTCGACGTCAACGCCGCGCCCGCCGCTGGCAGCGAGGTGGCGGCATGAACACGCTCGCTTCCCAAATGAATGTGCCGTCGTCGTCGTTGTTGCGCGTCGTGGGCGTGTTGTACATGGCCATCATCGCCCTTGGCATTGTCAGCGAAGGGCTGTTGCGCGGGCCGGCCATGGCGCAAGCCGACCTGACGTTGTCGACGATGGCCTTGCAGTGGAGCTTCTTTGCCGATTTGGGAATGGCTCTGTGCGACGTTGGCCTCGCCGTCTTGCTCTTCGTCTGGTTGCGCCAGGTGCACGTCGCGTGGGCGTTGGGGGCGACGTTGTTTCGCTTGGTGCAGGCGTCGATTTTGGGCATGAATCTGCTGTCGCAACATCTGGCCACACGCATGCTGCACGACGACGCCCTGCTGCAAGTGTTCTCGTCAGACCAATTGCACGTCGTGGCCCGCCAGCTGCTGCAGGCGCAGAGCCTCGGATACGACCTGGGGCTGGTGTTTTTCGGCGTGAGCTGCGTGTGCGTTGGGCGTCTGTTGTGGACGTCGATGGCGCCCACCCTTGGTGCGCTGATGATGGGCGCGGGCGTCGTCTACCTCGTCGGCAGCAGCTTGCGGTTCGCGGCGCCGGAGGTCGCTGCTGCGGTGCAGGCCATGTATGTGCTTCCCGTCGTCGCCGAGGGGGCGTTTGCCATGTGGCTGTTGCGCGGCGGGGGAAATCCGCAGGACGGGGCCGAATCTTGGAGGGGTTCACAGCGTCTGCACCAGGCAAACGCGTTGTAGAGACGAAAAAGTCTTGACGGACGCGCGCCCACTCGACAAAAAAGGGCTCCCTGAGTGGTGGGTGTAGCTCAGTTGGTAGAGCACTGGATTGTGATTCCGGGCGTCGCGGGTTCAAGCCCCGTCATCCACCCCACCGAAACCCCCCTGGTTCGCCAGGGGGGTTTTTTTATTCGCTTGGCCCCATCACCAGCATCTGCAAAACGAACGATTCTCAGGAGGGGTCGATGGGTCAGCTTCGTTTGGTCGTGTTGTTTGTGACAACAGTCGGTTTGACGTCGTTGATGGCCTGTTCAGCGACGAGGGTGCAGGTCGCAAGCCCTCCCTCTGACGACGCCCCCATCGCCGAACGTATGGCGTACTACGAGCGTCACAAGTTGAACATCACAGCCGATGAGGTGACGGCGTCTGCGTGGTTTAAGAGTTCGCCGGTGCAACCGGTCGTGTTGACCAACGGTGCGCGTGTCGAAGACCACCGCGACCTGCTGCCGTTGCTGGAACCAGAATCCGCAACAGCGCAGTCGATTGCCGACGCCAATGCCACGCACACGTGGATGCAGATGACCGGTGGGGTTGGGGCGGTGATGATGGGGGCAGCGCCATTGGTCTTTTCCATCGGTCTACGGGACCCCCCGCCATTGAACCCAAATGCACCCAGTGGCGGACCCAGCATGGAGACCGATGTGTTGGCATCCGCCGTTTGCGCCTCCAGCCAACTCGACACCGACATGAACCCCGGGCCGGGCCTTGCAGACCTATGATGACGACCTGCGCGAGCGGTTGGGCCTTCATGCCGACCTGCCTCCCAACACTGTTCATCCTTTGGGCCCGTCTGGCGATTGAGCCGGTATGAAGGTTTTTGTCCTACATGTGCGCACCTGATCTGTCTCGGTGCCGATACTCCACAAGCGTTGGACGACGACAACCGCGGCCAAAACGCGTGGTGACGGCAAAAAGTCGAGCCGGAAGGCTGGATCGCCCCGCCAAAGGCTGCATCTGCTAGAAAGACGCCTTAGGCGCATTGCGTCTCCCACTTCTGTCCCGAGGTCACCGATGGTCGGTTCCGTCTCTTCAGGCAACTCCGCGCTTCGTTTGCAGCAGATGCTGCAGGCTGCTGAGAAAAACGCTGGCGCTACTGGCAAAGCCGGCGGGCAAGCGCCGAAAATCGACGCCAACCAGGCTGAACAACTCGTCACCGAGTTCTTGAAGCTCCCGGCGCAAGAGAAGGTCAAGGCCCGCGGCCAGCTCACCGAGCTCTTCAAGAACGACCAGTTTCAGCTCGACGACGGCGCACGCACCAAGTTCGCCCACGCCCTCGGTGTCGACAAAAAAGAAATCACCCCAGAGTCGACCGCGCGCGTCGGGGGCACCACGCCCACCAAGACCATCCGCGAGATGACCAACGACCTCTTGACGGGTGCCACCAAAATCGATGGCGCCTTCATGAAGAACTTCTTGAAGGGCGCCAAAGAGTTTGCACCCAAAGACATGCAGCAGTTCTTGGCGGCGGCCATGAACAAGGCCTCCAAAGAGGGCGACATCAAGATGGATGGCGCCGCACGCAAAGACTTCGTCAAGAACATGGGCAAGCTGAACCAAGACGGCGGCGTGTCTGAGTACAAAGAAGTCTTCGACGCCCCCAAGAGCGAAGCGTCGTCGGCGTTGGCCAAAGCGATGGCTGGCGCACAGACGTTCGAGCAGCTGGTGGCCGCGTTCATGATGCACATCTGTGGCGACGTGCAGCAAAAGACCATGGACAAGATGAAGGAGATGGACGCCGCCCACTCCCGCGAGCGCACCAACAACATCAAAGGCCAAGCCAACCAAATGGCCAACAACCTCGGCATGGAGTCGGCGTCGATGGTGCCGCCCGAGCACCGTGATGCCTTCGCCGACAAGCTGGCCATGACCATGGGCCAGAAGACAGAAGACATCCGGCCGACCCTCGACCAGCTGTGGCAGAACACCGACAGCATCATGTCGAAGCAAGCGGGTGGCGCAGAAGGCACGCAAAACACGGGGGCCACGTTCAAGGCCGCCAACGACTTCGCCACCCAAGTTGGATTCGCGGGTGTGGCTGGTGTTCCGCCCGAAGAGCGCGCCCACTTTGGCAAAGCTGTTGAAAAAGCGACCGGCGGCGCCGTGAAGGCCGCTGACGTCGACAAGATGGCCCAGCCCATCTGGGACAACCTCGACCAAAAAGCGGGCGTCGACAAAGGCGCTGCCGACACAGGAGCGCCCAACAAGAGTGCTCCCGACGCTGGGGCGCCGAAAAATGTTCCTGTGGGCCCTGCCGCGTTTAAGAACTACGTCAGCAAGACCAAAAACACGCTGCAGGCCGCGGTGAACTCGACGCACAGCCACTTCAAAGACGTCGAAACCGAAGGCCCCCACCAGGGCAAGACCGGCATCATCTCCGAAGCGGAGGCCACCAAGATTGCCTCCAAGTTGGAGAACCTGCAGCCGCCGGCGTCTGAAGTCATCGCCAACAGCATGATGAACGGGCTGCTGAACTCCTCGGTGGACCTCGACGGCCCCGCCAAACCCATCGCCGATTGGGCGGCCAAACAGCTCGGCGGCTGGGACAACGTCGACCTCGACCAGGTGATGAGCGGCCACCCCATCTCGAAGGGGTCGGGCAAACTGGAGCAAGACATCGCCGGATTCATCGTCGGCGCGCTGGAGGAGTCGGGCAAGACCATGGGCCTGACGGAGAACTCCAAGCCGCAAGACATTCAGGGCGGCATCGACTCGCTGAAAGACAAGATGAGCGTGCTGAAGTCGTTTGCGCAGCAGATGGAGCAAAATCCCGTCGCGCAACAAGCGTTCGAAAAGCTCAAAGCGGGCCCCATGGACGCCGCCACCGGCGAAATCAAACAAGACCCCAAGCTTGTGGAAGCCGCTGCTGCCGGGGGCGCGGGTGCGCCACCCAAGACGCCCACCGACACTGGCGCCACCCAAGCTGCGGGCGACGCCCAGGGCCCTCAGGCGGCGGGCGATGCCGCCAAGGCCAACCAGGCGAAGGCCAACGACTCCATGGGCCAACGCATCGACCAAGTCGATGGCGGCAAGCCCATCGTCGAGAAGTCGACCATGGTGCTCATGGAGGAGTTGAAGCAGCTGCAGCAAGACCTCATGACCACGCTGCAGGCGCTCTCGAACATTCTCAACACCATGAAAGAGAACGCCATGAACGCCATCCGCAACATCCGCTGATGTTGGCGACCGCGTGTTCACAAAAGGCGCCCCTTTGGGGCGCTTTTTCATTGGCAAGAAACGTCTGCCCCTGGCCGTCGACGAGGGATCGGGCGTGGTCTTGTTTAAGATTGAGACGATCGCGCAAAAAAAGTTTGCGCTGTTTTGTGTGCTCTCTTCCAAAGTTGGCGCAAGACGATAGGTAAGTGGTGAGCCGTTTTCGAGGCTTTCCACTTTCACCAGGTGTTTTGATTTGACGCGATCATCGAGGCAATGCCGTCTGCGATGTGGCAAAATCGGCGCAACAGGTGGAGCATGAAGGCAGTATGACGTTCGAAAAACGACGTTTGCCCTCGGGCGGACCGTCTCGACCCGGTTCTTTCACGCAAGGGGGGTACTTGCGGAGCGACGAACATGACCCAATCAGCCTCAACACCTGAAGCTGTCAACTCAGAAACCCTGTTGACCTCACACCAAGCCGGCAGCCTGCTGCAGGTGAATCCGTCATCGATCAACAACTGGGTGCGTGAAGGGCGGCTGCACGCCTTTCGCACACCTGGCGGTCACCGACGCATTCGTGCGCAAGACTTGGTGAACTTTTTGAGCCAGCACTCCATGCCCATCCCTGCCTCTCTGCAAGGAGCGGCAAGACGCCGACTGCTTGTGGTCGAAGGCCAGGAGTCGCGTCGAGAAGAGCTCAAACGTGCCTTTCACCCCCTGCAAGACCGCGTCGACTTGGTCTGCGTGTCTTCGCTGATGGAAGGCATGCTGCAAGTGGGCCTGTTTCGGCCGCACCTGCTGGTGCTCGACGGCGACCTCTCCGATGTCAACGGCGACGACGTGCGCCAACGTCTGGCCGGCATGCCGGAGACCTCTGAGGTGGTGGTGAAGGTGACGTCGCATCAGGCGACCACCGACCTGCAAAAGCCCCTGCAGCCCACAGAGCTGCTGACGCTGCTCGGCATGGTCTGAGCACCGATGTGAGGGCAGTTGTCTGCCAAAAGACGCCTCCGTTCACCGACGGGGGCGTTTTTTTGTTTGGCGTCTTGCTTGCCGACACAACCGAAGCAAACTCAAGGAGAAAGCACGGTCCCCTGGCGGGCGCGGCGCCTTGCATGAATGGAATTTGCAGACGCCCCCTTGACACGACGTGTCACAACCTGCGATTTCAGCGGTCCATGGAGGTGGTGCCCCCGCCATGGTCAAGATTGAAGCCATCATCAAGCCGTTTCGTCTCGACGACGTCAAAGACGCCCTGCAAGAAGCTGGGGTGATGGGCATGACTGTCACCGAGGTCAAAGGCTTCGGACGACAGCGTGGCCACACCGAGCTGTACCGCGGCGCCGAGTACGTCATCGACTTCATCCCCAAGGTGAAGGTCGAAGTTGTGGTGTCTGACGACGTCAAAGAGACCGTGCTCGCCGCCATCGAAAACGCTGCCAAGTCGGGCCGCATCGGAGACGGCAAGATCTTCGTGTCGCCCATCGAAGAGTGCATCCGCATTCGCACTGGAGAGCGAGGCGATGCCGCACTTTCGTGAGCTCCTGCTTGCCCACGATGACAGCGCCGCCGCCCGCGACGCACGGCCTTCTGCCCCCTGCGCTCTGCCTCCAACCACAACTTCCTGTTTCGCCGCCGCACCTTTCTTTCAGAAGGGGGCGCAGGCCCCCTTCCCCCGAGCCGGCAAAGCCGGACACGGGTCCCCCTTCCCCCCTCGACGCTTCGCGTCGACGGCGCGGCCTACCCTTTCCTGTTTCGCCGCCGCACCTGTCAGGTCCGCGTGCGTCTCTTTCACCGGTGCATTCGTGATGCACCAAGCTGCTCCCGTTGGGAGCGATAGGTCCTCCCCATGACCAAAACCGCCAAAGACGCCCTCAACCTCGCCAAAGAGCACAACGTGCAAATGGTCGACCTCAAGTTCGTCGACCTCTTCGGCACCTGGCAACACTTCGCCTGCCCCATCGACCAAATCGACGAAGACATCTTCGAAGACGGCATGGGATTCGACGGCTCCTCCGTGCGCGGCTGGAAGTCGATCAACGCCTCCGACATGCTCGTGGTGCCCGACCCCGCCACCGCGCAAATCGACCCTTTCTACTCGCGCCCCACGCTGTCGCTGGTGTGTGACGTGCAAGACCCCTTGACCCGCGAGCCCTACGAGCGCGACCCCCGTCAGGTGGCCAAGAAGGCCGAGGCGTACCTCAAGCAAACCGGCATCGCCGACACCGCCTACTTCGGCCCCGAGCCTGAGTTCTTCATCTTCGACGACGTGCGCTACGAAAGCACCGCCAACGGCAGCTTTTACGTCGTCGACAGCGAAGAAGGCATCTGGAACACCGGCACCGAAGAGCTCGGTGGCAACCTCGGCTACAAACCACGTCACAAAGGTGGGTACTTCCCCGTGCCGCCGCACGACTCCATGGCCGACATCCGCCACGAGATGGTCGCGGTGATGAACGACGTCGGCCTCGTCGTCGAGCGTGAACACCACGAAGTGGCCTCGGGCGGCCAAGCCGAAATCGACTTCAAGTTCGACTCGCTGACCTCGTGCGGCGACAAGACGCAATGGCTGAAATACATCGTGAAGAACGTGGCCCGCCGCAACGGCAAGACCGCGACCTTCATGCCCAAGCCCCTCGCCGGCGACAACGGCTCCGGCATGCACGTGCACCAATCGCTGTGGAAAGACGGCAAGCCCCTGTTCGCCGGCGACGGCTACGGCGGCCTCAGCGAGATGGCCATGTTCTACATCGGCGGTTTGCTGAAGCACGCGCCAGCCCTCGCCGCCATCACCAACCCGACGTTGAACTCCTACCGCCGTCTGGTGCCCGGCTACGAAGCCCCGACGTCGTTGGCGTACTCGGCGCGCAACCGGTCGGCGTCGATTCGCATCCCCGTCGTCGGCGAGAGCCCCAAAGCCAAACGTCTTGAAGCCCGCTTCCCCGATGCCACCGCCAACCCCTACTTGGCGTTTGCCGCGCTGATGATGGCTGGCCTTGACGGCATCGAGAACAAGATCCACCCCGGCGACCCCCTCGACAAAGACATCTACGGATTGTCGGCCGAAGAGCTCAAGGACGTGCCCCAGTTGCCCGGCACCTTGGGCGGCGCCATGGACGCCCTCGAAAAAGACCACGAGTTCTTGCTCAAAGGCGACGTGTTCAGCAAAGACCTCATCGACAGCTTCATCGACTACAAGCGGTCGGGCGAGTTGGCCGAGGAGCGTCTGCGTCCGACCCCCCTCGAGTTCGAGCTGTACTACGACATCTAGAGTCTGGACGGGTGCGGCGCTTTGCGCGCACCTCGTCCAGCCTTGAACGACCATTCCGGCGAGCTTTGCTCGCTGCGAAATGGTCGGCGTCGGCTGACAGACATCGTTGCTGACGGTGTCGTCTGTCGTTCTCGTTGGGCTTGTTGTTCAGGGCCGACGTCGATGACGACGTGGTGCAGGCATGGTCGACCATTTGCAGTCATGACATCGACAAACAGTGGGAAGAGATGCATTGCACTGCAAATGGTCGTTGAGGTCATTGCGAAGCAATGACCCGGCATGGTCGGCCATTTGCGGAGATGACGTCGACCGACAGACCCAAGCGTCGTCTGACACCGCAAATGGTCGTTCAGGTCTTTGCAAAGCAAAGACCCGTTCACGGGCCTACCTCGACGACGCTGTTTGGCAGGCATTTTCGACCATTTGCAGTCAGACGTCGTTCAGCAGAACAAGGCGCCGTCATGCACTGCAAATGGTCGTTTAAGTCAGGGCCGTCGCGGAGCGCGCCGGCCCTGACTCGTGTTCTTCGATGGCGGCGACGGCGATGTCGGTGCGGACGACGTCGAGGAGGCGCTCTGACGGCGCCCCGTCGTCGCGGGACTTGAAGAAGTGCCACACCGACGACCCGAGGATGAACGGGGTCATGATGATGCCGTGGATGGACCACCAGCCCACCAAGGCGGAGCCGGCGATGCCGAGCAGCTGGTGTTTGGTGCCACAAGAGCCGCAGCACAGCTTGGGCTTTTGCCCGTGCACGCAGCCGATCAACGCCGAAAGGATGTAGCGCTGCACGTAGACGTCGACGGGGCCGGGGCCGCCGCAGGCGGGGCAGTCTTCATTGCGCACGCGCATGGCGTGTTCGCGCAAGAGCGACTCGGGCACCTCGGCGGCGACCTCGTCGACAAACCCGGCTGCAGCGCAGTCGTAGTTGCAGTACTTTTTGTCGTTCTGTTTGACGGCGCCGAACAAGATGAATTCGCCGCAGGATGCGCAGGGTCCCATGATGGTGTCCTTTGTGTTTCAAATGGGTTCTACAGATGAAAGACGGCCCAGTGCAACAACGACAGCTCAACGACGGTGGGTACATGTGGTCGCGGTCGGCATTGTCGGCGGCGGAATTGGCATTTCTCGACGAGACCTTGCCGTCGACGAAGGGCCGGCGGGGGGGCGTGCGCGACGTCTTCGACAAAGCGCCAGCCTTGCGGGCGGTGCTGACCTGGCCAGGCGTTGTCGATGTCGTGCAGACCCATGTGGGCGATGCCGTCTGTGTGCGGGCGTTGTTGTTCGACAAAAGCGGCAACGCGAACTGGAGGGTTCCTTGGCACCAAGACCTTTCTGTGCCCGTCGACGAAGTACCTGACGTTTGGCCTGAAGGATGGACAGGCTCATCGGTGAAGGAAGGCGTGCCGCACATCCAGCCGCCCGCCGCCTTCATGGAGGCGATGTTGACCCTGCGCATTCACGTTGACGACTGTGACGTCGAAGCGGGGGCGGTGCGGTGTGTGCCGGGCAGCCATCGACGCGGGCGCCTGAGCGAAGAGGACATTCGCGACCTCGTCGACAACGACAACCACGCTGTGATGTGGACAGCCGCAGCTGGCGACATTCTGGCCTTTCGGCCGTTGCTGTTGCACGCGTCGTCGAAGGCGTCGTCGCCGACACGTCGACGCATTCTTCACTTGGAGTTTGTGCCATCGGTGTTGTTGAGGTCTTTGTGAAGCAAAGACCCGTTTGCAGTCGTGTCGACGCCGTCTGGGCGTTGCGCAAAGCGTGACGGCGTCACAGCGAAACTTGTGCAGGCGCAGAAACCTGGCATCCTCGTCGAGCACGTCTCGGGACGGGGGCGTGCCATTCACCGAGGACACCATGTTGAACACATCTTCACGCGTCATGTGGGCGCTGACTCTCTCTTTGTTCGTGGGCGTGGGCTGCGTGCCCGTGTCGCCGGAGCCTGAGCCGACTCCCAGCCCGGATGTCGTGCCCGACGACGACGCTGGCAACACCGATGACGACGCTGGCAACACCGATGACGACGCTGGCAACACCGGCGACGACGCTGGCAACACGGGTGACGATGACGCTGGCAACACGGGTGACGATGACGCTGGCAACACGGGTGGCGACGACGCTGGCAACACGGGTGACGATGACGCTGGCAACACGGGTGACGACGACGCTGGCTCCACGGGCGACGACGACGCTGGGAGCACGGGTGACGACGACGCTGGGAACACGGGCGACGCCGACGCTGGGAACACGGGCGACGATGACGCTGGCAACACGGGCGACGATGACGCTGGCAACACGGGCGACGACGACGCTGGCAACACCGGCGGAGACGACGCTGGCTCCACGGGCGACGACGCCGGAACCTCCACAGACGTAACGCCCGAACAGCAACAGGCGATGATCGACGCGTATGGCGACTACATCGCCTGCGTGGCGGGGCCGAATCCGTTTCAGCAAGCGCTCGACGACAACTACGAGCCTCCGTTCGACGCCGAGCAGTTCACCAACCTCGTCGCCGGCCTTTTTGACAACCCCAACGTCATCGTCGACGCGAGCGTCATCGAAGCCTGCACCGACGCCATCGCGGCCGCCGCCGCCGACTGCAGCATCGACGCCAACATCACGGAGTGCGAGACCCTGTTCACCGGGACGGGCGCCGTCGGCGACAGCTGCAGCATCGGTGTGGAGTGCGCCTCCACACTCTGCAACGTCGACGACGCCACAGGCTGCGGTACCTGTGCTGAGACCTCCCCCATCGGCGGTGCCTGCAACACGACCATCGATTGCGTTGGCGGTGCGTTCTGCAACGACGCCGACATGTGCCAAGCCTTTCTGCAAGAAGGCGACGACTGCTCGGTGGGCGCTTGCGGCAATGGGCTGTACTGCGACTACGCCGGAACCTCACTGTGCACGGCCTACGCAGACATCGGCGAGTCCTGCGCCAATGCGGAATGTGGCGAAAACCTGAGCTGCAACGAAGGTCTGGCCGACCCCGTCTGTGAGCCGCCCCTGGGCGAAGGCGACGTTTGCAACCCGGCAGATGCCAACTCTTGCGGCGGCTACGTTGTCTACACCGGCTTGGCTTGCATTGAAGGCACCTGCCAACAGCCTGCCATTGCCGCTCTCGGCGAGAGCTGCGACTACGCCAACATCGTCGACGAAGCCGTGACCACCATGTGCCACAACTCGTTGTCGACGACGTATTGCGCGATTGCGTTTGGCGAGGAGACGGGGGTGTGCACGCAGCGTCCGGGCGTGGGAGCGGAATGCAGCTTCGACCGTCCTTGTGAAGAAGGAGTCGCCAGCTGCGAGTTCGACATGACGGCGATTCAGACTTGTGTGTTGCTGCCGGGTGAAGGCGAGCAATGCGATTTTCAATGTGCGCGTGGGTTCCGCTGCAGCAACGACAACGTGTGTGTGTCGACGGCACCGCCAATGTGCATGGAGTAGACGTGCATGCGTCGCCGACAACGGCGCCAACGAAAGACCCCTGCATGCGCGGGGGTCTTTTCTTTGGGATGGACATCGACGTCAACGCAACTCGGCGCCTGAGTTTTCAAACAGCCGCACCGGCCCCACGACGACGTCGCCATCGGCGTCCGTGACGGAGTAGGTGTCGATCCACTCGCGTTCGCCGGTGACGTTGTCCCAGGTGATGCGCATCTGGAGCAGGTGGGTGTCACCGTCGATGACGGCCACGGCGTCGTCTTCGAAGTTGTGGTGGGAGTTGACGTAGTCGAGGTCGTCGGGGTCGGTGATGCACACCGTGCCCTCCGACGTCGCCACGCTCAGGCGCTGCAAGGCGTAGACGCTGCTTTCGCCCACCCAGTCGACGGGGAGACGGGTGAGGGTGACCTCGACGTCGACGCCCGCATCGTCAGGCGCTGCAAAGCGCAGCAGGTTGCGCTCGTAAAACCGAGTGGGGTTGTCTTCGTCGGGTTGCTCGGCGCACAAGTCGTCGTGGCTCATCCCACCATCGACATCGCCGGCATCAACGTCGTCGATGGCACCGGCGTCGATGGCACCGGCATCGACCCCGCCGTCGGGAGAAGGCGGCGATGGGCAAGCCGTCGTCGCCAGGAGGGCCAATGTCACGGCAAACAAGATGGAGCGGTGCTGCGGTTTCTTCATGGGGCCTCCCACGTCGACGACGCAGAGAGTGTGCCAGACGCCCCCGTTCGCAAACGGCCGTGGTACGGGAGGTTGGCGCAGGGCACTGCGTCAGGAATCCGTGAGGTGGGAGGTGCACACCGCAACGCATGCGACGTTGTCCGTGACGTGCGGCATCGGTGTGGGCGGCGTGCATCGCCACACCTGCGCCACACCGGACCACCCCGTCGTCGGTGTGGATCGCGGCGGAACTCGGCTGTGGACGCAGGAGGAGGGCTTGGCACATCCGCTGCATTGAGGTCGTCGACTTCCGAGCTGGAAGGCCAAGGAGAAGACCCATGCGTGCTCCCTCGCTGGTGCTCACGGCATCGCTGTGCCTGATGACGACGACGATGACCCAGTCGAGTTCTGCGCAAACGCCGCCGCCACCGCCCAGTGCATCAGGTTCTGCTGCGGTCGAACCCGCCGACGACGACACAGCTCCCGACGCCACAGCTCCCGACGCCAAAGCGGCCAAGCCGACCGACAAGCTGGAGACGCCTTTGCCGACCACTCCCGAAGACCCAGCGGAGCAACCGTCGTCGTCAAACCCAGTTGAAGAAGCCGAAAAGCCTGTGCCACCGCCATCGCCGTTGGTGTGTCCGAAGGGCGCGACCTGCATGCCTGACGCAGAGCTGGTGGCCCTGTTGCTGCGCTACCGCCAAGCGTTGGAGCAAAGCCCCGACGACGACTACGCCAAGGCCCGGATGTGGCTGGAGAAGATGGCCAAAGCACGCGACCCCCGCGTCGTGCCGGTGCTGTTGCGCGCGAGCCGGCTGTCGCATCCCCAATTGCGACGCGCAGGATTGACCGCGCTGACGGCGTTTGCCGACCACGACGACGCCCGCGCCCGTTTGATGGAGACGCTGCGTCCAGATGCGCCTTTGACAGATGCGCGGACGGCGTTGCCGGGCATCTTGTTGGCGCAACCTGAAGCCATTCCCTGCCCGGCCGCAGCCACCTGCGTCGACGACGCGCTCTTGCTGACGGCGCTGGTGCAAGTGTCGGGGGGCAACAGCGCGAAAACGGCCGCCGAGGGACTGCGGGCGCTGGGGACGATGGGTGATCCTCGTGGACTTCCCGTCGTGTTGACCCACACCCATGCCCGCTCCAAACGACTGAAGCAGGCCGCAACGCTGGCACTGATGGGCTTTGACGACGAGCGCGCCAAAACCCGCCTGCAAGAGATGGTGCAGAGCGAAGACCCCAAAGACATGACCGCGGTGCTGTGGACGTTGGCCAAGACGCCTCCGCCGTGGTTCAGCGACGTGCTCGTCGACATGCGCCAAGACAAGACGTCGCGCGCTCTCGCTGAAGACGTGCTGCGGCAGGTGGACAACGCCCGCTTGCAGCAGATCCTCGACGACGAGAAGGCCGAGCGCCAACGTCTGGCAGCTGCCCACGCCGAACGCGAACGTCAGAAAACCGAAGACGAAAAGGCCGCCGAAGAAGAACGCAAACGCCTCGCCGCCGAACGCGAACGTCGTGAAGAAGAACGCAACGCGCTGTTCGTGAAATATGGCAACCGCACCGGCGTGGCGGCATCGGCAGGCCTCGCCGGCCTGTACGGGGGGGCGGCGGCCGCGTCGCATGCCGCGTCGTTCGTCAGCCCCGGCGTCGTCACCGAGACCCTGTACACGGCATGGGGCGGCTTCATCGGCGCCGCATCGTCGGCGACGTTGTCGTGGTTTTTGCTGTCGGACGTCGAACTCACCACCGAAGACGTCGGCATGACCACCATGGGGTCGGCGGTGGGGGCGTGGATGGGCGGCTGGACCCCCAGCCTCATCTTGGGCAACGACCTCGACGAGCCGCGCCTCGTGGCCTACAGCGCGGCCCTTGGCCACCTCGCCGGACTCACCGGCACGGCGGTGGCCGCATCGTATTTGGACCCGAGCTGGGGCCAGCTCGCCGAGGTGGGCGCGTTCATCATCGCGTCGAACACGGCGGCGGCGGGAACCCTGATGAGCTTGCCCATCGACGAGACCGAGATGCGGTTGACGTCGGGCGTGGTGCTCGGCGCCACCGCTCTGGGGGCCGGCGCTGGCATCGCGGCTGCCGCCTTCGGCGATGCGTACACCAGCCATGACTACATCCACATGGGCGCCGCCGGCCTCAGTGGCGGCGGCATCGGCCTCCTCGCGGGGGCCGCTGCCCGCTCGTTCGGCGGTGCGCCCGACTTGCAAGGTGGATTCGGCGGCGGATTGCTCGGCGTCTCTGCCGGCGTCATGGCTGGCATGGGATTGGCCGCGGCCGACCTCACGCCTGGCGTCGGCGGCAGCATGTACGAAACCTATGCGACGTACATGGGCGGCGCCTTTGGCCTCGGCGTCGGCATGATGGCCGAGCTGCTGCCCGACGTGCCTGGCATCCCCGACGGCTTCATGACGCTGGGGCTCGGCGCCTCCGCCGGATTGATGGGCGCGGCGTCGACGGCGTTGGTGCCCGATGGTGTGGCGCTCGACGTGGGCGACCTGTTGCTGCAGCCGCTCATCATGGCCATGGCGCTGTACCAAACCGCCGGACTTGGCCTCGCCGCCAACGCCGACCCCCTGCTGACCTTCGGCGCAAGCCTGGCGGTGCCGGCGGCGTTGTCGTTGACGTTGACGCACACCGCACCGTTGATGTCGCCGTCCCTCGGCGACGTCATGATGATCGCCTACATGGCGGCGGTGACGACGACGGCGACGGCGTTGGCCATGGCGTCGATCGCGCTGCGCGCCGGCGACAACATCGAGCCCTGGATGTGGGTCGCTGCCACGGGCGTTGGTCTCGATGTGGGCGTGCTGGCCGGCATCGGCCTCGACTTTTTGCCCGTCGACCGTCTCGGCTGGAAAGTCACCTACGTCTCGGCGGTGACGGCAGCATCGACGTTGGTGCTGCTGTTTCCGATGGCCATCTTGGTGCCCATGACCGACGGCTTGGTGCAGCTGCCTGACTTGGCGTTGGCGTCGGCAGCGATGGGCCTCGCCGTCGGCTTGGGCACGGTGTGGCTCATCGACTTCAGCATCGTGCCCGACCTGGGCCTCGACGAGCACATCCCCATCGACCTCCCCGAGAACCTCAAGGTGCAACCGTCGTTCGCCCCCGTGCCCACGCCAGACGGCACCGGCGTGACCACTGTGGTGGGCCTGTCAGGAACGTTCTGACGACGACGACGACGTCGACGTCGACGGAGCGAGTGGCACCAGCGGTTCGATGGACGTCTCGGCCCCACGCCGAAAGCGAAAGTCACAGCTGTTGGCGCCCAACGCCAATGTTTGCGTGCGCTGCAATCCCCAGCCCATGGCGTCGCCGAGCACGCCGTCGAGCTGACAAAGGTACGGCGCCATGTCGCCGAGCCCTTCGTCGTGCAGCCGTGCCTGCAGTGGGCAGCTTGTGTAGCGCATGCTCCACTGCCGACGGTGGTCGTCGACGTCATCGACCTTCCACTGCCAGCCACCCCAGGCGTTTTGCTGCGAGTCGGCGGCGTGGCGGCCATAAAACGACGTGAACCACGACGAGAACACCACGCGACCCGCGAGACGCAGCAGCCACCTTGGCAGAGGCCGCAGCAGCTTCTGCACATGTTGCACCGCCAACGGGCCCACGACGTCGGCCGAGAGTTGTCGACGGCGGAGGACGACAAACAGCGCGATGTACGGCGCCGACCCCAGCGAGAACATGCTCAACGCCACATGCCCCGGGTGCTCCAGATGGGCCAGCTGACGTTCGACCTCGTCGTGCAATTCGGCAAGCACGCCGTCGACGTCGTCGCCGACCACTGGACGCAGCGTCGCGCGCCAGGCCCGACGGCCAAACCACAAAGACATGCGGAGCACACGCATCTGTCGCTGCAAGTTGGGCAAAGGCACCTCCTGCGCGGAGCATTGCAGCGGATGTGCCAGCAGGCGAGGCGCATTCGTCTGCGGATTGTCGACGACGACCGCGTCGAAGGTGCGTCAAAGACGAAGTGGGCTGCGGCAGTTTCGTCTGTGTGAGGAGCGACAGGTGCTGGGGCCGCAAATCCTGCCGACCGGGGTGAGGCATGGGTGGCCGTGCGCCACGAGACCTTGCATCATGCCAGTCGGCCCTGAAGCGGCATCTTGCGCGCCAACGAGGAACGTGATGCTTTTTGTCAACATCGAGCACAGCCCTCTCATTCTCGTCGTCGCCGTGGGCGAGATCGACGTCGGCGACGTCGAACAGATGGAGCGTGGGCTGCGGGAGGCTTTCGCGCCAGGCAACCCCATCTACGTGGTGACCGATGCGCGTGCCGGCAAACGACCGAATGCGATGGTGCGCTCGGCCTTGGCAGAGACGACAAACCGCCTGGAGCCATTGTCACGGGCGCAAACGCGCGGGTCGGCTGTCATCGTGTCGAGCGCTGTGATTGCAGGAACCGTGCGCGCCATTCGCTGGTTGATCAAAGACGAAGACAGCCCTGACTTTTTCAACAACGCACAAGAGGTGGCACAAACAGTTGGGCGCGCCCTCTTCTCCGACGGCGACCTTCCGGCTCCTCTGCAAAAGGCGTTGGCCATGCTCGACACCGCCGACGGCGACATCGAGAAACTGGTCGAACTCCGCCTGGTGCCGCCTGAAGCGATGTCGGGCGCGTAGCGCACGCAAGCGACGGTCAGTCGGCTTTCGCCCAGTCATGTTCGTGCTCACAGAAGTTGTCCCACGCCGCTCGGGTCATGACGACGACGTTCTCGACGCAAGTGCCCGTGAGGATGTGGGTGGTGTCCCATGCCACCACCTCGTCGACGTCGTCGGGGGCGTTTCCGCCGAAGGAGGGCCAGGTCTCCGGCGCCCAACGCCAGACGCCGTCTTTCAAAAGACGGTGCAGGTCGCGCACCGACGTCGGGGAGACAGCGCCGACGAAATCGGTGAGGACGTGGCCCATGTCTTTCGTGTCGCCGGAGAACGTGTCGTCGCCGATGAATTCCAGACAGCTTTTCAGGGAGTAGAGCATTCCGCGCCGCCCGTATGCGTCGATGTCGATGCCGTGGTCGACGTCAATCTGGTGGATGTGTCTGTCATTTAGCTCCGTTTCGACGACAGACGCGGAAGACGCTTGAGCTGCAGGGAACACCTTTGTGACGACGTCCAATGCCTCCTGCATGGCAGCAGCGTCGTGGTGGAGGTCACCCGTTGACGATGACAGAACTTCTGTCAGTTGGCGTCGAACACGAGCCTGCAGCGCAAGCACACGCACCTCGTCGGCGGCCTTGTCGACGTCGTCGTCGAGGAGAACATCATCAACGTCAGCAGCTTTTGCATAGAGAAGACCGTGGCGTTGTCCAACGGACACATCGGGAGCGTCGTCAACGACATCGAGGCCACGGCTGTTCAATGCCGCCGACAGCAGTTGCACGCGTTCGTCGTCGAAGTCGTCGGTGGAGATGAAGACCCGCAACGTCACGACGCATCCGGTGCCACAACTTCGACTTTGATGCGGTCGGGGTCTTCAAAGTACACCGCGTAATGCGCGTCACCGCCGGCAAAGGGGTGACGGTCGGCATACAAGATGGGCACGCCCCTCTCCTGCAATGCCGTCGTCAGCTCGTCGACATGCGCACGCGACCGGGCGTGAAATGCGAAGTGGTTCAGCCCAGTCTGTTTGCGATGGTACGGCGGCAACTGGTGCGCCTCTTCGGTTTGCACAAACACCACGTACGTCGGCCCCAGCTTGAAGCTGAAGCCAGACGCCCACTCTTGAAAGACGTAGTAGCCCAAGTTCTCGAGGAGAAACTGCCAAAATCGGCGGCTGCGCTCGAGGTGGGAGACATACAGCTCCACATGATGCAGCAGGCCTGGCGTGGCATCGGACGACGTCATGGGCGACGTCGTCCTTTGCCGATGAGCGCGACGTATTCGAGCTTGTCGTCGGCGCCGTGGTTCTCGCGCAACCAGGCCAGCCCGCGTTCGGCACCCGCGTTCCACTCGTCGTCGGGCATCGACTGCCGCGCCAACGCAAAGGGAGCAAAGCCGTCGGCGACCAGCGCCCACATCTCGTCGACCGTCCATTGAAAGGCGAGCGCAACGCGTTCGACCTCAACGTCGACGAAACCGGCCGTTTCCATCTCGGCTTTGACGACGTCGATGGTGTCGAAGGGGTTCTGAGGCACCGGCGTCTCTTCTTTGGGCGGAAACGCCGCCAGCGCCGCGCCGACACCCCGTTGCATGGCAGACGCCTCCTCCCATGGCACCCACGTCGACACCACACCGACGCCGCCGGGCTTGAGGGCCTGCAACATGCTGGTGAGGCCGGCGTGCCGGTCGGGGAAGAACATCAGGCCAAACATCGAGAACGCAGCGTCGAATTCGGCGTCGACGCCGAGGTTTTGTCCGTCGCGTTTGTCGAGGGTGACGTTGGGCAAGTCGGCGGTGCGACGTCGCGCGACGTCGAGCATGGCGTCTGACCAGTCGGTGAGCAGCATGCGCCGGTCGTTGCTGGCAGCGAGTTCGGCCAAGGTGCCAGGCCCGCAGGCCACGTCGAGGATGGCGGCGTCGTCGTCGAGGTCTGTCCACTCGAGTGCGTGCTCGGAGAAGGCGCGCAGTGGGAGACGGGTGGTGGCGTCGTAGCCTTCGGCGACGGCGTCCCAGGGTTCACGTTGGGAAAGCAGCATGGTCGACTCCTGCGTTGGTCGTCTGTGGGGTTTACGCCAAAACGTCCCAGCCGTCTGGTCTGGCGTCGTCAAAAGCCGAGGGCACCCAGAACGTCTTTGTTGTCTTCGCGGAGCGTCACTGCATTTCTTCAGCCGTGGCCAATGACGCTTCGACGTCGACGACGAGCGCGGACGACAACGTGTTCGTGCAGGTGTCGCGCAACTTCAGCTGGGCAAAGGCGTGGGTGTCTTTCACGGCGATGGTGAAGCTCTCTTGGCCGATGACGTCGTCGAGCATGCCGAGCTCCAACGCCCGCGGCCCGCTCGACGGCGGGTCCCTGTCGGACGTCGTCAACCAGGCATCGAGGGCCAGTGTCCGCTGTCGCTCAGCCGACACCGACGCCGGCAGCTGCACGTCGAGCACCAACCAGGTGCTGGCTGGCGCTCCCGAGCAGCCGTCTGCCGCGACCTCAACGATGCGGGTGCCGACAACACTCAGGCTGGGGACGACGTCGAGCGTTTCTGCACACGGCGTGTCTTCGATGTCGACGACGTCGACGCGGCCGTAGACCAGCCTGCAGGACGTGTCGAACTCTTGGCCGTCGTCGCAATCGCCTTCGCCTGGAGAGTCCTCACAACGGCAAAAGGTCTCGATGTCGATGCTGGACCCGACGGATCGCGACTCAGGAACCCGCAACGCAGTGGTGAACACGCCCGTCTCGACGACGTCAAACGCAACCCATTCGGCGGCTTCAGGAGACACCCAAAACAGGCCGCCTGGGTGCGTGCGGAAGGTCATCCAACCGTCGCCATACGGCAGCGGTACTTGCCTTTGTGCGCCGCCAGGCTGGACGGGGACGTAGGGCCGCAGCACAACGTTGATGTCGCGCAGTGCCATGACCTCGGGTGGGACGCAGGCAACCTCGTCGCCGCCGGAGCACCCAGCTGTGAGTAGAAGGACAGCCGACAACATGAGCATTCGAAAGGTGGGCATCAAAGAACCTCAAAAGGTCCATCTTGGCACATTGCCATCGACGCCGCACGCCACGTTCGGCAGCTGCGCCCACACCACTTTCTCGACGCCACGCACGCGCTTGACGGCTTCAGGCTCACGACTCAGCGTTCGACGTCCACGTCAACGAACAGAGGGACGGCGACCGAGGACCCTTGATGCCCAGCGCTGCCATCGGTGAGCAACATCGGCTGGTCGACGTCGGGCGCGAGCGTTTGGCCTTGTCTGTGCTTTTGCACTCGTCGCAAAAAGGGCGCGAAGTCTGTGGCCCACCCCAGAATCATCTGGTGCTCATCCACCCTCATGCGCAAGGCAAGACTTCGGTCGTGCTGCAACGCTTGTTCGAATTCGACGTCGCGATAGGCGATGTCTTTCGAAGAAACGACACGTTCGCCCTGCAACCGTTGAACACGCACCACGCCGTCGTCGTGGGTGAACGTCAGTCGGGAGTGTGAGCGTCGACTCAAAACGCCATAGAGCGAAAGGCCAACGGTCGCACACAAGCCCAACACCGTGACACCCATCTGCTGGCGCACCAGCGAGATGAATGAAGCCGCGGCGGCGGCGCCAATGACCAGCGACAGCCAGCCCCACGCGCGATGACGCACAACGTCGACAACCAACATTTGGTCGTCATTGCGCATCAACGTGGTTGTCGAACGGGACACCCCTGCTCCTCACCGGATGGTCTACACACGGACGACTTTCTCGACGCCACGCACCCGTTCGAGCGCCTGGATGAACTCCTCCGTCGGCGAGACCTTCACGTCGTCGTTCACCGTCATCGACACCTCATATCCGGCAGGCATGACGAACTTCAGCGACACCGGCACCAGCTTTTGCGGCACCGGCACCTCGCCTGGCGCGGGCTCCGGCTGCAGTTGTTCGCCGTGGGCGTCGCACACGTCGCGAATCTCTTGCACGATGTCGACAGCTTTGTCGTCGGCGACGTCCCAAGAGGCGCATTCATCCCGACGGGGATCGAAGGGCAGTTCGTCTTCGTCGTACGGCCGCTGCGTCTTGATGGGCACCTCGACGGTGATGTCGACGCGGCGGGTGCGGGCCATCTGCTCGTCGGCCAAACACGTCACCTGGGCGGCGCGCATCTTGGGCATCATTTGCTGGCCGTCGTCGTCGATGTCGTCGATGAGGGCGCGTCCTTCGAGCAGCAAGGGCTCGCCTGACTTCACCGCCATCTCGGCTTCGGCGTAGACCTTGGAGAAGCACAGCACCTCCGCCTGGCCGAAGGTGTCTTCGATGGTGATGACCGCCCAACGGCTGACGCCGTCTTTCATCAGCCGCTCTTTGAGCCCGGCGACGATGCCCACGATGGTGGCCTCGCTGTTGTGCCGCTGCTTCAACAACTCGACGGTGGGGATGGCGCCCAACTTCTTGGCGTCGTCGACGTAGCGGTCGAGCGGGTGGCCCGACAAGTAGAAGCCGATGGACTCGCGCTCGTATTGCAGTTCTTCTTTCTGCGACCAGTCGCCGACGTCGGCGTACTTGGCCTCGGGCGCTGCTTCAGGGCTGGCCTCGGCGAAGGCGCCGAACAAACTGGTTTGCCCGCTGAGGGCGTCTTTGCGTGCGCTCGACGCCGCCGACATGGCGGTGTCGATGGTGGCCATGATGCGGGCGCGGCTGTCGAGAAAGACGTCGAGGGCGCCCGACTTGGTGAGCACCTCGACGATCTTCTTGTTGACCTTGCCGGCGCCGACTTTCGACGTCGCCATGCGCTCGGCAAAGCTGTGCAACGTCTCGAAGGGGCCTTCTTCTGTGCGCTCGGCGACGATGGCCTCGAGGGCGGTGTCGCCGAGGCCCTTGATGGCGCCGAGGCCAAAGCGGATGTAGCCGTAGTTCGTGTTGCGGTGTTGACGACGACGACGGGTCTCTTCGTCGACGTTGTAGTCGACCGAGAAGCTGCGCTGCGAGATGTTGATGTCGGGCGGCAACACGCCGATGCCGTGGGTTTTGGCCTCGTGGATGTACTTCACCACGCTCTCGGTGGAGCCACTCTCCGTCGTCAACAACGCCGCCATGAACTCGACGGGGTAGAAGACCTTCAAGTACGCCGTCTGGTAGGTGATGAGTGCGTAGGCGGCGGAGTGCGACTTGTTGAAGCCGTAGCCCGCGAACTTCTCGATGGTGTCGAAGATGTCGGATGCGTTCTGCGGGTCGATGCCTTTTTCAGCGGCGCCGTCGCAGAAGACTTTGCGCTGCTGTTGCATCACCTCGGCCTTCTTCTTGCCCATGGCGCGACGCAAGAGGTCGGCGCCCCCGAGGGAGTAGCCCGCCAACACCTGCGCCGACTGCATGACCTGCTCTTGGTAGACGATGGTGCCGTAGGTGGGCCCGAGTACGCCCTCAAGCATGGGGTGGGGGTATTCGACTTTCTTGCGGCCGTGCTTTCTGTCGATGAAGTCGTCGACCATGCCGGCGTCCATGGGGCCGGGTCGGTAAAGGGCCACGGCGGCGACGATGTCTTCGAAGCAGTCGGGCTTGAGCTTTCTGCACATCTCGCGAAAGCCGCTGGATTCAACCTGGAAGACGCCAAGGGTGTCGCCCGACGAGATGAGCTTGAAGACATTGGGGTGGTCGGGCCGCAACAGGTCGATGTCGAGGTGGGGAATCTTCTCGCCGTCGACGTACCCTTCGTTGCCGCCGCGCCAACGTTCTTCACAGTGGGGGTGTTTCTTCACCGCGCGCAGACGGGCTTCTTCTTCAAAGCCGTTCTCGCGGTCGATGCGCGCGTTCACCAGCGTCTGGGCGTATTCGATGACGTCGAGGGTCTTCAACCCGAGGAAGTCGAACTTCACCAAGCCGGCATCTTCGACCTTGTCTTTGTCGAACTGGGTGATGAGTTCGTCGTTCTTGCCCGAGAACAGGGGGGCGTATTTGACGAGAGGCTCTTGCCCGATGACGACGCCACCGGCGTGCATGCCCGCCTGGCGGTAGAGGCCGGTGAGGGTCTCGGCGACGTCGAGAATCTTTCGGTAGTTGGGGTCGGTCTCGCCCAACTTGGTGAGCTCTGGGGCGTACCGCAGCGCCAACTGGAAGGGGCTGAGGGCCTTCTCTTCAGCGTTGTTGGCCTTGAGCAACACGGGGATGGGCTTCGTCAGCTGGTTGATTTCAGAGAAGCTGACGCCCAGGGTGCGGGCCACGTCTTTGATGGCGCTCTTGGGGTTGAGGCCGGCGTAGGTGGCGATTTGCCCCACGCGATCGCGGCCGTATTTGTCGGCGACGTAGTTGATGACCTCGCCACGTCGGGCCTGCATGAAGTCGACATCGAAGTCGGGCATGGAGACGCGTTCGGGGTTCAAGAACCGTTCGAAGAGCAAGTTGTAGGGCAGCGGGTCGAGGTCGGTGATGCGCAAGGCGTACGCGACGAGCGAGCCAGCACCAGAACCGCGGCCGGGGCCCACGCGGATTTGGTGGTTCTTCGACCAGTTGATGAAGTCTTGAACGATGAGGAAGTAGCCGGGGAACCCCATGGAGTTGATGACGTCGAGCTCGACGTCGAGACGGGCGTGGTACTCTTCGCGGTCGACTTGGTAGGGCAGCTCTTCAAAGCGGCGTTCGAGGCCTTGCTTCGAGATGTGCCGCAGGTAGTCGGCCTCGTCTTTGGCCTCCGACTGTGGGAAGGGGAAGGGCGGCAGGTAGTAGGTGCCGAGGTCCATCTCGACGTTGCAGCGGGCGCCGATTTCACAGGCGGCGGCGAAGGCATCCTCGTATTTGTTCTGCACGAGGTTGAACATCTCGTCGCCACTGCGGATGTAGAAGGCGTCGGTCTCGTGTTTGTGCAGCGTGGGGTCGTCGTAGGCCTTTTGCTGGCGGATGGCCATGAGCACGTTCTGCGCTTCGTGGTCTTTTTGCGTGACGTAGTGGCAGTCGTTGGTGAGGACGTTGCGGATGCCGATGTCGGCCGCGATCTCCTGCACGATGGGGTTGACCTTCTCTTGCTCAGGCACGCCGTTGGGCTGAATCTCGAGGAAGTAGTTGTCTTTGCCAAAGATGTCTCTGAAGGTCTTGGCGGTCTCGCGCACGCCGTCGAGGTCGCCCTTCATGGCCTTGCGGCCAATCTCGCCGCCGAGGCACGCCGACGACGCGATGATGCCCTCGCGGTGTTCGTACAGCAGGTCTTTGTCGACGCGGGGGTAGTAGTACTTGCCGTCGATGAACGACTTCGAGCTCAGCTTGCGCAAGTTCTCGTAGCCGATGTTGTTTTCGGCGAGGAGCACGAGGTGAAAGTTCTCGCGCTTCTTGTCGGTGTGTTTCACGTCGCCGGTGACGCCCGTGCAGTAGGCCTCGATGCCGATGATGGGCTTCACGCCCGCCTTCTTCGCCCGTTGGTAAAAGTCGCACGCGCCAAACATGTTGCCGTGGTCGGTGACCGCGACTTGTTTCATGCCCAGCTCTTGCACCTTGCTGATGAGGTCGGGCATGCGGATGGCGCCGTCGAGAAACGAGTACTGCGTGTGCAAATGCAGGTGGGTGAAGTCTTCGGCTTGCGTGGACATGTAGCACCTTGGGCAGAGGCTGGGGAGGCGACAGAGACGATGGGCGTGGCGTTGCGTTTTAACGTCTTCAACGCGCAAAAGCGAACGGCGAATTCGGCGGGTTCTCGTCGAGAAACAGCAAAAACAGAGGGATCAAATCCATTGCCATTTCTGCGCCTTGGGAAGCTTCTGAAACTGCCGAAGTGACGAATGCATTGAAGCCCCTGCCGAAAAAGGCACACTTGGGACATTCACATTTGCTTTTCACGTTTGATGCACTGGATGTCGCATGCGCAATTGGCTGTGGGTCGTCGCCCTCTTGCTGTTCTCCCCGTCGGCTTTTGCCCAGTCGACCAGCGTCTATGAGCCTGTGGACGACGATGGCATCGACATGCCAGCGCCCATGCGTGTTGGGGTGGTCGGCGCCACCGCCGGGGCGGCGCCTCTTTTGTTGGGCGCGACGGCGACGGCAGTGGCGGGTGGCGCTGCCTTTCTCACCACGTCGTCGACGTCGGTGACTGTGCCGGTGCTGGTGGGCGCCGCTCTGCTGGCCCCGCCGCTGTTGACGACGGTCGCGGTGGCGACGGCGACGGGTCTCATTGACGGACATCCGTCGACATGGGTGATGGCGGGAACGTTGGCCGGGCAGGTCGCAGGTGGCGTTGTTGGCTTTGTCGTCGGCACAGCGGTGACGACGGTGCTCCTGTCGTCGAACGGTTGGAGCGAGTCGCCACCGGTGTTGGAGGCCATGGTGTGGGGCGGCGTGCCAGCTGCACTGCTGGGGGAGATGGCAGGTGCGGCGGCCGGTGCTGCGGTGGGCGCCGTCATCGACGACGAGTAGGTCAGTCGGTCAGCTTCTTGGCGTCGTCGATGCGGGCCTCGATGAAGGTTTTCCACGCCATGCGCTCGGCGTCGTCAGCGAAGGCGGAGTTGGGAATCCAAACGTGGCCGGCGGGCTTGAACGCCACGGCGATGCCCGTCTTGCTGTCTTCCAACCAGTTGACACTCCCCCAACTGTATCGCCCCTCTTGGTCGTCCAGCCGGTGCGCGAACGTCACCTCGTCAGCGACGACCTCGACGTCAAATGGCCCTGGCCCGAACCTCTCACGGCACTCTCGAACCTGCTTCTTTGACTGCAAGAAGAAAAATCCGACGAGGCCGGTGAGCGCCAGAAACGGGGCCGCCTTGAACAGAGATGCCGAGTCGAGTGTCCACGGGTCGCCGTCGAGACCTGCGAGTTTGACGACGGGGACTGCAAGAAAGCTGACTGGAATGATGCGCATGTAGAGCCAAATGCTGATCGGCCCAATCTTCGTCCTCTTCAAGAGGACGTTCGAGGCGTCTTTGTCACTTTGGATTCTCTCGTCGAGGGAGAGGCGGTAGGACAGCTTCATGCGTTCCCTCGGAGCCTTTCGGCGTCGGCGACACGGGCTTGGATGAAGGTCTTCCAATTCGCGCGCTCGGTATCGTCGGTGAAGGCGGTGTTGGGAATCCAATAGCGCCCATGCGGCGGGAAGAAGATCCCGAGTCCATCGTCCTCGTCGAGGAGGAATTCAAGTCCGCTCCATTTGCAGCGGACCTCGGAAGTGCCCTCACGAATGATGAACGCGTCGTCGGCCAGCTCGGCGGAAGTGGAAAAAGGACCTTTGCCGATGCTCAAACGAATCTGCCGCTGGGCGCGTTTGAGGGCAAACGTCAACGCAGATGCGAGGACGGCACCGATGAACAAGTTGCGGGCAACCAAATCGTCGAAGCTGAAGTTGTGAGACCCTGGCCACATCGTGCGGGCCACAAACCCCGCCCACGCAAAGACCGCACAGACCGGTGCCCCGTTTTTCATGAACCACAAGAGGGCCAGCTGGTGCCAACCGCTTTGATGGCGGGTGAACACTTCTCCGCCGTGGAGTTTGTCGTCGAGGGTGACGGTGTACGACAGCTTCACGCGTCACCTCGCAGCCGCTCTGCGTCGGCAACGCGGGCTTCGATGAAGGTCTTCCAAGCCACCCGTTCGGCGTCGTCTTTGAAGGCGTGGTTGGGCATCCAGATGTTGCCGTGTGGAGGGAAGTGGAAGGCGAGTCCGTCTTTGTCATCGATGAGCCATGCGATGCCAGTCCAACCGAGTCGAACCTCCTGCGTGCCTTCGCAAAAAACGAACTCGTCCGTTGTTGCGTGTGCTGTCATCGGGAAAGGGCCTGGCCCGAGAGAAGCAAGCGCCATTCGAGGGAGGCGGCGAACAAAGACGGCACAAGCCGTGAAGAGACAAACCACGCCGACTGGCCGCAGCAGCGACTCCACAGCAATGGCATCTCCAAACAACCAACTCATCACGAGGTGGCCGATGAGGCCAAGCCAGAACACGCCCGCCAACGCGGGGAGCATCCACCTCACACCCCAGTTGCTCTGTCTTTGGAACCTGGAGAGAAGTTTGCGGCCTAGCACTTCAACACCGCGCATCTTGTCGTCGAGGGAGACGGTGAAAGACAGCTTCATGCGTCACCTCGCAGCTTCTCTGCGTCCGCAATGCGGGCCTCGATATGGGTCTTCCACGCCGTGCGTTCGTCATCGTCGGCAAAGGCGGTGTTGGGAATCCAAGCGTAGCCTTGTGGGTGAAACCCAAAAGCAAGTCCCTCTGGGGTGTCATCGAGCCATGCAACCCCACTCCAACCAAATCGAAGTTCTTGCTGTCCAGTGCGAAATTGGAAGGTCGTGTCGTCGACTTCGATGTCCATCAAGAAGGGTCCATCACCATGCGTCTTTCGAAGCTGGTTCTTTCGAATGGCGTCTGCCTTCAGGTGGGTGACGGCAAACGCCACGGTGATCAAAACGACCGGGAGAAGCAGAAACATCAGGCCCGAGCCTTCCGCTCCGTTCGGATTGAGAAGGTTGAAAGCCGAAACAAGCAGGACGACGCCGTACACCAGCGCGACTCTGACCCAGCGTTTTCCGAGGACAGTGCGACGCGCGATGGCTTCCGACAGCACAAAACTTCCAGTTGTCATCTCGTCGAGGGTCTGGGTGTACGACAACTTCATCACGTCCTCCGGGCCGACATCCTCCCAAAAGAGTACACCGCTGTCGACCAACTTCAGCTACAGTCGCCTCCGCCGGGGAGGACACCATGACGACGACAACCACGAAGAAAAGCACCTGTGCACTCTGCGAAGCCATGTGCGGCATCGTCGTCTCCGTCGACGGTGGGCGCGCTGTCGGCGTCAAAGGCGACGACGACGACCCGCTGTCGCGCGGCCACATCTGCCCCAAAGCGACCGCGCTGTTGGACCTCGAAGACGACCCTGACCGCCTGGTTCGACCCTTGCGTAAATATGGAAGTGAATTTCGAGAAGTCAGCTGGGAAGAGGCCTTCGACTTTGCCGCCCACCAGTTGAACACCATTTCTCGTCGTCACGGGGCCAACGCCATCGGGCTGTACCAGGGGAATCCGACGGTGCACAGCTTGGGTGCCATGACCCACGGCCAGGCCTTCGTCCGCGCGTTGAAGACGAAGAACCGCTTCTCAGCGACGTCGGCCGACCAACTGCCGCACATGTTTGCGGCGTTGCACATGTTTGGGCACCAGTTTCTCGTGCCCATTCCCGACGTCGACCGCACCCAACATCTGCTGATTTTGGGCGCGAACCCGCTGGCGTCGAACGGCTCCCTCATGAGCGCGCCCGGCATCAAACGTCGGCTGAGGGGCATCCAGCGTCGAGGAGGCCGTGTCGTCGTCATCGACCCTCGACGCACAGAGACGGCCGACCTTGCCGACGCCCACCACTTCATTCGGCCGGGGCAAGACGCGTTGTTGTTGGCGGCGATGGTGCAGGTGCTCTTCGCCGACAACCTCGTCGCCATGGGGCGGCTGGAGCCGTTCGTCGACGACGTCGACCCCATCCGTCAGAAGGTGCAGCCGTTTGCGCCCGAGAACGTCGCCAACGCCGTCGGCATTGCGCCCGACGTCATTCGGCAACTGGCGCACGACGTGGCGCAGGCAGAGTCGGCGGCGGTGTATCCGCGGTTCGGGGTGTGCACCAACGCCTTCGGCGGGCTCGGACTGTATTTGGCGACGGTGCTGAACGTCCTCACCGGCAACCTCGACCGCGAGGGCGGCGTGATGTTCACCCTGCCGGCTGTCGACGTCGTCGGGCTGAAAGGCGCGACCGCTGGACACTTCGCCCGTCGACACAGTCGAGTTGAAGGGCTGCCCGAGTTCGGCGGCGAGTTCCCGGTGTCGACGATGACGGCGGAGATGACGACGCCGGGCGACGGGCAGATTCGCGCGCTGGTGACACAGGCGGGCAACCCGGTGTTGTCGACGCCATCGGGGCATGTGCTCGACGACGCCCTGGCGAACTTGGAGTTCATGCTGAGCATCGACTTCTACGTGAACGAGACCACCCGCCACGCCGACGTCATCTTGCCGCCGACGCCGCCGTTGCAGCGCGACCACTACGACATGATCTTTCATGTGCTCGCGGTGCAGAACACGGCGAAGTTTGCTCCGGCCGTCGTCGACAAACCGACAGACGCCAAACACGACTGGGAGATTTTCGGCGAGTTGACGTCGAGGCTCGACAGCAAACCCAAGTTGGTCCCCGCCCCCGTGGCGCGGCTGTTGGCCAAACAAATGACGCCCCAGCGCATCATGGCGATGGGGCTGAAGCGCGGCCCCCACGACGTCACCATGAAGCAACTGCTGCAGAATGAAAGCGGCGTCGACCTCGGACCTTTGACGTCGTTGTTGCCCGGCCGGTTGCAGACGCGGTCGGGGCAGATCGAGATGTGCCCCGACGTCTTTCTCGACGACATGGACCGCCTGCAGGCCTCCCTCGACGACGACGTGCCCGAGTTGGTGCTCATCGGACGTCGTCAACTGCGGTCGAACAACTCCTGGCTGCACAACAGCAAACGCCTGATGAAGGGCAAAAACCGCTGCACATTGCGCATGCATCCCGACGATGCGGCAGCGCGCGACGTCGACGACGGCGACGTCGTGAAGGTGCGTTCAGATGCCGGACAGGTCGACGTGCACGTCGACGTCAGCGACGAGATGATGCCGGGCGTGGTGTCGCTGCCGCATGGCTTTGGCCACACCAAGAAGGGCATCCGCCTTGAGGTGGCGGCGGCAAAGCCGGGGGTGAGCATCAACGACTTGACGTCGACGTCGAGGACGGATGCATTGACGGGCAACGCTGCGTTCAGCGGCGAGCCGGTGAAGGTCGCCAAAGTCAAGTGAAGAACCTCGACGTCGCTGACGTCTGTGGGCATGACCATCTACTTCTACGCAGTGCAAGACGAGTTCGGCTGGTTGTCGAACTTCTCGCCTCATGCCGTGCGCGTCGGCAAACAAAAGTACGCCACCGTCGAACACCTCTTTCAGTCGTCGAAGTTTTTGTCGGCAGAAGACCGTGCGGCCGTGCGCCAGGCGAAGACACCCATGTTGGCAGCTCGGATGGGACGCGATCGACGACGCAAGCTCAGGCGCGACTGGGAGTCGGCGAAGAGAGACGTGATGCTGCGCGGACTGCGGGCGAAGGTCGAGCAACACCCGGAGCTGGCGGATGCGTTGTTGGCGACGGGAGAGGAGCGTCTTGTTGAACACACGGCCAACGACACGTACTGGGGCGACGGGGGAGACGGCACCGGACAAAACTGGCTCGGACGCTTGTGGATGCAGGTGCGGCAGGAGCTTCGCGATGGCGGTTCACGACGACACAAGTGAGTCGTCCGAGATGAGGCAAAGTGCCCGCAGACGACGCCACCGCGTACCCTGCAGAGGGGGCCACCGCTCGTGCCCGAGGTCGCATGCTCTCTGTCGAAGCCTACCTATCGTCTCTTCCCAACGGCCTCGACAGCCATCCGTCGTGCACGGTGAAGGCATCGGTGTTGTCGGCCGTGCGGGAGCGGCAACGCCAAGCCTGGGACGACACCGTCGGGCGCTGGCCCATCTTGTCGTCGTTGCAGACGCTGCCTCCGCCCAACACGTGGATCCCAGAGGTGGCCTACAACGCCTTGGTGTTGGGCATCGCCGAGGGCAATGGCTGGACCCACACAGACCTCACCCAGTTGGGGCGCGATGCCATGCACGACATCAACCGCAGCGCCGTATATGGCTTTCTTCTGAAGATGCTGACGTCGAAGATGATGGTGAAGGGCACCGCGTCGAGGTGGAATGTCTTTCATGCCGGCACGACGCTGACGTCGTCGTTCAACGACGACGATGTGCTGCAAATGCGGTTGACGTTCCCCCACGGGTTGTTCGACGAAGCGCTCGCCCACTACTACCGCGGCGTCTTTCAAGCGGTGCTTGATGACGCGCGCGATCCTGGCCAGGTGGGCCCACCCAAAGTCACCGACACCGCCGCCGTGTGGCAGGTTCGCCTGCAGCGCTGACGTGACGGGCCTCTCAACCAAGCCTTGTCGGTCGCTTGAGGCGTGGTGCAGCACCCAATGTCTCTGCTAAGACCACGGCGACGCTTTTTGCCGGAGGTCACATGCCCAACCCACAGCTCATCGCCGACAACAGCAAAGCCCTGCTCGATGCTCTCCCGTCTTTTGACGTCGACGAGTTGGCGCGCTTGGTGCGCCACCACAACGACCTCTACTGGAATGAGAACGAGCCCGAGATCGACGACCCCAGCTTCGACAAACTCGTCGAGGCCTTGCGCCACAAAGACGCCGACCATCCGGCGCTCGACGAGCTGGGCGAAGCCGTCGGCGGCAAACCCGAAGACGGCCGCCAGTTCGCCACCGTCACCCACGAGCAGCAGATGTTGTCGCTCGACAAGGCGTACGACGACGACAAGCTCGACAAATGGCGCGGCACCTTCAAGGGCGGCGTGTGGGTGACGCCGAAGATCGACGGGGTGGCCTGCACCATCCGCTATGAGCGCGGCAAAATCTCTGTCGCGGCCACGCGGGGCAATGGCAAGACCGGCGACGACATCACGGCCAACGCGAAGTATGTCGGCTGCATTCCGCACAAGCTCGACGACGACATCATGCAAAGCCACGGCGTCGCCGATGGCAAGATTGAAGTGCGTGGCGAAGTGCACATGAAGTTGTCGACGTTCGATCGCTTCAAAGACCAATACGAAAACCCCCGCAACCTCACCGCCGGCAAGCTCAAACAAAAAGACCCCAAGGAGACGGGCAAGTTTGGCCTCGACTTCTTTGCCTACGATTTGTTGGGCGCGCCGTTTGAGACGGAGGGACAGAAGAACGACTTGCTCGACGAGTTGGGTTTTTCACGTCCACCGGCCGAGTTTGTCGACGAGGATGGTGACCTGCAAAAGGCCGTGCACGACCTCGCCGACCAACGCGCCGGGCTCGACTACGAGACCGATGGCGTCGTCATGAAAGTCGACCTCTACAAAGAGCACCTGCGGCTGGGGGCGACGAGCCACCACCCGAAATACGCGTTGGCCTACAAGTTTCAGGGCGAGCGGGCGCAAGCCAAACTGGTGCGCGTGGAGTGGAGCATCGGCCGCACCGGCAAGGTCACCCCCGTCGCCGTCATCGAGCCGGTGCGCTTGGTGGGCGTGACCATCACCAACGTCACGCTGCACAACGTGGGCATGATGGAGAAGTTGGGCGTGAAGACCGACTCGCTCCTCGAGGTGGAGCGCGCCGGCGACGTCATTCCCCACATCACGCGGGTGTTGTCATCGTCGGGAGACGACATCCCCATGCCCGACTACCCGACGACGCGGGATGGCGACTTCTTGTACGTCACCGACGCATCCGACAACGTCGACGTCGCCAAAAAGCAGTTCGCCCACTTCTTGAAGGTGTTGGACATCCAGGGTTTCGGCGAGAAGATCATCTCCACCCTCGTCGACAACGGCAGCTTCAAGAGCCTCGTCGACGTCTTTCGCATCGATGTGCCCGCCATCGCGTCGTTGGAGCGCATGGGCGAGAAATCGGCGCAAAACTTCATTCGCGAACGCGACCGCAAGCGCGAGCTGACGTTTCCCTTGTTCTTGACGTCGCTGGGCATCCCCGAAGTCGGCAACACCGTCAGCGACATCGTTTGCGCATCGTACGACGACCTCGACAAGTTGCGCGCTGCCACCGAGGAGGACTTGTCGTCGTTGCATGGCGTGGGACCCTCCATCGCCACTGCCATCGTCAATGGCCTCGTCGAACGCAAAGACGACATCGACGCCCTCCTCGAGGAGGTGACGCTGGTGAAGCCGCAGCCCAAGACCGCCACTGGCCACGCCCTCGAAGGCAAGAGCGTCGTGTTCACCGGCAAGATGGCGCAGCTCGACCGCAAGGGCGCGCAGAAGAAGGTGAAGGAGTTGGGCGGCAGCGCGCCCTCGGGCGTCACCAACGACCTCGACTACCTCGTCATCGGCGACGACGGCTCGCCGTTGTTGGGCGACGGCAAGAAGTCGACGAAACACAAAAAGGCCGACGATCTCGTCGCCAAAGGCGCAACCATCGAGATCATCTCTGAAACAGACTTCTTGGCCATGATTGCCGACTGACCAGCATGCTCGACGGCAGATGCTAGGACTCTGCATGTCCTCGTCGAACACGTCGCAAGCCCTCCCAGCAGACGCCGTCGTCATCGGAGCCGGATTTGGCGGCTTGGCGACGGCGTTGCGTTTGGCTGAACATGGCGCCCGCGTCGTCGTCGTGGAGCGGCTGACGTATCCGGGGGGGTGTGCGTCGACGTTCACGCGTCAGGGCGTGCGCTACGAGGCGGGGGCGACGTTGTTCTCTGGGTTTGCGCCGGGGCAGCTGTTTGCTGAGTGGATGGCGAAATACGATCTCGACGTCGTCGTCGACACGTTGCATCCGACGATTGCCTTTGCGTCGTCGTCGGGGACGTTGGACGTGTCGCCCGACCGCGCGGTCTTCGTCGACGAGGTCGTGGGGCGCAGTCAGAATCCAAAAAACGTGCAGGCATTCTTGGAGTGGCAAGGACGTCTGGCCGATGTGTTGTGGACCGTCTTGCAGTCGCCTGAGCTGCTGCCGCCACTGACGCTGTCAACGGTGGCCAAGCACCTGCTGCGAACGCCGCGCTACGCGTCGTTGGTGCCATGGCTGGGACGTCCGCTGGCGTCGGCCCTGCGGCACTTTGACGTCGACAACGAGCCGTTGCTGCGGTCGTTTCTCAACGCCCTCTGCCAAATCACCGTGCAGTGCAGCGTCGACGAGGCCGAGACCGCGTTTGCCTTGTCGACGATGGATTATCCGTTTCGCGGCACAGGCCATGTGAAGGGCGGCATCGGCCGCCTCGCGAGTGGGCTCGTCGATGCCGTCGGCCAGGCTGGAGGCGACGTGCGCTTCGCCGATGAGGCCCGACGTCTGGAGCGCAAAGACGGTGGCTGGGTGGTGCACACCCGCAAGGGGACGTGGCGGACGCCTGTTGTCGTCGCCAACTTGGTGCCGTCGGCATTGGGGCGTCTTCTCGAAGACACCGACGTCGTCGTCGACGAAGAGGCGGAGCGCGATTGGAGTGCGGCCATGTGGTACGGCACCATGCGGGTGCCAGCAGACGAGCCCCACTTCGCCGAACGTCATCTGCAGTTGGTGCACGACGACACGCAGCCATTGCAGCATGGCAACCATCTGTTCGTGTCCATCGGCGCCGTCGACGACGAACGGGGCACGCCGCCTGGGACGGTGGCGTTCACGGCGTCGTCACACGTCGACCTCCGCGCCTGGCGAGCGGCGGGCGAGGCGGGGACGCAGGCGGGGTTTGTCGACGACATCCAACAGAAGATGAAGCAGACGTTGCAGCTGCGTGCACCCGCTTGGGCCGACCGGGTGGTGTCGTCGATGCCAGGGTCGCCGCGCACGTTTGCGCGGTTCACGGCGCGTCCTGACGGCTGGGTCGGCGGTGTCCCTCGTCGTGCGGGTCTGCTGCCGTATCTCAAGTTGGGGCCCGACCGTCGCGGCCCAGGCCTGTGGCTCGTCGGCGACAGCAGTTTTCTCGGCCAGTCGACATTGGCGGTGGCGACTTCGGGCGTGCGCACCGCCGACGCCATCGCCAAGGGGAGAACGGGATGGGCTTGAAAGACCTGTGGGTCGACTTCAACATCGTGGCGTCGTTCAACGCCGCTGGCTTTGAACATCGACGTCGTCACCGCTTCAACGAAGCCGACCTCGACGTCGACCTCTCCGGCGAACGCGCCGTGGTCACCGGCGCCAACTCTGGCATCGGTTTCGCCACCGCTGAGGCTCTTGCCCGACGGGGCGCCGACGTCGTCATGGTGTGTCGCTCACGAGAGCGTGGTGTGGCGGCGCAGCAGAAGCTGCGCGCACACGCCAAAGGCGGTGTCGACTTGCGGTTGGCCGACATGGGCGAACTTCACGACGTTGCCGAGTTGTGCACCGACCTCGACGGGACCGTCGACATCTTGGTGCACAACGCTGGCGCCCTCGTCGACGACCGGCGGCGTACGTCAGCAGGAACCGAAATCACCTTCGCCTCCCACGTCGTCGGGCCGCATTTGATGACGCATCTGCTGCGCAGACATTTGCGGCGGTCACGACGGGGGCGCGTCGTGCAGGTCGCCAGCGGCGGCATGTATTTGGCCAAGCACAACTTGAACGCGCTGCTCGACGACGATGACAGCAAGCCGTTCGACGGCGTCGCGGCCTACGCCCAAGCCAAACGCGCGCAGGTGATGCTGAATCCGCTGTGGGGAGCGCTGTTGCGCAACGACGACGTCGTGCATGCCTGCATGCACCCAGGTTGGAGCGACACGCCTGGGGTGCAGACGGCGCTGCCGACGTTTCAGGAGCGCATGCAAGGCAAGCTGCGCACCCCCGAACAAGGCGCCGACACCGTGGTGTGGTTGGCGTGTTCGCCGCCTTCGCTCGACGACACCGGGCGGTTCTGGTTCGACCGGGCGCCAGCGCGCACCCACGTCGTGCCCTTCACCAAGGAGAAGGCAGGAGACGCTCAGCGGCTGTGGGATCGACTCGAGGAGATGACGTCCGCATTTCGCTGACGGGGGACGACCACGGCCTGCCACAGCACCATTGCCAAGGCCCACCAGGCGCCGACTGCGACGAGGGCGACGCCGAGGGGCGGCCCCAGCGCCATGTCCAGCAGGTGGGTGCCGCCGAGGTAGGCAGCGGGACCGATGACAGCGCCGACGAGGGCCACCGTCCCGCGCGACCGGCGAAACAGCGGCATCCACGTCGACGACAAGGTTGCACCAAAGCCAAGCCACAGCGCCCAAAACCACAACGGCGTGGGAAACGGACCCCACTGCAGCGTCGGTGAAAACTGCATGAGACCGGTGACGACCAACGCGCTGTCGCCAGCGATGCCCAGCAGACTCGACAGCACCACCACCCGCAGTTCACGTCGTCGGTCGTCGGCACATGCGATGTGAACGACGACCAAGAGCACCATGTAAGCGACGCCCACGCGTCCCCAGATGGAGCCCGCGCCGAGCACGCAGAGAAACCAACCCACCTGTTGTGCGAGCAGGAGAGGCCACGCCCGAAGACCCGTCGTCTGCGGTGCTGGCGTCGGGGTCATCGGCGCCTCCACAGCATCACCGACCACACCCCGACGAGGAGGGTCCACAGCAAGCCGGCAACGCCCAGCCAGCCGGCGAGAGCGGAGGTGAAGAACTGCAATCCGACGGGGAGCAGAAGCACCCCCATCAGCGTTGTCGCCCAGCCCAAAGCACGGGAGGCGGTGCCGCGCCCCAACAACACGAAGCCGACGCCGAGGAGCACATTGAAGACGGTGTCGAGGTCAAGGGAGCGCGCCAACCACCAGCTGGCGTCGGCGGTGCAAGCGGCATCGGCGCAGGGGAAGACGAGGCGGGTCGCCACCAGGGGAAAGAGCACGCCGACACCGTTGGTGAAGGCTGCTGCGACCACAAAGCGCAACGCCCAGGTCGTTGTTGTGGACGGGGTGAGCAGCGTCGACGACGACAACGTCCGAGCGAAGGCGGCGAGGGCGACGCAGCCGACGAAAAACAGCACCGCTGCGACGTCACTCGCGAGCGGCGACGTCGACACCTGCTGTGTCCAGGATGCGAGCGCCGACAACCGATAGGCGTCAGACACGTCCTGCGACAACGCCATCACCGCCCCCAAGTTGGCGACGATGACCACGACGCCGAGGACGGCACCGCGCGTGGAGGAAAGAGCAGCTGGCATGAGTCGACGTAGCAACATGCCCCGCGATTGCAGCTCAGGCACAGCTGCCGAGGTGCGCTTGCTACAGCAAAGACAGCTGGCCGTTCTTGTCGCTCTTGGGGGCGCCGTCTTCAGTCGGCGGCGGCAGCTCTTTTTGCAGCAGGTCGACTTCGTCATCGACGAGGTTGGGCTGCGATGTACGCCCGAATCGACGTTTGTCGGTGAGGTGAAGCTGCAGTCCGTCGACAAAGCCGTCGCCATGGCGCACCGCACAGACGGCGCACACCAGCGGCAAGAAGACATCGACGTGGGCCCCGATCCACAAGCTCTCGTCGACAAAGTCGAGGGCGGCTTTCTCGTCGAGAAACGCAGTCAGCAACGCGGCAAACGCCAACCGCAGCGTGTCGTCGCGGGCGTCGTAGCCGGGAGGCGGCAAGAAATCCCTGGGGTCGGTCGTCCCCTGCATTTGCCCCCCCAGCAGCGCCCGAATGCCTTGGGCTTCGTGCTCGTGCCCCAGCAGCTTTTTGTCCCACTGGGCGAAGGCCTCGGCCTCGACGCGCTCCGACGCGTGCAACGCGGCGGCGATGACGTCGTCGCGACGGTGTCCTTGAAGCAGGGCACGCAATCCACCGGCAAACAGACCCATGGCGCTGACGACTCGACGCTGTCGGCTCAGGCAGGAGGCAATGCGTCCGGCGGTGGCCCAGTCCGACGTCGGACCAGCGGCGAAGGGCAGAAGCACCGCCAACAACGGATTCGACGTTTTCTTGATTGTCGAATTAGAAACGACCTTGTTCACCGAATAGGCGTCGCCCAACGTTTGCAGGTCTGGGGCGAGACGTCCGCGCCACGCCTTCGCTTCGGACAGCGCGGTGAGCAAGCCCAAGAACGCCACTTCGGGGGTGGCCGTCTCCGACGTCAGCGCGTGCTGCACCGCGAGAACACACGTCGTCGCCGCCTGGGAGGCGCCTTCGGTGACGCGCGCCGGGCGTGGCACCGCCGTTTCGTGCGCCGAGGGCATGCCTGCGAGCGGAGCGCCCAGCACCTCACCCATGGCGTGCCCAAGCAGGGCGCGTTGCAGGGCTTTGCGTTGGGCAGCGTCGTGTTTGCGCTGGGCTGCGGCCGAGGTCATGCGCCCCTCACCAGACGTCGCACTTGCGACTCGAGCACCCGGTGGGAGCGCGGGTCAAAGCCCATGTGCTGGTGCACCACGCGGCCGGCAGCGTCGAGGAGCAGCGTCGTCGGCAAGCTTTGGACGCCGAAGCGGTCTTTCACCTGCTGCCCAGCGTCGTAAGCAATGGGGAAGCGCACGCGGGTGCGGGCGGCAAACCGCTTGCCATCGGCCGGATCTTCGTCGACGCAGATGGCCACCATTTGCAGCCCGTCGGGGAGGTAGGCGCGGTACAGCTGATCGAGGTAGCGAAAGGCCTGGCGGCAGGGGGCGCACCAGCTGGCCCAGAAGTCGATGAGGGTCACAGCGCCGATGAGCGGCGGCAACGGGTAGTCGCCCCCGCCGACGGTGGTGAGCCCCTGCAAAGGATGAGCGACCGGCACCGCCGTCTGGGTGCTGGCGTTGTCGTCGGTGGCGCAGCCAAAGGCAAAGGCCGCCGTGGCCAAAGGCGCGGTGTGCAGCAGGTGTCGTCGAGAAAGAGGCATCAGGAGCGCTCGCCCGCTCGCGCTTCAAGAGCGTCGAGCAACTTTTGGTGGATGCCACCGAAGGCACCGTTGGACATGCACAGCAGCACCACGCCATCGGGGGCGTGCTGGGCGACGGCGTCAATCATCAGTTCGATGTTTTCATAAGCGTCAGCTTGAATGCCTTGCGCGGTGACATCGGCGGCCAACTGGGGGACATCGAGGGCTTCGGATGGATCCAGCTGCCGTCCCGGCGGCGCCAACAGCACCCGGTCGGCGGCGCCGAAGGCGTTGGCGTAAGCGTCTTGAAAGACCTTGCGGCACGACGTCGCCGAGCGGGGTTCAAACAGCGCCCACACCGGACGTTCGCCAAAGGCCGCCTTGGCGCCCTTGAGGGTGGTGTCGACGGCGGTGGGGTGGTGGGCGAAGTCGTCGATGACCAAGGCTTTGCCGACTTGTCCTTTGCGCTCCATGCGTCGCTTGACGCCTTTGAAAGAGGCAAAGGAGGCGACGACCTCGTCGGGGGTGCATCCCCAACGCAACATGATGGCGGCTGCGCCCGTGGCGTTGTCGACGTTGTGGTGCCCGTACAACGGCAGGTCGAATTCGAAAGCGACGTCGTCGTGGCGGTAGGCCACACGAATGCCGTTTGCGTTCTCATCGAGGATGGTGTGCTGGGCATCGGCGTCTTCGCCTTCGCTGCCGTAGCGCACCACTGCAGCGGTGACGTCGTCACCGGCGTCGGCCAGTGCTTTTTCGAGGTGGGGCTGGCCGGCACGCAATACGATGACACCGTCGTCAGGCACCAGCTTGAACAGCTGGGTGAACCGGGCTTCAATCGCTTCGACATTTTCATAGATGTCGGCGTGGTCGTATTCGAGCGAGGTGCACAACAGATACTTGGGCCGGTAGTGCAAGAACTTCGGCCCTTTGTCGAAGTAGGCCGTGTCGTATTCGTCGCCTTCGACGACGACGGGTGTCGTGGCCGTCTGCGCGCCGACGCGAAAGCTCTCGCCGCAATCGGCATCGTCGCCGGCGTCAAAGGTGTTGGTGGGGATGCCACCGACCAGAAACCCTGGGTCTTTGCCGGCGGCGTAAAAGGCGTGGGCCAACAGCGAACTGGTGGTGGTCTTGCCGTGGGTGCCGGCGACGACGACGGGGGCCCGTCCGTCGAGAAAGAGGGCGCCGAAGGTCTCGGGAAACGACCTGTGCAGCAGGCCGCGTTCGCGCATGGCGGTGGCCTCGTCGTTCACCTTGCGGATGACGTTGCCGACGACGACGAGGTCGGGCGCAGGGTCGAGGTTGTCGGGCCCATAGGGGGTGCGCGTCTCGATGCCCCAGGCTTCGAGGCGGTCGCTCATGGGGGGGTAGACGTTTTGGTCGGAGCCCCGCACGTCGTAGCCGGCGGCTTTCAACAGCCCGGCAAAGGCGCCCATGCCGGTGCCGGCGACGCCCATGAGGTGGATGCTTTTGACGTGGGCGAGGTCGTCTTTGGTCGTCGTCATGGCGCTCTCAGCGTTGGGGGACGTTGAACACGCCGTCGGTGAACGACATGGATTCGCCACCGCCGTTTTGCAGGTCGACGTTGAAGCGGCCAAGGATGTTGCTGCCTTGGATGTCGAGGATGGACACCGAACCGCCGACGTCGTCGCTGGTGACGAATCCGCCTTGAATGTAGTTGGCGCTGCCCGACGTCTCGCTGCGGTTGCCGAGGAGCACGCAGATGGGGAATGCGCCGCGGGTGATGAGGTCTTCGGTTTCGGCGCCGGTCTCGTCGTTGACGATGGTCATGGAGAGCACGCCGAGGTCGATGCTGGCCGAGGGCCCTGCGCCCCAGGTGCCCTCGCTGGAGAAGGCGTCACCGTCGAGGGTGGCCACACCTTGTCCGGCCGCCACCTCGTCTTCGGTGGGCACTTGGTCAGAGGCACCGCAGAAGTCACCGGGCGCGCCGTCGCAGGCAAAGCACAGGGCGGTCAACAGGGCGAACAAGGAGGTCTTGAAGATGCGCATGCGCCCTTTTGTTCGCTCGCGTCGGCTGGGTCAATGGGCAGACGGCGAGGACATGCCGACCGCGTGGCGCCACAAAAGGCCAACCCCACCGTTGCCGGTGGGGTCGAAGACGTGCGCAAGAACGAGTCCAGCTTTCACAAAGGGGGCGAGGCAGTGCCCCCGAAGCGGCTGCCGAAGCAGACGCGGCACCTGCCGGGGCAGGCGGGGTGACGACGCCGGAGGCAGCCGGTGTCGTCGACGGCGGTGGGTGGAGGCGCCCCTTTTGAAAGGGGCAAATGCAAGGAGAAGAGAACCCCACCCACTGCCAGAAATCAGAGCATCAACGTTTCATTTGCATGAGCTCGCCGAGCAGCTGGTCGGCGGTGTTGATGGCTTTGGAGTTCGCCTGAAAGCCGCGTTGGGCGACGATCATGCGGACGAATTCGCCGGCGAGGTCGACGTTGCTCTGTTCGAGGGCGCCGCCGACGACATGGCCGCGTCCGCCGGTGCCGGCGGTGCCGATGTTGGGGTCACCAGAGCCCGGGCTCACCGAGAAGAGGTTGCCGCCGGCGCGCATGAGTTCGTCGGGGGCGGCGAAGTCGGCGATGGCGAGTTGGCCGAGCACTTGGGTCTCGCCGTTGGTGAAGGCACCGACCACGTTGCCCTCGTCGTCGAATTGGATGCTGGCGAGTTCACCAGCGCCGTAGCCGTCACCGCCCACAAAGCGAACGCCGAAGGGCGAAGCGTTGCCCGTCATGCCGGGCACGGTCGGGTCTGCCGGGTCGCCGAAGTTGAACGTCACCGTTTGCGGCTGCAGAGCACCGAGGGGGTTGAAGCCAGGGAACCCATTTTGCGAATGGTTGACGAGACCGCCCTGTCCGTCGAACTCGAGGTTTCCGCCATCGATGAGTTCCATCGTGCCAGGTGTCCCTCCTTCGAGGTTCGCCCCGTCGGTGGCCACATTGTACTCCCAGGTGTTGCCGATGCCTTTTGAGAAATACACGGTGGCTTCGTGGGCTTCTCCGAGAGAGTCGTACATGGTGATCGACGTCGTGAAGTCGTAGGTTCTCTCGTTGTTGATGTCGAACCCGCCGTTCAACGCCCATTCGGGGTTGGTGGGCTGGCCCGACGGCAAGTTGCCTTGAATCGAGATCTCCGTCGTCGCCGACGGCTGCATGGCGGCATCGCCGATGTTCATGGTGCCCATGGTGCCCGACACGTTGCCGTTGGCGTCGGCGTCGAAGCCTTGCACTTTGAGGCCGTTCAGCGTCACCAAGTCGCCGTCTTCGTCGATGGTGAACTGCCCGTTGCGCGTGTACATGTCGCCGTCGGGGGTGTCGACGACGAAGAAGCCCTTGCCCTGCAGGGCCAAGTCGGTGGCCATGCCGGTGTGGGTGAGGGCGCCTTGGGTGAGGATCTTTTGCACCTGTTGCAGACGGGCCCCGAGGCCGGTTTCGCCAGCGCCCGAGATGAGGCTCTTGCCGAGGACGTCTTCAAACGCCGCCCGCGACTGCTTGAAGCCGATGGTGTTGGCGTTGGCGATGTTGTCGCCGGTGACCGACAAGTCTTGGCTGTTGGTGTTGAGGCCGGTGACGCCGGTGTAGAGCGTGGTGTACAGGGACATGGTGGTCTCCTTTCAGGCCTGGGCCTGGGCTCCGTGTGAGCCGGTGACGTCGACAACGACCGTGTCCCTGTTGTCGTCGACGAGTTGACGGTTCAGCTCTAGGAGCCGTTCTTCGAGAGAGATTGCAAGAGCGATGCCGCCGCCGAGGACGCTTGGCGTGGCGCAGACGACCCACGCATGCCCCCTCGCTGCAGCAGCGCCAGGATGTCTTCGGTGGCGAGCTGGCCTTTGGCCGGCGCCGTCGTTGGATTGACGCCCGCCGCGTCGGATTCGACAGCATCTTGACGATCGTCAGAGGTGTAGGCGGGGGCGTCTGGCGACAGAATCTCTTTGACGTCGGTGAGCTCGATGCGGAGGTTGCCGACGAGGAGTTCAGCGTATCCGTTCTCAAAGGTCACCCCCGTGATGGTGGCGCGAATGCGGGTGTCCACGTCGACGCTGTTGCCGTTGGGGTCTTGGGCGGTGACGCTGACTTTGTAGTTGCTGGCGGGGAAGTCGATGCCTTCAAAGACCTCATGCACGTCGAGGTCGACGTTGCCTGCCTGAAAGGGGCCCTCCACGGCGCGGGTGTGGGTGGTGCCGCTTTCGTCGGTGAGGGTCACCACCATGCGTTCGGCGTTGCCGTGCAACTTGGTCGACAACGTCGGCGAGGTGTCGCTGTCGACGTAGACGTTGTCGCTGTCGTAGACGACTTGGTTGCCGACGAGCCCGGCCGTCGTCACCTGGTTGTTGGCGGCCTGGGCGACGAGGATGGCCTCCAAGTTGGCGTTGGCCGTCGTCTGCAGCTCGACGTTGGCGAACTGCGCCAACTGCGCGACGAACGCTTCGCTGTCTTGGGGGCTGGTGGGGTCTTGGTTGGCCAGCTGGGTCATCAACAGCTTCACAAACTCGTCTTTGCCGAGTTTGCTGCTGCCGGTGGCGTCGGCGCTGGAGGGGCCGAACCCGGGGGCAACGGTGTTTTGCAAGGCATCCATCAGAGGCTCCTTTGACGAGCCTCTGGGATGCCTGTCGACCTAGGCGCGCACGTGCACGCGTCCGGCGGTGGGCGTCAAACGGTTGACGTTGGAGCCGCCTGGGTCGTCGACAGAAGAGGAATTCTCGTCGTCTGCTTCTGACGTTGCAACGCGCGTGCCGTTGTCGTCGTCCACGTCGCGATCGCGACGGCTGCGCTCTGAATCCTGCTGGCTGGCGTCGAGGGACTTGTCGCCGTGTTCGCCATCGGCGGCGACATCCGACGCATCCGACGCTTGCGCCAAGCTGCGCAGGTCGAGGCCTTCTGCCGCCAACGCCGCTTTCAGTTCAGCGCCCTTGGCCATGACCAGCGACGAGGCGTCGCCGGCGAGTTTGACGTCGACACCGCCTTCTTTCACCGAGAGTTTGAGTGCCAACTCACTGCCGTCTGACATCGCCACCGACAGGCGTGCGGCTGTCTTCTCGACGGAGAGCCGCAGATGGGTGTCGCGAATGACTTGCTCCATCAAGCTTTCTGGCAGCGCCACACCACGCACGGGCGCAGGCGTCGATGTCGCCTGAGGGGTGGGCGTCGACGTGCCTTCGCCTTTGAGGGCGGCGGCTGGGGTCGACTCCGACTTGGCGTGGGCGCCCTCCAGGCCACCGTCGTCGGCCACCTGCTTGTCGCGACCGTCTTTGGGGCCGTGGTGCACCGCTGCATCCATGGCGTTCTTCTGCACGTCGACCACGTCGGCTTGAAAGGCAGGCAGCGCAGTCGAGCGTTTGCCGCCGGGGCCCTCGGCCGCGACGTCGTCGCCGAGCTGCAGTGCGCCGTCGGTGCCATCGTCAACGACCTTCTTCTGCGCCAACTGCAGTCCGTGCTGTGGGCTGAGGTCGATCCCCAGCACAGCTGCCGCAGCCACACGGTCGCTCTTGTCAACGACGCCAGCCTCTGCGTGGGCGACGACGTTGTCGCCGTCGCGCTGGCCTTTGGAGGGTCGCTGACGACGACGAGAACCGTCTGCCGACTCTGGCTCTGCGGTGAGGCCGGCATCGTTGTCTGGTTTGGCGCGGGGCGACGGAGATGGTTGTCGACGTGAAGGGCCAGCGTCCAGCCCTGCGTTGTGCAAGGTGCGCTGAAAGTCAGCGCTCGATGACGACGACGACGGCAGGCGCTTGTGCGTCGACGGCTGGGGTTGAGGCGTGAGCTGCGGCAGCGAGAAGGGAGCAGACATGGCGCGTCCAAATCGACAACACCCTCGACGATGGCGAAGGCGTTTGTCGACAGAAAGTCATTTTGACGACGAGGAATCGAGCGCGTCTTCACCAGAGGTGAACTTGGCGGCGAGCTTGGCCGCCTTCTTTGGTGGCATCTTGGCGAGGGCGGCGCCCGCGTCTTTGGGACGCATGCGTTTCAACACCTCCGAGGCCAGGTTGGCGTCGAGGCTGCTGAGAAAGGCGGCAGCTTCAGGGGGCTGCATGCCCCGCATGGCTTTGGCCAACTGCGCGACTTGCAGTCCACGTTCACGCACTTTGGCTTCGCGTTCACGACGGATGTTTTCTTCACGCATGCGGGCTTCTTCGTCGGCTTTCGACTTGGCCGCCGCTTGTTGCGCTTCTTTTTCTTTTTGCTCGTCTTCGGTGAGCGGCGGCGGCGGAAGTTCGCTCTTGGCTTTCTTGAACTCCGCAATCTTCTCCGACAGCAGCTTCATCTCTTTGGCGAGGGCGATGCGTTTGTCGTCGATGTCGTCGTTGAGCTTCTCGAGTCGTTCCCGCTCGTTTTGGTTGCGGTCGGCCTGCTTCTTCAACTCGCGCAACAGCGAATGGGGCGACAACGCTGGCGGCGAGCATTGGTATTGGGTGTCGACCATGTCGGCGTCAAACGCCCGCGCCGAGTCGGGCACGTCGCTTTGCTCTTCAGGGAGCATCGCCAGCTTTTGTTCGTCGTCTTCGACAGCGCTGCCAGCTGGGACACCGTCTGCAGTCGGCGGCGTCGTTTCTCCATCGACGGCACCATCGACAGCAGCGGGTGCGGGGGGACTGCCCACGGTGCCCTCGGCAGGTGGAGCGTCGGCGGCCGGGGCAACGGCGCCAGCCGAGTTGGGGGGCGCGGTGGATGGCGGGGCACCTGGCGGCAGAAGGCTTTTGTCGGCGCCGTCGAGGAGGTTTTCGGCCTTGTCGAACGCGGGAGGTGGTGGTGGACCTTTGGGAGCACCGTCGTCGCCGGCCGCGGCTTGAAAGCCGGCCAAGAAGGCGACGAGGGCGCCGCCCACAAAGAGCATGGCGGTTTTGTTGTCACGCGTCGTCGAGGGGGATGTCATTGCAGGGCCTCCATCAAGCGCAGTTGGGCCGTGTCATAGGGAGTGATGTCGAGAGGTTCTTGGCGCAGCACCGCGTTGAGCTTGTCGATGTGGGCCAAGGCGTGGTCGATCTTGGGATTGCTGCCGTGCACATAAGCGCCGACGTCGAGGAGGTCGCGCGCTTGGCGGTGCACGCTCAACACGGTGCGGGCGTTGCGCGCCATTTGCACATGGCTGTCGTCGACGATGTCGTTCATGACACGCGAGACGCTTTGCAAGACGTCAACGGCCGGAAAGTGGCCAGCGCCTGCCAGGTCACGCGACAACACCCAGTGGCCGTCGAGGGCAGCTCGTGCGGCATCGGCCACGGGGTCGGAGAGGTCGTCGCCCTCGACGAGGACGGTGTACACCGCGGTGATGCTGCCCGCGCCGACGTCGCCCATGCCGGAGCGTTCGACGAGCTTGGGCAAGGCGGTGAACACGCTTGGCGGATAGCCCTTGGACGTCGGTGGCTCCCCTGCGGCGAGGCCGATTTCACGGTGGGCCATGCTGACGCGGGTGAGGGAGTCCATGAGGAGGAGGACGCGTTTGCCTTGATCGCGGTGGCGCTCGGCGACGGCGGTGGCGGCCAGGGCGGCGCGGGTGCGCATCAGCGGGCTTTGGTCGCCGGTGGCGACGACGACGATGCTGCGGGCGAGGCCCTCTGGCCCAAGGTCACGCTCGACAAATTCGCGCACCTCACGGCCGCGCTCGCCGATGAGCCCAACGACGATGACATCGGCGTCGGCGTTGCGGGCCAACATGCCCAACAACACGCTCTTGCCGACGCCAGCGCCGGCCATGATGCCGACGCGCTGGCCTTCACCGAGGGTCAGGCAGGTGTCGAGCACGCGAATGCCCGTCGACAGCGGCCGTTCGATGCGCCGACGGGTCATGGCGTTGGGGGCGGCGCGGTGCAGTGGCACCGCCACCTCAGGAGCGTCTGCCACCGGCATGCCGTCGAGGGGATGAAGGTCAGCGTCGACGACACGGCCGAGCAATCCGTCGTGCACCTTCACCTCAGAAGCGCTGCCGCGGGGCACGACTTTGGCGCCCTCGCGAATGCCTTGGACGTCGCCGACGGGCATGAGCAGAGCGCTGTTGCCTTCAAAGCCCACCACCTCGGCGCGCACCACGTCGCCCCCTTCGATGGAGATGTCGCAAGCGGTGCCGAGGCTGACGCGGGGCAGGGTGGCGTGCAGCACCAATCCCGTGGCGCGGGTGACTTTGCCGGCCAGCACCACAGGGTCAACGCGCGATAGGGCGTCGCGAATGCTGTCGAGGTCCACCAATCCCATGCCGTCTCCCACACAGAGGGGCCGGCTCCTTCGAGATGAAGAAGCGGCCCCCGTACCTATGCAAACGGCAGGCCGAACAATTTCTTGACGGTGACGTCGACGATCCTGGTGAAAGAATCACAAACCATCATGAAAACAGATGCTTGAGGCGTGTCTCTTTGAGGCGTTCAGCGTCATTATTTTGGCGCTGGGCTCAGTCCCATTCTCGGGCGGCCAACAACGCTTGAAACGCATTGGCGCGGTCGGCGCCGTGGGCTGCGATGGCGTCGACGCCGCGCACCACCGCCTGCTTCACTTGGTCGGCTTGCAGCTGGGGGCGAAACGCCCGCACCAACGCCGCGATCGCGGCCACCTGGGGGGCCGCGGCCGAGGTGCCGCTGAACGATGTGGTGTGCAACCCGTCTTGCCCGGCAGCCGAGACCGCAAACCCACGTTGGGGGTGCGACACGTCGCACGTGGCGATGCCGTGGTCTTGGCCTTCGGCGTCGGTCGACGACGGTGCATACACGTCGAGTCCGTCCCCAGTGTTGGAGTACATCGCCCGCTGCCCGTGATGGGTGCAGGCCCCGACGCCGATGACGTGGGGCGACGACGCGGGCCAGGGCACAAAGCCGTTGAGACCTTGGTTGCCGACTGCGCCGACGAACACACAGCCGCGGCCTTGGCGTCCGGTGGCGGCCGCGTCGTCGAGGGCGGCCTGGAGGTCGTTCGACGCCGAGTACACGAACGACATGCTGACCACATCGCTGACCCGTCCGGCGTAGGTCACCGCATCTGCGACGCGGGCGTCGGCAATGAAGCTGCCGGCGCTGAACACGCGCACCGGCAGCACCCGGCATTGGGGGGCGACGCCCACGGTGGGACGTTGGCCGCCGACGTGGAGCATGCCGCGGGCGGCGATGAGGCCGGCGCAGGGCGTGCCGTGGATGTCGTTGGTGGCCAACTCGTGGTGCACGCCAGCAAACTGTTTGGGACGTGGGTCAAAATGGCGGGGGTCGTCGTCGACAAAGGAGAAATCGCGGCCGAAGCGGTCGCGCTCTTCTGTGGGATCGGGCTGCACCGCCAGAGCATTGCGCAAGTTGCCGTGGTCGACGTCGACGCCGTCGTCGAGGACGGCGACCACGACGCCAGCGCCGGCCGACAGGGTCCATGCCTGTCGCACGTTCAGCTGCGCCAGATGCCATTGGCGCACAGGCGAGAACGCAGGCAATGCCGCGGCGGCGATGCTGCGCACCGGCTGTGAGACGAAGTGGGGGGCGCAGCTGCGCACTTCGTCGACGTCGTCGAGCACGTCGGCGAGTTCGACGAGGCGCTGCCCCACCCGTTGCTTGCGTTTGCAGTGCACCACGCACCGAGCATCGCTGAGCTGGGAGCCGTCGCGCAGCTGCAGCCCGTGAGCGTCGAGCACCTTCTGCCGTTGGCGCTCGTCGACATGGGGGTGAAACCGCAGCAGCACATCGGCGTGCACAAAGCGCAACACGCCCAAGGCGTCGTCGACAAAGACGGCGGGTGCTCCCTTGCGGTCGCTGATGCCGCGGCCGTCTTGGCGTTGCAGATGTTCGGCGGCGGCGGCGGTCAGTGCACGTTCGTGTTGGGGGGCGTCGTCGACCCGCAGCATGCGGATGCGGTGTTTGCCGCGACGCCGTTTCTGAAAGCGCACCTCCAGCGGTCTCAGCCGCATGAGGTCTCCGCAGCCGTCGTCGTCGACGGGCGCAAGGCCAAAGCGTCGTCGACGGTGGCGTAGGCCGACAACTCCAAGGGGGCGCCGTCACGCAAACACGCGATGGCGTGTTGCGCCAACGACGCGGCCTGCCGGGCTTGCTCTGTGGGACGCTCGTTTGCCGTCAGGCGCCGCAGCTCGCTGACGTCCAAGACGGGGCCGATGTGCACAGCGAGGTCACGGGCTTTGGGGAAAGAGCTGCCACGCGGCAGGGCTTCAAAGGCGCCGTCGAGGTACAGAGGCAAGATGTCGACGTCACAGGCCAACGACAGGCGGCCCACCAATGGCTTGAACGTGCCGAGGGTGCCTTCGGCGCGACGGGTGCCTTCAGGGAAGATGAGCACCACCTTGCCTTCGGCGACGGCGGCCTTGGCCTGCTCGAAGGCTTTGCCCGAGCCCGACTCGCGTTCGATGGGCACCAAGTTGGTCAGGTTCTCGACGAGGGTGGTCTTCAGGCGGTTGCCTTCGAAGAAGTAGTCTTTCGCGGCGAGCGGCGCGAGGTCGCGGGCGTATTTGCCGAGGGCAAACTTCACCAAGCCGGTGTCGAGGTGGCTGGTGTGGTTGGCGACGACGATGGTGGGCCGGTTGAACGGAATGTTGGCGCGGCCGTGCACCTCCGTCGAGAACACTGTGCGGTACACCTCGCGTTGGGAGACGGCGACGGCTTTGCGCAGTGGCGCGCGCACCACCGACGGCAATGTCCAGGCGCCGTTGTCGTCGTCGACAGCCACGGCCGCTTTGTCACGGCGGGGCCCGCTGCCGATGTGGGCCGCCTCGGCGACAAAGCGCTCGACGTCGAGAACGGTGCGACAAGCGAAGAGGGCCTCAGCGTCGAACGACACCGCCGCCACCTTCTCGAGGGCGTCTTGCAGCTCCACCCACATGAGGCTGTCGTAGCCGAGATCGGCCCGCAGGTCGCTCTGGCCGTTGAGGTCTGCGAGGTCGACGGCAGCAACCATGGCGACCGCCTGCCGCACCGGCGCCATCACCACCTCGTCGTCGGCCGCGTTTTGTGCGTCGCGTTCGGCTTGCGCAGCTTCGACCATGGGCACCACGGCTTTGCGCTTCACCTTGCGCGTCGCGGTGCGCGGCAGCGCCTCGTCGAAGAACACCACCACTTGCGGGCGAAACACCTCGGGCACTTTGAACAACGCCTTCGCCAGCTTGGCTTCGGCTTGGGTGCGCTCGCCTTCTTTGGCGTGCGCCGCGAGCGCGAGCCGTTCTCCGCCACGCGGATCGGCGATGCCCAACAGGGTGTATTCTTCGACGTGGGGGAGCTCGCCAAGGGTGGCTTCGACGTCGTCGAGATAAATGTTTTCGCCGGCGGCGGTGACCACCACGTCTTTGGCGCGCCCGACGATGAGGAGCTGGCCTTCGTCGTCAAAGGTGCCGAGGTCGCCGGTGCGAAACCAGCCGTCGTCGGTGAACACCTGCTGGGTGGCGGCGTCGTTTTCGAAGTAGCCCAACATGACGTTGGGGGCTTTGGCGGCGACCTCGCCGACGCCGTGTTCGTTTTCGTCGAGCAACTTGAGCTCGACGCCGGGGATGGCGTGGCCCACGGTGCCCGACTTGGCGCCGGGTTTGCCTTCGGCGACGGTGAGCACCGGCGCCGTTTCGGTCAGGCCGTAGCCTTCAGCGAGGTGCAAGCCGAGCCCCTGAAAGAGGGCGTGCACTTCGGCGGGCAAGGCGGCCCCGCCCGAGATGAGGGTGCGCAGGTGGCCGCCGAGCTCGTCGTGGATGGGCTTGAACAGCACGCGTCCGACGTCGATGCCGGCGACTTTGCCGAGGCTGCGGTTCATCTGCAGTGCGAGGTCGAAGGCCTGTTGCACCGCCGGGGGCTGGGCATCGACCTGCTTGCGGATCTTGCGTTCGAGCAGCTGCCACAGGGCGGGCACGCCGACCATGCCTGTGACCTTCGCCGTCTGCAGCGCATACACCAGGCGTTCGGCGTTGAGCTCGTCGAGGTAGTGCACCTCGGCGCCGGCGGAGAGCGGCAACCACAACCCACAACTGTATTCGAGGGTGTGGTGCAGCGGCAGCAACGACAGCGAACGGTCGTCGCCGTGCATGTCGAACACGGTGCCCAACGCCGACAACAGCGACGTGAAATTGCCGTGCGACAACATCACGCCCTTGGGCTCGCCGGTGGTGCCCGAGGTGAACAACACCGACGCCACGTCGTCGCGGTTCACATCGACCGCGACGTATCCGGTGCTGGGGCCGGGGGCGGCAAACAGCGACAACGCCTTGTGGGCAACGCCGTGGTCGTCGAGCACGGAGCCCCAATTGGCGGCCTGTTTGGCGTCGAGCAAGGCGAGGGCCGGGCGGCCTTTGTTCACCAACACCTGCACGGCGTCGACGTCGAGGGCGGGGTCGAGGGGCATGAGCACGGCGCCAGCGAAGGCCGTGCCCATGGCGCACAACGCCCAATCGCTGTGGTTCTGGCCGCTGAGCAACACGCGGTCGCCCACCTCGACGCCAGCGGCCTGCAAGCGCGCGGCGATGGCTTTGGCGCGTGGCAGGAGGTCTTGGTAGCGCACGGTGTCTTTGTCGTTGCCGTTGAGCACGCTGAGGGCCGGACGTGTGCCCTCCCGCTCGCTCAGCTCTTCGACCAGCTCCAACAGCGTCGAATACGGCGCCAACGGACGCGCGCGGTGCTGGGTGCGCACGTCTTCTTCGACGAGGGGGCGCACCGTCGGCACCAACACATCCAGCACATAGCGTCGCCACGAGATGTCGGCGTCAAAGCCCACCCGCTTCAGCTTGCGGGCGTGCAGACGCAAGCCCTCGTCGGTGAAGCCGCCTGGCACCACCGCTTGGGCGTCGTGCCCGGCGACGCGTTTGTGCAGCTCTTGTTGGCCACGCTCGACGACGGCCGCGGCCATCTTGCCCACCTTGGGAACCTTGCGCACGGCGCGTTTGGCCAGCGACGTCGTCGACAACCAGCCAGCAGCTTGTTTGGCCGCCGACTCTGCCGTTTCCAAGTCGACGTTGGCCCGCATTTGCGACAGCAGCTGTTGCGACACTTGCATCCACGCTGCACCACGACGGGCGCGTTTGCTGCGGTGGGCGAGGTCGAGGAGGTCGGCCAGACGCTCGGCCGTGAAGGGCTGGGCCTTCGACGTCGTCGACGACGTGTCTTCGAGGGCCACATGCACCACGTCGCGCAGCTTGCCCGACGCCGCACCCGTCACCGCCGCCACCACCGCAGCTGCAGCTTTGTCGACGGGGCACAGCCACACGCGATCCGTCGGTTGCAGGCGCAGCCGGCGACGTCCGTCCACCAAGGCGCGTTCGACATCGTACAACGCCAACACGCCTTCTCCGCTCTGCGCTTCGCGCACCGCGCGCACAAAGCGGTCGTCGCCCGTCGTCGACGACGACAATGGCGGCAAACGCAAACTCACAGCACCGTCCACCGCGGTTGCGGCCGTCTGCTCCAACAGAGCGCAGGCGTATCCGCGGGTTGTGCCAAAGCCCCACTGCCGGGCGCGCTCGAGGGTGATCGCGTGCAGGCGGCGGCGACGTTCGACATCGGCGTCGACGTCGAGCGCGGCGTGCAAGCTGTCTCCGCGCGACGGCTCCTTCGCGTCTTTGCGCACCTGGCGTCGGTGTTCGAGCCGCGACGACACGCGGTCGGCGCTGGTGCTGCGCAACTCCACCTCGTCGATGAGCATGCGCAGCGCCTCACGTTCGTGGCCCACGTCCCACTTGTCGCGTCCCATCCGCGCCATCCGCGGATAGGTCGGTGCGTCGGCTGCGCCCTCGACGATGAGGCCTTTGCGTTCGCCCCAAACGTCAAAGTGGCTCAACAGCACCAACGCCGCATCCGCAGCTTTGTCGTCGAGCACGTCGTCGAGCTTGGCCAACCGCAACAAGATGTCTTCGGCGTGCAACTCAGCCGGCAACAGCCCGGCGTTGGCCACCACCACAGCAGCATCGGCGACGTCGTCGGTGACGGCCAGCGCACCGTCGGCAAAAGCGTCGAGCAGCTCCACCGCCAGCGGGCCCTTGTCGTCGACAAAAACCGTCACAGAAGACGAAGAAGAAGCTGCAGGAGACGTCGCATTGGCCATACCGCGGACTCTGCACGCTGGCCGCCAAAGCACAACCCCCGCCCCCTGCTTCGCGGGGTCTGCTGGCCGTCAGTTGTCGTCGGTGCGCACCCGCTGCAGCGCCAGCTGGCGCGTCCACCGCCAACGTCGCACGTTGTGCACGGCGGTCGCACAACAGGCGCCGGTGACGACGAGCACCGCGCCCAGGGGCACCACCCCCCAAGAGTTGAGCGGGAGCAGTTCAACACACAGCAGCATCAACGAACTCGCCAGTGCGCCCAGCACCACGTCGACGGGCCACGGCCAATCCACCGGCGCGCGCCACCCCAACAGCACATAGGGGCCCAACACGAAGACCGCATAAAAGCCGCCCATGCCGAGCATGACGACGAGGTTCTCCAGCGGCCCACCGACGAGGGGCTCCAAGTTGCCCATGGCAACGTTGAAGGCGGCGAAGAGCACAAAGGGGAGAAAGCCCCCCACCAGGCTCCAACGCGTGGTGCGCCATTGGGCTTTGCGGGGCTTCAGCGAACCCTCAGGAGGCGCGGCTGCAAAACTCACGGACAGGGATCGTCCAACCCAGCAGGCGCCGACACTTTGGCGCCGTCTTCGGTGCCCACCGACGCCACAAAACAGGTGTATTGGTGGCGGGCGCCGTCTTGGTTGAACACCACGTAGTGCCCCAGTGTGTGGGGTGCTTCGTACTGAATGACGACGTGGGTGCGGTCGTTGACGTTGTTTTGCACGGGGTAGCTCAGCGTCTGCCGCCCGGCCAAGCGCAAGGCGTCAGGGAGCACGGGTTCGACCTCGTCACCGACGTGGTCGACGCCCAGGCCCACGGCCATGGCCGCTTCGGAGATGGGCGAGAAATACCCGTCGATGACGCCGGCGGTCATCAGCACGTGGCGCGGCTCAAATCCGTCGAAGGGCTCGGCGGTGACGTGGCGGGCTTTGTTGATGGGGTCGACGAGGTCCCACACGCTTTGCAGCGCGTGCAACATGGGGTGGTGCAGGTGCAGCTCTTGTCCGTCTTCGAGGCCCAGCAGCTCTTCGAGCAGAGGACGCAGCGCAAACGGCTCGCTGGCGTTCACCGCGATGTCGACGAGAATGCCGCCCGCACCTGAGTACACCAAGCCCTTCACCCGTGGATCCACCGTCGTCCACGCCACCCCGAGCGTTGTGCCCATCGACTGCCCCATGGCGGTGAGGCGGTCGGGGTTGAAGGTGATGAGCCCGTCGGCGGCAGCGCCCGCGTCGAGGGTGGCGTCCAAGCTGGCGTCCACCGACACCGTCGTCATCAGACGCGACAGCAACACCAACTCCATGGCAGAGACGTTGAAGTTGTCGATGGTGGCTTCGATGTTGCCAAGCAGGTTGTAGAGCATCAGCCCTTCGGTGTCGGGCGGGTCGTTGCGGTTGCCATGCAGCGGGAAATCGAAGCCGACAGAGGCCACGCCTCGACGAGCGAGCCACTCCGCAGGGCCGGTGCCGGGCACCGGTGGGTCTTGCTCATCGCGCGGCGCGTTCTCCTCGATGGGGCCACGGTTGATGGCCTGGTAGTACTCGCCGCCCGAGCCGTGCATGTAGATGGTGAGGGGAAACCCGCCTTCAGGTTGGGCTTGCTTCGGCACGGTCAGCGCCAGCCGCACGCTCTGCGTTTCTTGAATGACGGGCCATCCGTCATCGCCGTAGATGATGAGCCCTTCGCCGGCGCGCGAGTAGGGGCGGTTGCCGCTTTGAATCTGCGGCACGTCAAACTCCGCCGTCAGCACTTGGTACGACTCGTACTCTTCGGCCACCACCCACGGCGACGACAACGTTGGGGCCGGCTGCATTTCGGCCCATTCGGCCAAATGCAGCAGCGTCTGGTTGGGGTCGATGGTGGTGAACACGCCTGCGGTGGCAACGGCGCTCTTGTCGAGGCCCTCGTCGTCGAGCCACGTCGCCAGCGGCGCGAGGTGGGCGACGAGGTCGGTGTCGGCACCGTCGAGGCCGTGCAACGCGTTGAAGAACGTCTCCGAACTGCCAAGCGGGCTGCCGCTCTCGTCTTTCACGGCATTGGTGACCACAAACGCGTATTGCGTCGACGCCCGGCGGGTGAAGCCAAACACCGGACGCGCCGCGATCAAGTTCGCCGGGGTGTACGGGTCTTCAGGAGCGACGATGACGTCGAGGGGGATGCGTTCGCCGCGATGCGGCGAGTTGGCGTCGATGTTCACCATGTACACCGCCGCATCTGCCCCCAAGGTGTCTGCCGCGGCAGACGGCAACGTGCTGCTGTCGATGGCGCCGTCGGTCTGCACAAAAGCACCTGAACTCAAGCCCCATCCGTCGGTGAGTCGGGTGTTTGATGCCCGCAACCACATCACCAGGAGGTCGGCGTCCCAATCGCCCGGCCAGCGGTCGAAGTCGGTGGTGCCGTCGTCTTCACGACGCAAATCGCTCGGCAGGGGCAAACGCCAAAAGTCGTCACCGCCGGGCGCAAACGCCGCCTTGGTGGGTTGGTCGACGAATTCGGGCGGCGGAGGCTCGGTCCCGTCGTCACAGCCCACCATGGGGGCGGCACAGGCCACCAGGCTCAACGACAGCAGCAGTCGCAACGACGCGTGAAGACGGACATGCATGGGCTTCCTTTCGGCAGGCGCTCCCCCACACCTCTCAGCGGTGTGTGCGGGCGCACGCCGGTTGCCCTTGGTTCTGACAAAAGACGACGCCGCTCTCAACACAGGGACGGCGCCATCCACGTGATTTTCTGTCGGAATCTCCGTCGTTGTCGCCCAAAAGAGTCAAACGGTGGTTTGAATGGTCAACCGGGAGATCCCGAATTGTGGCCTGTTTTTCATGAAAAGAAGCACCAAAACAGAAGGTTGAGCGAAAAATAGGGAACACACCCACAGTGTGGGTCTTGACTCTCTTTTCCCTACAGGTCATACCCTGTCCTACACCACGTTGCGGTCCGGGGCTTTGCCCAAAGCAAAGCTCTCGGCGTCAAATAGACGCCAATCCGGAGAACTCCTGATGAGCCCGCACTTTGCCTTCATGGGGTCCAACCCCGAGGAGTTGAAGATGCGCCGTACGTCGTACCTCTCCATTCTGTTTGCTGCTGTTGTTGCGCTGGGCACCGCCTGCACCTCTGCGCCTTCCGTCACCCTCGACACCGAAGCCGAAAGCACCGACGCCGTCACCCTGGGCGACGCCGAAGAACAAGCCGTTCTCGCCTTTGTGAACGACGACGCTTGCACCGTTGCGCTCCTCGACGACGACGTCGGCCTCGACAGCCGTGCCGCCCGCAACATCATCGCCGAAAAAGCGGGCGAAGACGGCGAACTCGGCACCGCCGACGACGAGACCTTCGCGTCCATCGCCGAACTCGACGCCGTCTCGTACGTGGGCAAAAGCGCTCTCGAAAAGCTCGCCGACTACGCCATGGCCAACGGCTACGGCGATGGCGAGGTGGTGGTGCCCGACGCCTCCGCCCAAGACCAAGCCGTGTTGCTGCTGGTGAACGACGCCGCCACCGACGTGGAGCGCCTCGACGTCGACGCCGGCCTCGACGCCCGCGCCGCCCGCAACATCATCGCCAAGCGCGATGGCGAAGACGGCGTCAACGGCACCGCCGACGACTTCACCTTCACCACCATCGACGAGCTTGACGCCGTCTCGTACGTGGGCGAGCGCGCCCTCGACTTGCTGCGCGACTACGCGGCCGCCGCTGGATACCTCGACCAAGCTGCGGGCGCCTCGCACGACGTCATCTTCTCGCCCCAGCTGTACCCCGCCAGCCACAACGCCAAAGTGCAAGAGCTCATCGAGAGCGCCGAGCACACCCTCGACGTGGCCATGTACAGCTTCTCCGACGGCGGCATCTACAACGCCATCGAGGCCGCTGCCGCCCGCGGTGTGCAAATCCGCTTCATCTTCGAGACCGCCAACAGCGACCGCAAAAAGTCGGGCGACGACCTCGCTGGCACCCGTTCTGCCCGCCTCGAAAACATGGGCGTCAACGTGCGCTACGTGAACAAGATCATGCACCACAAATACATGATCGTCGACGGCCCCTTTGCCGACGCCGCGTTCGCCAAGCGCGCCGTCATCGCCACCGGCTCGGGCAACTGGTCGTACGGCGCCGCCACCCGCTACGACGAGAACACCGTGTTCATCGAAGGCGAAGAAGGCGTGGCCCTCGCCTACCAACAAGAGTTTGACCACCTGTGGAACCACAGCCGCGACATCGTCATCGACGACACGCTGCCCTACATCAAAAACCCCCTCGCCATCACCGACGAGATGATCGACGCCGCCGTCGCCGGCACCGGCACCGACGTGCTCTTCACCTCGCCCAACTTCAACATCTCTGAGGGCAGCACCACCTTCCGCAAAAACGGCGGCAACGAAGTCAGCGACGCCCTCGTCGACGCCATCGAAAACGCCCAAGAGCGCATCTGGATCGCGTCGGGCCACCTCCGCCTGCGCAACGTCAGCCTCGCCCTCGAAGCCAAGGTGCAAGAGAACCCCAACCTCGACGTGCGCGTGCTCCTCGACGGCCAAGAGTACCTCTCGTACTCCACCCACAAGCGCCAGCTCGACAAGCGCGCCACCTGCCTGGCCAACGCCACCACCGCCACGCAAGAGCGCAACTGCTACGACAAGGGCTTTCTCTACAGCTACCAACTGGTCTCGGCCGGCATCCCCGTGCGCTACAAGTTCTACTCGTACCGCTGGCACTACACCTACGCCGTGCAGATGCACCACAAATACCTGCTCGTCGACGACACCCTGTTCACCGGCTCGTACAACCTCTCCGACAACGCCGAGCACAACACCTTTGAGAACGTGCTCGTCGTCGAGGGCGAACGGTTCGCCAACCTCATCGCGCAATACGAAGACAACTTCCTCGCGCTGTGGAGCATGGAACGCGACGGCGCCGCCTTCGAAAACCTCTGGCACCAAGTGGGCCACGACGACGTCATTCCGCTGGTGTTTCAGCCCATGGCCCTCGACTGGGACGAAGTCACCGCCCTCAAAAAACACATCCGTGAAAACTGCAGCGACGTGAACAGCGAAGACTTCCGCAAGAACCCTCAAGACCACACCATCTGCCACCGCTGAGCAGACGTCTGGTCGACGACAAACGCCACCCCAACGGGTGGCGTTTTTCATGCGCGCTTGTGAGGTGCATCTACGGCGTGGCCACCTGCTGCCGGGTCAGCTCCACCATCAACCCTTGGCAGGCGTCGAACACATACAGCTTGGCCCCGTCGAGGCTCGTCGACAGGCCCGACAAACAACGCGTCACCGGCTCTGGGTAGCGGTCGCGGGCGCCAGCGCCATAGATGAGGTCGGTGGGATCGTCGCCGTCGGCGAGCCCGTCGTCGCCTGCCGCGATGGTGCGCACCGCCGACCGCGACGTGACAAAGGCATTGCCGTAGCGGTCGATGTGCACGCCTTGCGGATTGTCGACGGGGAAGGTGCGCGCCAAAGGCCCCTTGCCGCCCGACGCCGGCGAGCCGTCGCCCACGAGGGTGTGCACCGTCGAGGCGGGCTGCATGGGGTCGTCGACGTAGCGCACCCGGTTGTTCTCGGTGTCGGCGATGTAGAGGCGTCCGCCGAAGAAGGCGAGGGCCGAAGGCGCGTGAAACGTCGCCTCGCGGGCCGACGTGCCGTCGCCAAAGAAGCCGAGGCTTTGCGGCGTGCCCGCCACGGTGGTGACGGCGTCCGGGGCGTCGGGGTTTTGCAGATCGATGGCGCGCACCACGTGGTTGCCACGTTCGGCGACGTAGAGAATTTGTTGTTCAGCGTCGAGGGCGAGACCCGCTGGCTCGTTGAACTGTGCCGCGGCCAAGGTGCCGTCGGCGAACCCGGGCTTGCCGTATTCGCCGGCGAAGTCGTCGATGGTCCAGTTGGCGAACTGCGTGGGCGACGGCATGGTGAGCCGGCGGATGATGTGGTCGCCGGCCACCGCCGCATAGGCGACGGGCGGGTCTTGCGTGGCGTCGTAGGCCAGTTGCACCACGCCGTTGAGCTTCTTGGTGTAGACAGGACGGGTGGCGTTGTCGCCTTGGGTGAACCCTTCAGGGAAGCCCGCCACCAACAACACCTGCGGCGCCGAGAAGTCGATGAGGTGCAACGTGCCCTGCACCCCGTCTGACGCCAACCAGAAGGTGCCGTCGTCGCTGATGGGCACCAGGTGCTGCGGCCCCACCATGGAGGCGATGTCGAATCCACCTGACCCCTCAGGACGCGCACCGCCGAGGCTGGTGGTGACCTTCGCCGACACCGATGCCGGCAAGTTCAAGGTCAGCTCGAGCTGGCGCACGCGGTCGAAGCCGTCGGCGAAGACAAAGCAGGTGTCGCAGTCGTCGCCGGTGTAGGGCAGCACCGCGCGGGGGTACTCCAAGATGGCCAGTCCGCCGTCGTCGTGGTCGAGGTAGCCGGCGGCGCCGGTGCCGGCGATGAGCTGGTTGAGGCGCAAGGGTTCGTTGTCGTTTTCGCGTTGAAACTCCGCCAAGAACCGCACCTGGTTGTTGCCGCGGTCGGCGTACACCACGAGGTTGCCGTTGAACCCGCTGACGCCGAGCTGGTCGAGGGGCAACACGTACAACCCCCACGGCAAGGCGCCCGCGGTGGTGGGGATGAGGCTCAACATGCCGTCGGCGGGGTCGTAGCGCACGATGCGTCCGTTGCGGGCGTCGGCAATCCACACCCGGCCACTGCCGTCGACGCCCACCGACGACGGGTAGTTCAAGTGCGTCGACAAGGCAGGGGCATCCCAGGTGCCATTGAAGTTGGGCGGCGGGGCGTTGTCGCCCGCGATGCCGGTGCCCACAACGGTGGAGATGGTGCCGTCGGGCTCCACCGCGCGAATGACGTGGTTGCCGCGGTCGGCGATGTACACCCGCCCGACGTTGGTGAACTGGTCGTAGGCCACGGCCGCGGGGCCATTGAGGTCGGCGTTGAGGGCGTGCCCGCCATCGCCGCTGTACCCCTGAATGCCGGTGCCCGCGAGCTGGTAGACGGCCGGCTCGTTGGCGGGGCGGTACAACACCTGATGCTGCCGCTCGGAGGCGATGAAGATGAGCGGATTGCCGTTTTGGCCCTCGGGGATGGAGAGCCCAATGGCCCCATTGAAAATGCGAAAGACGCGTTCGATGAGTTCGCGGTCGTCGACTTCGCTCTCGGCGCCTGAGATCTCGTCGGTGCCGACCATGGTGTTCACCTGCCATTGGTTGGCGTCGTCGTCGTAGCGCACCGCGCGCACCCGCTGGTTGCCGGTGTCGGCGACATACACCGTGCCGTCGATGCCCACCGAGATGGCCGAGGCCTCACTTGCCTCTGCCGTCGCGGCATGGGCCCAGTTGTCGCCGACAAAGTTGGCGGAGGCACTGCCAAAGGCGATGGTCTCGATGAGCCCGCCGAAGGCGGCGCCTGGCGCCATGCGGCGCAGCGAATGGTCGGGACGGTGAAAGAAGTACACCCAATGGTCGGGCCCCACGTCAAGGGCGTTGATGCCGGTGAGGTAGGCGTCGGGGCCAATGACGCCGGATGCGTCCGAGCCCGATGCCTGGGTGGTGCCGGCCCATTTGCGGGCGAGCCCGGTGCGCAAGTCGACGCGGATGAGGATGTCGACGTCGTGGTCCATCACGTACAGCAAGTCGTTGCCGTCGAGGGCGAGGTTGCGCGGGGCGGGGGTGGGCACCTCAACGCCAGGAAAGTCGACGCCGAAGCTCTCGGTCATCAACGCCGTGCTTTCGCTGCCATCGCCCAGGATGGTGGTGATGATGCCGGTGGTGCCATCGATGCGCCGCACACGGTTGTTGCCGGCGTCGGCGACATAGACGTTGCCTGACCCGTCGACAGCGACGCTCTGCGGAAACCGCAACTGGGCCAACGTGCCCAACTGGCCGTCGCCTGAAAAGCCGGGGGCGCCCGTCCCCGCCAACGTGGTGACAATGCCGGTGCGGGCGTCGATTTTGCGCACGCGGTTGCCATCGGAGTCGGCGAAGACGACGTTGCCATTGCCGTCGATGTCCATCGACAACACCCCCGACGCGTCGTTCTGCGTGCCTGGCAAGCCGTCGCCCCCGAGAGAGAAGGTGCCGTCGCCCGCCACGCGGGAGATCTTCTCCGACGCAATGTCATACCGCCGCATGATCGACGCCGTGGCCTCGGCAAAGAACACATTGCCGGCGCGGTCGGCCGCCACCGCTGTGGGCGCAAACAGCCGGGTCTGCAACGCTGCGCTGTCACCATCGCCGTAACCAAAGGTGACGCCCACCGTCCACTCGGTGCGCTGGCACGCGTCACACCCGTCGGAGGGGTTCACATTGCCGTCGTCACACTCCTCTTCGGTGTAGTCGATGACCCCGTCGTAACACCTGTTCTCTGTGCAATCGTTCTTGCAATCGTCGTTGTTGTCGTCGTCGCCGTCGTCGCATTCCTCGTCTTCGGTCTCAACGCCGTCGCCACACACGCTGGCGGTGCAATCGTTCTTGCATCCGTCGGTGTCATCGTCGTTGGCGTCGTCGCACTCTTCAAAGTTGATGGGATCGGTGACGCCGTCGCCGCAATACGGCCTGCGGCAGTCGGTGCGGCAAGCGTTGGGCACCTCGTCGCTGTTGAACATCAGCCCGTCGTCGCATTCTTCGGCCACCGGGTGGGCGTCGCGCACGTCGACGTCGACGTAGCCGTCGCCACAGCTCGAGGTGTTGCACGCCCCAGACACACAGATGCCATCGGCGGCGGCCGTGCACAGCTCGCCATCGGGACGTGGCTCCTGCAGCACGCCGTTGGGTGCTTCACACGAGCCTTGGGTGCATTCATTGCCGTCTTCAAGCACCAATGGCCCCTGCTCAACGCAGCGGTTGTTGGAGCACACGAACTGCGCGATGCAGTTGCGGGCGCCCTGGCAGTCTTCGTCGACGATGCAGCCCTCCCCCGGACGACACCCCTGAGAGGGGTCGCAGTAGTACGGGTCTTCAGCGGCTTGCCCTTCGTTGCACATGGCGTGGTCGACGGTGGAATCGCAGCTGTCGGTGTCTTCGTTGCAGACAAAGGTCGCGCACTCGATGTCGGCCTGGCACGGGATGTACCGCACGCAGTGTCCTTCACGGCAATTGCCGGTGCCGTTTTCATTGCAGAACAGCCCGTCGTCACAGACGGTGTCGTCGTCACACGGGGTGGTGAGCAGCACCTGTTGCGCTTGGCGCTCTTCAGTGGCGAACACCACCGAGCCGTGCCCCCGAGCGACGATGGCGCCGTCTTGTTCGAGGTTCACCCACACCGAATGGGCGCCTTCTTCGGTGGCGGTGACGACGAAGGTCAGACTCTGATCGTCGGCGTTGATGGGCAGCACCTGCCCCGTGTCGCTGTCGAGACGGCCGACCCGCAGCTGTCCGCCCCAGTCGAATGAAATGCCCTCGTCGACCACGGCTTCGACCTTGGCGAAGGGCGGCCGGCACCCTCCAAGCACAAGAAGCAGCCCTGCCAACACCCACGATGTCCAAACTTGTCGCATGCTCATGACTGTCAAAAAGGTAACTTGGCAGTGACCCTGGGTCGAGGGATGCCCTGCTTGTGCGATTTCAGTTCACGCTTGCGCACCCGATGAGAACAGAGCCCACCCGCGCCCCACGTCGTCGCCGGAGACCCCATGACCGCACCCACCCACCAAGTGACCTTCAAAAAGAGCGACGTCACCGCCACGTTTGATCCGCAAAAACACGAGACCCTGCTCGACGTCGCCCTCGAGGCCGGTGTGGCGGTGCCCTACGCCTGTTGTGCTGGCGCCGATGGCGTGTGCCAATTGCGCTGCGATGGGGCCACCGAGTATTTGCAAGACCCACTGGTGACCGTGACCCCAGGCGAAGTGCTGCTGTGCATCGCCAAACCCACTGCCGATGTGGTCATCGACGGCTGAATTCCCATCACGAATTCACATCGCCCCCGTTGCCATGCCTGACAAATCAAGACATTGATGGGCTTTCAACCGGGTGCAGCGGCTGCGGCCGCGACGGCTGGCGGCAGCAAACAGGCTTGTTGCGCGCTGGGGGCAGATGAAACAAGCGGGCGCAGACCTGATGCTGGTGCGCGTCGTCGACGGCGACGGCCGCGTGGTGTGCTCGAAAGAACCCGACACCTTCGAGGGCGCCATCGCCATGCGTGAACTGCGCAACGGCCAACAGGTGCACCTCATGCTCGAGAAGCTGGGCGAAGACGGCATCAGCTACGAAGTGCACGGCGTGGTGCGCGCCGAACGCGACAAAGTGCCCATGCGCCGCGGCGTGACCTTCAAAGTCGACGTCGAGCGGCTGCACCGCGTGGCGACGTCGGCGCCGGTGTCGAACGAGCCCTTCGAGAGCCAGCAGACCCATCAAGCCCTGCACATCCCCACGCCCGATGAGGTGCTGCGGTTGCGCAGCCAGCACACCCAAGAAGCAGGGTTCGCCTCACTGCCGTCTGCCGAGGCGGCATCGATGCCGCCGGCAGCCCCCCCGACAAAGGCGTCGTTGTTTGGCGACATGCCGACGTCGGCTTTGTTCTCGGCCATGGGCGACCCCTTCGAAGGCGACTCTGAACCCGACGGCATCTTCGGGGCGCTGTCGGGCATGAGCCTCACCGAGCTGGTGCAAAGCCTGGAGTTGAACCGCAAGACCGCACGCATCGACCTGCGTCCCAAGGGCCACACCGTCGGCACGGTGTACATCGACGAGGGCGCGGTGGTCTTTGCCGAGTGGGACGACCTCACCGGCGACGACGCCTTCATCGACCTCGCCCAGCATCACAAAGGGCGCTTTCGCATCCGTTTTCACGAGCGGGTGGCCACCCCCAACATCGATCGCGCCACCCCTTGGCTCATCCTCGAAGCCGCCCGCCGCACCGACGAGAACTTGCGCGACTCTGGCATGCCGCCCCCGCTCGCTGCCGAACACGCACCGCGACCCATGAGCGAAAACGGCAACGCCATGATCTCGGTGTCGACGTCGAAGCCGCTGCTCGACGAGGCCAGCTCCAACTTGCCGTTTCCTTCGCTCGACAGCGAACCCGATGCATCCGCCCTCGACGACGCATTCGAGGTGGTGCACACCCGCACCCTCTCCGTGCAAGAAGCCCAAAAGCTGCGCGAGCGGGTGATGGGGCTGAAGAGCGAGTCGTCGGGCGAACCCGTGGTGGGCCCCAACCCCTCCATTTTTGACGACGAAGAAGACGTCACCGATTCGTCGATGCAGCGCCGCCGCCAACTCCCGTTGGTCACCGAGGTGTCGAGCTTGCCTGAAGCCACCGACGAGGCCGACCTCGAAGAAACGGTGCTGTTGGCGCAACCCTCCAAAGGCTCGGCCACACGCGCGCCAGCGCCGCAACCGAGCTCCGACCAGGCCTTCGACGAAAAGCCCACCAAGGTCTTCTCGGCCTTCTTTGACGAGGCGGTGAAGCCGAAGGTGCGCAAAAAGAAGAAGCGTTCGAAGAAGTCGTCGTCGAGCAAGTCGAGCAAAACCGGCGACGTCAAAACCACCCGACGCAAAAAGAAGAGCGGCGCCAGCAGCACGCGCTGAGCCGCCTTGTCGGCGCGGCACACAAGGCTAGATTGCCTGTATGTCGTTGCCGCCCGCGCCCTCTGACACCTCCACGCCGTCTTTGATGGATCGCGTGCGCAAAGTGCTGTCTTGGCCGCTGCTGGCGTTCATCCGCTTCTACCAGCGCTTCTTGAGCCCTCTGAAGCCGCCGGTGTGTCGCTACCACCCCACGTGTTCTTCGTACGCGCACCAGGCCATCGTGTTGCACGGGCCGGTGAAGGGCACGGCGTTGGCGACCCAGCGCATCCTGCGGTGCTCGCCGCTGTTTCACGGGGGCCTCGACCCCGTCCCCGAATCGCCTGAAGAACAAAAGCTCATCGCCGACGGCGCCGAATTGGTGGGCACCTCTGAACGTCGCAAACGGCTGCATGCAGCATGCGACCACCCCCACCACTGACCCCATCTGCGAGACACCAGCGCGCAAAAGGTGACGCGTTTGTGTGTGGATGGGTCTTTGAAATGGGCCTTTTGACGACGAGAGTCGACGTTCTGTCTGCAGTTTTGTGCGTAAGCCTTTGCATTTTGAGAAGGATTGGCGTCGTCATTTCGAAATTCACCGAAATAGCGAAAAAAGGCTCGCCAAACGTTTTGATTCGAGAGAAAACAGGGAATGCCTGCAAAGTCGCCACGCACACTTTGGGTTCTTGAAGAAGAAACCACATCGCGTGAAGTGCGTGCCGAAACCCACGCGGCCGTCGACACCCTCGTCGAGAAACTCAAGGCCAAAGCGCGGGCCCACGCCAGCCAGCAAAACGCCAAAAAGACGGCAGAGCGCACCGAGCGCCTGGTGCAAGCCAAAGCCGACGCTCCGCAAGGTGCGTCCGCCGACGCCACATCGACGGCGAACGCCGCAGCTGCGGCGTCTGAGGCCAAGCCCGCCGCCGCCAGCCCACAAGGCGACCTCGTGTGGGGCGCCGAGGCCATCACCGTTCGCATTTCGTCGCAAACGGGGCAGGCCATCCAAGACGAGTGGGCCGACTGACGGTCTGACCCACCGCTGCTGCACAAACGCTCCCCATCGGGAGCGTTTTTTCATGTTCAACGCTCACGCCCGCCGGCCGCGCCGCGGGCGTTTGCATGTGCGCCCGTTGCCATGGCGCTGCTCAGGAGACGACGATGTCGACGCCCCTGCATGTCCTCAACGACGATGACCTTCTGCAAGCCCAGTGCGAGGCATGCGACGCGTGGTGCTGCGTGTTGTTGCACGTCGACGACGACCACCACCAGGTGCTGACGTCGGCGGGAGAACGCTGTGGTCACCTGCGCGGTGCGGCGTGCGGCGTCTACGATGCCCGCCTGCAGCGGGGCTACAGCGCATGCTTGTCGTTCGATTGTCACGGCGCTGGGCAGCGGCTGAGCCAGCTGGTGCGTGCGGGCGACGTCGACGACGTCGAGAATGCCTTTTGGACGTTGCGCCAACTGCATCGCTGGCGACGTGAATTGCGTGCCCTGCGGGTGGTGCTCAACGACGAAACGGAGCTGTTGCACTTTGCGCAGAAGCTGCGGTCGGCTGGCCCCGACGCCGACCTCATTCACTTGGGCCGAGAACGCGACGCGCTGGTGCAAAAGGCCATGCAAGAACTACGGGATCGTCAGCCGGTTGCGCAGCGACGGCCGCGCCTTCCAATGCACTCCCCCCTGCACATGCGCGACGAATGACGGACGCACCCATTTGCAGCGCTGCAACACGTCGTCGCCGACTTCGTGTTTGACGTACAGACCTTCCATGAGGTCGCTGTCGTCGACAAAGGCCAACTGCGCGGCCGACAACGTGTCGCGCCAGTCATTGCTTTGAAACGTCGGACGCTGCACCAAACGTACCAAGTCAGCCACGGTGGTGAACACCCCAACGTGCAGCACCGGGGCATGCGTCGAGAACGAGGTGGGCAGCGAAGCCAATACACGACGACGTTTCGCTGTCGACGCATAGGTCTGCGTGTCGCGGTCGAAGACATCGTCCTCAATGAACAGCTGCGGCAACTGGTCATAGAAGATGCTGTGGGTGTGCTGCATCCACTCGCCGTACAGCACAAACCGGTGGCCCAGCACATCGTAGAGCGCGTCGAGGTGGGCGTCGACCAGCTGAAACAACGAGGCCCACGTCGAAGATGTCCGCTCCAACACCGTTTGCCGCGACACCAGCTGCACGTTGGCGTCGTCGTCGAAAAACACCGCCACATGCGCGCCATCAAGCTTTTCTTCCACCACCAACGACGCTCCCCACAACGCACGCACGTCGACGCTGTGCTTGCTGTGGCCCGTGCCGGAGCCCGGCAAATGCAACGTGCGAGGGTAAGAGGGGAGTTCTGAAGACGACATGGCGCCACCCAGACGATGTTGACGCCGACTTCATTCAACAGGGTTTGTCGTCGACAACAAGCCGAGCAAGTGCAGCCGACACATCTGCCCAAAGCGACACGCCAACAAGTACACGCCGAAAAGCAGCCAGGTGCGTCCAGGTGCGGCAGCTACAAGGCGCGGCGGATTCCTTCGGAATCCGAGAGACCAATCAAAGATTGGTCTGTCCACAACAGATTCAAGAGTTTTGGCGAAGCCAAACTCCCAAGGCAAACGCAATGCGTTTGCCCGAGCACCGGAGCAACGAAGTAGATGCTGTGCCTGGGCGTGCCGGTCAGTCCATGCACTTCGGAATGTGCTGGTAGAGCTTTTCGACGTCGAGAAACAAGCACCGCACATCGCCGAACTCGACGACGTCACCGCTCTTCACCGGCGCCTTCTCACCGCGGGGCACCCGACGTCCGTTGACGCGGGTGCCGTTTCGCGAGCCTGCGTCCCACAGCAAAAAGCCGATGCCGTCGACGTTGCGCTTCATGCCGGCGTGCCGACGCGAGATGCTCATTTCGTCGACGCTGACGCCGGTGTGCACCTCACGGCCAATGTCGATTTCGTCTTCGACGGCCGCCGGCACCACCAACACTTGGGCGGCGCCACGGGCGGGCGGAATCGGCAACAACGCATCCCCCGAATAGGTGCGCGTCAGCGTCTCTTCGGCATCGCCCGAGTCGGTGAACACGTCGGGGTCGGGCAAGCCCGGCCCGCCTTGCGGCGCATCTGGCAAGGTCACGTCGTCGAGCACCAGCCGAATTTCAGACGCGTTCATCTCCACTTCAGAGGCGGGCTTCGACGTCGTCAACGGCACATGCGACACGTGGTGGGTGGCCCACGGCACGGGCTCGTCGTCACCGCCGCGCTCGTCGAGCCGCATGAAGGCACACGGCCCGCTCAGCTTCTGGGCGAAGCCGTCGAGGTCATGGGTCAATTGCCAGAGGCTGAGGCGTTCGACGGTGGGCATGGCTGCAGCCTACACCAAAGCCTACAGGGCTTGCGCCAGCTCTTGTTCAAACGCCGTGTAGAACTTGTCTTGGGCGGCGGTGACGTGGGCGGGGACGGGTTCGTCTCGACGACGTCCGCCGGGTTGGCCGGGGCCCGGGTTTTCCCACGCGGGCAAGTTGGGCGGCAGCACATGGCAGTGCAATTGTTTCACCGTCAGCACCTGGGGGGGATTGATCCAGATGTCGGAGGCTTCTGCGCCGGTGAGTTTGCCAAAGGCGTCGGAGACCTTCTGCGCGATGTCGGCGATGTGGTCGAGGTCTTTGGCGTCCATGTCGGTGGGGAACATGGTCGGCGTCTTGGGCACCACCAACGCCTTCGGCTTGGGGCTGAAGCTGTCGACGAGCACCATGACTTTGCTGTCTTCCCACAGCACGCGGTCTTTGGCCCGCGCCTGCGGGTCGCCCAACGCCAACGGCATGAAGGGGTCGCGGGCGTTTTGCATGCGCAGGCCGTGACGCGACAAGCTCTGGTCGATGGCGTCTTGCTTCGTCGCGTCCGTCGCGATGATGTCGCCGTAGTGCTTGCCCCGCAGCGGCGGCAGGTCGGTTTTGTAGATGGCGTTGGCCACCTGCGCCATCTCTCGACGCTCCAACGGACGACCGACTTGCTTCTCAGCGTCGGCGATGGCGGCGTCGACCTTGGGCTGCAACTCGTCTTTGCCACGCTCTTTGGCGGCGGCGTCGAGGGTGGCGCTCTTCCAGTCGTCGAGCAGCTGGGGCTTGGGCGTCGTCGTCGACTGCCCCGGCAAGCGCGGCACCGAGATGGTGAACTCGCGCTGAAAGTCGGCGGAGGTGAACGCGGGGGTGTCGTCCATGCCGACGTTGCCGCCTTCACGGCGCTCAGGCCGTTCGGTGTTGTTGTCGACGGCGTTGGCGGTCTCGACGTTGGAGGCGCTGTTCGTCGACGACGTCGACGTCGTCGAGCGACGGGACGAGGCGTTGGTGCTGTTGTTGAAGCGGGTGCTGCGCATGTCGTTCTACCTTGCGAGACGGACGTCGAGGAGGCTGCCACCGCTGGGTTTGCTGGTGTCGCCAGCGGTGTTGCGGTGGATGCCTTGTTCTTCAGCGAGTTCGATGACGCGGCTGGCGGCTTCGATGACTTCGCCCGGGTGGTCGGGGAACGACGTCTCTTTGCCGAGCATGACGGCGTCAAAGCCTTGGCCGCTGATGGCCGAGTACAAGCCCTCGACGTCACCGCGGGTCGGGCGCGAGCTGCCCTTGGCCATCGACGAGAACACCTCGGTGGCCACCATGACGGGCTTGCCCAAGGTGTTGCCGATGCGGGCGATGTCGCGTTCGACGGAGGGGACGTTTTCGAAGCCAATTTCGACGCCGAGGTCGCCGCGAGCCACCATCATGGCGTCGGAGACCACGGCGATTTTGTCGAGGCTGGCCACAGCTTCAGGACGCTCAATCTTGGCGATGATGGGCACCACTTTGCCGAATTCCATCATCTTCTGCCGGGCGAGCAACACGTCTTCAGGGCCGCGCACGAACGACAACGCGATGGTGTCGACGTCGGGGAGGATGGCTTGCATCAAGGCGAGGTCTTCGTCGGTGGGCACCGGCTCTGAGAGCTTGGTGTCGGGCAAGTTCACGCCCTTCTTGTCCCAGACTTTGCCGCCTTTTTTCACTTCAGCGTCGAGGATGGCCTTGCCGTTTTTGTCTTTGCCGACGCTCTTCACCAACAGCTCAACGGTGCCGTCGTTCATGAAGATGCGCTCGCCAGGCTGGACGTCTTTGAGGCCTTCGAAGTCGATGGGGAAGGTCTTGGGGTCGCCTTTGATGTTGGCGTTGGTGACCTTCACCGTGTCGCCGGCGGTCAAAAAGATGTCGTTGAACTCTTTGTTGTCGGGGTTTTTGAACAAGCCCAGACGAATCTTGGGGCCAGCGAGGTCGATCTGGATGGCGACGTCTTTGCCCAGCTTGGCCGCCTCTTCACGCACCGACGCCATGTTTGCCTTGAGTTCGTCGAGGCTGGCGTGGGCGGGGTTGTAGCGGGCGACGTTCATGCCGGCCTTGAGCATCTCGCGAATCTTCGCGGGCGACGCCTTCGGGTCCATGGTGGCGACGACGCGTGCCCGACGGTCGCCGGTCGGCTTGGGGCCGATGGCGTCGGCGGGGTCGACGGTGATGCCGCTGCCGAAGACCTTGCGGTCGAAGGCTTGGGCCACCTGCAAGAAGGGCTTTTGGGCCTCTGGCGAAATCTCAGAAGCACCAAGCTCAGCGACGTGGCGCACGATGGACAGCACCTGGCTGTACATCACGGGGTTGCCCGCGCGCTGGCTGTTGTTGAGCACGTCTTCGGCCTTGGCGGCCAACTCCGTGGCGCCCTCGACGTCGTTGATCTGCACGCCTGGGGCGAATCCACCGAGCATGTCGCCCGACAGTTCTCGCACTTCGTGGAAGGCGTCTTGCAGCCCTTGGGCGTCGATGGCGGGCAACGTGCCCTTCTCGTCGAAGTCTGGCGTCTTGGCCTTGGTGCCTTGGGTGTCGACGGCGAAGGGGTTGTAGCGGCTGGCTTTGCCGTTGAGCTCGACTTGTTGGCGTTGCGATTCGGCGCCGTCTTTGCCGAGGGCCATGTTCAACACTTCGAGGGCGCGGGCGCCGCCAGCTTCGCCGCCCTGCATGGAGATTTTCTCCTCAGGGATGCCAAGCGCGACGAGGTTGCGCACCATGTGGTGCAAGCTGGTGTGGTCGGCGCGGAAGTGCCCCGAGAAGGTGCCGACGATGACGTTTTCAATCTCGCCGTCTTTGTTCTTGTACACCCGCATGGTGCCGGCGGTGAGCGCGTCTTCGCCTTTGGCGGCGACGGTGTGCCCCGGAGCCGGCTTTTTGTCGGCGTCGTAGAACCGCGCTTGGTCGTAAGCGTCGACGACAAACTCGAGCAAGCCGCCAGACGGCATCTCTTTGAGGTTGTCGATGGACAGGTCTTTGACCTGGTCCATGCTGCCGCCCTTGCGCAAGAACTTCTCGGCCTTGGCCGCGTAGTACTGCAGGCGGTCGAGGGCGGTGTGCGCGCCCTGCTTCTTCATGGTGTCTTTGTGTGTTTTCCAAGCGCCGACAAAGGCCTTGGGGTCGGCCTCAGCGTCGACTTTGACGGCCTTTTCGAAGGCGATGGTCTGCAAGTCGGCCACGGGCTGCAACAGCTTCATGGCGCGCATGGCGAGGTCGGGTTGGTCGGCGAGCGACAGCTTGTTGCACAAGCTGATGGCGGTGTGCTGCATGAGGTGCAGTTCGCTCATCCAGGCGCCGAGGTTGCCGCCGACCTGTTGTTGCAGCTTTTTGGGGTCGATGCGCGCGATGGACGTCTCGAACTGCTCGACGGCGCCCGCCAGGTCAAACCCGGTGGCGACTTTGGAGTACAGCCCCTCGATGCCGAGGTGGGTGCGGATGTCTTTTTGCTCGCCCGACACATGGGCCGGTTGTGCGGCGTTGGTGATGGTCTTGTTGACGCCGGTGGAGACCTGCGGCTTGCCGGCGTTGAACAACTCGTTGAGGCTGGCTTTGACCTGAGAGCGCGCTTCTCGCTTTTCGGCAGCGCGGTCTTGCAGTTTGCCGAGGAGGCTGTCGACGACCGCTTTGTCGTCGCCTGCGAGCTCGGGCGCTTTGCCGCGATCGCGCAACGTCAGGTAGGGCTGGTCTTGTTTTTCAGACTCGGCCTTTTCGATGACCCGGTTGGCCATGCGCACCACGTCGCCGGGGTTCTTGGTGAACGACGTCTCTTTGCCAAGCATGATGGCGTCGGCGCCGTGTTCGGCGATGGCGTTGAACACGCCCTCGACGTCACCGCGGGTGGGGCGGCTCGACTCGACGGTGCCCATGAACACCTCGGTGGCCACCATGGTGGGCTTGCCGAAGGTATTGCCGGCGGCGTTGATGGCGCGTTCGGCGAGGGGGACGTTTTCGAATCCGATTTCGACGCCGAGGTCGCCACGGGCCACCATGAGGGCGTCGGAGACTTGGGCGATGGCCTCCAGGTTGGTGAGGGCTTCTTTGCGTTCGATCTTGGCGATGAGCGGCAGGGGGCGCCCTTCGCCCACCAAGAACTTCTGCACGTCTTGCACGTCTTGCGGGTTGCGCACGAACGAGATGGCGACGACGTCGAGGTCGGGGGCCATCTCTTTGAGAAGGGCTTGGTCTTCAGGGGTGAAGGCGGGTGAGGTCAACTCGGTGTCGGGCAGGTTGACGCCTTTGTTGTCCCAGACTTTGCCGCCTTTTTTCACCTCAGCGTCGAGGGAGACGCTGCCGTCGTTGTGTTTGACGAGGTCTTTCACCAACAGCTCGACGGTGCCGTCGTTCATGAAGATGCGCTCGCCTGGCTTCACGTCTTTGAGGCCGTCGAAATCGATGGGGAAGGTCTTGGGGTCGCCTTCGATGTCTTTGTTGGTGACTTTGACGGTGTCGCCCTTGGTCAAGAAGATGTCGTTGAACTTCTTGTTCTCGGGGTTCTTGAAGGTGCCCAGGCGAATCTTGGGCCCAGGCAAATCCATCTGGATGGAGATGGGACGGCCCAGTTTCACCGCCTCTTGGCGAATCATCTTGATGCACGCTTTCAGCTCTGCCGGCGTGCCGTGGGCGGGGTTGAAGCGGGCGACGTCCATGCCGGCTTTGAGCATGTCTTGCACTTGTGCCGGGGTGATTTTGACGTCGAGGGTGGCCACCACGCGGGCGTTGCGGTCTTGAATCGGCTTTTTCGAGAACACCGTCAGCGGATCGATGGCGCCTTGGCCATAATCGTGCTGCTCCCACTTGGTGTACACCTGCTCAAACGTCTTGCGGGCGTTGGGCTCCAACTGCTTGGTGCCGAGGAGGAGGATGTCGGCAAGCAGCTCACGCGCCTGGCCATACACGGCGGGCAAAGAGCCGGCGAGCTCGGCTTTGGTGAGGGCGTTTTCGATGGCCGAGGCCAGACGACGGGCTTCGCCGCCGCCAATGCGCGACGGGCGGTCAAGGATGGCGCCGTCTTCAAACGCCAAAGCCGCCTCTTGCCGCATCAAGAACAACGCTTCGTAGGCGTCTTTTTCAGCCTTGGTGGGCTCGGGTTTCTTCTCTCCCGCCTCCGCCGGCTTCAAGTAGGGGTTGGTGCGCATGGCCTCGGCGTCGAGGTTCATCTGATCGCGCTGAATCTCGGCGCCGTCGACGCCCATGGCGCGCTGCAAGACTTCCATGGCGCGGGCAGAGCCGGCTTCGCCGCCCTGCAGCACGATCTTGTCGGCGGGGACGCCGGCGGCCATCACATGACGCGCCATGTGGTGCAGGGTGTCTTGCCCGGCGCGGAAGTGGCCCGAGAAGGTGCCGATGACGACTTGCGAGATGTCGCCGCTGTCGTCTTTGAAGACACGCATGGTGCCCGCCGACAGAGCATCGCCGCCCCAGGCCAGCAAGCTGTGGCCAGGAGCGGGGTCTTCAGCGTTCGACATGCGGGCGACGTCGAACGCGTCGACGGCCCATTCGACAAACTCGCCGCTTTTGAAGGCGTTGAGCCCTTCTTTGGTGACGGGCTTGATGTCGTTGAGGTTGCCGCCCTTTTGCACAAACTCTTTGGCTTTGCCCACGAAGTAGTTCTGTCGCACTTCGTCGGAGTGAAAGCCCGGCTTTTTCATGGTGTCTTTGTGCACCACCCAGGCTTGTACGGCGTGTTTGGGGCTGGCCTTGTCGGCGAGGGCCACGGCAAATTCGAAGAGGTTCGACTGCGCTTGCCCGATGGTGCCGAGCAAGTTCAAAGCGGCTTTGGCCGCTTCGGGCTGTTCTCTGAGCGAGAGGCTGTTGGCGAGGCCGATGGCGCGGTGTTGCAGGGTGTGCAGGTCGCCAATCCACGACGCGGCCAGCTGGGGGTCGAAGTCTTTGCGCTGCGTCAGCGGCAGGATGTTGCGCTCGAGCACGTCGATGGCGCCCATGGCGTCGCCCTTGGCGAGCAACACATCGAACTGGTCGGCGCTGAACGACGACGCTTGCGACAGCGCGCCCGACACACCCATCTGGTCGGTGGCGAAGACCCCGTCCGCCTGCTTGCCCTTGGACTTGTCGGCGCCCTTGGACTTGTCGGCGCCCTTGGACTTGTCGCCCGTGATGTCTCTGAAGGGGATGTCCCCTCCGACACGGCGTTGTTGGATGCGTCCGTTGTTGGGCAGGCGGGTCTTCATGCAGGCACCTCTGGCGTCGCATGACGGCTCCCAGGCGGCAGCTGCGCACACGACGGCTGTAGACCATAGCGTGCACACTGGAATTTCGGCTGAAAAACCGGGAGGATCCACCTCAATTGCATCGACAATTCACGCCTGGCGCTGAGCGGTGTAAGTCTTTGATTCAACATCAGATTCAACAGAGATGGAGCCCACATGCGCACCCAAGCCCCCGCCGACGCCCGACTGCGGATGACCATGTGCGAGGCCCGCGACGCGTTGCAGGCCGGCGAGGTTACGTCCGAGACGCTGGTGGAGCTGCATCTCGAGCGCATCGACGCCGAACAGCCGACGCTCAAAGCCTTCACCCGCGTGTTTCACGACCGCGCCCGACAAGAGGCGCGCGAGAGTGACAAACGACGCAAAAACAACAACTTAAAGTCAGAGTTCGACGGTGTCCCCCTGACGGTCAAGGAGTGCATCGAGCTCGCCGGCACCGAAGCCGACCTCGGCCTCCCCTCGCGCGTGGGCCAAGTCAGCCACCAAGACGCGCCCGTCGCTCGCATGTTGCGCGACGCCGGCTGCGTGCTCCTCGGCAAGACCAACCTGTCGCAGCTGATGATTTTCAACGAGAGCCGCAACCCCATCCATGGGCAGTGTGTGAACCCCTACGACCACGGCCGCTCGCCAGGGGGCTCGTCGGGCGGTGAAGCCAGCGCCATCGCCAGCTTTCAGTCGATGGGCGGCATCGGCACCGACATCGGCGGCTCCATTCGGGTGCCCGCCGTGTACTGCGGCATCTACGGCTTGTTGCCGACGCTCGACCGCATCCCCAATCGCGGCATTGTCCCCGGAATCGCGGGGCAGGAGGCCATCCGCGGCCAATGCGGCCCCATGGCGCGGTCGACCGAAGACCTCGTGGCGCTCATGCAGCTGCTCGACCCCGTGAAGGCAGGCACCTACGACCCCAAAGTGCCGCCGGTGCCTGCGCCCCATCCGACAGATGTCGACGTCAAAAGCCTGAAAGTCGGTGTGTTTCTCGACGACGACGTGCTGCCAGCGTCGCCCTCGGTGCAACGCGCGGTGAACGAGGCCGTCGACCATCTCAAAGACATCGGCTGCCAGGTGGCGCCGTTTCGGCCGCCGTGCACGCGCGAGATGATCTTCACCTACCTCGGCTTGCTGTCGGCGGATGGGGCGAAGTCATTGGCGTCGCAGGTCGACTTCGACGACCTCGACCCGGCGTTGCACGTGTTGTGGAAGATGGCGCGGCTGCCCCACAGCGTGAAAAAGGTCGCGGCGTTGGGCGCACGGGCGGTGGATCGCGACATCGCCGACTTGCTCAGCGGATTCGGCGAAAAGTCGGTGTTTGAGCTGTGGCAGTTGGTGGCACGAGCCCGCACCTTGGCCAAACAAGTGTTCGACGCGTGGAGCTTGCACGACCTCGACGTCGTCATCGCCCCGCCTTTTGCCACGCCGCCCATGCCCCACGGCATGAGCCGCGAGTTCACGGTCGGAGGCGCTTTTGCCTTTCACTTCAACTTCTTGCAGTGGCCATCGGGGTCGATGCCCATCACCACCGTGCGGCCGGGCGAGGTGCGCGACAAGGCCAAGGGCAAGCTCGCCCGGGTGGCGCAAGAGTGCGAGCGAGGTGGAGAAGGGCTGCCCGTCGGCGTGCAAATCGCGGCCCGCCCCTACCGCGAAGACCTCATTTTGGCCGTCATGCAAGCACTCGAAGAGCGGGTGCGCGAGACCGACGGCTATCCGCGATTGCCGACGCCGTAGCCGGCAACGTGGCCAGCAGAAGCAAAAGAAAAACGCACCCGGCTGGGTGCGTTTTTCGTGTGTGTGGTGCTTTCAGCAGACGCTCAGCCCGCGGGCGGGGCGTCGATGAGGCCGAAGGTGCCTTCTTCTCGACGGTAGAGCACGCTGACGCCTTTGGTCTCGGCGTTGACGAACACCAAGAAGTCGTTGTGCAGAAGCTCCATTTGCATGATGGCTTCGTCGACGCTGAGGGGGCGGGCGTCGAGCTCTTTGGTCTCGACGATGCGGGCGCGGTTTTCTTCGGCGAACTTGGCGCGCACCTCTTCGGCCATGCGGTCTTCGAGGGCGGCGTCGGTTTCGCGTTCGGCCTCGAGGATGTTGAGTTGCACTTTGGCCGAGCGCCCTTCACGCGGGCGGTGGGCCGAGATTTTGTCGTGGTAGCGCTTCACCTGGCGCTCGATCTTGTGCATGGCGCGGTCGATGGACGCGTACATGTCTTCAGACTTCTCTTTGCCACGCATGGTGACGCCGTTGGCCGTGATGGTGATGTCGGCCTTGTGCATGTATTTTTCAACGCTCAGCACGACGTGGGCGTCGGTGGGCGAGTGGATGAACTTGTTGATCTTCTCCACTTTGTTTTCGGAGTAGCTCTTGAGTGCGTCTGTGGGTTCCATGTGGCGGAAGGTGACGGCGACCTGCAATGGGACCTCCTGGAGGGGGCATACAGCCGCAGGGCAGGAGAGGCTGCGGCCAAGTTCGTCGGACGGGCACGTCCGGGGAGCATCTGCCGGGGGCGTCACAGGGATCTGCGACAGGGCAGACGACCACTCTAGGCTGGCGACGTCGTCGACTGCCAGCGCGGGGCACGGTTGTGATGACGATTCTGTGTTTTAGGTGTAAGTATTTGAATTTACTGGTGTTTGCTGCATTGCGTCACGCAGCACAGAATGCGCATCTGCCACCTGGCGGGCCTTTTTCAGGCGCTTGATGAACTTCTTTTGGTCGGCGTCTTCGACGTGGGCGAGCGACTCTTTCAGCTTGTGCAGCACCTGGGTGTCGCCGCAAAAAACGCCCTCAAACGCGGTCAGCAAGCGGCTGAAATGGGCGGCGAGTTCGCGCTGTCGGTCGACGCCGGTGGGGCAGGGGCCACGTTCGCCGCGGATGCGCTCAAAGAGGTGCACGTCGGCGATGGCGCCGCGTCCGAGCATGAGGCCCGCGGCATGGGTTTGCTGCAGCACGTGGTCGGCGTCTTCGGCGGTGCGCACGTCGCCGTTGGCGATGATGGGATAGGGGCAGGTGTCGACGAGTTCGGCGGTGAGGGCGTGGTTGGCGTCGCCTTTGTATTTCTGCTGCACGGTGCGGGCGTGGAGCACCAAGAAGTCGAGTCCGGCGTCGGCAAAGGCGGGCAAGACGCCGAACAACTGCCGCTCATCGTCGAGGCCGGCGCGGGTCTTCACGCTGAGGGTGCCGGGCACCAGTTTGCGCAACGCCGACAACAGCGGAAACACCGTCTCGGGTGCTTTGAACATGCCGCCGCCGGCCAACACCGACGTCATGCGCCCCCACGGGCAGCCCATGTTGACGTTGATGTGCTGCACGCCCTCGTCGACGAGCAGCTTCACCGCGTCGATGGCGCCGTCTTCGATGGAGCCGATGACCTGCACCACCAGCGGGATGTCGCCGGCGGTGGCCACGGCTTCTTGGAGGTCGGCATTGGTGACGAGGGGCGCATCGTCGTCGAGCTTCTTCTTGCCGTAGCGCGGCCGCACCCGCACAAACTCGGTGAACAACACGTCGGGCTGGGCGGTGTCGGCGAACACCTGGCGCAAAGCACGGTTGGTGAGGCCCTGCATGGGGGCCAGCATCAAAGGCGTGGGGGGCGATGGCGTCGACTTGCGTTGTGGCAGGGCCATGCCGTCTTGTAGCAGGCGCTACTCGACGACGTCAGCCTCAACGATGGTGGCGATGGTGCCAGCGACCTCGACGCTGAAGCCGTTTTCGACGGCTGGGTCGCGGCCAGATGCTTCCACGAAAATGCGTCCTCGCCAGCCATCGTCGGTGCGCACGAGCCGAACGGTCGAATACGGCGAACGCACCGTCATCGTCGACGGCAGGTCAGCGGCATCGTGCAAAAGAGCAGCGACGTCGACGTCGCCCATGAAGTCGTCCCGGATGTTCCACTCGTACGCCAGCGGATTGACGTCGAAGGAGGTCGACCACAACCGGCGGTCTTCGTCGTCGTCGACGTCGATGCGGCCGTCATCCGAGACGGCGCTCATGCGAAAGTACACTTCAAGGTCTTCGTCGTCGCACCTTGTGCGCAGCAGGGGGAGTCGCTCAGAGGAGGGCAGTGTTTCGAGCTGCAGTCGAGAGCGGCTCCCGTCGCTCCACTCGACGTCAAAAGCGCGGTTGCCAGGGGTGTCGCGTGCCAGTGCGGCGAGCGCGGTGATGCCGCTGGGAGTGGACGCACCCCAGTCGAGCTCGTCGACAACCTCTTCTTCAAGGCATGCAGGAGCGGGCCCGGGAGGGGGCACGACACCGTCAGGCGCGATGGAGCCAGGGAGCTCTTGACGCGTGCATCCCAACGCAAGCGCCAACAGCAGACAGACAAGCAGCGACCGTTTCATATGAGAATGATAGCGGCCGCTGCCGTCTTTGCCTACTTGAAGTCTTTGCGGCCTTTGTGGCGGCCGTCGCACCACGGCTTGTTCTTCGACTTGCCACAGCGGCAGAGGGTGGCGCGCACGCCGTCTTGGCGCTCTTGCAGGTCTTCGTTGATGTCGAAGGCGCATTGGATGCGCACTTCGCCGCCCTCCATGACGTCGACGTCGGGGGTGCCGTCGACGACGGGCAGGCTCACCTGGTGGTCGTCTTTCATCTCGTAGTTGAGGGCGCCGGATGGGCAGCTTTGCACCACCTTGGCGATCTCGGCCGCGGCCGAGGCGTCGCCGTCGAGCTCGGCTTGGCGCAGCTCCTTCAGTGGCTTGCAGTAGAAGACGTGCATGCAGGCGTTGGGGTTGAAGAAGGTGCGGATGGTGTTGCCCTCCCACACTTTCACTTCTTTGTCGGTCTTGGGCTCGCAGGTGCCGTCAAAGCCGGTCTTGCCGTGGCTGCCGTCGCAGAAGGGCGCGTTTTTGCTCTCGCCACAGCGGCAGAGATAGACGTCACCGTCGACGTCGACGGGTTGGCCGAGATAGTGCAGCGACTGCACGTCGGTCATCTTGAGGGGGCCGTTGTCGAGGACGGTGATGGACACTTTGCGGGCGGGCGTTTCAGACATGACGGGGTCCGGGGTTGAATGACGAAGACCCCGGCGCGGGTGACGCTGCGCCGGGGGGGCTGACTTCATCTGGGGATGTTGGCGCCGATGCGCAAGTCATCGCAAGGCCGCGCCCCCGCCGCGCTACGGATTCAGGCAGTAGTAGAAGTACGCCCCGGCTGTGGCCGACTCCATGCAAATGCACAGCGAGTCGCCCGTGGTGACCCCCGAAGGGTGTCCGATGAACATGCGACCGCGGTTGGAGGCGTTGCAGGTCGGCCCGGCGTTGAGGCGGTAGAACTCAGGGCCCGAGTCTCCGCCGCTGGTGTAGGTGGTGGTGTCGACGCGCAACTGCACATAGCCGTCGACGCTGAGGTTGCCCCCGACGTTCACCGCGCTGTCGGCGTTGAGGTTGCCCCCGACGTCGATCTGGCCGTCGACGTTGAGGTCGTCGTCGACTTGCAGGTCGTCGTTGATGTCGACGTCATCGTACATCTTGATTTTGCGGCCGGTGCCGCTGCCGTCGGAGCGGTTGCCCGCGATCATCAACGCCTGAAAGCTGCCTTGGTCGTTGGAGATTTCGGCGGTGGTGTCGGTGCCCAAGCCGCTCCAGCCGTCGGTGAGGTAGATGCCGTTGAAGCCCGCGTTGCCGCCCGATTGATTGACGGTGCCGTCGACGTCGAGGCCGTCGGTGGCGGTGCGTCCGTTGATGTCGGCTGCGCCTTCGACGTCGAGGTCGCGGTCGGCAACGACGTCTTTGGCCGCGTGAAAACTGTCGTCGGTGTACACCTCGCCGTTGTGTTCGACGCGCAGGCGGGTGGCTCCTCCCGACGACAAAACGCTGAAGATGGCGTCGCCGTCGTCGGGGTTGGTCCAGGTGCGCAGGGTGACCCCGGTGTCGGCGTGGGAGCCGTCGGACCCCGACAACACCACCTTCGACCAGGCGCCATTGGGGTTTTCGGGGTCGGTGAACACGATGTCGTTTTCGCCAACGCGAAAGGCACCGCCGCTGGGGGCCGACGCAAATGGCAAGCTGGTGAGGGCGACGGGGGTGCCCAAGGCGACGTAGTCGGTGGCGTGTTCGTCGGCGATGCTGACCTGCACGTACAGGACGCCCTCGTCGAGGCAGTTGTCGTTGACGTCGTCGAGCACCACCGAAAAGGCACCTGCCTGCACGTCGACGCTGGGCATCTGCAGGGTTTGGCAGGCGTTGCCGTTGACGTCTTCAAACAGCTCGAACTGCAGGGCGCGCGGACTGTTGAGAGCGACGCCGTTTTCTTCAAGGTAACCGGTGTAGGTGAAGGAGTGGGCGCCGCCAAGGTCGGCAGCGACGGCGGCACCGCCGATGATGAGCAGGGCAAAGAGCGGTGCATGTCGCAAAGGGTCACGCATGGCAGGACTCCAACAGATGTGGGCCACAACGGTTTGCCCCAACGACGAGGGGCAACGAGAGGGCAACGGCAGGGTGGGCCTCTCTTGCACGCGACACATGGCGGCTTTGTCCGCAGCTGGCGTGCAAGATCCAGACACTGTGCGTTGGCATGTGCATTGCTGTGTTGTTGCGCATGCACAGTCGCCACCGTTTTTTGATCGCCCTGTTGTCAGCCGTCTCTCTTCTGTCGTGTTGGGCATGCGCCACCGGCGGCGTCGAGCCCGACGCTCCCGCTCCTGCGGTCGAACCCGACGCTGTTGAACCCGATGGAGGCGAGCCCGCGCCCATCCCCGAGCAAGACTTTGCCTGGCAGTCCATCGACGTCGACACCGCACCTCCTGCGCAATGGGCCCACGTCTTGGGCGACCTCGGCGACGGACGCGCCATCGTCTTTGGCGGCACCACCCTCGGCGACTTCGGGGGCGAGACGCACGACACCACCTTCCTCTTCGACGCCACGACGACGCCACCCACGTTCGAACAGCTGCCGGTCACCGGGCCATCACCGCGCTATTGCGGCTGTGCCGCCTACGACCCCGACCATCGCAAGGTGCTCGTCGTGGGCGGCCGCATCGGCGGCACGCTGTTGAACGACACCTGGGCCTTCGACGTCGACGAGAACGTGTGGGAAGTCATCCCCGGCAACGGCCCCGCCCGCGGGCTCGGCTGTGCGTTGACGCATTTCGCAGACGGCAACCTCTACCTGTTTGGTGGCTCCTCGACGTCGGGCACCGGCAACGAAATGTGGTCGTTTTCGTTCGACAGCAACAGCTGGACCCCACTGGTGCCACCGTCGCCGCCCGGCCGCCGCTACGACGCAGCGCTCATCGCCACCGACGACTTCATCTGGATGGCGGGGGGCTCCGAGTCGACGCCGTCGGGCTTCAAAAACGACGTGTGGCGCTTTGACCCCGACGAACAGACATGGACGGAGCTGCTCCCCAACGACGAGGACGCCCTCCCTCGCGGACGTCGCGTGCCCTGGGTGCGCAAAGCGCCCGACAACAGCGGATTTTATTTCGGCTTCGGCAACAACGGCGGCACCGTGCTGAACGACCTGTGGTTCTACGACGCCGACGCCAACGCATTTGTCGAACAAGACTTGCCACAAGCGCCCCCGCCTCGAGGGTGGACCCAAGCCCTCCCAGGTGGACGCGGCGTCATCGGCGTGTTGTTCAACGGCTTCGACTTGTCGAATCCCGTCGGCGACGTCTGGCAACTGCTCGCCGACGACGAAGACCTACCGTGGTGGAGCACGAACTGACGGCTAGAGCGCATCCCAAAACGCAAAGAACGCGCTCGACGACGAATGCTTGCATTCGTCGCAACTCGACTCGCGAAGCGAGCTTTCGAGACTAGGTCGCCAACTCAAAGTCGACGCGGGCGTGCACCGCGCCGTTGACGACGATGGCGATGGCATGCGTGCCCGGGTAGTAGGTTCGCGTCGTCACTGGCTTCAGCGAGTGCTTCTTGCGCACCTTCGTTGACTTGCCAGCGTCGAGGTCGAGGGTCTTCAGCTTGAACACCTTGGGCGAGCGGCTGCCATTGGCTTTGACGTGGTGCACCTCATAGTCGACGGCGAGGGCTTCGGCGCGCGACGACGTCGACCGCAGCCGAAACCGAATGTCGAGGGCGCCGCCGACTTTGGCGTCGAGTGGTGTGACCTCCAGGTCTTCGACGACGACGTCGACGTCTGGGCGAAAGCCAAGCACGCGCAAGGCGCCGGCGTGGCCGGCTTTCACCTGGGTGCGCAGCGCATGCTTCACCATCCAGCGGCGCTCGGCGCTGGCGTCTTGCAGCCACCGTTCGCACACCTCGACGACAAGGTCGGCGTGGTCTTTGGCGATGTCGCCCAAGCTGTTGGCGACAGAGCGGCGCACGTATTCGGCGTCGTCGTCTTTCAGCCGCTCCAGCAGCGCCAACACCGGCTGCGGATCGTCGCGAAACGCCTTCAGCTGCATCCCCCATGGCAGTCGCGGCCGACAGCCTTCAGACACCAAGCGCCGCACGTGTTCGTCGTCGTCGTCGAGCCACCCCGCCACCGTCGTCAGCGTGCGTTCGACGTCGGCGATGTAAAACGGCCGAATGGCAAACTCCGCCGACCACAGATGGGTCATCTGCCGCAACGCTTCGAGCCCGTCGTCGAAGGCGTCGACGTCGTCGGCCGCTTTGTCACCGACGAAATCGATGAGCGGCCAGTTGCCCCAGCCCTCCACCGGTTTGCCCCCGTCGAAGAGGCCGAGCGCGGCGCGGCGCACGACGTCGACAGCGGTGGCGGCGTCATCGGGCAGGTGGTTGTGCAAAGCATCGATGACGTGGCGAACACGTTCTTTCAGTTCGAGGTCGAGCAAACCGTCTTTGGCGTCGTCGGCGAAGGCCTTGGCGTCGACGTCACCGGCTCGGCGCAAGGCGGCGGCCACAGCGTCGACGACGTCGTGGTTGAGTTTGTGTTTGAAGGCGTTGGGGTTCTCTTGGGTGTCGGCCATGGGCGCAGTGTGCAGCCCTCTGCCGACGTGCACCAGGCCCCCGGACGTCGTCATCCCACAAACCTGACAACCGTTGTCACCGCAGACGCCGTCGGTGTGACCGGCGTCTCCGACTGTCTGCCTTTGCACGCAACAATGTGGGGTGACGCACGAGACACAGCTTCACTTTCCAATATGGGCCACTACAGTTTCGCCATGATGAACGCCCGTTGCCCGCTCGCCCTTGCCTTGTCCACTGCAGTTGTCGTCGTCACCGGTTGCCTGCCGGTGCTGACCGACCCCACTTACACGCCCACAGAAAAGCTCCCCGGCTGGTGCACGAGCACCGAGACCGACGCCGACGGCGCCGTGACGGTGTCGACGAGGGGGTGGTCGCAGTTGGCGTCGGGATGGCAAGTCACCACCGAGACCCTCGACTTCGACGACGACGGCCAGCTTGAAGGCGCCTCCTCCTACGCCTACGACGACGACGGCAAGATGTTGGTTGAAGAATTCGACAACAACGTCGACGGCGTCTTCGATTTCGCCAACGAGCGTGTCTACGCCGACCCCGAAAGCGACGACGCCGAAGTGGCCGCAGCCCCCACCAACGCGCTGGTGCGCATCGAGGTCATCAACCTCGACACCGACGCCATGACCACGTTGCAGCGATTTGTCTTTGACGACGACGACGCCTTCGACCAGCCGAGCGCACGTGAAGTCGACTACGACGTCGACGGCGTAAACTTTGCCGAACGTTTCTCCTACAGCGACGGACGTTTGGCCCAGACCGACTTCGACTTCGCTGCCGACGGCAGCATCGAAATCATCACCACCTACGCCTATGACGGCGATCTCCTGTCGAGCGTTGACGTCGACACCGATGCCGATGGCAACGTCGACGCCACCAACCGCTACACCTACGACGACCACGGCAATGTGCTCGAATACGTCGACAACCAATACGGCCGCTCCACCACCTACAGCTATGACTGCTGGAGCGGCGTGCAGTTGTAGCAGGGCACTCGCGCTATTCGCTGATGAAGCACGACCCCTCGACGCTGAAGACGTTGTTGTCTTCGATGCATTCGTTGTGCTGTTGCGCGCCCAGTTCATCTTGGTCGGCTGCGATGGTCAAGGTGAAGCCGCTGAGCACGACGTCATCGGGCACGTCGACGTCGACGGTGAACGCTTCACGTTCGCCCGGAAACAAGTTGTCGGTGGTGCGCACCTCGGCGACAAACAGCACTTCAGCACCGGTGTCGAGGTGCACACTCGCTGCTGTGCCCGCCGGCACCATGCGGCTGCCTTGGTTCATGACGTCGAACTGCAATGCGGCACTGATGAAGGCGACACAGTTGAAGGTGACGTCGACGATGAGCACGTCGGGCGCGCGAAACACGCCCTCGCCTTGCACGTTCTGTCGATAGTTGTTGCTCTCGGGCGTCGCCCAGCTTTGGTCGACGGCCCGGGTGATGCCGCCTTCTTCGGTGACGTTGTCGGTGTGGTAGGCGTGCTGGTTCCAAATGCGGCGGGTGAACACCCAGTTGTCGAGGGCGTCGCCCCAGATGTCGACGCCAGGCGTGCCGTTGTTCGACCCATTTTCGGCGATGACCACCTCGGCGTTGCCGTCGTTGTCGACGTCGGCGATGACCGCCATCTCCAACCGGGTGTGGCTGCCATGGCTGTTGTCGCGAAAGAGTTCGGCGCCGTCGGGACCGGCCAAAATGCGAAAGCTGGTCTCGTCGGCGTAGATGACTTCGGCTTGGCCGTCGCCTTCAAAGTCAAACACGCTCGACGCGGTCACCCTCGACGTGCAGTCTTCGTTGGGCACTGTCCACAACACGCCGGGGTCGCTGCACCCGTCGGGCAGGGCACCGTTTGACACACAGTCGAGGTCGACGACGACGTAGTAGTCGCCCGACGCCGTGCCGATTTCGGCGCGTCCGTCGCCATCAAAGTCGGCCACCGTCGGCGGGCCCGACTCGTTGTTGGCGCAGTCGTCGACGGGAAGCGTGACGGTCTCGACGTGGGAGCCGTCGTGATTGACGATGAACACTTCGCCTTGGCGCACCAACACCAGTTCGCCTTCGGGGTCGTCGTCGAGGTTGGCGGCGGCGCCGTATCCGTCACAAGGCAACTGTCCGCCACAGCCAGACCCGTCTGAGCCAAAGGCGTACGTCCACAACACCTCGCCGGTGGGGCTGTAGGCGGTGTTGCCGGCGAGCACTTCCATGACGCCGTCGAGGTCGAGGTCGGCGGCGATGCTCACCGGCCCCAAGAAGGCGTTGTTGCCGATGCCGCCGTTGCCCGACGACGTCACCGCACCATCAAAGCGCAATGCGCCGGTGGCGCCTTCCAAGACGACGTTGCCCACGATGACCTCGACGGTGCCGTCTCCTTCGAGGTCGGCGAGCACCGGCTGGGCGCCGCCGCGGGTGTGCACGTTCCACGTCGGATGCGTCGCATTGCGCCACAGCACCGACCACTGCGTGCCGTCGACGCTGTCGCGTTTGAAGGCCACGGTGCCTTCGGCTTGGTTGGCGTCGTCTTTCAAAGTGACGGCGACGATCTCCATGACGCCGTCGCCGTCGAGGTCGCCGAGGGCAATGCCTCCGGAGTTGTCGATGCGCGGTTCAGAGAGGTTCGCCAGCGTCGTGGCGTTGTCGCCGTCACAGCTGCCCGACACGATGCGCAACGTGCCCGGCCGGTTGCAGCAGCCGTCGCCGTCGAGGTCGTACGACGCGAACACCACGTCGGGCACATCGAAGCGGTCGGTGACGCCGTCGCCATTGTCGTCGGAGAGGTTGCCCACCACCGGCGCCATGACGACGTCACCGCGGTTGGCGTCGGGCAGAGTGTTGTCGACTTCCCAGCGGCATTCGATGGTGGGCTCAAACGCCCCCGGCGGCGGGATGTACACACAGTCGCCCACGGCCTCCTCCGGCAAGCAGATGCCGAGGTCTTGTTCGCAGATCTCCCCGTCGTCGCAGTCGGTGGCCTGGGTGCACACCTCGCCAGGCGCAGCGCAGGTGAAGCCGTAACACAGCTCGCCCTCGCCGCAGCACAGCTCCAGGGCAGAGCCACAACGGGTGTGTTCGCAGGGCGACAAGCAGGTGCCCGAGACGCATTCATCGTCGCCTTCACAGCAAGTGCCGCCGGCCCCACAGCGCGTGCTCACCGGACAGGTCGGCGCTTGGCAGACGTGGTCAACGCACACCTCTGCGCCGGCACAAGCGTCGTCGTCGACACAAACGACACAAACGCTGTCGACACAGTGCCCCGATGCGCACATGGCGTCGTCGTCACACGCGTCCCCAACGTCGCAGTTCGACGTGCAAGCAGGGGTGGGGGCCCCGCCGTCGGGGGCATCGACGCCGGTGTCGCATCCGCCACAGGCGGGCAGCAGCCCCACCATCGTGGCCGCCGCGGTGAACAGACACATCCGAGCAAACGAAGCAGTCATTGCGAAGTTCATGGCGTCAGAATGCCACTGAACGCCACCGGCGCCATCCGCGAGAACGCGGAGTCGGCCGCCACCGCGAAGCAAGGTGCACAGCAAAGGTGCACACGGCCCTCTCCTCGTGCTAATTCCCCCCGCATGAGCCACGCATTGAAGCCTCGATTCGACGCCGTCCGACGAGAACTGGAGCAGCAGTTCCTCGCCAAAGAAGAAATCATCCGGCTGATGCTCATCGCCGCCATCGCCGGCGAGCACATGGTGCTCATCGGCCCACCCGGCACCGCGAAGTCGGCCGTCATCCGCGCCTTCGCCCAGCTCGTCGACGCCAACTACTTCGAATACCTGCTGACGCGCTTTTCAGAGCCCAACGAATTGTTCGGCCCCGTCGACATTCAGAGCTTTCGCCAAGGCGAATACCGCCGCGTCACCCAAGGCATGCTGCCCGAGGCGGAGATCGTCTTTCTCGACGAGGCCTTCAAGGCCAACTCCGCCATCTTGAACTCGCTGCTGACCCTGCTCAACGAGCGCAAGTTCAACAACGGCGCCAAGGTCATCAACACCCCGCTCATTTCGCTGTTCGCGGCGTCCAACGAAGTGCCCTCCGACGACGGGCTCAACGCCATCTTCGACCGCTTCTTGTTGCGGGTGCACTCCGACAACCTCGACAGCTACCACTTCCACGAGCTCATGGCCCGCGGCCTCGACCTTGAGCGCAAGGCCCAAGCCGCCATGCGCGCTGCGTCCGACAATGCGCCCAAGCCCGTCACCGCCATGTTGTCGGCGGCCGACTTGCACGAATCCCGACGTTCGCTCCTCGACCGCGTCGAATTCCCCGAAGAATTCCTCGCCACCTACAAAGGCCTGTGCTTCCAGCTGCGCGGCGAAGGCATCTCGTTGTCTGACCGCCGGGTGGTGCGCCTGTTGAAACTCTTCGCCGCCGCTGCCTACCTCGACGGACGCACCCGCTGCCACGAAGGCGACCTCTTCATCCTGCGCCACTGCTGGAACAACCTCGACCAGCGCGAGATCCTCGACGACGTCATCGAGCCCGTCGTGGCCCACTACTTCGCCGAGCACCCCGACGACAAACCCAGCCAAAGCGTCGTCGACCTCGATCGTCTCGTCGCCGAACTCAACTTGGTGCACAAGACCCTCACCCAAGGCGGCGACCTCAGCGACATTCAGCTGTTCACCCAGCTGCGCAACCTCAACGATTTGCGCGCTGCCTTCTCCGCCCACGGCGGCGACACCGCCAGTCGCATGATCCAGCAGATCGACCAGCTCCTCGAACAAATCTTCGAGGGCGGCCGCTTCGGCGCCCAAGCCTAGCGAGTCAGGAGCGCCCGACGCGCGAGTGAAAGTTTGGTGATGCGCTCCAACCGACCCTGCACCCAACGAACGACACGTCGACGCCGTGCCCGCAGCGTCGACGATGTCTTTTGGAGAGCCCATGTACTCCGAACGACGCTATTCCTTCCGCCGCTCCATGTGGTGGACCCGCCACTCCATCGCCGTGATGTTCGTCTACAGTTCCCTGCTGACGGCGCTGCACTACAAGTTTGAGTGGGCGTGGCTGGCCATGCCTTGGCAGCCCATCTCGCTCCTGGGCACGGCGCTGGCGTTCTACCTCGGCTTCAAAACCAACAGCGCCTACGGCCGTCTGTGGGAAGCGCGCATCATCTGGGGCGGCATCGTCAACGCCTCCCGCTCCTTCACGGTCATGGCCCGCGATTTCATCCTCATCGACGACGACGACGACCCCAAAGCCGGCATCCGTCGCCAAGTGGTCGACCGCCACATCGCCTGGTTGCACATGCTCACCCTCGAGTTGCGCAAGCTGAAGACCTGGGAGCACAACGGCACCATGTCCCAAGCCATGCGCCGGTTTTTGGGCACCGAGGTCAAAGACGGTGACGACGAGAAACTGCTGCGCACCTACGTCACCGCCGACGAAGCCGAGCGCCTTTTGCGCAAAGGCAACCGCAGCTCCCATCTGCTGAGCACGCAAAGCAAACAACTCATGCAGCTGCGCAAAGACGGCCACCTCGACCACTTCCGCCACCTCGAGATGCAACGGCTCATCACCGAGTTCTACACGCTGCAAGGCAAGAGCGAGCGCATCAAGAACTTCCCCTTTCCGCGGCAATACGCGTCGGCCACCTACCTCAGCATCTTCTTGTTCTTGGTGGTGCTGCCCCTCGGAATGATCGACGTCTTCGACGCCCACAAGCCGGAGTGGTTCGTGTTTTTGGCGGTGCCCTCGAGCGTGGTGTGCGGCTGGGTCTATTGGTTCATGGACCGCATCGGCGAATACAGCGAAAACCCCTTCGAAGGCCTCTCCAACGACATCCCCATCAAGTCCATGTCGCGGTCCATCGAAATCGACATCTTGCAGATGCTCGACGAAGAAGACCTGCCTCCCGCCATCGGCGTCGTCGAGGGCTCCTCCGTCGTGGTGTAGCTGCAAAACGTGGGTGCACAGCCAAAGAGAAGAAAGAAGAAGAGGGAGCCCAACGGCTCCCTCCTTTCATGCAGCGCCAGCTAGCGTTTGCATTTGCAGCGCTTGTCTTTGGGGACATCGCCCAGCACCTGCTCAATGTGGGCGCCGCAGCCGGCGTAGGTGGGTTTCTTGCATTTCGGACACGTCGTTCGTTGGCACATGTGGGCCTCCTTCATAGGGTAGAGCCGTCAGCGGGGCAGACTGTTGCAGGCGCCCCACAAAAAAAGGCCTGCATCCCCATCGGCGTGCATCTGTCATGAGTGAACCCGCAAAAAACGCCTGTGATCCCCAGCAGTTGGTCGAGTTGGTGCGCGCAGGCGACCACCGCGCCCTCGACGGACTCACCCGTTGTTTCGGCGAGCGCTTGGTGCAGGTGGGCAAAAAGACCTGCCGCAACACCATGGACGCCGAAGATGCCGTGCAAGACAGCCTGTTGGCTGCAGGCGAACATCTGCAGCAATTTCGGGGAGATGGCTCCCTCGAAGGCTGGTTGGTGCGCATGGTGGTCAACGCCTGCCACCGCATGCGCCGCGGGCAGAAAAACGACCCTCACCTGCACGACGTCGACGTGGAGCTGGCCACCGAAGAGACGCCAGAAACCCTGGCCGCCCAAGGGCAGATGATCACCCGGCTCGGCGATGCGCTGTTGACGCTGTCGCCTGACGACAGGGCTCTGATTCTGTTGTCTGAGGCCGAACAACACACGGCGCCTGAAATCGCCGACCTGCTGCAGCTGACGCCCACGGCGGTGCGCAGCCGTTTGATGCGGGCTCGCAAACGCTTGCAGACGGCGTTGGGCATGGTCGACGCCCCAGCCGGGTGAGCCCGAACGCGGCCGCGGAGGGACGCATCGCAGCCGAAAAAGCGCGGGGGGCGCGGCTCCTGCCTTGCCAGGGTGAAAAAAGGGCGTTAGGGATCGCCCCCCACGGTGGGCTTGCTGCCAGCACAGAGCCTTCCGATCGGTTTTTCACCATCTGCCTCTGGCAGGTCGCACCGCGACCCCAGATGGCCCGCTGGCACTGCCCTGCTCCACCGCATCTGCGGTGCACTGTTTGAGGATTCCCATGCGTTTTCCCGGCCGCAACCGTCGTCGCCAACAGGACTACTTCCTGAACAACAAAGACGTCACCATCGACTACAAAAACACCGAAGTGCTGCGCCGCTTCCTCTCGCCTGAAGGCAAGATCCTCCCCTCGCGCCGCACCGGTCTCACGGCCAAAAACCAACGTGCCGTGACCCGCGCCATCAAAGAAGCGCGCGCCATCGGCCTGCTGCCGTACACCAACCACGACGCTTGAGTTTGACGCCTCCTGCTCAGACCGTTCTGAGCCGGTGTCACTCCCAGCAGGGTTGAACGACTCGCCCGCACCCTCTTGCAATGAGGGGAGCGGGCTTGTCGCGTTGCGTGTGGCGCATTCGACCCCAGACGTCGGCTGTCTCGTCGACCACCACAAACGAGACTAAGTTTTGGATTTCTGCGGATGTATGGCAGAGTCCCGCTGCCCCTGCTGGCATGCAGGTGGGCAAGTTGTTCTGATGACGGGGCCTGGCAGAGAAGTCCTGCTCGACCCTCCAGAGCACACAACGTCTCAGCGGCTGTAGATGCCGTTTGAGCCCACAAAGACGAGGGTGGGATGGCCAAAAGCCCCCTGAAAGACAAAGAATTCATCCCAGACGACGAGTCGCTGCAGAACATCCTGGGCAACCGCTGGCCTCGCTACACCGAGACCCTCAAAAAGCTGCAAGAGCGCAAGCTCTACCCCGAGATGTACTGGTACGGCCCCTCCAGCGGATGGGCCCCCCGCTTCTGCATCGGCGAAGTCACCGTCTGCGGCATGTACCTGGCGCAAAAACCGCTCATGGGCCTGGTGGGCGTGGGCGACAAAGTGGGCTCCTACCTCGACAAAGACGAGCTGCTCACCGCGCGGGCCCGTGCTTTGTATGAGATGACGCCGAAAAAAGGCCCCCTGCGCTGGATCGAAGCCCAGCTCGCCACCCGTGGCGATCTGGAGGCCTTCTTGTCGCTCGTCGACGGCAAACTGCGGGCGCTGGCCACCGAGGGGGTGCACCCCAGTGACGGTCCACCGCCGCCGCGCATGCGCCGCAAAGACCCTGGGCCGAAAAAAGAGCCCGGAAAGCCCGGCCGCAAGCCCACCAAACAAGCCAAACCCAAGGTGAAGCCGCTGCAAATCGGCCCGCCCAAGAAGTTTGGTCCGAAGGTGCTGGTGGCCGCCGGACGCGGCTGACCCACTGTTGTACGCCCGCTTCACCGCGGGCGTTGTTGCTTGCTCTGCGTCAATCTTGACCCTTGATCTCGTTGAAAGTCTTGGGTTTTTCCCTTGGAGCCACCAATGGGCGGTCCTCAAGCTGTTGCCCTGCAATCTGTGGTGCGGGCGCGATCCGAAACCGAAGCGGCGTGGATGGTGGCCGAAGCCCGTCCCGGCACGCGGCTCATCGCCGGCGGCACCGACCTCATGCTGCAGATGGCGCACGGGCGCCATGCCCCGACCCACCTCGTCGACATTCGACGCGCGGGCATGAACCACGTGCAAGACACCGACGACGGTATTCGCATCGGGGCGTGTGCCACCGCGGCCGAGCTGGCGCGGCATCCGATGATTCAGCGCAAGGCCGCGGGATTGTTTGAAGCCGCCGGCACCCTCAGCGTGCCCCAAATTCGCAATGCGGCCACCTTGGGCGGCAACCTCGCCAACGCGTCCCCCGCCGCCGACATGGTGCCCTGCATTTTGTCGATGGACGGCCAGCTGCGCATCAAACGCGGCGACGACGCCCGGCTGATCGCGGCCGACGAGCTCGCCATTGGCCCTGGGCGCACCCAGCTGGCCGACGACGAGTTGCTCACCGAAATCCGTCTGCCCAAATGGGCCGACAGCGCCTTTCACCATTTCACCAAGATGGGCTTTCGCGACGCCCAGGTCATCGCGCTGTGCTCCATGGCGTTGTCCATCGACTTCGACGGCGACGAGGTCAGCCGCGTTGGCATCGCCTGGGGCTCCGTGGCGGCCAAGGTGGTGCGCTCCAAAGAGGTCGAAGACTTCTTGTTGGGCAAAAAGCTCACCCGCGACGTCGTCGAGGAATGCTGCCGCATCCTGCAGCAAGACATCTCGCCCATCGACGACCACCGCTCTGAAGCGGCCTACCGCCGCCAAGTTTGCGAGAACTTCTTGGTCGACGGGCTCATGCGTGCCCACCACCACCGCCAAGGCGTCGACCTGCAAGACCTCAAAGACGTCGGCGACGACCTCAAAGCCCACCTGCAAGATCCAGCAGCACGTCCCGCGTCGATCATTGGCGCTGTGCGCACCGAGCCGCTCGCGATCTTGAAGCCGAAGGCCGGCAAATCCCTCGTCGTGCAACCGACTTCCCCCGAGGCGTTCAAGACGCCAAAGAAGAAGGCGGCTGCGAAGAAGAAGACGGCTGCGAAGAAGAAGACGGCTGCGAAGAAGAAGACGGCTGCAAAGAAGAAGACGGCTGCGAAGAAGAAGCCGGCTGCAAAGAAGAAGACGGCTGCGAAGAAGAAGACGGCTGCGAAGAAGAAGCCGGCTGCAAAGAAGCGGAGCAAACGATGAGCACCACCGACGTCCGATCTCCCCTGCAGCCCATCTCGTTTCGCCTCAACGGCAAACCGGTGACCCTGCAAGCCCGCGCCGGGCAACGTCTGCTCGACGTGCTGCGCGAAGAGGGCCAACTCACCGGCGCCAAAGAAGGCTGCGGTGAGGGCGAATGTGGCGCCTGCTCGGTGCTGCTCGACTCCAACGTGGTGTGCTCGTGTCTGGTGCTCGCCCAGACGGTGGAAGGCCAGTCGGTGACCACCATTGAAGGGCTGCAACGCGACGCCGAGCCACATCCGGTGCAGTTGCGCGTCGTCGACGAGATGGGCACCCAATGCGGGTTCTGCACACCCGGCGTGGTGTTGGCCGCGGCCCAGTTGTTGAATGACAAACCCGACGCCGACCGCGACGAGATTCTCGAAGGCATCAGCGGCACCTTGTGTCGGTGCACCGGCTACGCCCGCATCGTGAGCGCCATCGAGGCGGCGCGCGACGACATGGCCGCCGGCTGACCCACCTGTCACCAAGCCGTTGCAGGCCGAGCGCCAAATCACAGCGAGCGCGCATAGAAGACCTACGGAGCCACATCCGAGGGAGGTCTCATGCGCGTGTTTTGGGCCGCAGTTCTGACGACAATGACGTTGATGATCGCAGGTTGCCCTGAAGGGCCCGGCACCGTCGACGCGGGCGCACCAGATGTCGAACCCGAGGTGGATCTCAGCATCTCAACGCCGCTGTGGGCGTTTCGGCCGTGGATTTCGAAAGACATTTCGGACGGGCCCGACACCTACAGCTTTGTCGATGGGTTCGTCACCCGCGACATCCCCGTCGGTGCCGTGGTGCTCGATTCGCCATGGGAGACGAACTACAACACGTTCATCCCCAACGAAGAGCGCTACCCGAACTTCAAGCAGATGACCGACGACCTGCACGCCGACAACATCAAGTTGGTGCTGTGGGTGACGCAGATGATCAACCACGAAAGCTTTGACCTCGAAGTGGGCGGCGACGTCTATGACGAGGCTTCTCCCAACCTGGCCGAAGCCTCGCAAAACGACTACCTCGTCGACGACGCTGAAGTGCATTTTTGGTGGAAGGGGTACGGCGCCGGCCTCGACTTTTTCAATCCCGACGCTGTGGATTGGTGGCACGCGCAACAAGACCACCTGCTGCAGGAGGTGGGCATCGACGGTTGGAAACTCGATTTCGGCGAGGAGTATCTCCCCGACGTCTTTGAGACCTTCGCCGGAGAAAAAACCAAGCAAGAGTATTCCGAACTCTACTACCAAGACTTCTTTGAGTACGGCCGCAGGGTGAGGGGCAAACAATTCGTCACCATGGTGCGTCCGTACGACCAGAGTTACGGCTTTCCCGGGCGCTTCTTCGCACGTCCTGAACATGCCCCGGTCGGCTGGCCCGGCGATCAACTCCGCAACGACGAGGGGCTGGCGGATGGGCTCGACCACATCTTCAGAAGTGCAAATGCCGGCTATGTGGTGTTGGGAGCCGACATCGGCGGGTACCTCGACAACGACTCCGGATCGCGCATCCCTTTCGACCTCGACAACTTCCATCGATGGACCGCCGTCAGCGGCATGTTCCCGTTCTTTCAGTTGCACGGCCGCGCCAACCTCGAACCGTGGAGCGTCGGGGCCGACGACATGGAAACGCAAATCACCGTCGACCTCTACCGCTACTGGGCCACGCTGCACGACGACATGGCCGCGTATTGGTACGCCGCCTCAGAACGCGCCTACCGCGAAGAACGCGCCCTGCTGCGCCCGGTCGGCGACGGGCCTGAACAATGGGCCGGCGACTACCGCTTCTTCGTCGACGATGACTTCTTTGTGGCACCGCTGCTCGACGGCAGCGGAACCCGCACCGTCGACCTCCCCACCGGACAAACCTACCGCAGCTTTTGGCATCCCGAAGAGGGCATCGCCGAAGCGGGAAGCATCACCTTCACCCGCGAAGAGCCCCTGCAAATTGGGGTGTGGTGGCTGGGCAACGCCATGGTGGTGATGACCCCCTCGAACGACGCCACCGGTTTTGGCTCTGCGGCCTCCGCTGGCGCTGCCACGGTCGTCGTCAACCCGACAGAAGGCACCCGCAGCATCGTTGTTCCTCGTGAAGTCGACGAGGCCGTTGCCGACGATGCTTCCCTGTCGATGACCACGGCGGATGGAACCACCACCATCGAGCTGTCCGGCTTCGGCAGCGAAGCCATCATCGTCGCCTTCCAAGACGAAGCTCCAGCAGACGTCGTCACCATCGGCGACGCCATGGCGCCCGCTGTGGCATCTGCCGAAGAGGTGCGGGCGTCGTCTGTTGCCGCGTCCTTTTACGACGCCAATGCCCATACGCTGTGGGTGAAGGTGCCCAGCGGAACCGCGTCCGTCACGTTCTGAGGCCCTGCATGGCAACGCAAAAGCCGCCGACAGGAAGCTCCTGAAGGCGGCTTTGTGGCATCTGCCAGATGGGTCTGCACGCTACTGGTAGATGTTGGCGTTGCGGAAGGTGACCCGGCCCGTGGTGGCACGCATGTAGTACTTGTCTTTGGTCTTGGTGGCGCCGTCGAGCACCTGCGCTGGTTGCGTGCGGCCGGCCTTCACGCCGACGACGAGGCCGATTTCAAGCTGGCGCAAGTCTTTGTAGTTGGTGTTGGCCGGGCGCTTCAGACCCCCCGTGGTGGCGCTGCCGTTGGGCTTGTTGAGATCTGCCGTGTTGTTGGGGTCGCCGGGGTGGTTGCCGATCCACTCGTCGCTGGCGCTGCCGTCTTGAAAGCAGATGCCATCTTGAGGGTCGCCGTCCCAGCCCATCGACACCTGCAAGTCGAAGACGTCGGGCGCGATGATGACATCGGCACCGCCGTTTTCGCTCATGCGCAGCGTGTCGTCGCTGGTGTTGAGGAAGAAGCGGCGGGAGTTCACCGCCACCACGCCACCGCCCGACCAGGAGCCGTCGGATTTGAACGCCCCATTGAAGGTCGCGTTGCCGACAGAAGCGCCCTTGTTGAACGTCAAATCACAGGAGCTGTTGTTGGCGTTGGTCACCGTGGCGGTCATCCACTCGTCTTCGTCTTTGTTCATGATGATGACGTCGCGGCCGACCCAGTCAGAGGGGGTGCCCAGGCACGCGCAGCTGCTGTCATCGTCGAGCTTGATGTTCTGGCCCGCCTGCGAGCTGATGGCGCACTCCATGAGGCCGTCGACGTCGAAGAGGTAGAGTTCATCGCCGGAAGCGTCGTTTTCGACCACGGCCACCGCACCCCAAGGCCGCAAGAAGCCGCCGCCGATCCCTTGGGCCTGCGACACCATGTACTCCGTGAGCACCTTGGCGTGGTTCTCCACCTCAACAGTGCGGGCCACCAAGATGGTCTGCTTCTGAATCATGGCGACGGCGTTGGCCCCGATGGCCACCACCGCCCCTCCAACGGCCAATGCCACCATCATCTCGACGAGGGTGAAGCCGTAGGCGCGAAAAGAAGAGGCACGGGAAGATGAACACGTTTGCTTCATGGAGTCCTCAGCGCGGCCAGCGCTTGCGCAGCGTGCAAGTGCGGTGCATGCATTGTACGTGACGCCACCGCCATTCGTCACACTTCCATCGTTTGTAGACAGCGATCCGTCTCACCCCGCCGACTTCACCGAAACACCAGGTCGACTTCGGCCAGGTTGGACACATTCTCAGCGGCATCCACGGCTCTGGCGCCGAGGGTGATGCTGGTGTCGGGCGCCGGCCAGTCTTGGGGGTCGCGGCCCACGCCGACTTCGACCTCAAATGGCAGTTCGCCCGCCGTGCTGCTGAGCGGGATGTCTGCACGCACAAACAACGGCGCGAGGTCCAACGGGTCGAGGCCAGATTCGCCGTTGTTGATCAACGTCTCCAAGCGGCCTTCTCCCAGGTCGCCGTTGTCGTCTTCGAAGACCAGCGTGAACAGCAAAATGGCAGATACATCAGGTGCTTGGCCGTCATACCGCAGCTCGATGAGCCGCGGGGAGACGCCGTCATGACATCCTGAAACGACGAATGCGCATCCGACGCACCCCAAAAGCCCGAGAAGAGATGTCCACCTGCGAAGCATGTCTGCACCCTGCCAGAATTCCACCGCAGAGCGCAGTGCAAATCCAGTCATGAAGTGGATCGGCGCCATCTCCGCCACTTCTGTACGGCGGTTGGGTCCTCCCAATGCCCCATGAGACAGATCTTTCGCCGGATCCCACGCCAAATCGATGTTTTTGCAGACGCACAAAAATCCAGCAAATTGTGCAAACGCAAAAACGCGCTTGTCGACCATCATGCAGATTCACCTTTGTTTTTCAGCCCACTAGGCGAGTGCGGCGCATCCATAATCAATCAAACGAACTATTAGTAGAGGCATGAAAACGATCTAACTCCCTGTAGTCACGTGTTTTTTTCGCCTTCAGCACTCGCAACGCTGGGTGCAGCTGGGCGATACTGGTCTTGTCACTTGGGGCACACATCCCCCGCCAACAGCGCCGCCTGATGCGGCCCCAAAAAACCAGGCCCAGGCGGCCACCACGGGAGACTCACATGAGCCACATCAACTTCAGCTTCGCAGCCGCTTCGTTCTCCACCACCAAGTTTCAAGGTGGCGACGTCAACTCCAAGATCGCCAACTCGCTGCGCAACACCGCCAACGGCCTGAACAACGGCTGCGGCGCTGACCCGCTCACCAAGGCGATGAAGAGCGAGCTGAACAACCTCGCCGACATGTTCGACGGCGGTGCCGGCAAGTGCCAACACGGGCGACAAAACCTCAACATCAACATGTCGTTCTCGGGCAACAACGCCCTCGCCCGCGGCATCTCGGTGTCGGTCGGCGACCCCTGCGCCAACAAGTGCGGCTCCAAAGGCGGCGACCCCCTCGGCCAAAACATGTTGAACGCGCTGAACCCCCTGCAAATGGGTGCGGCTGCCCTCGGCTTCGGTGCTGCTGCCGCCATGGCGCCCTTCGCCATGCTCGGCAACCTCTTCGGCCAAGGTGGCATGCCCCAACAAGGCGGCGGCAACATGTCGATGAAGGCCAAAATCAAGATGGACGGCCACGGCAACGGCAAAGCCAAGTTCGAGTTCAACGACGGCAACACCAAGCTGAAGGTCAAGATCAAGAACTGCCACGGCAAGCTCAAGATCAAGATCAAGATGAAGCAAAAGCGCCAGGTGCAAAACCAGCAAAACATCAACATCAAGATCAACGGTGGCAACGCCCAAGCCCAAGGCGCTCACGGCAACTACAGCGCACAAATGGCGGGCGGCTCTGGCTCCGCGGGCGGCTCCAAGAAGTCGGGCGGCGGTGACGGCCTCGGCATCGGCTCCCTCGCTGGCCTGACCTTTGAGCAAATGGTTCACAAGTTCATGATGAAGCAAGCCAAAGAGCAGCAAGAAAAAGTCAAAGGCATGATGGAGAAGATGAAGGCTGCAGACTCCAAAGGCGGCGGCAAAGGCGGCGCAGCTGGCAAAGCTGGTGGCGCTGGCGGCAAAGGCGGCGCTGGCGGGGCAGGCGGCAGCGGCGGTGCCGAAGGCAAAGGCGAGACCTCCAAGGCCGCGCAAATGGAAGAGCTGAAGTTCGAAATCCAACAGCTCACCCAGATGATGCAAGCCCTCTCTGGCGTGAACAACACCATGCACCAAAACTGCATGAACGCCGTGCGCAACATCCGCGCCTAATCTGGCGGCTGACGACGTCAGCGCCTGCGAAAAGCCCCCGCCCAGAGCGGGGGTTTTTCTGTTTCAGCGCGCACCGAGCATCAGCTGTCTTCGCCCACCGCAAGAAACGCGTCGGCGGCGTCGGCATCGCACGTCACCGTCATGGGCGACACCAGAGGCAGCAGCTTGAGAATCGACCGGACGCTGGAGGGGTCGCCTTCGGGGAGGAGAATGGCGATGCGCACCTGATGCACCTGACGCAAGGCGGTCGCGCACTCAATGCACGCCGAGAAGATCGCGGGCGAAAAGGGAGCGGCTCCAGGTGGGACCGCCCGCAGGTCGACCCACAGATGACAGACATCGCGGGTGGCAAACAGCCGCTCGAGTCGACTCAACAGCAGCAAGACCGCGCGCTCGTCAAAGTGCTCGGGGAACACAAGCGACACCCGGTGGGCGTTGAGGACGTCGATGGGAATGGGAGGCATGACCGCTCGCAAACGGGACAAAGTATTCGCGGAATGTCTGGATGTGTATCTGGAACCGGCGGCGAAATCGAGCAAAATGCGAAACAAATGGCGAGAGAAGAACTGAGACAGAGCCGTCTATTCGGCCGTTGGGGGGCATGGGAGGGCCGAGTTGTGTCGAGCGAAAGCAGTGGGCGACGGGGTGGACCTTGTGCGTCGCCGCACAGCCGGGCCGTCTTCTTTCATTTCGAGGTGAAGAAGGGGATGCTTTCACCGTCAGCACCAGACCACCTGGTGGCCTCGGCCCCACCGCAGGAGTTTCCGATGAGTGCGTTTTTCGAGCGAAATCGAACCCGACTGCTGAGCGTCGCTGCAGCGTCATTGGCGTTGTCGACGGCGCTGGCGCTGGCGTCTTGCGCCACCACCAGCGGCAGCAGCAATCAAAAGCCGCAGGTGGCCTCAAAGCAGACTTTGGATCGGCTGCGCGCACAGCGGGATGCACTGAAAAAAGAGGTGCGGGCGCTGAAGACGAGCACCGCCAAGACCACACGCAAGGTGCGGACGGCGCTCGGCAAAATCACCATGTCGGGCACCGGCCTGGGCGCGATCAACGCGGACGCCAGCCGTGCCGTCGTCAAGTGGAAGACCAGCCACGCCGGGGTCACCCTGAAGGGCACGTTGAAGCCCACCGGAGGCGATGCCTCCCAAGCCCGGGGTGCCATCTCGTTGCGCAAAGGAGGCCGCTGATGACGGGGACACGAATGGCGTTGTTTGCTGTGGCGTTGGGAACCGTGCTGTCGGCGTGTGGGGGCCCCTCGGGCCCGCCTCCCGACCCACGTCAGGTGAAGCTGCAGAACGAAATCCGCAGCTTGCGCTCGCAAAAAGCCAAGCTGCAGCAGCAGGTGAAATCGGCCGCGGTCATCGAGAAGGCCCTCGACCGCAATCAGCCGGTGGTGGTGGCGGCCATCGGCGCCAAAGAACTGCACAAAGCGTATAAAAGCGCGATGCCGTTGAGCTTTCCGGCGTCTCGGCTGTCGAGCTACGTGTCGGGCACGGTGGTGGTGCGCAACATCCGTCAGGTGAAGTTGGACGGCACCCGCGGCCGCTTTGTGCTCGAAGCCAAGGGCAAGAACATCAAATTCACCACGTCGGTGCCGCCGGGCTACCAAAAGATGGCGCGTGAGCTGAAGCAGGCGTTGTCGTCGGGCATCACCATCAACGTCAAAGGCGAAATCAACATGGGCAAGGGCAATCAGGCGGTGTTCACCGGCAAAGCCCGCGAAATCACCCTGAAAAAGCACAACAAAACCGACTACCAGAACATGGTGCGCAAGGGCATCAACGACATGCTCCGCAAGCCGCACCCCATCGATTTTGAGTCGGCGCGGGCGGGCGGCAAGAACCTGCGGCTGCGCAACGTCACCAAGGGCAAGAAGAACATGTTGTTCGTGTTTTCGGCCTGACGCCGCTGACCTCTTGGACGGCGTGGATCCTCAGGTTGCGCAGGGTCCGTCCGATGAGAGAACACGTCCTCAAGCCCGGGGGCATGCGCTTTCTTCGGAGTGACGGTGGGACTCCCTGCGGTGCGGTCTGAGACCCGCTACCAAGCCCTCTACAGCCTCATTGCCCAGCTGCGTTGCGCTGGCACGGGCGTGTTGCATGAGCTGTTCTACCGACACTACAGCGATGACAAAGACGGACGGCCCATTGAGGTGCCCATCCAAGAAGTGCGACGTCGCCTGCGCGAAATGGTCGACGCTGGGGAGTTGGCCTGGGCCTACACTCGGGTCAACCATCTCAACCGGCTGCAGCTGTATTTGACCCCCACGGCGAAGTTTGTGGCGCCCGACATTGCCCACGCCATCGGGCGCCCCAGCCGGCAAGAAGCCATCCGGGCGTGGGCGGTGGGCAACCTTTTTCTGCAGCTGCACAAGCGTGGCTTCAGAGTCGGCCGCTCCCCACACATGGCCAAAGCGTTGCGGCGCTACTTGCTGCAAGACGGCGAAGACACCGACATCGGCCAGGCATGGCTGAGCCACCCCACGTTGCCGCAAGACGACCTCCCCCTGGTGTACGACTTGGCCGTCAACGATCGCGAGTTGGTGTTGCCGGTCATCGACGACCCCGACCTTCGGGTCGAAGACCAGCTGGAGGCCATGCCATTGCAAGTCGAAGGGCAACGGCCGCTGCGCATCGTGTTGTGGACCTTCGACGACCAGGTGGTGCTGGATGGCCTCACGCCCCAAGTCATCACGCCACGGCTGATGGATTGGTCGCGCGCCATCACCGACTTGCCCGGCGCCCGGGTGGTGAGCCTCGACGAGCTCGACGCCGAAATGCCGCAACAGCGGGGCTTGGTGTTGCGCCGCGGCCGACGCTAGCCACCGGGGCCGAACGAAAGCCTGTCACCGTCACGCCCACCAGGATGCTATGAGGCCAGCAGGAGGTCTCGATGGCAGATGAGACGGCGCCCATGGTGCCCCTGAACTTTGAGCGGTACGACGACGACGTCATGGGCGCACGTGCCGACGCATTTTTGGCCGATGTGCGCACCCGGCGGAGTGTGCGCCACTTCAGCGATGCGCCCATTCCCCTCGACGTGGTGCGCACCTGCATTGCGGCCGCCGGACGCGCACCCTCCGGCGCCAACAAACAGCCCTGGACGTTTGTCTTGGTGACGTGCCCCGAGACCAAGCGGCGCATTCGCGAGGCGGCCGAAGAAGAAGAACGCGCCTTTTACGAGCACCGCGCTCCCGACCGGTGGCTCAAAGACCTCGAGCACCTCGACACCAACGCCCACAAGCCGTTTTTGGAGACGGCGCCGGCTCTCATCGTGGCCTTCGCTCAGCGCAGCGGACCCCCTGGTGACGACGGAGAGGCCGAGCAGCACTACTACGTGCAAGAGAGCATGGGCCTGGCGTGTGGCTTTCTCATCGCCGCTTTGCACCACGCCGGATTGGCGACGTTGACGCACACGCCGAGCCCCATGGGCTTTTTGAAAGAGGTGCTTGGGCGTCCAGAACACGAGCGGCCGTTTTTGCTGCTGCCGGTGGGCTACCCCGTCGACGGTTGCGAGGTGCCCGACATCGACAAGAAGCCGCTCGACGCCATTGTCGTCGAGGTTGCAGGAGACGGCGCATGAGCCGTGCACTGTGGGCCCACCTGCAGGACGCGTTGGGCTTGGTGCCCGTGCACGAGCAAGCACTGGGAGGCGGCTGCGTCGCAGACGTCGTCAAGCTGAGCGGGCGTGGCCAAGACCCCGTGGTGCTGAAGAAGGCCAAGACGCCTGACGACGTCGACATGCTGACGCGCGAGGCGAAGAGTCTGCAGCTGTTGGCCGCCCACGGTTTGCCCGTGCCCGACGTCGTCGATGTGTCAGAGCACGGCTTGGTGTTGTCGTTTGTCGACGGCACCCCCGGCCCCGTCAACGACGTGGAGGTCGCCGAGGCATTGGCCCAACTGCACCAACACACGCGGGCGTCGTTTGGGTTGGACTTCGACGCCGCCATCGGCGGGCTCCCCCTCGACAACACCGACCAAAACGACGCGTGGACGTTTTTGGTGGAGCAGCGCATTCGCCCCTACGCCGTCATGGCCGTCGACAAAGGGCACCTGCCGTCGTCGGTGTTGCACGACGTCGATCGCCTGCGGGCCGTCCTCGACGACGAGGCCCCGCCAGACGCGCCGCGTTTGATGCATGGCGACGTTTGGGGCGGCAACATCTTGGCGCGCGGCGGCCGCTTGGTGGGCTTTGTCGACCCGGCGCCCTACTTTGGTGACGTCGAGGCAGAGCTCGCGTTCTTGCAGTTGTTCAACACCGTCGGCGGCGCGTTTTTTGATGCCCACCACGTCATGCATCCACCGCGGCCGGGGCATCAGCGTCGGGTGCGGCTGCATCAGCTGTATCCGTTGGGGGTGCACAGCGTGTTGTTTGGCGGGCACTACGCCCAAGACTTCGCCCAGACGCTGCGCTCTTTGGTGTAGCGCTCTTTGGTGCAGCGCTCTTTGGTGCAGCGCTCGGCGACGTGGCGCTCACCGCAAGGCGTCGACGAGGGCCGGCAGCACATCTGTGCAGCTGGCATCGAGGTGCAGCGTCACCCAGTCGCGCTGCTGCGCGGGCGTCAACAGCGTGGGCCCCAAGTTCACCAGCACCACCGGGGCGCCCTTGTTGTGCATGCGGCGCACGAGGCGCGAGGCCGATGGAATGGCCAGCGTCGAGCCCACCACCACCAAGGCGTCGGCGTCGTCGACGATGCCTTCGGCGTCGCCGTGTTTGTGGCGCTCGACGTGTTCGCCAAAGAACACCACGTTGGGTTTGAGCCGTCCGTCACAGCGCATGCAGTGCGGCGGCACGAACCGACGGACGTGCCCCTCGTCGACGTTGACGTCGCCGTCGGGGCGCACCTCGTGGGCGAGGTCGGCGTCGGCTTGGCGCCACATCGGATTGTGCTGGTGCATGCGCTGTTGCACGTCGTCACGCGGCTCGTGCGCGCCACAGTCGACGCACACCACTTCGGCGAGGGCGCCGTGCAGCTCCACCCGTCGACGGGTGCCGGCTTTGTCGTGCAAGCGGTCGACGTTCTGCGTGACCACGCCGACGAGCTGGGAGCCGGTGCTGCGTTGCTCCCATTGGGCCAACGCGTGGTGGGCAACGTTGGGCTGGGCCGCGCGCATGGTGGGCCACCCCTGATGAGACCGCGCCCAATAGCGGCGGTATCCCTCGTCGTCGTCGAGCAACATGTGGATGCGCATCGGCGGACGCGCGTTGCGGTTGCTGCCGGGCCCCCGGTAGTCGGGGATGCCCGACGCCGTCGACAACCCCGCTCCGGTGAGGGCCGCGATGCGACGGCCCCCCAGGAGCATCACTGCCGGCAGCAGGAGCGCGTCGAGGGAGGTGTCGGGGGCGTAGGGCATGGCCGAGCATAACGTCTTGTTGGGATGGGCACTTGCCGCCAGGCCTGCTATGCGGGGGGCGAACGCGGAGACGGCATGCGTCCTCAACCCAACCTCGCTCAATACGTTGCCCACATGGGGCCGCGGCTGTTGGCCAGCGGCAGCGAGCTGTTGCTCGACGAAGTGCTGCAGGTGCCGCTGCTCGACGACATGACCGTGTTGGAGTTCAACGCAGGTGCCGGGATGTTGACGCAAAAGCTCGACGCCCTCACCCGCGACGCTGGCGCCGAGCTGTGGGTGGCGGAGCCAGATCCAACGCTGTTGCGCTTTGTGCCCAGCAAAAAGAAGAAGCCGGTGCGGGTGTGTGCCGACGTGGGTGAACTGCCGTTTCCCGACGACCAGTTCGACCTCGTGGTGGGCAACGCCCACTTTCTCGACGACAAAGAAGCCCAGCGCATGCTGTCGCACCTGCACCGCACCGGCCGCGCCGGCTGCCAAGTGTTGGTGTCGGGTTTTTTGCAGGGCAGCTTCGACGAGCTGTTTGACCTCGCCGCCGAGGCGGCCGAGATGGAAGGCGACGACATCCGCCTGCAGGCCCTGCGGCGGCAGCAAAATGCCCTGCTGCAGCCCGAGCAGCTGACACAACTGGCGCAAAAATGTGGCTTCACCGACGTCAGCGTCGGCGTGTGCGAGCGAGCGCTGTTCGTCGCGGGCGGCCAAGCCCTCGCCGAAGACCCCCTGGTGACCGAGTTGTTGGCGCCGTTGTGGCTGGGCAGCGCCGCCGACCACCCTGGCGCCAAACGCACCCTGCAGAACGTGGCTGAATCCATCGACACCTACTTCGCCGAGCAAAGCTTCTCATTGCGTCTGGTGACGGGCGTGCTGCGCGCCAAGAAGGCGGCGCCACGGGCATGACGTCGACGACATTTGTGCCGTGGGCCGACCTCAACGACGCGCAACTCGTCGACGCGGCCCACTTTCTCGACGCCACGTTTGGCGCCCGCGACGACCAGCAGACACTGCTGCGGCAATGGCGCCAGGCGCAAAAGCCCGGCGCCGTTGCGTTCGAAGGCGGCGAGGTCGTCGGTGCCACCGTCGGGCGCGTCGTCGATTTCGCCTCCAGCCCCTACGCCCGCGTCGCCGCCGACGCTTTTGACGCCGACGCGCAGGTGGGTGCGCTCAGCATGTTGGCGGTGCACCCTCGTCGTCGACGTCAAGGCCTCGGTCGCCGTCTGGCAGGTCAACTCGTCGATGCCTTGGTGGCATCTGACATTGTTGCGTTGGTGGGCATGTGCTGGGACAACGGCTCCGACGACACGTCGCGCACGTTGTACGAGGCCAACGGCTTCACCCTGGTGGCGCACAGCGACACCTTCTTCGCCGACGAGCAGAAGAAGAGCGGGCAGCCGTGTCCGCATTGTGCGCCCGCGTCTTGTCATTGTCGGGCGTTGCTGTTTTCGCTGGCAGCGCCGGCGCCATGGACGGTGTATTTGCTGCGCTGCGCCGACGACACGCTGTATTGCGGCATCACCAATGACCTGCAGCGTCGGTTGGCAGTGCACAACCGCAAAAAGGGCGCCCGCTACACCCGCAGTCGAACCCCAGTGGCGCTGGCCTGGTTGACACAGGTGCCCACCAAGAGCGACGCGTTGCGCTTGGAATACGCCCTCAAACAACACAGCCGCTCTGACAAAGAGCGGCTGATCGCGGGCACGTTGTAGCCGGGTGTCGTCGACGTCATCGCTGGTTGGCGGTCGACTGCAGTTCTTTGCTTTGGCTCTTCATGCGCTTGGCGCGCTGTTGCAGCTTCTTTTCGAGCGCCTTCAGCTGCTGCAAAGAGAGATGCTCATCGTCGAGCATGCGCTCGAGGTCGTTGTCGCGCAGGTCGAGGTTGACGAACACTTCTTCGTTCACCACCGGAGGGGCCGGGGTCTGCACCGTCGGCGCCGTGGGGGTGTCGACCCCGCCGCGATCGGCTTCGCCGCCCACCACCACATCGACGTCGCCGTCGGCTTCGAGGGCCCCGTCGTCGTTCGAGAAGCCTGCCGAAGGGTCAACCGACGGAGGCGGCGCGGCTGCCTGGTCGGTGGGCTCGCCGGGCGCTTCTTCTGGCGCATTGGGGGCTCCGTCGGAGATGGGAGCCGCACGGTCACCCCCCGCCTCGTCGGCGGTGGCGGTGAGAACAGCGCCGCCTCCGCCGAGCCGACGCCCTTGGATGGCCACGCCCGTTTGCAGCCGGCGGTCGTTCTCGTCGAACAGGCCTTGGGTGCGCGACAAGCCGAGCACGTCTTTGGCCAACGCCCGCTCTTGCTCCAGTTCGCGAATGCGGCGGCGAACCGCAGCTGCACGGCGCAGATACCGCTCTTCAAGGTCGCGGGCGAGGTCGGCTTTTTCGAGGAGGGTCTCGACGTCGTCGTCGTCGTCGGCCCGCACTGCTTTGAGCCATGCTCCTTCAGACTTCAACGTCGATGCCCCGGGGCTTTGCAGCGCCGGCTGCAGCAGACGACGGAGCTCATCGCGGCGGCGCGACAACAGCCGATAGGCCTGCAGGGCACGCTGTTGGCCATTGCGGGTCGACGCTTGCTCCACTTCTTTGCGTTTGCGCAGCAGCAGTTGGTCGTACAGCGACAGCAGCTGTGCTCCGCTCTCGGCGACCTCGCCGTCGGCGGCGGCGAGTTGGCCGCGTTGCAGGGAGACCGACTCGTCGAGCACCAGAGCTGCGCGCAATGCTTCGGCCACCTGGGCGTCGGGGGCATTGGAGCGTTTGAGGCGCTGCACTTGTGCGGCTTTGGCGTCGCGTTTCTCTTCTGCCTGCTGCAGCCGCTGCTGCTCGACCTTGCGGCGGGACAGGGCGACGTTGACCTCGGCATGCGCCGCTTTCACGGTGTCGACCAACGACGTCCGCTGCGCCATCGCCGTGGGGGCGAAGGTCATCACCAAGAGCAGGAGGAGGGCACTGCCGCGCATCACCACAAGGGTATACAAGACTCAAGCCAGAAGCGACGGTTTGACTGCCGGTATGAAGTGCCTGAAAAGGCGGATGTTTTTGCAGAGCCGAATCGTCAACTCCCGCCAAGGGGCGGTGAAAATCTGTGGGGTGTCAGTCGGCCGCGATCGCTGGGAGGCGCGCAAAAAAAAGTCCCGGACGCGTGCGGGGGGAGAATACGCGCCCGGGACGGATGACGACAGCACGGGATGGGGGGAGGGGCTTGTGCTGCCGTCGGTTGTGCCCAATGTATTTCCAAGTCGCGTGCCAGAAACGCCGGTTCGGCAGCGTTTTTGTAAGTACTTGAAAACAATAGGGAGTGTATTTTAAGGCGCCCACCGCGAAGGTCTTGCATCCACAGCCTATGCGGCGATCGCACCCTGATTTTCATATCAACCTGCAAAAACGAATAAAAACAAATGGATGTGTGTGTGGCAAATCCACCTCGCCTGGGCAATCACGCCTCATGAACTCTTGTGTAGGCAGATCCCCCACCCGACGGGGACACCTGCGCAACTCACTTCGCGCTTTTGCGATACTTCTTCTGCATGCACGCGCGCTCTCTCCTTCTGCTTCTGGTGTTGCCCTTGTTGGGGCTGACCACGGCCTGCCTGGACGTCACCGAGCTGGACCCCCCTGCCGAACAAGAGCCCGACGACGGCCCCGAGAGCAGCCTGCCGTTTCTGCCGGATCCCGACGCCAGCCCCGACGAAGAACCCGCAGCAGCCCCTGAAGGCGAACCCGCGCCCGACGCGGGTGGCGGCGAACCTGCGCCTTCTCCCGATGCCGAACCCGAAGGGCCCATCGAAGGCGGCGTCTGTGAATATTGGAGCGACTGCCCCGCTGGCGACGACGACAACAGCGGCTACGAATGCGTCGACGGCGCCTGTGTGTGCGACCCCAACGACCAATACCGCGACAACTGCGTGGCGTTGGGTGGCATTTGGAGCGGCCCGGACTGCATGTGCGACTTTCCCGGCGACGGCGTCGGCGGCAGCTGCCAGCAGTGGCAAGACTGCGGCCCGTTCACCGACAACTACCAGACCGGCTTTGATTGCGTCAGTGGCACCTGCGTGTGCGACCCCAACGGCCAATACCAGACCGGCTGCGCCCAACAGGGCGGCAGCTGGGTGAGCGGCGATTGCGCCTGCTCATTTGCGGGAGCGCCACCGTCGTCGAGCGCCGTCCCTGAAGGCTGGATTTGGGACGTCGAGCCCGAATGCTGGTGGCATTTGGTGGAGCCCGTGTGCGACCCCGACATGTGGGTCGACACCAGCTACTATCGCGACGAGTGCTACTACGACGCCAACGACAACTACATCTGCAACTCGGTGTACGTGCCCGATGGCCATTGGCGCGATGGGGCGTGCCCGGCGCCTTATTGGGAGCCGTGGTGCATCTCGGTGGGCACGGCCCGCTGGGGCGTCACCGGCTGACTCTGCACAACCAGAGGTGGGGCTGCTTCGGGGGAGGCGCACAGGAGAACTGCATGACAACACCGTCGGTTTTTGCACGTCTGGCTCTCGTCGGTGTGTTGGGTGCGGCGCTGCCGGCACAGGCGCTGATGGAGCCGACGAGTCGGCAGCAGCTGATGCAGGCCGCCGACTTGGTGGTGAGCGCTGAAGTGGTGGCCCAACACGTCGGATGGAGTGGGCGGTACATGATCACCACCACCTCCCAGCTGCGGGTGTTGAGCGTGCAGCACGGCGCGCTCGACGACGACCAGCTCACATTGGTGGCATCTGGCGGCGACACCGGTGTGGTGTGGATGAACACCGAAGACGTCCCCTATCTCCGAGAAGGGCGGCGCTATGGGCTGTTTTTGCAGCGCCATGACGACGGGACCGTCGAGGTCATCGGCGGCGAAGCCGGCGCCGTGCCACTCAACGAAGACGGCGAAGACTTGCTGTCGTTTGTGGCGTCGCTCGACGACACGGCGACGGCGCCGACCTATGTCCAGCCCATGCCGCGGGTGTCGTTGACGCACTACGCACATGCGCCCTGGCGGTGGGGCACTCAGACGCCCATGGCCGAGAGTTTTCAGCTGAACGTGCAGTCGTTCGTCGACGAGTACGGCTGGGATGGGGATCGCGTGCGTGAGGTGTACCGCGCCGCCATGGCCGCCTGGACCGACGAGGGAGGGGCCCGCATTCACTTGTGGTACGGCGGCGACTCCGACCTGGCCGACCTCAGCACCAACGACGGGGCCAACGTGTCGTTCTCGGGCAACCGCTACACCATCTACAGCACGCTGGCGGTGGCCAATCAGGTGGGCAGCGGCGACTTCTTCACCGACTGCGACATCCGCTTTTACCAGCGCAATGGCGCACTGCAGGGGCGCATCGACTGGTACCTGCACGACGACGGAGAGACTGCGCCATCAGGCCGCAACGACCTGCACCACACCATGGTGCACGAGATTGGCCACTGCATTGGCCTCAACCACAGCGAATACGCCGATGCCATCATGACCTCCACGGCCACCACCGGCACCGGCGAAGCCGATCGCCATCTGACGCCCGACGACATCGCCGGCCTGCAGGCGCTGTACGGTGCCGGCGACGTCGACTGGACGGTGCCCAACGACGTCGAGCCCGATGTCACCCCAGAGCCAACGCCGACGCCAGAGCCGACTCCGAGCCCAGAGCCGACGCCAGAGCCAACGCCGACGCCAGAGCCAACGCCGACGCCAGAGCCAACGCCAGAGCCGACCCCGACCCCAGAACCAGCAGCGGAACCGGCCGCCGAACCAGCAGCGGAACCGGCCGCGTCTCCAGAACCGGCCGCCGAACCAGCAGCCGAACTGGCCGCATCTCCAGAACCGGCCGCGTCTCCAGAACCGACAGTGGAGCCGAGTGCGGGGGAGCCTGAGGTGGTGGAGCCAGATGCGTCTGAGGATGTTGCGGCGACTTGCCGGTGTGCGGCTCCGGCCGATGTGCCTGCGGTGCCGTTTGGGGTGTTGTGGGCAGGGTTGCTGTTGTGGATGGGACGACGTCGGCGAACTTGAGTGACGTCGTCAAACACAGATGCCCCCAACGGCCGACGGCACGTCAGGGGGCATATTTGTTGAAACGTATTATTTGACAGCGTTTTGCACTGCTGAGAGCTGCATCGACCGCGGGTACGCTTTGGCAAACGCTTTCGCGGCCGCCTGTGCTTCGGCTTTGCGTTCCAGCCGCACCAGGGCCAGCACGCGCAGGGCGTCTCGTTCTTCGGTGAGCTGGCCCTTGGCGTGGTTGCGTCGGTGCCGTTGCAGGAGCTTCAGGGCTTTTTGCGCGTCTCCGTCGTGCAGGGCGCTCTTGGCCTGCCACAGCAGCTGTTGTTCTTGCTGCAACTTGGCCTGCGGTGTCACTGAAGCGACCTTGGGTGCTGTGCGGCGAGCCACGGCTTTTTGGGGGCGTTTTTGCGGCTTGGCTTTTGCCTTGGGCGCTTTGACGACAGGGTCGACCTTTGCTGGAGCAGGGGTCTGCGCTTTCACCACAGCCTTGGCGACAGGCTTGGGCGCGGGTTTCGCCTTGTCTTGCAACGCAGAGTTGCCTGCGATGGCCGTGCCCACCACCAACGCGCTGATGACGATGGGTTTGGAGAGAACGGCGAGGAGGCCCCCCGTCGCTGCAGCCGAGCCTGCAGCAGCAGAGCCCGCAGCGGCCGAACCAGCGGCGGCGGATCCCATGGCGGCAGAGCCAGCCGCAGCAGACCCAGTGCCCACGGCAGCCTTGGCGGTGCCAGCGGCGGCGGCGGCCTTGGTGGCGCCCGCGGCTTTGGCGGCGCTGACGACGGATGCTGCATCCGCAGCCATGGAGGGGTCGAGAAGGCTGGGATCCAGCACCCCTGGGTCGGCCATGCTGGGGTCGGCCATGCTGGGGTCGGCCAAGCCAGGGTCGGCGAGGCCGTCGAGGCCGGGCATGCCCAGGGGAATGCCCAAGGTGGCTGCCAAGCGGCTGGTGACGCGGCTTTGGGCTTCGGCAGAGGGCTCAGGGCCTTCACGCTCGGCGTCGAGCAATGCCTGAATGTCGTCGGGCAGCGGGGCAAACTTTTGGTTGGTCATGTCAGACCCCCTGCCGCGGCGGCGTGCGATTGCGATGCCTGAATGCGTCGCACCTGGGCCGTGAACTGCTCACGAGCGAGGCGCAACCGAGAGTAAAGCGTGTTCTGCGGGACAGATCGACCGGCCCGCTGCAAAAGAGCGTGGATTTCGGGGATGGAGTACCCCTCCAGCTCATGCAGCACAAAGACGGTGCGGCGGTCTTCGTCGAGCACCGCGAGCGCTTGTTGCACCAACGCGCGCTGGCGTTTGCGTTCGACGGTGTCGTCTTGGCCGGCTTCGACTTGGGGTTGGCGGCTGGCCGGCGTCTCGTCTTTGTCGTCGAGCATTTCGCGGCGGGCGCTGGCGCGGTTGCGAAAGTCAGACGCCACGCGGTAGGCGATGCCGCAGAGCCACGGCCGAATCGGACGCGAGGGGTCGTAGTCGGCATAGCGGCGGTGCATGACCACAAAGACTTCGTGGGCCGCGTCTTCGAGTTCACGGTCGGGCACGCCGAAGCGACGCAGCGTGTGCCACACGGGGCGAAACTCAGATTCGTAGATGCGGCGGAAGACATGGGGGTCCATGGCCGCGCCGGGGGCGCGGGCGTCTTGGGGCGCCTCAGAAGAGGGGGTGCCCTCAGGGGGGGTACGAGCAGGAGCGTTCATCCTGTCTCTGTCTTGGGGCGGGGCGCCGGGATCTGTCATGAGATCTCACGAGAAAGACGGTTTTGCCGGAGGAGGCCGTCACGGTGCCACATCTTCAGCGGCCACGCAGCTGCGTAACGCAGACGCCATTGTGTGCCAGAGCGGAGACCACGTGCGAATTGGATTTCGCAGTCGCCCGCCTGGGAGCCCGCATCGACCGACACAAAATCAGATGGTTACGACATTCGCGATCTCTGGCACGCCAGATGCTTTTGCCTCACTCGCTTTTCACACCTGTGGCACACACACCGTCGCAGGCCAACTTGGAGCAAGACATGGCCCCCATCCAACGTCGCGCAGCCCTCCGCCGTTTGTCCCTGACCATTGGGATGGCCGCAGCCGCACTGCTGGTGCTGTTTGCGCTGTTGGCACCGGCCTCGCTGGTGGGAGCAGGTCTACAGGCCCGGCTGATGTTGGGCCTGGTGGGCGGCGCGGTGTTCATGGGCGCCCTGCTGCTGGGCATGCCGCAGAAGCGCCGTTCGCGGGTGACGGCGCCGCGGGCCGCGGTGCATCCAGCGTCGTAGACGTTGCCTCGGCTCTGCTGTGAATGGCGCCTCCTTCTGGAGGCGTTTTGCAATTCGGCCGTCTCGTCTTGAGAACGTGTGGCGCCAGACACAAATGCGAAATGTCTGTATGTGTTTGTATTTATTGGGCTAACGGCGTCGGCGGTGGCTCATCCGTCGAACGCCCGATGGAGAAACCGCTGCGCGATCGATGACCATTCCTACGTCTCTTGCGGGGGCTTGGAGGTCTGATGCAACGCGGTCTACTGGTGTCTTCGATTCTGGCCGGCTCCCTCATGTCCATCGCCGGCTGCACCGACGCCGACCTCGCCCTGCTCGACAGCGCCCAACAAGAACAGGCCGTCATCTACGGCGTCGACGACCGCCGCGAGTACTACGAAGTCGACGGCACCACCCAAGCCTGGGCGCGCGCCACGACCACCCTGGTGTCGGCGGGGTCGCTCAACACCTCCAACGCCAACGACGTGCGCTACCAAGGCTACTCGTTGCAGCAGTCGCAAGGGCTGTGCTCCGACGAGCGCTTCGTGAACCAGCCCACCGCCAGCGGCTGTTCGGCGTCGCTCATCGACGACCGCTTGGTGATGACGGCGGGCCACTGTGTGTTCTCCAACCAGTGCCCCAACCAATATTTCGGCTTCGGATACTACTACGACAACCCCGGAAGCTTGGCGCAGGTGTCGACGTCTGACTTTTACAGCTGCAGTCGCGTCGTCGCGTACTCCAACGGCAGCGGCGGCGACTACGCCGTGCTCGAGCTCGACCGCGACGTCGACTACGCCGACCCCATCGAGGTCGACACTTCGGGCGTGTCGTATGGCGACGACCTCATCCTCATGGGGCATCCGTCGGGGCTGCCCCTCAAGATCGCCGGCGGCGGACAAGTCGTCTCTGGCAGCGCTGGATCGTCGTTTCAAGGCACCGTCGACGCGTTCGGCGGCAATTCCGGCTCGGTGGTGCTCGGCGCCGACGGCCGCGCGGTGGGCATCCTCGTGGCGGGCGCCCAAGACTACGCCTATGACCAAAGCTCCGGCTGTTACCGCGTGAACGAGCTGCCCCAGTCGGGCGCTGGCGGCGGCGAGACCATCACCGACATCCGCACCGTGGTGAACGCGGTGTGCGCCAGCGGCTACCCCTCCGAACGTTTGTGTGGCACCGCCGGCACCTGTGGCGACGGCTTCTGCTCCGGGGGCGAGACCGCCGACACCTGCGAAGCCGACTGCGCGGGCAACGGCCAGGCTCCCTCCGGCTGGACATGCAACCCCGACTGGTACGCCGCCGGCGACGATTGCGATTGCGGCTGCGGCGTCGTCGACCCCGACTGCCAAAATCCCAACCTCGGCGTGTACGGCTGCCAAGACGGCCAGACCTGCAGCGACGACGGCGTGTGCATCGGCGCCGGCCAACAGCCCAACCCGGAGCCCAACGAGCCCGACCCCTCGCCGTCGGTGTCGACGGGCGTGCCCGACGATTGGACATGCAACCCCGGCTGGTACGGCGTGGGCGACGACTGCGACTGCGATTGCGGCGCCGTCGACCCCGACTGCCAAGACACCAGCCTTGACGTCTACAACTGCGAAGAAGGCGAAGTGTGCAGCAGCAACGGCGCCTGCATTGCGCCCGGCAGCGAGCCCGAGACGGGCCCCGGCATCACCCCCGGCACCGACGACGAGCCCGGCAACGGCCTCGGCGGGCTGAACGACGATCCCGATGAAGAGCCTCCGGTGTGCTCGGCGCGGCACACGTCGTCGACGGCGACCCCACTGGCCAGCTTGTTCTTGCTCTTGGGCGCCGGCTTGCAGCTGCGACGACGTCGACGCTGAGGTGCATCGGGCCCAGCCCAACGACACAGGCGGCTCTTTGAGCCGCCTTTTTGGTTGCGTTGTCGAAAGACTACAGCTTGGCTTGTTCGAGCTGTTCTTCGGTGAAGCCCCAAGGGTCGCGCGAGCTGTCGAGGACGACGGTGTAGAAGAACGACCGCGCCATGCCACGCGCGCCCAGTCGGCGAGGGGTGTCGATGGCCGTGACCCGGCCTTTGTGGCCGAGGGCTTGGGGGGCGCCGTCGATGACGCGCACGCCGTCTCCGACGGAGAATTGCGGGCGTGGGTTCCAGTGAAAATAGGGGTGGTCGGCGGCTTTGTCGCCCAGGCGTTCGCGCAGCGCGGCTTTGATGGTGTCGTCGTCGAGCGCCCAGCGTTTGGCGAGGTTGATGACCACCTCGGCTTTGTCGTCGACGTCGCAGGTGACTTCAACGACCGCGTCGAGAAACACCTTCAGCAGGGCTTGGGGATCTTGGGTGTTGGGCAGCTTCACTTGGACCCTCGGGGTTTGTCAGAAGGCTTCTTGGGGGCGGCGCCGTCGTCGGGGGAAGAGACGCCGGGTGCGGAGTGGGGCGCGTCGCCGACCTGCGCCAACAACGACATAAACCACGGGGGTTGCAGCACCAGCAAAGTCACCGACACCAACGTGGTCAACACCAACAACGACATGCCCGCTGCTTTGACGGGATTCACCGTGCGCATGGAAGGCGTCTGCGCCGTGAACATGAGGTCGTCGGCGTCGACACAGGTGAGGGCCTCGTCTTCGGTGATGTGCCCTTCGACGCTGAGGTAGGCCACCAAGCGCTGGCTGTGGTTCGACCACGCGTCGGTGCGGCTGATGAACCGCTCGAGGTCGAGGGCCACGTCGGCGGCCGACTGGTAGCGTCGCTCGGGCTTGGTGGCCAAGCACTTCTCGACGATCTTGCGCAGTTGGCGGGGCACGCCTCGGGAGACGGCGGCGAGGTTCTTGTATTTGCCGCCTGCGATGAGCGGAAAGATGTTCTCGGCCGTGGCGTGGGCAAACGGATGTCGCCCCGACAGCATTTGGTAGAGCACGCACCCGATGGCGTAGATGTCGGCGCGCTCGTCGGCGGCGCCCCCTTTGACGACTTCAGGCGCCAAGAAGCGGGGGGTGCCCACCATCATGCCGGTGCGGGTGAGCTCGTCGAGGGACTCGTTTTTGGCGACGCCGAAGTCCATCAGTTTCACGTCGCCGGTTTTGCTGACCATGACGTTGGCGGGCTTGATGTCGCGGTGGATGATGCGGTGCAGGTGGGCGTATTCGAGGGCTTCGGCCAGCCGCAATCCGATGATGGTGGCGACGTCGACGGGGAGTGCGCCAGCCTTGAGCAGCTGGTGCACATCAAAGCCGTCGACGAGCTCCAGCGCCATGTAGGTCGCATTGCGCCAGGTGAGGAGGTCGTAGATCGACACCACGCCCTGGTGGTTCAGCTGGGCGAGGGCTTTGCCCTCACGCACGAACCGCTCGTGCAGATCACTGTGGTCGGTGCCGTCGGGCAACATCAGCCGTTTGAGTGCGACTTTGCGGTCGAGGAGTTCGTGTCGGGCGGCAAACACCTCGCCCATGCCACCTTTGCCGAGCACTTTGTCGACGTTGTAGGAGCCAATTTTCTTGGGAAACGATTTGGCGGCCAAGGAGGGCTCCATCGTCGTCATGGGCAGGTGGCGACGTCGACAGCAGCCTAGCCCACGGCCATCGTCTCACGCCAGCGTCGACACATGCACAACACGCCGATCTGCCTGACGGCTATCGGCAGGACGTTCGATCGCAGTTGGCTTTGCATTCTTCGGTGCGGGCGCTGTCTTTCGACTTGGCGGCCACCTCACACATGCGCTTGCAGCCGGCGCAATCCTGGGCGGCCTTCTTGGATGCCGCCGTCGACGATGTTTTCGCCCGTGAGGTGCACGACGTCGCCGCACACAAGAGCACCAACACCGCCCACACAGACGCAGACCGCAACACAAAAGACCTCGTAGGCATGGCACCTCCGAGGTCTTTGTACGTCATTCGTGGGGGCGTTGTCGCCTGGGGCGCGTCAGGGCTCCAGCATGCAGCGTTCGCCAAACGGCGGATGCCAGTCGTCGTGGGCCATCACCACGTGGATGTACACCGGCGGCATGTGCACCGTGCGCGTGTGGTGCGGCCGCTCGGTGCGCGCCATGCCCCACAACGTGGCGAAGACGATGGAGAACCAGCTGATGAGCAGCATCCAGGTCACCGACTGCGCCGCCAGGTCACGGCGGTGCTCCAGGCGAAAGCGCTCTTGCGCCCAGTGGTGGTGGCGTTCGCTCACTGAGATGGCACTGGTGGCTTGTCCGGCTCCGCGCATGGCTGCCTCGCATCGTCTCGTCGTCGACGACAAGACGTCAGATGGTCTGGGATGAGAGGCCGCAAAAAGCCTCTATGTAGACCTTCGGCACATCTGGGGGGACCTTGAGCTTCGGCGACACCCGCGTGCCGAAAAAGACAGCCACAATGCAAAACGCCGACCCCTGGGCACGGGCGTCGGCGTGGGCTTGCGCATCGGCATTGTCGACGACAAACGCTACACTTCGTCGACCAACACACAGCCCGAAAAGTCTTCGTGGTGAAACGGCAGATCCAACACGCCGTGCCGCTCTGCTGGCTGGTGCACGATCATCGGATGCTCGCTGAAGCGGGCGCCCTCATACGTCATGGCCATCATCACCTCGACGCCTCGGGTGTAGCGGTCGGCGATCGACGACAAGCGCGACGCCAAGTCTGGCGAGGTGCACGCGGCAATGGCGCGCTCGACGGCGTCGTCGTCAAACGTGGTGCGGGCAGGCACGTCGACGTCGTCGTCGCGCCCGGGCACGAACGGCTTGGGTTCGCTGTTGTCGCGCCACAACGAAGCGTGGTCGTCGAAGGCATAAGGGTCGCACAGCTGGCCAAAGGCCCAGGCGTTGAAGTGCACATGCGGCGCCAACCACGGAAAGAACAAGATGCCGTCGACGCCGCTCATGCCGCTGAGACCGATGACGTCGCCACGCTTCACCTCGTCGCCCACGTCGACAAACGACCGCGCCATGTGATTGCAACTGGTGAAAATGCCGCCGCCATGGTCGACGGCGATCTTCAATCCGCCTCGGTGCAGCTGTTTTTGCACCCAGCACACGTGCCCGGCACCTGGGGCGCACGTGCGCGTGCCGGTGGGGATGGCGAAGTCGGTGCCGGTGTGGCCGTCGTACGACAGGTCGCGGCCGCGGTGATCTTCAACGTTGCTGACGGCGACGCTGTGCCCCGATGACGGACCCTCCCATTTGTGGTTGAACAAGTTGGCCACCCACACTTTGTCGTCGTCACGCACCTGCCCCATCCACGTCGGCAAGCTGACATTGAGGCGCAGGAGTTTCAAAGAGCCGGTGTTCCACTTGGTGGGGGGCAGTGTCTTGTCGCCCTTGATGGCCAGCCAGCACTGCTTGAGGCCTCGGCCGAGCGGGTTGAGTCCGAAGGTCTCGCGCGTCGACACGCGCACTCTGTAGTTGGCGTTTTTCATCTCAGTCCCCCGTCAGTGGATGTCGTCGTCGACGACGTTGTTGGTGTCTTCAAGAATGCGCAGCGACTGCGGCATGGCACCGGCCATCAGCGCAAAGGCGTGCTCACCGCGCACCCGCAGTCGACGTCCGCCGGTTTGTTCGGCCCACGTCGACAGCGTGACGCGCAAGGCGGCCGTCAGAGCCGCGCCATACATGGCGATGTCGGTGCGGGCTTGGGCGTTCAGCCGCAGCGGCTTGGCGTCGACGCCCGTGAGCAGGGCGTCGACGATGAGGGCATTCCACCCGTCGAAGATGGCGCGCTCACGTGCAGCCAGCACTTGCGACTGTTGAATGAGACGACGCTGCGCACGTTCTTGGTCGCGGTGCCGGGCAAAGTCGTCGGCGACGTCGAGGCATGCCTCTCGCACCCGCCGAAACGGCGGCAGGTGCGCGCGCGACGCGAGGGCCTGTTGAAAGAGCAGGGCGCGCGTGTGTTCACGCGGAAACGCCACCGCCTCTTTGGTGGGAAACAGCCGAAAGAAGGTGCGCCTGGACACCAGCGCGCCCTCGGCGATGTCGGCGACGGTGACGTCGTCAAAACCGTGCTCGACGAAGAGCGCGTAGGCGACCTCCTGCAGCTTGGCGCTGAGGGCGTCACGTTTGCGTTCACGAAGGGAGGCCGGTTTGTCGGCGACAGGAGCGCTCATGACATTGTCGTAAAAAATTTGGCACTGGGTGTCAAATGGCATCCAGTGCTGTATGGGAAGGACCAACATGCGCGAGCTATGCTCGCAAAGACTTGCGCGAGCCATGGTTCGAGGGAGTGCCCCCATGCGTTGTTCAGCTGTTCAGCCTCAAGCGTTGTTGTTGTGTTTGTCGTCGCTGTGTGTGTCGTCGCTGTTGGCAGCAGGATGCGTGGGAGACGACGGGTCCACTCCGTCGCCCACGCCCACGCCCGACGACGAACCCCCAGTTGTCGTCGACGACAACCACCAGATTTCGCCGCTGTCGTGTCCCGGCGGTGCAGGCTGTGCGGCATCCGATGGGCGGCTGCAGGCGGCGTTTCACTGCGAAGTCGTCACCCCCGTCGTCGAGGCCGTCACCGACGAGAATGGCAACCTGCAGTACGACGAGGGGGAGCCCTTCGTCGACGAAGACGGCGACAACGAGTGGGACCCGTCGCACCTGGCCGGCTTCGACATCGGCCGCGAAGCCCTCGGTGTGCACGACGACATCGAGGTGTGCGTGCTGGTGCTCGACCAAGGCGACGTCCGTGTCGGCGTGGTGTCGTTCGACACCGTGGGCTTGTTTCACGACGAGTCCATTCGCGTGCGGCAGCTGGTGCAAGAGCGCGACCTGCAGTTCGACAACGTCGTCGTCGCCACCACCCACAACCACGAAGCCCCCGACACCATGGGCATCTGGCCCGGCAGCGTCGGCGTCAGCGGCATCGATGAACAATGGCAAGAAGAGCTGCGTCAAAGCGCGGCCGCCAGCCTGGAGCTCGCTGTCGCCGCGCTCATCGACGTCAATGTCAAACACGCGGTCACCGACGGCGGCGCCTACATCAAAGACACCCGGCTTCCTGAGGTCATCGATCCCGACGTCCACACCTTGCAGTTCATCGACGACGACGACGGCGTGGTGGGCACGTGGATGACCTACGGCAACCACCCCGAATCCCTCGGCGGCAGCAACCCGCTCATCACGTCGGACTACCCAGGCTACGTGCGCAACCGTCTGCGCGAGCGCTACGTCGGCAGCGAGGTGGTCTTCACCTCAGGCCCCCTCGGCGGATTGATGGCGCCCTTCGAACACGTGCTCTGCCCCGACGTTGACGACGACTCCGTCGACCTCTGCCCCCGTGGCACCTTTGAACGCGCCGAAACCATCGGTCACGGCCTGGCCGACGCCGCGGCCGACGCCCTCGACGCGGCTGCCTTTCTCGACGACGACACCCTCGCCTTCAAGCGGGCGCCCATCTTGTTGCCCGCCGACAACCCCACCTTCTTCTTGGCCTTCAAGTTGGGGATGATCGACCGCGGCGCTTTCTCCCCCGAGGGCGACTACTACGGCCCCGAACCCCTCGGACGCCTTGAGCTCAACGAGATGACCGACGGCGGCTGGCGCATCGGCTCTGAGGTCTCCGCCCTGCAAGTGGGCTCGGTGGTGTTCTTCACCGTCCCCGGCGAGCTGTACCCCGAGTTGTGGCTCGAAGACGACGCAGGAGGCCACTTCATCGAACGTCCCGACAACGCCGATTACCCAGACGCGCCCTTCGAGACGCCATTGATGACCTTAGGCCGCCAGGCGTACCCAGACGCCACCTTGGTGATGCTCAACAACGCCAACGACGCCCTCGGCTACCTCATCCCCAAGGCCCAATTCGACCGCGCAGCGCCCTGGGCCTACAAAGACAACGGCCAATACGGCGAGCAAAACAGCCTCGGGCCTGATGCACCTTCTGTCTTGCTCGATGCCTTCGCCGCCCTCCTGGAGACGCCCTGACCACCAAAGTTGACGACTGATTCATGTGTCTCGTCGAGGAGTTAGGGGAATCCCCGTTCTGATTTTATGACACATGCAACATAGAAAAAATGAGACAAAAAGGGCTACGTACAGTTGTACAAGACGGAGTTGCCGTTTGGTCAGCATCGAAATGAGGCAATTTTGGCATCTTCCGTCTAGGAATTCGCACAGAATTTGATACAGCTCCGGCCATGGCCGACCTCACCCTCCGCCAGCTCACCCTCCGCGCTGCCGATTTGGCGCCGAAAGAAGAGCTGCTGCAAAACTGGAGCTGGCTGCTTGAGCCCCACGGCGTGCACCTGCTGTGCGTGTCGCTGATGGGCGACGTGTTCATCGCAGGCTCAGACGAGCGTGTGCACTACCTCGACACCGTGCGTGGCACGTTGGAGCAGGTGGCGGCCACGCCCAAGAGTTTCCGCCAGATGGCCAAAGAGCGCTGGTTCAAAGACCGCTACTTCCACCCCCGCATCGTGTCGCGGCTGCTGCAGCTGAACCGGTCGTTGTCGTCGGGGCAATGCTTCTCCTACAGCTTGCCCCTGCTCATGGGCGGCAAAGACGAGCTCGCCAACATCGAGCCCACCGACGTCGTCATGCACCTCAACCTCATGGGGCAGCTGCACCAGCAGAACGCGGCCAACGACATCATGCGTCGGCAGTCGGCCGGCTGAGTCGACCGGCGGCGTCGACCGCGCGAAACGCAAAAGACAGAAAAAGGCCCCCGACGATGTCGAGGGCCTTTTCTTTGCAGTGTGGGCTGCTGGAGAGAGCGCCTAGGGCTGGCCGCCGCAGTGGCCAACTTCGAAGCAGCAGTCGGGGTCGTTGGCGTCGCAGTAGAAGTAGCAGACTTCTTCAACGATGCACTCGCTGCCGTCGGCGCAGACGTCGCCAGCGTGGCACTCCGAGGGGGGAGGCTCAGGCTCAGTCTCGTACACGCAGATGCTCTCGCTGCCGCAGCTGGGCTCGGGCTCAGGGCAAATCTCTTCGCCGTTGGGCCCAATCTCGCAGGGGTAGGGCATGTCGGCGCACCACTCGATGGTTTCGCAGCGTCCACCGTCGCCGCAGTCGGCGTCGGTTTGGCACTCGCCCGAGGGAGGAGGCTCGATGCCGTCGCAGCGGTCGAGGCAGCCTTCGAACACGGCCGACGAGATGCGGTCGCACACGTGGGGGTCGTTGCCTTCGGCGAGGCAGGCCAAGAAGGCGTCGTCGTAGGCGGCGTAGCACTCTTCTTCACACGCAGGAGGAGGAGGGGGCTCGCAGCTTTGCAGGCATTGGTCGAGGAAGAGCTCGGCTTCGCGGTAGCAGAAGTTGGGGTCGGTGATGGAGCCGATTTGGTCGCACTCCATCAAGAACGCTTCGAACTCGTTGAAGCAGCCGTCTTCGCACTGGGGAGGAGGAGGAGGCTCGTTGCAGCTTTGCATGCACTCTTCGAACATGATCTCGGCGTGCTCGAAGCACTCGGGGTCGCCGCTTTGCTCGCACTCTTGGATGAACCAGAAGTACTCCTCGCCGCAAAGCTCATCGCAGTGAGGGGGAGGCGGAGGAGGCTCGTGGCAGCTGCCGAGGCAGTCGTCGAGCATGTACTCGGCTTCGCGGGCGCAGTCTTCGAAGGGGATGTCGATGAGCTCGCAGTGCTGCAAGAACTCGTCGTACTGCATGAAGCATTGCTCTTCGCAGTTTTGCTCGTAAGGCATGCAGTAGCCGCCGGGGGCGATGAGGCCAGGCTCGTCACCCGGGTAGTCGGGCTCGGCGTAGTCGTAGTACTCGCAGTACTCGTAGGGGCCGCAGTCGGCGTCGCTGTAGCACTCGTTGGGGGGAGGAGGCGGCGGCATGTAGCAGCGGCTCTCGACGCAGTCTTGGAAGATCCACTCGGCTTCGCTGAAGCAGCTCTCTTCATCGGCGTACTCGAGGCATTCGTTCAAGAAGGCGTCGACTTCCCACAGGCATTCTTCTTCGCAGTTGCTGACGTCGTCGGGGATGCACTGGCCGGCGATGAGGCCGCCAGGTTGCGGCTGGCCTTCGATGAGGCAGCGGAAGCCATCGGGGCAGTCGGCGTCGGTGCCGCACCACAGGGGCTCTTCGTAAGGCACGCATTGGGTGGTGACTTCGCAGGGGTAGGCGCCGCCCCAGCAGTCGGGGTCGTCTTCAGCACAGTCGGGCATGGGAGCGGGCTCGTAGCAGATGTCGATCCACTCGCAGTACTCGTTGGGGCCGCAGTCGGAGTCGCTGTCGCACTCGCCGTAGGGAGGCGGCTCGACGTCAACGCATTGGCCCATCTCGTAGTAGCGGTCGCCGGCGTCGTCGCATTGGCCGTCGCCGTCTTCGTCGAAGCACGGCATGGTGGTGGCACCCCACACACAGACTTGGCCGTCACGGCAGTCGCTGTCGTCGAAGCATTCGGCAGGAGGAGGGGGAGGAGGAGGGTTCAACGGCTCGCATTGGCCCTCGGGGGCGATGCGAATGTCGTCGGCGCAGTTGGTGCTGCCGTCTTCAGCCTCGTAGCAAGGCTCGCCCGGGAAGGTCTCGTAGATGGCGCAGTACTCGTCGGGGTTGCAGTCGGCGTCGGAGGTGCACTCGCCACCGGGAGGGTTCGGCAGATCGCGGCACACGCCTTCGGGGGCGATGAACTCAGCGGCGCCTTCTTCGCCATCGGGGCGCTCAGCAGGCAAGGCATCGTAGCCGAGGTCGCAGTATTGGTCTGCGCCACACTCTTCGTCGGAATAGCAGCCGACGTCGACGATGCACTCGCCGTCGATACAGCTGCCCGAGGCACAATCGGCGTCGTCGACGCATGGCGGTGGGGGCGGTTCGGGCTCAGAAGGAGGGGGGCTGATTTCACAGCTCCAGCCAGCGAAGAAGACCATCGAGGTGGCCATGGCCATGGTCTGCAGAAGGTGTCGGGGTTTCATGGTGTCTCCAGTTCAGGTCGAACCTGCATGCCCACAAAGCAGGGATGCCCGACACATTCCAAGGCGTGTGCCAACTTATGCTGAGCGGGAATGGAGACGTAAGTATCTGAAAACAAACGGATGTCATGTGTGACGGACAACACAACGGTGGGACACCCGCCCACAGGTCGCAGATAGCTGCTGTGGGTCCTCAGCAATGTGAGACCTGAAGATCGCAGCCCCCTCTGCAGCAGTGCGCGATCCGCACCGCAGACCAAAAACGACGCCGTTGCCGGCGTCGTTCGGGTCTTGGATGTGGGGCAGCCCTCAGTCTTTCACCGTCAGCGAGCAGGTGCCGAGGCCCTCTGCTTTGAGGGTGACGTTGTCACCTGGCTGCAAGGCCACCGCCGCCGTGGCGCCACCGGCGAGGACGATGAACCCTGCCGGCAAGTACTCGCCGCGCTCGGCGACCATGTTGGCCAACGCCGCCAACGACCGCGCTGGGTGCTCGTAGATGGCGGCCGACGATCCCACCTGCACGGGCTTGCCGTTCACCTGCATGACCATGCCGAGGTTGCTGATGTCGAGGTCTTCGACGGAGCGCACGGTGTTGCCCAACACAAAATGGCTGGAGGAGGCGTTGTCGGCGACGACGTCGATGAGGGTGAACTTGAAGTTCTCGTAACGCGAGTCGATGACCTCGAGCGCACTGCAGATGCCGCTGACGTGCATCATGGCGTGGGCCGCCGTGGTGGGGCCCTGCAAGTCTTCGCCGAGGATGAACGCGATCTCCGGCTCCACCCGCGGGTGACAGTGTTCGCTGTGGGAGATGGCGTCGCCGTCGTCGAGGAGCATGCTCGACGTGAGGTGGCCATAGATGGGGTTGTGCACGCCCATCTGCTCCATCTTGGCGCGGGAGGTGAGCCCCATCTTCATGCCGACGAGCTCTTCGCCGCGGGTCAGGCGGCGCTCAATGCTGGCGCGCTGCACGTCGTAGGCGGTGTCGAGGTCGAGGGCAGGGGTGGCTGCGGTGAGCATGGGGATGGGCGCCGTCTGCAGGGCCGCGGTGTCGACCACTTCGGCCAAGGATTCGATGTCGGCTTCGGAGAGGGTGGGGTTGGACATGCTTCCTCCGGCGCGCACAGCGCGTTGCCTTGGCATAGCGCTCTTTGGGGCGTCCGTCGCCCGAAAACGAGGCTGGGCAGCCGTCGACGTCGCTGCCGGCTGCAAATCGTGCTGCTTTTCGCCTCAATTCTGCCGCGCAGACCACCTGCTTGACGGCGGCGGAGCAGCGTTTGACTGTAGGACGATCGTGGAACAACGGCGACGTCGTGGGGGGCCGACGTCGTCGAGGAGAGTGGGGATGTCCCATACGTCGAGGTTTGTGTTGGAGTTGCGCGGCAGTCGCCGCAGCTTCACCTCATGGACGTGGGGGCCGGTGTTGTGCACCCGGTGGTTGGCCAAACCCACGCTCGACGACATCCGGTTCGCGGGCGACATTCACATGCGGTTCGCCCACGAGCAGGCGGCCAAAGACGAACCCTTGCTGGTTTGGAGCTTCATTCACCACCTCAAAGGCGCCTCCCTCGACGACGAGGGCCGCAATGCCGCGCACCAGCAGCGCGTCGAGGCGCGCGACACCATGTTGGCGTCGGCCATCGTCATTGACGGCACCGGCTTCTTCCCCGCCATGGCGCGGGCGTTGATGACGGGATTGAGCATGCTGCAAAACGGCCGCATCCAAGAGTCGTTCTTTCGCAAAGACGAAGACGCCGCCGCCTTTTTGAGCAAGGCGTTGTCGACGACAAATGTGCCTGTTGACGACGACGAACTGCTGGCGCTGGCGCTTCAGTTGCGCGAGACGTCGTTGCCCGACGGCGACGTGGGCGGTGGTGGCGACGGATAGACGATGCCGTCGATTGCCATTGGGGCTTGAATGATCTGGCGCACCCAGCGTCGTAGCCGACATTCATTTTTGCATCACACTCATGACAGCGTGGCCTGACCTTGCCACGCTGTGGAGGCAGCCATGCCTCTCGCCTCATTCGCCCAGCGTTTTCCCCATCTCACGCCTCTGCTGAAGCTGGCGGCGCCGTTGAGCGTCATCCAGTTCGGCCAGATGGCCATGGGCCTCACCGACACCGCCCTCCTCGGGCGGGTGAGCCCGTCGCACTTGGCCGCGTCGGGCATCGGCAACTCCATCTTCTTTGCGGTGATGATCTTCGGCCTCGGCGTGTGCCTGGGCTGTGAGACGTTGGTGAGCCAAGCCGTCGGCAAAGACGACCACGACGCCGCCTATTTGCACACCCGGCAAGGGATGATCGTCGCCGTCGCCGTCGCCATTCCCTGCTTGTTGGTGCTGTGGCTCGCCTTGCAGGGCGTCGCCTTTCTTGGCCTTGACGACGAGGTGGTGGGGCTGACGCGCTCTTATGTGTACGGCCGTTTCCCCGGCATCTTCGGCTTCTTTTTCTACATCGTGCAGCGCAACTACGTGCAGGCGTACGGGCTGACCAAGCCGGCGTGGATCGCCACCGTCGTCGCCAACCTCGTCAACGTTGTCGCCGACAGCTTGCTCATCTTTGGCGACGACGCCCTGCGCTACGTCGGCCTTGAGGGGGTGGGCTTGCCCGGCTACGGCGCCGCCGGCGCCGGCGTGGCGACGTCGATTTGTGCCTGGGTGCAGGTGTTGGTGTTGGTGCCTGCCGTGCAGATTCTCTTGCGCGACAAAGACTTCACGCCGGGGCCCTTCGCTGAGGCCTGGCGTCGCAAAGGCATCTGGCACATCGTGCGCGTCGGCACCCCCGTCGGGCTGCAGTACGGCATGGAGGTCGGCATCTTTGCCCTCATCGCCTTGCTGATGGGACGCCTGTCGACGGCCGACGCCGCCGCCAACCAGATCGCGCTGAACATTGCGTCGTCGTCGTTCTCCATCGTCATGGGGGTGAGCATCGCCACCTCCATCTTGGTGGGGCAAATGGTGGGCAAGGGCGACAAAGACGCCACCTACGCCTACGGCCGTGCCGGCATCGTCTTCGGCGGCGCCATCATGGGGGCGTCGGGTGTGGTGCTGTTCTTCTTTCCAGAAGCGTTGGTGCTCATCTTCACCGACGACAGCAGCACCGAAGTCATCGCCAAGAGCGTGGTGCTCGTGCAAATCGCCGCCGCCTTTCAGCTGGGCGATGGCATTCAAGCGGTGGCCTGCGGCGCACTCCGTGGAGCCGGCGACACCGACGCCGCGTTCTTGGGCAACGTCTTTGCCTATTGGGTGGTCGGCTTCCCCGTCGCGTTGTTCTTGGCCTACCACCTGGAGTGGGGCGGCGTCGGACTGTGGTGGGGCCTCACCGTCGGCTTGTGGGCCGCCGCCTTCGCCTTGGCCTGGCGGTTCTTGCGCCGCGCGCGCACCTACGAAGCCGTCATCGACGAGGTGTTGTAGCCCCCTGTGAAACGTCCCTCACTGAGGGACGTTTCTGTTTGTCGTCCTTTTCTACGTCGCCTTTTCTACGTCGAGAACGTCTGCAGCAGCCACACCAAGACGATGGCGTTGAGCACCGTGCCGCACACGCCGAGGGGGAGCATGGGCAACGGCCGGGGCTGCCGTTCGTCGTCGTCACCGGCATCTGCTGTCTTGCGGGTCAGGTTCATCTGCAGGGTCAGGCCCACGAAGTAGACGGCCAAGCCCAGCAGGTTGGCGATGACGAAGCCGACGAGCAACGCGAAGTTCAGCGTTGACGGCGGCCCCATGGCGACGGAGTTCTGTTCGTCGTCGTCGAGGGGCGCTCCGGCCTCCACCTTGCGGTCGACCGACGTTGGCACCACCGCCACAGGTGCGCCATCGGTGCCGGCTTTGCGACGGGCGCGGCGGTGCAGCCAACCCACGTGCAGGCCATACAACACCGACGTCACCAGGCAGGCGCTGAACCAGACCCAGGCCCAGGTCGTCGACGTCAACCTTGCTTTGACAGATGCTGGTACGCGTCGGTGACTTTGGAGCGCAGCTGCCGCACGTTTTCACGCAGCAATGCCTGCGCTGACCCTTCGGGCACCAGCGCGGGATCCAGCTTTTGCAACAGCCCTTCATAGGCGCTCTGCAGTTGGCCGAGGTCGGCGTTCTCGTCGACACCGAGCAGTTGACGCGGGTTGGTCAGCGGCTTGAGCTTCATGTACAGCGAGAAGAACTCGTCGCTGCCTGGGCTCTCTTCACCGGGGTCGACGTCATCGGTGGTGGGCAAGCGCTTGGCGTGCACGCCCGTCGTCGACGACAGTTCGACGCCTTCTTCTTCAAGGTCGCGGGCGTTGTCTTCGACCGACACCAAGCGCGCCTCTTCGAGGGCGAGAATCATCAGTGTGCCCATGACGACGTCGAGGCCCGTGTGGTCGCAGAACGCGCGCATGGTGCGCGTGCCGTTGACATAGCGGCTGATGTCCATGCCACGAGCGAAGGGCTTGATGCGCTCGGTGGCGGGGGCCAAGGCGGGCAGAGGGTGGAGGTATTTCCACTCCATCTCGCCGCCGATGGCGAGGAGGCGGTCGGGGGTGACGCTTCTGCGCTTCGACTCGAACACCAAGCCAAAAGGGTTTACCGTGAGCAACGGGGCCACCTCGACGAAGGTGGTGTCGTCGTAAAAGGCGTAGTGTGCCTGCTCTTCGGCGATGAGGGCCAAGACACGGTCGCGCACAAAGCCCAACATGAATTGGTAGAGGTCTTTGCCGTCGAGGAGGCCGGCGGCCGAGAGGTGCGCCACCAGCTGTCCGTCGGGCAACTGGGGGAACTCCGCCTCCGCCGGCAGCTTGCCGCCTTCTTTCAACAGCGCGAACAACCCAGCGTCGCCGTCTTTCGGCGTCGCCCACACCGGCTCTCCTTGGTGGAGGTAGATGCGGCCTTCGGCGTTGCCTTGGTCAACGTGCAAGATGCCGGTGAGCTCTTGCGCGGCGATCGACAACAGCAGCGCGGGGCCGGCGCGTCCGTCGAGGGTGCCCTCGAGCAGCGGGAATTCCGCCTCTTGCGGAAGCGCAATGCCGTGGGGGCCGGCGGCGGCGGGGGGCAGGCCACCGGGGGTCGACCATTCGGCCGGCGACGACCATGCAGGGGGGGCTGCGTCGACGACGGGGGTGTGGTCATCGCTGGGGCCGGAGAGGTCTTCAAATGTCTCCACGGCGGTGATGGGCATGGGCACCGAGAACGACCGCTGCTCGGCGGCGGCGATGACCTCAGCGACGGGCGCAGGGCCCGAGGGAGGCGGCGGTTCGCTCTGAACAGGGGCGCCCTCGTCGGTGGAGGTCGGCAAGTCGGGCAGCGTCATGGCCAACGGCACGGGCGCCGGACCAATGTGCATGGGCGCTTCAGGCGGCCGGGCAGCGGCGGCTGCAGGCATCGGCGCTGCCGGCGCATCGTCGACGACAATGGGCGGTGCCGGTTGGGCAGGGGGCGCCACATCTGCCGGCACCGGCGTCGCGCCTGGAGGGGTGATCTCCACGACGATGGACGGCTCGGCTTCGGCCACGGGCGTCATGGGGATGTCGAATCCGTCTTCGACGGGCAAGGTGGCGGCGGGTGGCGGCTGCGGTGCCGCCCCTTCAGGCACATACGGCGCCTGCAAGGCGGAGACGATGATGCCGCCCAGCTGTTCGACCGTGGTGGAGGGGTCGATGGGCTGCACACCTTTCACGCCGATGTTTTGTTCGAGCTGTTCGATGGGCGTGCCCGGCTCGACGATGACGAACAAATGCACGCCAGGGTGACGGCGTCGAGCCAACGACAGCAAACCCCGCAACGACAGCTGGCGTTTGCCGGGGGTGACGACGACGGCGCCAAACTCCGCGCGCCCCAACGAGCTCATGGCGTCAAAGGCGTGGGCCACGTCGAGCGTGCGCACAAAACGGCTCTTCAGCGCGTTCTTGATCGCCGCCCGAATGCGATCGTTCTTCTCGACAATCAGGACCACCTGGTCGGACATGCCAAAACACCCCACGCCAGCGCCGCAAAGGTGCGTCGACGCCCGTCCGTGCAACGGACCCGTTCTACAGAATAGGCGTCGATGGGAGAAACACTCAACCAAGCTGACGCAAGTTCACACAGGTCGGCCGCCGGTTTGCCCCACTCTCGAACGGCTGGCTCCCCAGCCGCCGTCAGCCGCCACTCATGCGCTTGGCCACCTGCAGGCGGCGGTCGAGGCTGTTGGCCTTGGCGTAGGCGGGGTCTTTTTTCATCAACGTCTCCCACGCCTGGGCCGCTTGTTTGGGATCGCGGTTCATGAGGTGGGCCATGCCGAGGTAGTGCCATGCCGGCGAATAGTCGGGGAAGCGCTTGATGATTTCGCCATAGGCCCGCACGCCCCCTTGGGCGTTGCCTTGCAGCACCATCAGGCGGGCTTTGCCGACGAGAATGGAGGGCTGGTTGGGCGAGATGCGCTGGGCGTCGTCGAGCAGGGTGTTGGCCTTCGCCAAGTCGCGCATGTCGAGGGCGTCGAGGGCGCGGGCTTCAGCGCGTTCGAAGGGCGTGGCGTTGGGCTTGAGGTTCTTTTCGCGCTGCGGGTTCTTGGCCGCCATGGGGCCGCCAGCGCCAGAGGGACGTCCGCCCATGACGCCGCCGCCGCCACCACCGCCGGCTTGGGCGCGGCGCACTTCCATGCGGGCCAGACGGCCTTCGCCACGCAACGCCTGTTCGATCTCGGCAAGGCCCTCTTCGACCTGTTTGCGCGACGGCGATTTGGGGGTGCGGCGCAGGTATTCTTGCCAGGCGGCCTTGCCTTGCAACAGCGCCGGCTGCGAGATGCCAGGCGATTGGCTGACGACGGCGCCGATGAGGTACAGCGCGTCGAGAAGCTCCATGTCTTCTTGCGGCGTCAACTTGCGGCTGCGTTCGAAGGCCTTCAACTCGCGCTGGCGGTAGTCGGCCTCACGGATGGTGCGGTCGGGGTTGCCCAAGAAGAAGAAGCAGCGGGCGAGCAGATTGCGGGCCTCGGGAAAGTCGGGTTGGGCGTCGAGCACTTGGCTGAGGTGGGTGGCGGCTTCGATGAAGCGTTTTTCGCTGTAGTAAAACCGCGCCATCATCATGTCGCGCAGGGGGCCGGTGAGCACTTTGCCGTTGGCCTCTTTCACCATGGTGGCGAGGCTTTGGTAGCGCTCACGGATGGTGGCCTCGCTGCGGGCCCGCTCGTCGGGGCTCAAGCCCGCCAGCTCTTTTTGCAGGCGCTTGTCGATCTCGCCGGGCGACGCCTTGCCGTCGAAGACGCGTTCGAGAAATTTCGCCGTCTCTGCGACCTGTTTGTTCGTCGACGGCGAGCGCCACACCATGCCGCCTTTGGCTTCACTGGGGGCGGCGGCGGCGCCGATGCTGGGGGGTTCGAGGCATCCGGCCGACCCGACGAGCGCACCTGCGAGGGCGACGGGGCCGACGGCACGGCGAACAAGCGAAAGGCGAACAGCAGAAACGACAGTCATGGGCGACCTTCTGTGGCACGCGGGTGCGCCTGGGCCGAGGGCTGCACAGGGCGCGTGCGTGGGCGGAGCATAGCGACTTCAGGCAGTCGCCAAACCAAAAAAGACGGAAACGACGTCGACCACGCAACTCGACGTACGACGCGTGTTTTCGCGACGTGTTTTTCAGGGTGTTTTTCAGGACGTTTTTCAGGACGTTCTTCAAAACAGGGGGCGGGTTTGGTCTTCGTCGGTGCGGCAACGCGGTCATCGGCGTCTCTGGAGGGTCTTGCAAATGCCGACAGCCGTGCTTCACTGGGCATCTGGGATCGTCCCTGGGACAGCGGATGAATCGCACAACCGCCGCCACCGTCATGTTCGACATCGACGTTTGGCACCAGAGACAACATGGGGAACCCAACCTCGGTTGGGCTCCCCTTTTGCGTCCCCTCTTTTTTGTTGTCTGAGGCGTTCTCAGACGTAGCGCTTGGCCTACCGCCGTGGAGGCTGGGAGACCAAGCTGGAGCTTTCATGAGCAACTCGACCGACCCCAAATACACAAGCAAAACCGACGGTGGCGACGAAACGCTGGCCCGTCTCGACGACGCCCGCGCCAAGCAAGACGTCGAACAAGACGAGATTCTGATTTTGGCCCAAGCGGCGGCCAACATGGCCGACGACATCAAGGCCGAAGACCCCGTCATTCTCAACGTGGGGCAACAAACCTCCTACGCCGACTATTTCGTGATCTGCTCGGCGCCGTCGGAGCGTCAGGTGATGGCCATCGCGTCGTCGATTGAAAACACCTTTCGCAAGGCCGGCATCAAACCCATGGGTTCTGAAGGCAAAGCCGACGGCAACTGGGTGCTGATCGACTTCGGCGACTTCGTGGTGCACACCTTCTTGTCGGGCGCCCGCGGCTACTACGACCTCGAAGGATTCTGGGCCGACGCCGAGCGCATTCCGTTCGACCCCGAAGTTGGCGCCAAAAAGGCCAAAGAGCTTGAAGCCGAAGGCGCCCGTCGTGCAGCCGAACGCAACGCGGGCTGAGCGGCGACCAACGCCATTTGACGACGACAACCCCACCCTCGCGGTGGGGTTTGTCTTTGCATCGCTCGCGCGTCAGTCCCAGCGGTCCCAGCGCTCTTTTGCCTCGCGTGTGGCGGCCTTGGCGTCTTGGGTCATGCCGTAGTGCCCGTCGGCGACGTAGCGGTAGGGCACGTCTGACAACGCCGACAACGCACGCCATCCTTTTGTCCATTCTTCGCTCACCTGGGGCGGCGCGGCACACAGCCCACCCGGCTGGGGGCCGACGAGGGCGTCGCCGGTGAACAACACATCCTCGACGAGAAACACCTGGGTGCCGGGGGTGTGCCCTGGCAAATGCAAGACGGTGACGACGGCCTCGCCCACCCGCAGCACCTGCCGGTCGTGGGTGGCGAAAAACGCCAGCGGCGGCTTGGGGTCAGGCAGCAAGCGTTGGCCGAGCAGCGGCATGATGGCCTGGTGACGACGAGAGAGCTGCAAAAACGGCACGTCGGCGGCGTTCATGAACACGGGCACGCCTTCTTTGCCAAACGCCGCCGCACCGCCGACGTGGTCGACGTGGCCGTGGGTGATGAGCACGCCCCGCACGCTGAGGTTGCGCTTTTTGAGGTGGGCTTTGAGTTCGGTGGCGTCGACGTCCATGCCGGTATCGACGACGAGAACGCCGCCCTTGTCGTCGGTGGGGATCGTCCAACAGGCGGCGTTGTTGCAAGGAATGCGACGGATGCCATGGGGGAGGTCGTCGTCGTCGAGGCGTTCGCCGTGTTGGCCTTTGGCGCACAACGGCGACAGCTCGGGCACGTGCACGCAGCCCATGGGCAAGGCGGCCATGACGCTCATGACGACGACGACACCGATCAAGCGCATCACAGCCATTTGACGAGAAGCACCACGAGCACGCCGAGCACCACGAACGACAGCAGCATGAACAACACGCCCACGAGGAGGAGTTGTTTGTCTTTGCTCTGGGCGTTGGCGGCAGGGACAGGCGCGCTCATCTCTTCGAGGGCTTCGTGGGCGTCGACGCCGGGCTCGCTCAACTTGGCGTGCAACGTTTGAATGCGTTGGGTTTGCCCCTCGACGTATTCGGTGCGTTCGCCCTCGTCGTCGTCGTCGAGGTCTTGCAGCAGGGGCACGCCACCGGGGCTTGGCAGGCGGGCGTCAGAGGCTTGTGCCGTCGACAAGTGTGCCGCTGAGTTGGCCTTCAACAGTTGCGCTTCTTCGCGGTCGCCGTCGGGAAACAGCCGCCGGGTCAACGTCGCCAACCGGTCGTTGTCGAAGGCATCGCCGATGGCCTGCATCTGTTGGTGGATGGACTTGGCGAACTCACCACACGTCGCAAAGCGGTCGTCTTTGTTGTGGGCACAGGCCCGCTCGACGAGGACACGCAAGGGTTCTGGGATGGTGTGCAACTTGGGCGGCGTGTGCCCGCCGTAGGCGACGCGCTCCCAGGTCTCGTCTTGGGTGAGGCCGGCGTAGTAGCGCTCGTGCACCAACAACTCGTAGAGCATGACGCCGCAGGCGAAGAGGTCGCAGCGTCCGTCGAGCTTTTCTTCACGCAGCTGTTCGGGCGCCATGTAGGCGAGCTTGCCCATGATGCTGCCGGCCGCGGTGTGTTCGGTTTTCATCGTCGATGCGGCCAAGCCGAAGTCGATGAGTTTCACCTCGCCGTTGAAGCTGACCATCACGTTTTGCGGCGAGACGTCACGGTGCACGATGCGCAGTTGCTCGAGGGTGCGCTCGTCTTCAAGTTGGTGGGCGTAGTCGAGGGCCCGGGCCACCTTGTGGATGACGTGCAAGGCAAACGCGGGGGTCACCTCTTCGTCGGCCATGGCCTGCTGGACGGCGCGCAGGTCGCGTCCGGAGACCCAGTCCATGACGAGAAACGGCGTGTTCGACACCACGCCCACATCGAAGGTGCGGCAGATGTTGCGGTGCTCCAACCGTTGCACCACGCGCGCCTCGTCGAGAAACCGCCGCAGGTGTTCTTTGCTTTGGGTGTGGTTCTGCCGCAGGGTCTTCACCACGCATTCGCGCTCGGCGGTGCCGCCCTGCTTGGCGAGGTGCACGGTGCCCATGCCGCCTTGGGCGATGCCCTTCAGCAGCAAATAGCCCCCAAACACCCGCGGATACGTCGGGCCTTGCGGCAACAACGCATCGGCGATGGCATCGATGCCACCGGCAGGAGGTTGGGGGTCGTCGGCGTTGCTCACGAGGCCACCGTCAGTTGGACGCGTCAGTTGGGAATCTTCGCCAGCGCTTGCTTCACTTTCTTCTGCATGCCCTTCACCAGCTGAATCTCGTCGGCTTTGAGGGCCCAATCGCTCTTGCCGTTCAACACGATGCTCTTTTGCCCCGAGATTTGCGCCATGGCGTCTTGGGTTTTCAGCAGCACCGCCAGCCATTCGGCGAAGTCGGCCTGGTGGCGTTTGAAGAAGGGCACGATCTTGCCGAGGTGGTCGAAGTCGGTGGCGTCGAACATCGCGCCCGACTTTCGGGTGTTGGGCATGGGGATGCGCAGCCCTTCTTTTTTGGCGTCGTTCATGAGCTTGGGCGTGGTGACGACGAAGTTCTGCAGACGCTCTTTGCTGAGCGGCCGCCGCAGGTTGCGGTCGAGGTCGGTGACGGTTTGGGTGGCTGCCTTGGCAGCGTCGACGGCGTCGCAGCCGACGAGGGCGGGGGCGGCCACAGCAACAGCGCTCGCCAACAGCACGGCGCGCAACGAAACAGACATGAACGACATGAGCACTCCAACACCAACGCCGGGCACAAGCACCAGGCGCAAGAGGGCGTCTTGTTGCTTCACGCTATCGAAAGGGCAGAGTGGCCGCCAACTTGCGTTGCGACCTGGCCCGTCTACGACTTGCCTTTGTTGAACCGGATGGCGGCCGTGAGCTTGGCCAAGTCGGTGAGCACCCGCGGTACGCGGTTGAGCAGGTGAATGGGCGGGCTGCGCTGTTCTTCGAGTTCGATGGGGATCTCTTGCACGCGCAGGCCTTCACGTCCGGCGCGGATGACGAACTCGGAGGCGAAGAGGTCTTTGTCGACGATGCAGCGGTCGATGACGGGCATGCAGGCGTCGCGGTGAAAGGCTTTGAGGCCGTGGGTGTCGGTGCCTTCGAAGCCGGTGGTCATCCACAACATGCGGTTGAGCACTTTGGTGGCGGCGCGGCGGGTGAAGGGGCGACGGTCGCGGCTGCCGCGCATGGCTTTGGAGCCCACCACCAGTTCGCATTCGTCGTGGTCGAGGCGGCGCAGGGCGCGGCGGTAGAAGTCGACGTCGCAGAGGTCGATTTCGTCGCACAAAATGATGGCGCCGCGGGCGGTCTCGATGCCGAGACGCAGAGCGGCCCCGTAGTTGGGCTCGGGGCACTCCAAGATCACCAGCTCGGGGATGTCGCCCTGCTGCAATTCGTTGGCGATGGGCAGGGTCATGTCAACGCAGCCGTTGGTGGCGAGGATGATCTCGAACGGCCGCTTCATGGTGCGCACTTCGGCGACGAGGCCGCGCAAGGCGCGCTCCAAGATGGCTTCTTCGTTGTAGACGGGAATGACGATGGACAGCTCTGGCGCTTGGGCAGCAGCAGGCTTGTCGTCGTCGATGACCAGCTTCAGTGGCGTGTCGACGACCGCCGTTTTGTGGGCGCCGTTCTTTTTGCTGCTGGCCTTCTTTTTCGCAGCCGTCTTCTTGGCGGGGGCCTTTTTGGCGGCCGCCTTTTTGCCAGCCGTTTTTTTCGCAGCCGTCTTTTTCGCAGCCGTCTTCTTGGCGGGGGCTTTTTTGCCGGCTTTCTTCGCAGCGGCTTTTTTCGAGGGGGCCTTCTTGGTCGCCATGGTCATCTCCACACATGCCACACGGGGTCGAACGGGGTCGACGCGGTGCGTGGCGAGGTCTGTAGCAACGAGGTTGGCACCTGAAAAGGCCAATCGCGGCGCCTTGCCGCCCGGGGGGAGGCCCGTCTTGCCCCTTCAGAAGCTTTTGCCTCTCGTTTCATTTCGCGCTACCAGACGCTCGACCCCTTCTTCTACGCGCCCCGACGGGCGCTCAGGATGCACGATGAAAAAACTGATGCTCGCTTCTGTGGCGGCTTGCGCTCTGAGCTCGATGGCCTGCACCTCGCTTCTCACCGGCACCGCCCTGTACACCAACGTGTCTGGCCCCATGCAAGCCATGGAAAAGAAAATCGGCCCTAAAAAAGGCGAAGCCTGCTCGAAGAACTACCTGGGTCTCGTCGCCATCGGCGACGGTGGCATCGCTGCTGCGGCCAAAGCGGGCGGCATCCGCGACGTGACCAGCGTCGACTTTCACTACACCAACATCTTGGGCCTGTACCAAGAGCACTGTGCGGTGGTGACCGGCGAATGAGCCGACGGCATCGACGATGTTCGAATCACGCCAGGCCTTGCCTGGCGTTTTTCGTGCCGAACAGTTGTGGGACACGCCGGAGTCGATACAGCATGGGAGCGGGAGGCTGACCCATGTCCATGTCGACAACGCAGCCGGCCTTGATGGTCGACGACGGATTGCTGCACCAAAGCTGGCTCACCACATGGGGGCGGCGCACGGTGAGCATCAGCGTGTACACCTTCGTGGGGGCGCTGTGGCTGACGACGTCGCCCGCGTGGAGCCTGCTGGCGCTGCTCGTCGACGTGGGGCGGCGCAAATGGCGGTTTCCGCTGTTGCGCTTTGGCGTGTTCATCTTGGCGTATCTCGCCTGCGAGGCGTGGGGCACGTTGGCGGCATTGCTGCTTGGTGTGGTCACCTTGGGGGGCGCCGTCGGCGGGCAAGAGCGGTATCTGCGCTGGCACTACGCCTTGCAGCGGGTGTGGACCCGGGCGTTGTTTGCCGCCGGGCAGCGGGCGTTTTCATTTCGGGTGCATCTCGACGACGACGTCGACGTCGATGGGCCAGTGTTGCTGTTGGTGCGCCACGTCTCCAGCGCCGACACGGTGTTGGCGGCCGCGCTCTTTGCCAACCAGCGGCGGTTGAAGCTGCGCTACGTGTTGAAGCAAGAGCTGCTGTGGGACCCGTGTCTCGACATCGTCGGCAAACGGCTGCCCAACGCCTTTGTGGCCCGGCGTCGGCAACAAGGCGGGCCGTCGTCGTCGACGGTGGACCGCGCAGCGGTTGCCCAGCTGGCGCGCGACCTCACGCCCGACAGCGGGGTGCTCATCTACCCAGAAGGGTCGCGGTTCACGCCAGCCAAACAACAGCGCGCGCTGGAGCGGCTGCAGACGTCGGGGCATGCCCAACTGGCGGCGCAAGCGTCGACGTGGTCGCACGTGCTGCCGCCCCGGCTGGGAGGCACGCTGACGTTGCTGAACACCGCACCCCAACTGCAGGTGGTCGTCTTGGAGCACGCCGGCTTTGACGACGTGGGCACCCTCGCCGACATGGTGAACGGCTCGTTGGTGGGGCGCGACATCTACGTGCGCTTTCGGCGGGTCGACGTCGACGGCGTGGCCCCCGAGTCGCGTGCGCAATGGCTGTTTGACGAGTGGGCGAAGGTGGACGCCTGGGTCGGCGCGCACCGTCAGGCGGTGGCGACGAAGCCCAAGGTGTAGACCGCGAGCGCGCTGAGGGCTGTCCACGCCAAGCCGACGATGATCACCCAGCCCCAACGTCGGTGACGTCGAGAAAAGGCACCGGGGAGTTGTTCGTCTCGACGACGACGGCTGACCACGGCGAGCCACACCCACACAATGTAGGTGAACACGGCGGGGAAGATGTGGGCGATGAACACGCCTTTGAGCAAGGCGGTGCCGGCGTAGGGGCTCGGCGCGATCAAGCTGCCACTGCCGCCCGACAGACGGATGTTGCCTTCGAGCACAAACAGCCCGCCGACGGCGAGGACGCACAATGCCACCTGGGCTTTGGCGTGGACGTCGACCTGGCCCGCGCGCGCTTGGCGCGCAGCCCACACCGCCCAAAACGGCGCGACGCAGTTGAGGACGAGAACGACGTCGACGATGAGGTCGGCACGGGTGCCCAAAAATCCTGGTGGCAACAGCGGCTCCTGCAAGAACAACGGACGGTGCCAGCAACAGCGGCAGGCGTCTTGGCATTCCCCGCCGATTTCACGGCGTGCAAAGTGCGACGCCGTGGCCGTCGACCCCGTGCTATGTCGTCGACGACGCGTTCACCACATCCGAACGCGACGGGGATGACACATGCAACGACGTGCCGGACACTTTGTATGGCGTGAGCTGAACACGCCCAACCTCGACGAGAGCAAAGCCTTCTACGGTGGCCTCTTCGGATGGACCATCGTCGACACCGACGTCGCCATGGGCGACAGCACCTTCACCATGCCGATGATCGGCAATGGCGACGACGTCATTGGAGCGATGATTCCGACGGGGGGAGACGGCGAGCACCCGCCGCATTGGATGCCCTATGTGTCTGTCGACGACGTCGATGCTGCTGCCGCCGCGGCGAAAGAGGCTGGCGGCAAAGTGGGCGTCGAGCCATTCGACTTGCCGCGCGGCCGCTTCAGCGTCGTGGGCGACCCCTCTGGCGCGTGGATCACCGCCTACGCCAACAAAGCGGGCGACGCCGACGCCAAGGAGCGTCCCGACGTCGGCGACTTTTGTTGGGAGACGTTGGTAAGCCAAGACCTCGACGCGGCCAAGCCGTTCTACAAAGCCGTCTTTGGATGGACGCCGGTGACCGGGCCCATGGGCACGGAGTCGGTGTTTGACGCCGCCGACGGCACGGGGGTGGCCGACTTTCAACAGAGCAACTCCGGCATGCCGAGCGCGTGGTTCACCTATGTCGTCGTCGAGAATCTCGACGACGCCAAGGCCAAAGCCGAAGCGCTTGGCGCCAAGGTGCAGATGCCCCATGTGCACATTCCCGGCGTCGGGCACATCGCGCTCATCGCCGACCCCCACGGCGCGGCCCTCGGGCTCTTTCAGCCGGACATGTAGTGCGTCGACATTCGCGAGAGAGAACGAAGAACGCCAGCTGTGAAGCTGGCGTTTGTCGTCGTCAGCAAGGTGTCGACGTCAGAAGTAGAAGCGCGCGCCGATGGTGGCGCCGATGCCGAATCCGATGGAGGGAAACAGCACCAACGCGGGAACACCCTCGACGTAAATCTCGAAGGGCAGTTCGCGAAAGGCCATCTGCACGCCGATGGGAGCGCGGAGGCCGAGCCACACGTGCACGGGGCCGTAGAAGAAGTTGGCGTAGTTGATGCCGAACCACGGGTTCACCGAGCGTTCGGCGATGCCGAGCCACAGACCCCCGCCGAAGTACCAGCTGACTTTGATGGGGGGGCCAAGCACCAACGTGTGCGGGTGGTAGTGGTAGTCGAGGTGCAGACTGAGGGCTTGGGCAATCCAGCCGGTGCCGACGCCGATGCCGCCCACGATGCCTTGGTCGCCGGTGAGCATGTATTTCAGCGTCAATGCAGTCGGAAACCCGAGTTGCAGGCCGATGCCCAGCTGCCGGCCCTGGGGGGAGACGCCTTTGGCGCCGATGGGCAGCGCTCCAAAGCGAAACCCGGCGTTGGCGCCGCGGGCTTTTTTGGTGCCGCGCTTCTTCTTGGGCTTGCCCTCGGCGACGTACACCGGCGGCGCATCGTCGTGGGCGACCAGCGTATGACGCTCCACTTTGTCGTCGAGAAACACCGCATCCGGCGCGGCTGCAGCCGACGTCGTGGGAGCCGTGGCCGCAGCCGACAAAAACATCACAGAGAGCAACACAGAGTGCATGGGCGCCTTTCGTGCAGGACGTGACCTGCTCGCAACCTAGGAGACATCTGCAGCCTCCGTCGAGATGAGACACCCACCCCGTACGTGAATCGCGCCGACGTGTTCGGGCATTCGACGGATGTGGCGGGAAGAAGCTGCGAAACGGCATCACATGTGCAAAGTTGCGGGCAGGCGGCATTCGCCAGGCACGCAGCACGAGGACAGCAATGGCCAGGGTCATCAAAGCCGGACAAGGAGCGCCCAAACCGAGGCCCCAATCGGCGCCCATCGGCCCTGGCAAAAAGAAGGTCATCGAAAAAGAGGTCTACAAGGCCCGCCAAGAAGCCGCCGACATCCTTGCCGAAGCCGAACAAGAGCAGCAGCAGATTTTGCAAGAGGGCCAGCAGCGCGCTCACCAGGCCCACGAGGAGGCCATGCTGGAGGCGGCAGAAGAAGCCTTCGCCGAAGCCGCCAAAGAAGCCCTGGCTGCGTTTCGCGCGCGGGCCGAGCGCTATGACGAGGCCGCCGACGACATCCGGGTGCTGGCCTTTGAGCTGGCGAAAAAGGTGCTCGGCAACAAGGTTGGCCTCGACGACGGGCAAATCGACGACGTCATCCGTGAAGGCATGCACGACCTGCGGGCCAAACGCACCTTGCGCATGCAGTTGCCACAAGAGCGTGTCGACGCGTTGCAGATGGAGCGCCCGCGTTTGATGGCGGCGTTGTCGCGCGAGCCCGACCTCATGGTCATCGCGGCCCCCGACGTCAGCGAAGGGTTCTGCCGGGTGGTCATCGAGCCTGGCGCCGCCTTGTGCACCGAACAAGAAGCCCTCGACCTGCTCACCGACGCTCTCAACATCGAAGAGCAGGCAGTGGCGCCCGAACCTGAAGCCATCCAAGTGCCCGACGCTGTCGACGACGAACACGGCTCATTTGCCGACGACGACGACGAGACGCGGGCGTTGCCCGAGCGTCCGGCGCCCAGCCCCACCGGCCGTGGCCCCGCCACCGGCGTGCACGCCCTCGATGGCGACGGCGGCAGCATGATTCGGCCGGGCACGGGGCGCTCCATGTTGCCGTCGGCCGGCACCGGCGTGCGTGCGTTGGATGCGGCAAAAGACAGCGATTCGACCATGGCCCTCGACGTCAGCCAGCTGCGGTCGGAGTTTGCGGCCGACGACGAATCCACCGGCGACGGCCCTCCTGAAGAATGACCACCAAGATGGCGACCATGACTGAGTTTGACGTTCCTGAGAATCTGCCCACCCACGTGGCCATCATCATGGACGGCAACGGCCGGTGGGCCAAAGCCCGTGGCGGCGAACGTCTCGAAGGCCACAAAGCCGGCGCCAAGACGGTGCGGGAGATCGTCACCTTCGCCCGCGAGATCGGCATTCGCTATCTGACGTTGTACGCGTTCTCGTCGGAGAACTGGGGGCGGCCGGAGCAAGAGGTGTCGGGGTTGATGGACCTCCTCTCGGAGTACCTCAAAGACGAGAAGCAGACCCTCCTCGACAACGACATCGAACTGTCGACCATCGGCGACACCAGCAAGTTGCCATTGATGGTGCGCGGCCTGCTCAACGCCACCAAGCTGGCCACCAAAGGCCTCGACGGCATGCGCCTGACGTTGGCGCTGTCGTACGGCAGCCGCGACGAGTTGTTGCGCGCGGTGCGGGGCATCGCCACCGACGTGAAAAAGGGCAAGCTCGACGTCAAAGACATCGACGAAGACGCCATCGGCAAGCGGCTGTACACCCACGACATGCCCGACCCCGACCTCATGTTGCGCACGTCGGGCGAGCAGCGCATCAGCAACTTCTTGCTGTGGCAGTTGGCCTATGCAGAGTTGTCTTTTGTCGACATGGCGTGGCCGGAGTTCTCCAAAGAGGCGTTCGTGAACGCCTTGCGCGACTATGCCTCTCGTCAACGTCGCTTCGGCCTCACGGGGGCACAAGTCGACGAAGACGACGGCTGATTTCGCAATTGGCACGCCAGCCCCATAGACTCTGATCCACATCTGCAGACACCTGTGGCGGCGGGCGCCGTGGCGGGTGCATGGGAGCGCGACACCACCGTGGGCAAGGGAGACGAACATTCGGTCTTCACCGAGCAGGGCAGCCTGCCGGAGCGCACGGGATCGCGAAAGCGGAACCGCAGCGTCGTCGAACAGCACATCCCCGTCGAGTTTCGCGGCGACTCCGCCTACATCTACGACCTCATCGACCGGCTGGCGTTCGGCGGCATGGGCGAAGTGTGGTTGGCGCGGCAGAAGAAGCGCACGGCGCCAACGCAGACCGAGGGGATCTCCGAGCAGGGCCGTCTCGTCGCTGTGAAGCGGCTGTTGTCGCACTACCAGGGCGACCAGAGCCATCTGGGGATGTTCTTCGACGAGGCCCGCCTGCAGGCGCTGCTGTCGCATCCCAACATCGTGCGCATCTTCGACATGGGCGAACAAGACGAGCACTTGTTCATCGCCATGGAGTACGTGCACGGGGTCTCGCTCAAAGAGATTGTCGACCTTCCGCAAAAGGGGGGGCAGCCGCTTCCGCTGGCGTTTGTCGTCGAGATCATGCGCCAGGCGTGCGAGGGGCTCAGCTACGCGCACAACCTCGTCGACGCCTACGGGCAGCCGTTGCAGGTGGTGCACCGCGACATCAACCCGCACAACTTGTTGGTGGGCTTTGATGGGCAGGTGAAGCTCATCGACTTTGGCATCGCGCAAAGCGAGATGACCCACGGCCGCACAGAGACGGGCACCATCAAGGGCAAGTTCGCCTACATGTCGCCCGAGCAAAGTGCCGCCGAGCCGCTCGACCGTCGTTCAGACGTCTTCAGTCTCGGCATTGTGCTTTACGAGATGTTGACGGGGGAGAATCCGTTTCACCGCAAGAACGTCGTGCTGTCGCTGCAGGCCATTCAGCGCGAGCACGCGCCTCCGGTCGAGAGTCGACGTCGAGACGCCGTGGTGCTGTCGCCGCTCATTGAGCGGTGTTTGGCGAAAGACCCCGACCAGCGCTTCTCCGATTGCCGTGAGTTGGCCGAGGCGTTGTCGACGTTGGTGCGCGACGGCTTGGTGAAGGCGCCCCACCTCAGTCTGTCGCATTGGATGAAGCAGAGCTTCACCGTCGAGCGGCAGGGGCACCACGACCGCGTCAAAGGGTTCTTGCAGGAGCACCACCAGACCGACCCGGAGGCGCTGACGGCGTTGATTCCCTCGGCCGAGCACCAGGTGCCGGCGTCGTTCGACATTCCGGTGACGGCGCCGGGAGCGGTGCCGACGTCGTTTGACGACGACCCCTTCGAAGACAAAGAGACGGTGGTGCAGCGTCCGCAGCAGGCGCCACAGCAGATTCCGGCGCCGGTGCCCTCGACGTCGTTGGGCTCTCGCCCGGCGGAGGCGCCGTTTTCGTTGGGCGAGTCGGCGGCGAGCCAGTTCCCGGCGCGGGAGGCGACGGTGACGGTGGCCACCACCGACCAGATGGCGCCGCGTCCGCCGATGCCGGCGAATCCAGCGAGCCCCCAGACCTACCAGCCGGGGCTGTTGACGCCGACACAGCCGCGCTCCTTTGAGCACAACACCGCCGAGACCGGGTCACAGCCGGCGCTGCCGCCCGTCGAAGAAGAGTCGGCGACGAAGAAGGGGCTCGGCATCGCCGCCGCGTTGATGCTCGTCGTCGTCGTCGTTGCGGGTGGCGCCTTGTGGTGGCTGTCGCAAGACGACGCGGGAGGCGAAGGCGACCAGGTGGTGGTGTTGCCTGTGGAGCCGACGCCCACCCCGCCCGTCGACGACACAAACACCGGTCGAACCGGAGACAAAACAACGGACGGGAAGGGCGACGTCCCCCCCAAAGACGAACCGCCCGACGACGTCGAGGCGAACCCCAAAGACGCCACCGACAACGCCAGGGATGGCGACGTCGCCAAACCGCCCGAAGACACAAACGGCAAAGACGCAGACGGCACCGCTGCACCGGAGACGACGCCTGAACCCGACGCGGTCGACGACGGCTCCGACACCAAGGTGGTGAAGAAGACCCGACGTCGTCGACGGGGACGCTCGCGCCGTGCGACCGACAAAACGACGTCGGGGAGCAAGACCGAGCCAACCCAGACCTCGCCGTCCAAGGCCGAGTCGACAGACACCAAGGTGGCGGCGGCCGACCCCGTCGACAAAGCGCCCGACAAAACGCCGGCGAAGGTGGGCAAGTTGATGGTGCGCGTCAGCGGCATGCGTCTGAAAGGCAGCACCACCCGCACCCTCACCGACGGCAAAACCACCACCGTGCGCCTGACGGGCTTGGCGGGCGAGGCGCAAGAGATGAAGCTGTCGATCAAACCCTCATCGTCGGGCGCCATCGCCAAGGTGTCGTCGACGCCGTGGGGCATCGTGCGCGTCAACGGCGTCGGTGCCGGCAAGACGCCGGCGACGGTGAAGCTGCCGTTCGGCAAAAAGATGAAGGTGGCGGTGAAGCCGGTGAAGGGGCGCGAAGCGGTGCTCACGTTGTTTGTGAAAGCGCCCTAGGTCGGTCGCGCAGCGACGTCATGCGCTGTCGAGCGGGGCTTCATGCTGCAATTGCTGAAACGCAGACCGCAGCAATGACCGCATCCAATGGTGGGCGCTGTCATTGTGGTCACGTCCGTGCCAGAGCCCAAAGACTTCAAGGGGGGCCACCTCAAGCGGCAGTGGCTGTAGGACCAGTTGCGTGGCATCTGCGAGCAGCCGCAACACCGACGAGGGGGCGGTGAGCAGCGCATCTGACGACGACAACAGGTGGGGCGCTGCCAAAAACGACGCCAGGCGGGCGACGATTCGGCGTTGCAGGCCCCTCTCCTCGAGAACATCGTCGACGCGCGAGCGTCCCACACCTGCGGGCGACACCAAGATGTGCGGAAACGCAGCGTAGCGCTCGACGTCGAAGGGCACGTCCAACAGCGGATGGCAGGCACGACAGGCCACAGACCAAGAGTCGGTGTGCATGCGCTGGCGACGGACGTTGGGCCCCAGCTGCAGCTTGGGGGCCGACCACAAAGTCGACCTCGCCGTCGTCGAGCTGTGCGTCGGCGCGGTCAAGATGCAACGGCCGAAAGACCAACGTCGCGTGGGGCGCCGTCGACTGGAGGCTCTGCAGCAGCGGCTTGCCGACGACGGCGGAGACAAAGTCGGGGGCGGCGATGCGAAAGCTGCGTTCGGTGTGTTCGGGCCGAAAGTCGAGGCCGGCGCCCACGGCGCTTTCGAGCGCAGCGAGCGCTTGCCGCAACGGCAGCGCCAGCGCTTTGGCACGTGGGGTTTTCTGCAGACCTTGTCTGCCTCGCACCAAGAGCGGGTCGTCGAACCAATCGCGCAGCGCAGCCAACTGCCGGCTCATCGTCGGCTGCGTGACATGCAGTCGTTTGGCAGCGGTGGTGACGTTTTCTTCGTCGAGAAGTGCGTCCAACGCCAAGAGGAGGTTGAGGTTCAAGGACGAAAGACGCTGGCTCATGTGCGCACCCTACCAACTCCAAGATGCGCAGACCGCATACCGAGCATTCCGCTTCTCGATTGGGCAGACGCAGTTGCACCTCGCACGTTGCTCGGGTCGACAACGGAGCCTTGGTCGACGTTTCACTCGCTCCTTCAGGTGACCTGTGTCTTTGTTTCGCATTGTCGTGACGGTGTTCTTTTTGGGGAGCCTTTCGGCCTGTGTCGACAACGTCGACGTCATGGGCGGTTTTTCGCAGCCGGAGAGCGCCCACTTTCACGCACCCACGCAGACGTGGTTTGTCTCGAACATCGCAGGTGCGTCTGGCGACAAAGACGGCGATGGGTGGATCACGACGCTGGATCGCGACGGCAACGTCGTCGACGAGCAGTGGCTGGCAGGGTTGGATTCTCCTGCTGGAGTCTCCTCCACCCCCACGCTGTTGGTGGTCGCCGACGTCGACGTGGTGCGCGTCATCGACATCGAGTCGAAGAACATGACGTCGATCGCCGTCGACGACGCCGGTTTTCTCAACGATGTCTTTGTCGTCGATGACCGCACCGCCTACGTCTCCGACACTTTGAAACATGTCGTCTATCAAGTGGACCTGTCGACGTTGACCGCAACGGCCGTCGTGGACGACGAGGCCCTGGACGGCCCCAATGGCCTGTTGGTCGTCGACGGTGTCTTGTGGGTCGGCAGCATCGGCTCCATGACGGATTTTTTAGATGAAGCCCCTCTCTTTGCCATCCCTCTTGACGTGATCACCGCAGGCGACGTCGACGTCGACGCACACCGGGTGGGCACGCTGCAGGGCAAGTTCGACGGGGTGGAGCTCGTCGACGGCGAGATTTGGGTCAGTGACTTTCGCGGCCGCATCCACCGCGTGGATGCAGAGGCCAACGACGGCGACGGCGCCTTGGTCGAAGAAGTCTGGCTGCACGGCGCGGGCGCGTTGAGCTCCGCCGACTTCGGCATCGACGACGAGCGCGGGATGTTGCTGGTGCCCGACTTGCTTGGCGGCAACGTGTCTCGCGTCGACTTGCAGTAGCGTCGATCCAGACGCCAAACGCCTCCCGAAGGAGGCGTTTGTCGTCGTCATGCTCTGTTCGCGCTACTCCGCGAAGGCCGACACCGGCGGGCACGCGCAGGCGACATTGCGGTCGCCGTAGACGTTGTCGACACGCGCCACCGACGGCCAGAACTTGCGCTCTTTCGACCACGGCGCTGGGAAGGCGGCTTGCTGACGGGTGTAGCTGTGGGGCCACTCGTCGGAGCACACCTTGTGGGCGGTGTGCGGGGCGTTCTTCAGCGGGTTGTCGTCTTGGGGCCAGGTGCCGTCTTCGATGAGGGCGATTTCTTTGCGGATGCTGATGAGCGCGTCGCACAGCCGGTCGAGCTCTTCTTTGGATTCGCTCTCGGTGGGCTCGATCATCAACGTCCCGGGCACAGGCCAGCTCATGGTGGGGGCGTGGAAGCCGTAGTCCATGAGGCGTTTGGCGATGTCTTCGACGGTGATGCCGGCGGTCTTCTTCAGCCCGTTGCAGTCGAGGATGAACTCGTGGGCACACAACCCATTTTGCCCGCGGTACAAGATGTCGAAGCTGCCTTCGAGGCGACGCTGCATGTAGTTGGCGTTGAGCACCGCGATTTGCGTCGACTTGGTCAGCCCTTCGGCGCCGAGGAGCGCGATGTACATCCAGGAGATGGGGAGCACCCCTGCGCTGCCCCAGGGGGCGGCAGAGACGGCACCGGAGGCTTGCTCGCCGTCGGACTCTTGGCTGAACGGCGACACCAGGGGGTGGCCGGGGAGAAACGGCGCCAGGTGGCTCTTGACGCAGATGGGTCCGACGCCGGGGCCGCCGCCGCCATGGGGGATGGCAAACGTCTTGTGCAAGTTGAGGTGGCAAACGTCGGCGCCGTAATCGCCCGGACGGCACAAGCCGACTTGGGCGTTCATGTTGGCGCCGTCGAGGTACACCTGCCCGCCCGCGTCGTGGATGGTGGCGCAGACCTCTTCGACGTGGGTTTCAAACACGCCGTGGGTGGAGGGGTAGGTGATCATCAGCGCGGCCAAATCGTCTTGGTGTTTGGCGGCGAGTTCTTTGAGGTGGGCGAGGTCGATGTTGCCTTCGTCGTCGCATTTGACCTCGACGACACGCATGCCACACAGCGCGGCCGATGCCGGGTTGGTGCCGTGGGCGCTCGACGGAATCAAGCACACATCGCGTTTGCCCTCGTCGCCGTTGGCGGCGTGGTAGGCGACGATGGTTTGCAGGCCAGCGTATTCGCCTTGCGAGCCGGCGTTGGGCTGCAGGCTCACCGAGTCGAAGCCGGTGATTTCGGCGAGCATGCGCTCGAGGCTGTAGAACAACTTGTGGTAGCCGCGGGCCTGCTCCGTCGGGGCAAAGGGGTGCAGCTCGCCGAATTTGCGCCAGGTGACGGGCACCATCTGCGACGTGGCGTTGAGCTTCATGGTGCAGCTGCCGAGGGGGATCATCGACGTCGTCAGCGACAGGTCTTTGTTCTGCAGCCGTTGCATGAAGCGCAGCATCTCGGTCTCTGAGCGATGGCTGTGAAAGCAATCGTGCTCGAGGTACGGCGTCTGGCGTGCGAGGCGTGGGCTGTACGTGTATTCGACGCGCTGGGCGAGGTCGTCGACGGTGAAGGGCAGTTTGGCGCCGCAGTTGAAGCCCACCAACAAATCGCGGATGTCTTCTTCTTTGGTGGCCTCGTCGAGAGAGACGCCGACGAACTCGTCGTCGATGATGCGCACGTTGATCTTCAGCTGGGCCAGAGCGTCGAGCACTTGGTCGCGTTTGCTGGCGGGGAGCGCCACCTTCAAGGTGTCAAAGACCACCTGGTGCTCGACGGGGCATTCGAGTCGGGCCAGGCCCATGGCCAACACTTTGGTGAGGTAGTGCACGCGCTCGGCGATGGTCTTGAGCCCTTCGGGCCCGTGGTACACGCCGTACATGCCGGCCATGATGGCCAACAACACTTGGGCGGTGCAGATGTTCGACGTCGCTTTTTCACGACGGATGTGTTGCTCGCGCGTCTGCAAGGCGAGCCGGTAGGCGATGTGGCCGTCGGCGTCTTTGCTCACGCCCACAAGGCGGCCTGGCAGTTGGCGTTTGTAGGCGTCGCGGGTGGCGAAGAAGCCAGCGTGGGGGCCGCCGTATCCGAGGGGCACGCCAAAGCGTTGGCTGTTGCCGACGACGACGTCGGCGCCTTGCGCGCCAGGCGACTCAAGCAAGGTGAGGGCGAGAAGGTCGGATGCGCACACCACCAACGTGTTTTGCGCGTGGGCGGCCTCGCACAACTTGTCGATGGGGGCCACTTCACCGTCGCTGCCGGGGTACTGCACGATGGCGCAGAACGCGGCGCTGTCGTCGGTGTTGGTGAACGTCTCGGGCGACAGCTCGGTGACGACGACGTTGTAGCCAAGGGGGTTGGCGCGGGTGCGCAGCACCGCCAAGGTTTGCGGATGGATGTTGTCGTCGACGAGGACGGTCATCGACTTGTTCTTGCGGTTGACCGACTTGGCCATGGCCATGGCTTCGGCGCAGGCGGTGGCCTCGTCGAGCATGGAGGCGTTGGCGAGGTCCATGCCGGTGAGGTCGCTGACCATGGTCTGAAAGGCGAGCAGAGCTTCGAGGCGGCCTTGGGAGATTTCGGATTGGTAGGGCGTGTATTGCGTGTACCAGCCGGGGTTCTCGAGGATGTTGCGTTGGATGACGGCGGGCACCAGGGTGCGGGCGTAGCCGAGTCCGATGAACGAGCGCCACACCTGGTTTTCGGCCGCAATGCTGCGGAGGTCGTCGAGGAGGTCGTTTTCGCTCTTGGCCGGCTCCAGCATCAAGGGGCGCTTCAGCCGGATGTTTTCAGGGATGGCCGCGTCGACGAGAGCGTCGAGGGAGTCGTGCCCCACCACGTTGAGCATGGCCTGCACATCGGCATCACGTGGGCCGAGGTGGCGCGTGTCAAAGCGGGCAGGAAACGACAGAGAAGGGCGCTCGGGGATCGGCATCGTCGACCTCACACAGACGAACGTCGTCGTGCGCACACGACAACAAACCAAAAAACGGCAGGCGGAGCGCAGGCGCACGGGCGGCGGCCGGCTCCGTCGGCGTGGACGTCGTCACTTCTCTTCAGAAGCGAGAAAGCCTTCGTAGGCGGCGGCGTCCATGAGGGTGTCGATGACGCCAGCATCGGCGGGTTTGACCTTGAGCATCCAGGCGCCGTACGCGTCTTCGTTGATGCCTTCGGGGCTGTCGACGAGCTCTTCGTTGGCTTCGACCACTTCGCCCGTGATGGGGGCGAACAGGTCGCTCACCGCTTTGACGCTCTCGACGACGCCGAAGTGTTTGCCGGCTTCGATGGCGTCGCCGGGGGCTGGCAGCTCCAAAAACACGATGTCGCCCAGAGCGTCTTGGGCGTGGTCGGTGATGCCGACGACGACGACGTCGCCTTCGACTTTTACCCACTCGTGTTCGTTGGTGTAGCGCAGGTCAGCTGGGATGTTGCTCATGGACGGTCTCACGGTCATCGCGCGCGCCGCGCGCAGTCGAGGGTGGTTATAGCGTCGAAAACGCCAGAAAGGTCATTTGCGCCGCTTGTAGAACGGCAGCTTTTTCACCTGTGCTTTGACGGGCTTGCCGCGCACCACGATGGCCAGTTCGTTGTCGAAGGCGGCGTGGGCTTTGTCGACGTAGGCCATGGCGATGGGGGCTTTGAGGTACGGCGCCTGGGTGCCGGAAGTGACGGTGCCGACTTTGTGGCCGTCGGCGTCGACGACGTCGTAGCCGGCACGAGGGATGCCACGCTCCAGCATCTGCAGGCCGCGCAACCGGCGGGTGACGCCGTCGGCTTTTTGTTGGCGCAGGGCGTCGGCGCCGATGAAATCGCGGTCTTCGCCGGTGACCTTGCTCTGCAACTTGACGATGAACGACAGGCCCGCCTCGAGGGGGGTGGTGTCGTCGTTGATGTCGTTGCCGTACAGGGCCATGCCAGCTTCGAGACGCAAGGTGTCGCGGGCGGAGAGGCCACAGGGCAACACGTCGACATCGACGGTGTTGGCACGCAGCTGTTTCCACAAGGCGATGGCGTGGGCGGGCGGCAGGTACAACTCGAAACCGTCTTCACCGGTGTAGCCGGTGCGCGACACGATGCTTGTGACGTCTTGTGCTCCGTTGTCATCGTCGCCGATGCGCAGGGTGCCCTCGGCGAAGTGATAGAAGCCGACGTCGTCGAGGGGGACGTCGGTCATTGTCGCCAACACCTTCTCGGCGTCTTTGCCTTGCAGGGCGAGTTGGGCGTAGTCGTCGCTGTTGTCGACGCAGGAGACGCCTGGGAAGTGGGCATCGATGACGCCTTTCATCCAGGTGAAGTCTTTGTCGCGGTTGGAGGCGTTGACGCACACCATGAACTTCGTCGTCGAGAAGCGGTACACCACGCAGTCGTCGACGAAGCCGCCTTTGTCGTTGAGCAGACCGGCGTACATGGCTTGTCCGTCGACGATGGCGCGGGGGTCGTTGGTGAACAGGCGGTTGACAGCATCGAGGGCGGCGTCGCCTTCGATGAACACCTCGCCCATGTGGCTGACGTCGAAGAGGCCGCACGACTCGCGCACTGCAAGGTGCTCTTTTTTGTCGGATGTGTAGCGGACGGGCATCTCAAAGCCGCCGAAGTCGACGAGTTTGGCGCCTTCTTCGACGTGGACGTCGTACAGGGGCGTGCGTTTGAGGTCGCTCATGATGCGGTCTCCGTCTGTCTGGATGGGGCTGATGAAAGAGTTGGCGTCTTAGGCTTCGGCGGGCAAGCGCAAGTGGCCTTCATAGGCCTCGAGGGTGTTCTGCAGCAGCATGGCCCGCGTCATGGGGCCGACGCCGCCGGGCACAGGGGTGATGGCCGCGGCTTTGGGTTTGACGTCGTCAAACTGCACGTCGCCCGTGAGTTTGCCGTCCTCGGTGCGGCTGATGCCCACGTCGAGCACCACCACACCGTCTTTGACCATGTCGGCCGAGATGAGGCCGGCGCAGCCGGTGGCCACGACGAGAATGTCGGCTTGGCGGGTGTGCTGGGCGAGGTCTTGGGTGTGGATGTGGCAGATGGTGACGGTGCAATCGCGTTGCACCAACAACGACGCCATGGGGCGGCCCACGATGTTGCTGTGGCCGACGACCACGGCGTGCTTGCCGCGCAATTCGACGCCCAGCTCGTCGAGGAGATGCAGGCAGCCTTTGGGGGTGCACGGCCAATGGGAGGGTTGCCCGAGCACCAGGCCGGCGACGTTGACGGGGTGAAAGCCGTCGACGTCTTTGCTCGGCAAGATGGCGTTGAGCACGCGGGCACGGTCGATGTGCTTGGGCAGGGGCAGTTGCACCAAGATGCCGTCGACGTCGTCGCGGCGGTTCATCTCACGGATGAGGTCGAGCAGGGCCTCTTCGCTGATGTCGGCGGGGAGTTTTTGGTGCACGTCGGAGAAACCGACGAAGCCGGCGTCGTTGCGTTTGTGGCGCACGTAGACGTCGGAGGCGGGGTCGTCGCCGACGAGGAAGGTGCACAAGCCGGGAACGCGGTGCCCAGCGTCGACGTGGGTGGCCACTTGGGCTTTCACGGCGTCTTTGAGGCGGGCGGCGGAGGCCTTTCCGTCGATGATGCGTGTTTCGTGCTCACCCATGGTTTGCCTCCCGTGCCGCGTGTGCGGTGCCCTCTGTCGGATTCTGTGGCCCTGCAGGCGGTGTGAAGCAACCCCCGTGGCGAACGTTTGTCGACGTTTTTCTCGTCGACGGCGCAGGCATCGCGGCTGACTCAATGCGTCATGCACTGTTGTGCATGTTGGTGGGGCGTAAACGGTGTTGTCGTCGGCAAAATGCGAAAAAGATGGGGCAACTTGATCCGCTGGCGCACCCGTGGTCGTCTTGGCTGCGATAATGAAGGCAGGGCAGTGTTGCTGTCTTCACCTCTTGGCCGCCGACGGTGGCCCAAGGATGCGACCCATGGCCGTGCGCAAAGCGATCGTGAAGAAAAAGAAGGCTCCCGAGGCGAAAGAGCAAGCGCCAGCAGAGGAGAAGAAGCTGACGGCCGACGACCTCGGCGGCATCGACCCCCAGGTCATGCAGGACTTCATGGAGGGGAAAATCACCCTCGGCGAGTTGTCGGGCTTCGACCGCGGCGCACAAGGCAAAGTGGCGGCCATCGGCATGGAGTACCTCACCAACGGCAAGCTCACCGAGGCCGAAATCGTCTTCAACGGCCTCATGGCCATGGACCCGTACGAGCCCTTCTACTTCGCCGCCATTGGCTCGGTGCACCAACGACGCGAGGAGTGGCCCGACGCTGAGGCTTGGTACAGCCGCGCCATCGAAGCGTCGGCGGAGAAGAACGAGCACAACCCCGCCGCCCGCGCCAACCGTGGTGAAGTGCGGCTGATGATGGAGCGCTTGGAAGACGCGGTCGAAGACCTCACCACCGCCATCCAAGAAGACCCCGAGTTCACAGAGCCGACGACGGAGCGGGCACGGGTGCTGCTGACCGAAGTGAAACGGCAACTCGAAGAAGCATCCAACTGAATCCAGTTGCGGGGGGCGTCAACGACAGCCTCTTCGGAGTCCACAGAAAAAGCCTCCACGTCGCCGTGGAGGCTTTTCGATGGCAGATCGGCGATGGGCCCTCGCAGCTACAACTCGAAGCGGTAGCGGATGCTTGCGCCGAGCCCTGTGGGGGTGGCGCCGTAGGCGAAGTCGAGGGGCACACCGACGGTGAGGTGCAGTTCGGCTTCGATGGCGCCGGGGCCGAGGACGTAGCCAGCGCCGCCGAAAGCGCTGGCGCCGATGGCCGTCGTCAACGACCGTTCGGGGTACAGCTGCCCGTCGGTGTACAGGGCGACGTCGGCGTAGATGAGTCCGGCACCGCCGCCGGCGAAGAACACCACGCCGGGAAGCACGTCGTCGAGGAGGTGGGCGTTGCGCCATTGGCCTTCGAACATCAGGGGCACGGCGGTGTGAATGCGGGTGACTCCGGCGCTGCCCGACGACACCGTCGTGGGCACGGCTTGCAACACGGCGGCGCGGACGCCGGCGGTGACGCTTCCGTCGAGCACCGGCAGGCGCAGGTGAAAGCTGCCTTCGGGGCCGGCGGCGAAGGCGTTGCCGAAGTTCCAGTCGGTGATGACGCCGACGCCCGCGAGAAGCTTGGCCTTCAAGCGGGGCGGACGCAGGCGAATGCGTTTGTCGACGTCGGCGACGCCTTCTGCGTTGCTGCGGATGCGCACTTTGGCGACCTGCACGTCGTCGACGCGGTCGAAGACCACGGCCACCTGCTTCAAGACGTCGGTGTGGCTGAGGTCGGAGACCTCGCCGTCGGCGTCGACGGTGACAGCGTCGGGTGACAACGGATTGCCGGCTGCGTCGGTGGCGCGCAAGTCGAAGACCGCGCGCGACACGCCGTCGGCGGTGACCTCGTCGGGGCCCACAGCCAACACCGTGGCGACTTTGCCGGCGGTGCGCTTCACCTTCCATTCGCCGACGACGTCGCCAGCGCGGCTGCGCACCGTGAGGGTGGCGTCAACGGCCCCGGCGTCGAGGCGGGCGGGCAACAGCCAGTGCACCCGCTGCTTGTTGTCGTCGAGGGGCTCGACTTGGGCGATGCGTCCGACGTCGACGTCGAACTTGCCGGCGTTTCGTGGCACCACGTTGCCGGCTTCGTCGAACATCTGCACCACTGCGCTGATGTCGCGCGGGGCGTCGGCCGAGAGCTCGGTGACGTCGGTGTCGACGGTGGCGCGCACCGGTCCGCCCGGCAGCAGGTCAATGGAGAAGCTTGCTTTCGAGGCCTCGGCGCCTTTGCCTTGCAAGGCGACGTCGAGGGTGGCTTTCTTTTCGGCCGTCTGCCCGGGCGCATAGTGCAGACGGAACAACCCCGGCGCCAAGCCTTGGGGGTCGCCCTGCAGGCCGCCGACGGTGGCGTTCACGTCGACGGGCGCGTCGAACATGGGGACGCCTTTTTTGTCGACCAAGAAGATGAGCACCTGGGCCACGCCTTTGCCATCGGCGGCGGCGACCTCGTCGATGGGGATGATCGCGAGGCGGTTGAACGAGGGCACCTTGAGGTCGACGGTCTTTTGGCTTTCGTTGCCGACCTCATCGGTGGACTTGGCGACGGCACGTTCGGGGCCGGGGGGCGCGAGGATGTCGACGTGGGCCACGCCTTTGGCGCCGCTTTTGCCAGGGCCGAATTTGTGGTTGCCGAGGAACACCCACACCTCGCTGTTGGGCTTGGTGGCGACTTCGAGTTTGCCCTTGCCCCATAAGGGGAGGGAGGCGAAGCCGACGCTGGGGCCATCGCGTGTGTCGATTTGCGCGGAGAGGATGGCGACGTGGGGGAAGCGGTCTTTGGGGGGCGTGAACGTCGTCGTCCAGGTGCCAGGCCCCGTGCGCAACGGTTGGCTCAAGCTGCCGGTCGACGCGCGCAACAAAGGTGGGGCGACGTCGAGGGGCTTGCCGTCGGGTTGCACGGCCGACAGTTCGAGCGAAATGGACTCCGTCTCGCCCAGCACCACTTGGGTGTCTGGAATGCGAAACCGGATGGATTTGACGTCGATGCGCTGCATGACGCCGCTTTGTGCGACAAAGGCAGACGACGACGACGACGGCGCCTGGTCTGCCGCGGCAGGAGGCGTCTTCGCGGCGGCGGCCGTGGCCATTCCCAACGACAACGCCACCGTGCCGACGCCGAGGAGACGTCGAAGCGGGGGAACCAGCGGGAAAGGCAGCAAAGCGCGCATGACGCACGCAGCCTAAATCGCCCTGCAGCGGATTGGTATTTTTCGGCCGCCTGCGGCTGTGCCTCAGAACACGCTGAGATCACGTCACTTTCTGCAGGTGCATCGGGAGATCACAGCGCCAGGCGCATCATGCGGTGATCGATGCCGGCGTCGTCGAAGATCGGCCCGTAGGCCTCGTAGTGCAGGCGCTCGTAAAACGGGATGGCCGACATCTGCGCCCCCAACACGACCTCGACCAGCCCTTGTTGCCGAGCGTGTTCGTGGATGGCGTGCATCAATGCGCGGCCGACGCCGGTGCCGCGGGCGTCTTGCAGCACCGCCACCCGCTGGGCTTTGCCTTGGCCTTCTGCGGTGCGCGTCATGCGCGCTGTGCCCACGGCCGCGTCGAGGCCGTCGTCGTCGACGGGCGAGGCGATGAAGTGAACACAGTCGGCGTCGAGGGTGTCGTACTCGTCGAGTTCGAGTTCGATGGGCACCTCCTGCTCGACGACAAACACCGTCTTGCGGATGTCGAGGCAGCGTTGCAGCACGGTGTCGTCGGTGACGCGTTTGACGACGACGGCGGGGGCGCTGTGCGGCTGTGACATGAGGGGCTCCCAAAGTGGACGCGGTTTTCGACGCCACCCGCTACTGGCGTTGCTACAGTGCACAGCATTCGGCAACCGCGTCGCAGCCCGACCGCCCAGGCCGACAAAGGTGAAGGATGTCGCGTCAGACACGCACAGCTGTGGCTCTCTTGCTCGTCTTCTTGGTGGGAGGCGGCATCGGCTGGTGGACGTTGTCGTCGGAGCCGACGGCGAACGATGCGCCCGACCCACACCGCAGCGCCGAGACCACAGGCGACGACGACAAACCCAACCCCGTCGACGACGTCGGCCCCATGGTGAGTTTGTTCTTGGAGGTGCACAACGCCGACGGCCAGCCCATCGGCGGCACCCTGGTGCAACTCAAAGGCCGCTTGGGCATGACGTCGCAGTTCACCGAAGAACGGCTGGTGGGCGAAGAGGGGTTGGCGACGTTTGAGAACGTGCCTGCCTCCATTCATGAGGTGCGGTTGTCGGCGCGGGGCTACCAGGCGGTGTCTTTGCCGCCGCCGCATTTGCCGGCCGGGCAGAAGGAGGGGTCGTTCACCTTCGTCATGCAACGCAAGGTCGACGACGCGGCCACGTCGGGGGTGACGACGGTGGACGACGCTGACGCTGCGGCCATTCCGTTCTCGGGCGTGGTGCTCAGTGCCGACGGCCCCGTGCGCAACGCCCAGGTGTTGCGGCTGCGCGAAGACATGCAGGGGATGGACCCGGGTGACGTCGTCGCTGCCGACAAAAGTGGACGCTTCTTGTTTCGGCCGTCGCCATTGGCCGATGAGAAGAACCCGGTGGTGGGGGTGATCGCGTTTCATCCTTCGTACGGCCAAGCCTCCGTCGAGGGCAAACCGCTGCAGCCGACGTCGGTGAAGGTGGGCACGGAGGTGTCGATCACCTTGCCGCTCGGCGCCTACATCGAGGGTGAAGTGCTGGCACCGATGGGAGGGCCCCAAGGGGAGTTCACGTTGTTCGCGCGGCCCCATGTGTTTCGCAACAACCGCCTGTTGGGCCGCGCCGAGCGCATGCTGCGCCACCTTTCCACCAAAGAACGTCGTCAGCCGGGTGTGCAGATGGCCATTCAGGTGTTTCGCCACATGCGCAAGGGCGTTCGCCTGTGGGTGAAAGACCCCGATGCCGTCGACGAGAACGGCGACCAAGACGACAACGACAAAAACAAAGACAAAGACAAAGACAAAGACAAAGACAAAGACAAAGACAAAGACAACGTTTTGCCCCGGGGCCGCTTTCGCATTGGTCCGGTGGCGGCGGGGGTGATGACGCTGATCGCCGCCTCTGAAGACCACGCGCCCGTCGAGCGCGAGCTGGAGGTGGCGGCAGGTGAGACGTTGCAAGGGGTGCGGCTGCAACTGCAAGCGCCTCTCGTCGTCAGCGGCGTCGTTACCGACGACAAAGGGGCTCCTTTGCAGGGCGTGCGGGTGCGTGCGCGGTCGACCCAAGGGGAGCCGGTGCCCGGCTTCGCCGTGGGGCGCACCGACGCCGACGGCGCCTACTCCATTCGCACCCGCGCCGACCAACGGCACACGGTGTCGCTCAGCAAACGCGGCTACACCCCTTTCGACCAAGGTGGTGTCGAGGGGGGCGCAGGCGACGAGGTCATCGTCGACGCCCAGCTGCGCAAGGCGCCCCGCCGCAAAGGCAAAAAGGGCAGACGACGGGCCGCGCCCCGTGACTATGTCGGCATCGGGGCCCAGCTGCGCAAAGACAAAGAGGGACGCGTCGTCGTGCAACGTCTGTTTCCGGGTGGTGCGGCGGCCGAACAGCTTGCGGAGGGCGACGTCATCGTGGCCATTGATCGCGAAGACGCCACTGGCGGGTTGCGCGACGTGGTGCAGCTCATTTTGGGCGAGCCCGACACCGAGGTGGAGCTGACCATTCTGCCCGGCGGCGAAGGCCCCGAAGAAAACGTGGTGCTCATGCGTCGACGGGTGTCCACCGGCGGATGAAACCTTCTGTTGATGGCCTGTTGACGTGACGCTCGTGCAGCCAGCCGGCGCTTGCATGCTGACGCCCAGCTTCTAGTCTCCCTGCACACCCTCCACCTGCGTCGGAGTTCTCATGCGTCGTGTTTTGCTGTTGCTGTCTCTGACGTGGGCCAGCGTGCCCCTGTTGATCGCCTGTGAACCTCAGTCCGAGATGTGCGCCCGCTTCATCGAGTGCCAGCCCCACTACGAAGAGGAGATGGGCCTGCCTGAGGAGCAGTTGAACCGCTACCAGACCGAAGGCATCTGCTGGGAGAACGCCGACCTCGCCGCCACCTGCCACGACGAGTGCGTGGCGGGGTTGTTGAACCACCAAAGTGAGCTGGCGGTGCGCAACCTGCCGCTCGGCGCGTGCACCATCACCGCCGAAGAGGCTGGCATCGACGAAGAGCCCGACGACGACGACACCGTCGAAGACGCAGGCACGGTCGATGGAGGCGGCGCATGACCACTTTGCACCAACACGGCGAGGTCGCTTTTGCCATTCCACCGTCGTGGGCCGACCACTCGACGCTGATGTTTGCCGGGCCCACGGATGCTGCGGGTCGCGCCCCCGTCGTCACCATCACCTTTGGCATGGCCAAACAAGATGCGCGCGCCGCCGTGGTGCATGAAGTGGAGCGCATGGCGCAAACCGACCCGGAGATGAAGCTGTCAGATGAAGGCCCCTTCGACACCGGCTTCGGCCAAGGGTGGAGTGTGCGTGTCGACGTCGAGCGCGGCGCCCGCAAGTTGAGCCAGCTGACGGCCGCCCAACAGGTGGGGCCCATGATGTTGCTGATGACGGGCCTCGTCGACACGGATGTGTTCGACGCCCACGTCGAGACCATGAAGCGCATGTTGGCGTCGGTGCGTCCGGCAGAAGCTTAGCGGGCACTCCCAAAACCCTCGGGCGTCGTCGGCCGCCCAGCGGAGGCCTATGTCACCCCGCCGAGCGTCATCACGTCGTCGGCCACGCCAAATGAAAACGCCGGGCCCACGACGAGCCCGGCGTTTTTGCATGTTGCCGACGACCTAGGGCGCGGCGGGCGGCAGCAGCACCCCGTCGATGACGTGAATGATGCCGTTGCGGCAAGGAATGTCGGTGACGATGACCTCGACGTCGGTGTTCAAGAACACAGAGCCGGCGTTGATGGAGATCATCACGTCGCCACCTTGCAACGTGGTCGCTGAGCTCATGCCGGTGACGACGTCAGAGGGCACCGCGGCGCCGCCCACCACGTGGTAGGTGAGCACGTCGGTGAGCAGACCTTGGGGGTCGGCGAGGGCGGCGTTGAGGGTGGCTTGGTCCATGGCGGCGAAGGCGTCGTCGGTGGGGGCGAAGACGGTGAACGGTCCGTCGCCGTTGAGGGTGTCGACAAGGCCGGCGGCAATGACGGCGGTCTCGAGGGTGTCGAACCGGTCGTCGTTGACCACGACGTCGACGATGGAGTCTGTCGGGGGCAACAGCACGGTGTCGATGACGTGGATGACGCCGTTGGCCACCGCGATGTCGGTGATGATGACCTGGGCGTTGCCGTTGAGGATGACGTTGCCGTCGACGACTTCGATGGTCGCGATGCGCCCGTCGAGGGTGGTGGCGGTCGACAGTCCGACCACAGCGTCTGCGGGCACGGTGCCGTCGACGACGTGGTAGGTGAGCACCTCGGTGAGCAGACCTTGGGGGTCGGCGAGGGCGGCGTTGAGGGTGGCTTGGTCCATGGCGGCGAAGGCGTCATCGGTGGGGGCGAAGACGGTGAAGGGGCCCGGGCCGTTGAGGGTGTCGACGAGGCCGGCGGCGATGACAGCGGTCTCGAGGGTGTCGAAGCGGTCGTCGTTGACGACGACGTCGACGATGGTGTCAGAAGGCGGCAACAGCACGGTGTCGAGCACGTGGATGGTGCCGTTGGCCGTCTCGATGTCGGTGATGATGACTTGGGCGTTGCCGTTGAGGATGACGTTGCCGTCGACGACTTCGATGGTCACCAGGCGTCCGTCGATGGTGATGGCCGACGACAGGTTGACGACGTCAGCCGCAGGCACGTTGCCCGAGACCACGTGGTACAGAAGCACTTCGGTGAGCAAGCCGTTGGGGTCGGCGAGGGCAGCGTTGAGCACGTCTTGGTCCATGGCGGCGAAGGCATCGTCGGTGGGGGCGAAGACGGTGAAGGGGCCATCGCCGCGGAGGGTGTCGACGAGGTTGGCGTTGGTCAGCGCGGTCACCAAGGTGGTGAAGCGGCCGTCGTCGATGGCGGTGTCGACGATGTCTTGGAGTTCGGGCTCGTCGGCCGGCAGCAGCACGGCGTCGATGACGTGGATGAGACCGTTGGTGCATTCGATGTCGGTGATGACGACTTCAGCTTCGCCGTTGAGAATGACAGCGCCATCGACAACTTCGATGGTGATGTTGCTGCCTTCGAGGGTGGTGGCGGTGGTCAGGTTGACGACGTCGCTGGCGGGCACTTCGCCGTTGACGACGTGGTAGGTGAGCACTTCGGTGAGCAAGCCGTTGGGGTCGGCGAGGGCGGCGGCGAGCACGTCTTGGTCCATGGCGGCGAAGGCGTCGTCGGTGGGGGCGAAGACGGTGAAGGGGCCGTCGCCGCGCAGGGTGTCGACGAGGTTGGCTGCGGTGAGGGCGTCGACGAGTGTGGTGAAGCGGCCGTCGTTGATGGCGGTGTCGACGATGTCCTCGACGGCGGGCTCGTCTTCAGCCGGCAAAAGCACAGCGTCGATGACGTGGATGAGGCCGTTGGTGCAGTCGATGTCGGTGAGGATGACTTCAGCTTTGCCGTCGAGAATGACGGCGCCGTCGACGACTTCAATGGAGATGTCGCTGCCTTCGAGGGTGGTGGCCGACGTCAAATCGACGACGTCAGCGGCTGGCACTTCGCCGTTGACGACGTGGTAGGTGAGCACCTGCGTCAACAAGCCGTCGGGGTCGGCCAGGGCTGCAGCGAGGACGTCGGGGTCCATGGCGTCAAAGGCGTCGTCGGTGGGGGCAAAGACGGTGAAGGGGCCATCGCCGTTGAGTGTGTCGGTGAGTTCTGCAGAGTCGATGGCGTCGAGCAGGGTGGTGAAGCGGCCGTCGGCTTCAGCCGTCGCCAAGATGGACTGTTCGGTCGGATCTGGGTCGGGCGTGGGCGTGGGCTCGGTGCCATCACCGGCGGGCAGGCAGGCGACAGTGGTGGCGGCAAAGACACTCAGGGCAAGCGTCTGCACCCGGCGTAGGCTGGGGAAAGTCATCATGATCGACTCCGTCATGGGTGGATGTGCGGCAGAAGTCCCCCCTGCCGCCCGGTCGACTTAGTCGCTTTTGCAGCAGCAGCAAGCAAACCAAGATCACTTTCCCCCACATAAACGACCAAAACGACCACAACTGAGCCAAAACACAGGCCTTTCGGTGGATCTCACTTCAGCGCTGAAGTGTTGTTGGATCCACCTTCCTGCCCCCACAACGTCCACAACGCGGGCAACCACACCCCATCGGCCACCAACGCCAACGTCATGGCGCAAGCGCCGAGCAGTCCCATGTCGCGCAACACGTGCAACGGCGCCAAAGAAAGGGCCAAAAAGCCCGCGACCAACACCACCGACGTCACCAAGATGGCGCTGCCCCCTGCGGAGAAGACCTCGCGGAGAACGCCTGTCGACGACGTCGTTTTCGACGACCGCAGCCCATGCACCAAGTGCAATGTGTCGTCGACGGCGATGCCGAGGGCCACAGCGCCGACGACAGCGGTGCCGATGCGCAACTCGATGCCCAACGCCACCATCGCGGCGAGCACCCCCAGGAGGGGCACGATGTTGGGCAACAGCGCCACCACAAACAGACGCCAGCGACGGGCGGCGAACGCCAAGAAGGGCAACATGAGCACCAACGCCACCAAAAAGCTCTGCAGCATGTCGTCGATGAGCAGCGCCATGCCCGACTGCGCTTGGCTCCAGTTGCCGCCGACGCGCACGTCGAGAACCTGCGTCGTCGACGATGAAGCCACCACAGATTGCACCCGGCGCAACAGCTGCATGGCCCGGTGGGTGCCGATGTCATGGGTGCGCACAAACACCACGGCCGACGTACGCGTTTCGTCGACGAGCAGCGGCAGGGCCGTTTGCTTTTGCTTGGCCCATCCAGCTTCGGCCGCCATCGGCCACAACAAGGGCGGGAAGTGGTCGGGATGCTGGTCGTCGACGACGGCGTCGAGCACATCGGTGGGCGACAACACGTCATCGACGTCGTCGACGGCGCGCAGTTCGTGCGTGAGTTGGCGCAAGGCCACCAGCGCTTCTTCGTCGTCGATGGCACCTCCGCCACGACGGCGGACGAGCAAGTCGGGGCCCAAAAAGCCCACGAAGTCGGTCTCCACCAGATGTTGGGCCCGACGCAGGGGGTGCTCGGCGTGCACCTCACGGTTGAAGAACTGCTCGCCCTGCACGTCGATGGCGAACCCGCCAAGCACCAGCAAACAACCCAGGCCGCCCCACGCCAACAGCCGCGCGTGCTCGACGATGAAGGCCGCCCAACAATGGGCCACGCCAAAGGGGGTTGTTGTCGACGACGACGATGGGCGAGGCACAAACGTCAACAACAACGCAGGCAGCAACACGGCATTGCCGACGTGCACCCACAACACGCCGATGGCACAAGCGGCGCCGAAGTCGCGCACCACATTCAACGACGCCGTCTGCAAAGACGCGAAGCCCAACACCGTCGTCACCGTCGTCAGCAAACAGGGCCAAGCGAGATGCACGAAGCCATCGACCAACGCCTGGCGCCGCTGACGCACCGTGGCCTCGACGCCAAGGTCGGCCAGACGACGCTGCGCCTCCCGCAAGATGTGAATGGCATCGGCCACGCCCACCATCAACAACAACGTCGGCAACGCCGAACTGACGACGGTGACGGGCCAGCCGCACAACGCCATCACCGCCAACGTCGGCGGCAGCGCGAACGCCGTGCCCAACAGCACCCCCAGCACCGCTTGCCATCGACGAAAGACAAACGCTGTCAACAACAGCACCACCAACACGGTCAACGCGGCTGCCGTCACCGCCCCTCGTCCCAACAGCTTCTGCACACCCTCTTCGACGACGGAGTAGCCGACCCACTGCAGGGTGTGGCCGGGCAACCGTTGCGCCACCGACGCTTGCAACCGGTGCACGACTTTGCGTCGTGCCTGCAGGTCAAACACCGGCGCGTCGAGGTCAAACCACAGCAAGACGTGGGTGGGCGACGCCACCCGCGCCGTCCACTTCGGGGCCTTCTGTTGCAGGCGTGCCCATCCTGCGGCGGAGGCGTCTTGTTCACTCGCGCTGAGCACACTCCACGGCGACGTCACCGTCGCCACCGTGTCGTCGTCGCGCAAGCCGTCGTGCACCTGGTGCAACTGCTGCAAGAGGGCGTCGTCGAGCGGGCCGTCGACGACGACGCCGACACCAGAGGTTCCCAGCGCGCCAAACGTCTCGCGAATGTCGACGCCGACGGCGTGCAGCTCAGGATTCTTTGCAAACAATGGGGTGAACGACAGGTCCATCTGCACGCGCGTGGCCAGCGGCAAGCTGATGCACCACACCACGGCGACGAGGCCGACGCACAAGCGCTTGTGGCGCACCAAGAGGTACACGCCCCGGCGCAACACGTGGGCGACCAAGGTCGGCAGCAGGCGGAGAAAGCGACGAGACGGCGACGGAGACGACAAACACATGGGGCTGTCTTCTCAAGCGCCGTGCCAACTGCGCCGTCTGCATGGGCCGTGGTGCGCGTCACGTTTGTGGCGCTGTCTCACACCCTCGACGACGTCGTCGTCACACGCCGCCGACGTCTTTCACACCAAAAACGGTGACGTCGGTCGCACAAACGAGGCCGAGGTCCGCTTGGCCCGGCCGTTGCATTTGCACCGCCCAGGTCGACACCCACGTCGGCCGTCTCACGGACGTGCACGGCCTCGCCGGCGAACCGCCCTCAGTTCGACGTCGTCACCCCGCCAGACAGGAGATTCCATGCGCATTGCCATGGTCGCATTCTCGGGCGTTCGCGCCTTCAACCAAGAACTGATGGACCTCGGTCTCACCTTCCCCGGCGTGTTGGAGCGCTCGACACAAGTGGCCCGCTTGCCGTCGCTGGGCCTGCTGACGTTGGCGGGGATGACGCCGAAGGAGCACACCGTCGACTACCTCGACGTGCAAGACCTCGACGTCGACAACCTGCCCCAGGGGTACGACTTGGTGGCGTTGTCGTCGCTGACGGCGCAAATCACCTACGCCTATGCCCTCGCCGACCGCTTTCGCGCGCTGGGCAGCAAGGTCGTGTTGGGCGGCTTGCACGTCACCGCCTTGCCCGACGAAGCCAAAGCCCACGCCGACGCCATCGTCATCGGTGAAGGCGAAAGCGTATGGTGTGACCTCGTCGACGACGCCGCCCGCGGTGCCTTGCAGCCGGTGTACGACGCCCGAAAGAAGCCGTTTCACCTCGACCAGTCGCCCATGCCGGCCTTCGAGTTGCTCGACTACGACCGCTACAACCGCATCACCATTCAGACGTCGCGGGGGTGTCCGCACAGCTGTTCGTTCTGCGCCAGCTCCATCTTGTTGACCCAGAAGTACAAACAAAAGCCCATCGACCACGTCCTGGCGGAGATCGACCGGGTGTGCAGTTTGTGGCGACGTCCATTTCTCGAACTCGCCGACGACAACAGCTTCGTGAACAAAAAGTACTGGGACGAGCTGCTGCCCGAACTTGAAAAACGTCGCATCCGTTGGTTCACCGAAGCCGACATCGCCGTCGGCGACGACCCCGTCTTCCTCGACAAATTGCGCAAGTCAGGCTGCAAAGAAGTGCTCATCGGCCTCGAATCCGACCAGCTCGACGAACTCTCTGGCATCGAGACCCGCAACAACTGGAAACAAAAGCGCCATCACACCTACCTCGAGAACATCCGTCGCATTCAGGCGGCGGGCATTCGCGTCAATGGTTGCTTCATCTTCGGCATCGACGGCCAAACCCCCGAGGTGTTCGACCGCGTGTACCGCTTCACCGAGGAGGCCAGCCTCTTCGACGTGCAGCTCACGTTGTTGACGCCGTTTCCCGGCACCCCGCTGTACCAACAGCTCAAGACCAGCGGACGCCTCACCCACGACGAGCAGTGGGAGCGCTTCACCCTGTTCGACCTCAACTACAAACCGGTGGGCATGACGTCACAGCAGCTGACCGACGGCTTCAAAGACTTGGTGGTGCGCATGTACGACCCCGAGTTTCAGCGCAAACGTCGTCGAGGATTTCGCTTCGAACGTCGTCGACAAAAAGACGTCGGTGACACCGCAGCCACGCCCTCCGTGTTGCCCGAGGCCCCCGTCATCGAGGTCGAGACGCCGCCCGAACGTCCGGTGGTCGACGTGGCCGCCAACGAACGCGGCCGCGCCCTGCGGCGGTTGGCGCAACTGAAGCAAGACCTTCACCCGTTGCGGGAAGAGCTGCTGGCGCACCCCATGTACCGCCTTGTCGACGACGACGCCAAGCTCCAGACCTTCATGCAGCATCACGTGTTCGCGGTGTGGGACTTCATGTCCATCGTCAAACGTTTGCAACAAGGGTTCACGACGACGACCACGCCGTGGACGCCCCCACGCAGCCCGATGCTGGCGCGCTTCATCAACGACGTCGTGCTCACCGAAGAAAGCGACGTCGGCCCCGATGGCGAACCCACCTCCCACCTCGAGCTCTACGTTGAGGGCATGCGCGAAGTGGGCGCCGACGCTGAGACCTTTGAGCGGTTCTTGCAGCTCGTCCAGCTCAACGTCCCCGTCGACGACGCACTGGGGTTTGCCCGGGCGCCCGCCGCTTCTGCGGCGTTCAGCAAGACGACGTTGTCGCTCGTCGAGGACGGCGACCTCATCGAGGTGGCGGCGGTGTTCTTCTGCGGCCGTGAAGACGTCATCCCCGAGATGTTCGAAGAACTGCTCGGCGCCAGCAAGACGCTGCAGCACGCCCGGCACTTTCGCTACTACCTCGAGCGCCACATCCATCTTGACGCTGAAGAACACGGCCCCATGGCCGAGCAGATGCTCATCGAGCTCGCCGGCGACAGCCCCGCCCGTTGGGAGCTGGCCACCCGCGCCGCAGCCTGTGCCCTGCGTGCCCGCTTGACCCTGTGGGACGACGTCGTCGACGCCCTGCCAAAGCAAAGCCGTCAGACACCCGTGAAGCGCCGCAGTCTTCCCGTGTTTGCATCGTCGCCCACCTGGGCCGCATAGGAGTCGCCATGCATTTGTCTTCGACGCTGCACCCCTGGTCGTTCACCCAACGTCGTCAACAGGCGCAGGCGCTGGTGCAAGCCGAGTCTTCGTCGACGACGTCGACCCATCGTCAACGACGTCGCCGGCCGACGTCGCCAACGTTGCGCATCGAACGTGATGCCCAAATGGCCATGGCGGCGGGGTTCGTCTTTCTCGGCGTCACCTTGCAAGAAGGGCTGTTGTTGTCGACGTCGTTGCCCTTGTCGGTCGACCTCGACGCTCGGCTGTTGCGCCTGGCGCGGGTGGCGGCGTTGGCTTTGCCCTTGCTGACGTTGCTGGCCGTGCCGCACGTGCGCACCCCCGGTTCTCGACGACAACTGCGTCTGCGTGGCGTGGTCTTTGGGGGCTTCACCGTGGGCATGGCGTTGATGCCGACGGTGTTGGTGGCGGCTGCCCTCGTCGACGTGCGCTTCAAATATGCGCTGTGTGTGCCGGCCTTGGCCACGACGCTGGCGGTGTGGGCGACGGCATGGCAGGCACGACGTGGAGGCGCTGTCGTCGAGGCCAAGCTGTGGGCGTCGATCGGCAGCAGCCTCACCTTGGGGCTCGGCATCGGCATGTTTGCGTTCGATGGGCCCCTGCCGGTGCCCGACGCCCTCGCTGCTTACACCGCGCCGTTGCGTGTCGTGCTGCGGCATGCGCACAGCATCGGCGTGGCCGCGGTGATGACGATGTTGGTGGGGGCGCGGCTGTGTCGACGTCGAGGTCGGGCTATTGGCCCTTCGCAGGAATGACCGGCACCGTCTTCATGGTCTTGCCGGTGTTGGCGCCGAGTTTCCAGCGGCCGCCGTCGGGCTCGGCACGCACCATGAACCGGTTGGTGGTCACCTTGCCGCCTTGGTTGTTGGCACGCAGCATCATGGCGACGTCGCAGTGGGAGGTCTTGGGGTAGCAATACACGTTCTCGACGTCGGCTTTGGCTTCGGCTTTGGGGTTGGCCATCACCGCGATCTTGAAGCCGAGGGGGCTGGAGGCCCAGCGGGCGAAGAGGGTGGCGTCTGACATCGTCGACAACTCCGCTGGCGACGCCACACCCATGGCCTTCAACACCTGCTTCTTCATGTTTTTCTTGGGCGACTTCAGTTGCCGGTCGAGTTCGCGGCGCAGTCCGTCGACGAGGTCTTTGTGCACGAAGAAGCTGGCCTTCTTGTAGTCGCCCGCGATGAGCGCGCCGTAGTACGCCTCGGCGGCGGCCTTGGCGTCTTTTTTCATGGTGGCTTCGTCGGCTTTTTTGCCCTGCAGCGACAGGTTCTTCTTTTGCGGGCTTTTGCCTTGCCCATGGGCGACAGGCGCGAGCGACAGGGTGAAGGCGGCCAGGGCAGACAACAGCAAAGAGTGGTGCATGCAATCCTCAGTACGAGCGGTGGGGGCAGGGCAAAAGGGCAGCTTTACGACGACAACACCACAGCGTGGGACGTCGGCAAGAGTTCACAAGCGTTGGCCTCGTCGGTGTCGAGCATCAACAACGGCGCCGGCGGCTCCGCAGTGTCGATGGCCGGATGGCTGCGCACCAAGACCTCATTGAGCACCCGGGTGCGGGCGCCATGCACTTCGACGCGCACGGTGTCGCCGACCTTCAGATCGAGGTCGGCCCATCCGCCTGCGGTGAGGTTGGAGTCGGTGAGGTACAGGGTGCGCACCACGTCGAGCAGGCCCTCCGCCAGGATGAGCATGCCCTCAGGGCCTTCCAACGTGCACCCATGGGAGTTCTCCAGCAGCACGGCGGCGTCTTCGTCGGCGATGCCCAGCGCTTCGCGTTCTTTGGCCCGCAAATAGACGCGGGTGTGCTTGGGCGGCGGGCCCACCACCCGACAGCGAATGCTGCCGTCGGGGCCTTTCACCGTTACCTCTTCGGCATAGGCCACACGGCCGCCAGGCAGCGGCATGAGCGGTGTCAGCTCGGTGTGGGGGCCGAACAACGCCTCCAAATGCGCCTGCTCGAGGTGGGCACGGCGGGTGGTGACGCTGATTTCACAACGCAAGCGGTCGTCAGAAGGCTCTGCTGGGTTCGACATCGCAGACACCTTAGATCATCCCGACGGCTGGGAGCCATCCGTCTTCAGACGTGCTGCTCAAGGAAAGAGCGGCGTCTCCCCTTCACGGCGCTTGAGGCCGTCGAGCACCAAGCTGATGAGCGCGGCAGGTGCTTCCAGTGGTTCGCCAATCTCTTCTTCTTGCACCACCGCGAGCAACAGGCGCTCGACGGCGCCCATCACGGCCAACGACGACAACGCCGCCGGAAACGGACGCAAAATCCCATGGGTGTGGGCCTTTGCCGTGAGGTCCAAACACTGTTGGGTCACCAAGTGCAGCAAGTCTTTGATGGGTGCCCGCGCCTTGGTGGCCGGCGCCCGTGCCTCTTGCAGATACAGACGCACCAAATTCATTTGCGTCAAAAAGATCGCGCCCAACTCACCTGCCATGGTTTCGTAGGCGGCGTTGAGGTCTTCTTGACGTTGCGCAGCCTCCAGCTCGTCGCCACAGGCCCGCAAAATGTCGCCGATGCTCTGGCTGAAGGGCCCAAACATGTGCGCCACCAGCGCTTCTTTGCCATCGAAGTAGCGGTAGAAGCTGCCCTTGGCCACGCCCGCAGCTTTGGTGATGTCGTCGATGGTGGTGCTTTCGATGCCCTGCTTGAGAAACAGTGCCTCGGCCGCCTCAAGCAACGAGCGCACCCGTTCGCGGCGGTTGGTGTCGCGGCGGCCGCCTTTGGGGCCGGGGCGCTCTTTGGGAATGGCCGCCGTCGGGGGCTCGGTGTAGCCCACGCCGTCGACGAGAGCGTCGTCGTTGCTGATGTCTTTGTTGGAGTCGGTCACGGTTGCGTTTCCTCCAAGGCCCATCCCGGGTTGCATTGCGTTTCACAGCACATCTTGACTTGCAAGTCAGGTGCGCTTGCTATAATATGACCACACAGTCCGTTTTTCATCTTGGGAGAACACATGCTCGGAATTCCGCTCGGCCTGCTCACCGCCAACCTCACCGAATGGGTGTTCCACAAATATGTGCTGCACGGAATTGGCAAGAATCCCAAGAGTTTCTGGTCGTTTCACTGGCACGACCACCACAAGGCCAGCCGCCAGCACGCCATGCTCGACGACCAATACGACGCGCCCTTGCGGGGGTGGAATCCGCAAACGAAAGAAGCGATCGCGCTCGTCGGTGGGGTCGCCTTGGTGACGCCGTTGGCCCCGGTGGCGCCGTTTTTCTACGGCACGCTGGTGTACTCGGCGGTGAACTACTACCGCGTGCACAAAAAGAGCCACCTCGACGAGGAGTGGGCCAAAGAGAACCTGCCTTGGCATTGGGACCACCACATGGCGCCCAACCAAGACGCCAACTGGTGTGTCACCAAGCCGTGGTTTGACGACATCCTCGGCACGCGGGAGGTGTACCTCGACACCGAAGACGAAATCGCGAGTCGTCCCCGTCGGCAAAAAGTCACCGACCGCTACCGCGAGAAGCTGCGGCAAAAACAGCAAGAGCGCCGCGAGCGTCTGGCCGAACGCAAAGGCCTCCGCCGTCGCGTCACCGACCGGCTCTTGCGTCGTGAGGCGGCCTAGCGAGGTCGACGCCGACGAACCGAAAAAGCCCACTCCGAGGAGTGGGCTTTTGCTGTCGTGACGACGTCGCTCAGCTTATTTGATCGACACCAACTCGACGTCGAACACCAGCGTGCCGTAGGGGTAGCCGGGGCGGCTGGGGGTTTCGCCGTAGGCGAGGTTGCCGGGGATCCAAAAGCGGGTCTTGTCGCCGACGACCATGAGTTGCACGCCTTCGGTCCAGCCTTTGATGACGCCGTTGAGGGGGAAGGACGTCGTCGAACCACGCTCGACGGAGCTGTCGAACATGCTGCCGTCGGTCATCCAACCGGTGTAGTGCACCTCGACGGTGTCGGTGGCTTTGGGGTGTACGGTGCCGGTGCCTTTTTCGATGACTTTGTAGGCGAGGCCGGAGCCGGTTTGGGTGGCGTCGGCAGGAGCCGCAGCGACGTCAGCAGGGGCGGGGATGGGCATGGTCATTCTCCATGAGAAACAAGTGAAGCGTGAGAAGGGGGACGGACGGGACGCTGCCCAGCAGCACCCGGCCCGGGTCATTTGATGGACACCAGCTCGACGTCGAACACCAGGGTGCCGGCGGGGGCGCCTGGACGGGCGGGCTTTTCGCCGTAGGCGAGGTTGCCGGGAATCCAAAAGCGGGTTTTTTCGCCGACGACCATGAGGGCGACGCCTTCGGTCCAGCCTTTGATGACGCGGTTGAGAGGGAAGGACGTGGTGGCGCCGCGTTTGACGGAGGAGTCGAACATTTTGCCGTCGGTGGTCCAGCCCGTGTAGTGCACCTCGACGGTGTCGGTGGCTTTGGGGTGCACGTTGCCGGTGCCTTTTTTCAGCACTTTGTAGGCGAGGCCCGACGACGTCTTCTTGGCGTCGGCAGGGGCGGCCGCGACGTCGGCGGGGGCCGGGATGGGCAGGTCGATTTCGAGAAGCTCGACGTCGAACACCAAGGTGCCGGCGGGGGCGCCGGGACGGGCGGGCTTGTCGCCGTAGGCGAGGTTGCCGGGAATCCAGAAGCGGGTCTTCTCGCCCTCGACCATCAAGGCGACGCCTTCGGTCCAGCCTTTGATGACGCGGTTGAGCGGGAAGGTGGCAGGGCGGCCCCGCACCACGGAGGAGTCGAACATTTTGCCGTCGGTGGTCCAGCCCGTGTAGTGCACCTTCACCTTGTCGGTGGCTTTGGGGTTGACCTTGCCGGTGCCTTTTTTCAGCACTTTGTAGGCGAGGCCCGAGGGGGTCTTGATGGCGTCGGCGGGTGCGGCCGCGACGTCGTCAGGGGCGGGCAACTCGCGCTTTTGGGCCACCTTGGGGCCGTCGGGGGATTGGCCGTTGGCCTTCTTCATCGAGGTGATGGCCTTTTGTTCGAGCTTGCCCTTGGTCGGCTTGGCCGCGTCTTTGGCGGCGGGCTTGGCGTCGGCCTTGGCGGGGGCGGCTTGCGTGGGGGCGGGGCAGCCGAGGGTGAAGGCCAAGACGGCAGCAGAGAGGGCAGGAAGGACAGCGCGCATGGGCATCTCCAAAGGTCGCAGAAGGCGAGGTGCGCTCTGGTAGCAGAAGACGCTGCAAAAAGCACCCGTTGGCCACGCCCTTGTGGACGGGCGAAGCCGCTTTACGCTGTCGTCATGTCGATGTGGTTGTTCTTGGGGGTGGCGCTGTATTTGGCGGCCAATGTCGTCGGCGGCATTTGGTCGACACGTGCCCATCGCCGAGAACAACCACGACGCAAGTTGGCGCCTCCCGACGTCGACGCCACCCTCGCGCAGTTGTGGCTGCACAGCCTCTTGGCCGAGGTGTTGTGGTCGACGCTGCAATACGACGTGTTGCGCCAGGCCGTGGCGACGCTGCAATCGCCGCCGTCTCCTCGACGTCATGCCCGGCGGGTGAAGCATGTGTGGCCGGGGCTCGACGACACAGACGTCACGGCCCAGCTCCACGCCATCGTGCACCCAGAACATGTCAAAAGAGAAGACGCTGAAGCGTTGTTGACGTCGTGGACGGCCGCACAGCACACCTTTCTCTCGGCGCTCGACGCCAGCAGCGACGACATGCGCGCTGCTTTGCAGCGCCGCAAGTTCTCCGACGTCATTGACGTCGACAGCTGGACACGCAGCGACCGTTCGGTGACAGAAGCGGTGTTGAAGCGGTTCGTCATGGTCCGTCCGCAAGACAAGACGCACCACGACGCCGTTCTCGACGACACCCTGCAGTCGCTGCGGCAATGGGATGTGGTTGCCAACGTCCCCGTTCCCGTCGATGTGGAGCTGCCTCCCCCGCCTGCGCCTGACGAGCCCTGGGTTCAGCTGCCGGAGCTGCCGAAGCTTGAGTGGCCCGAGCGGCCGTTGCCCCAGCTGTCGCGTCCAGACCGGTCGGGCGCGGTGGCGGGGACTCCCGTGGCGGTGCCGGCAGCGGGGCCCTTTGACGACGATGACGTGGAGTCGCCTGCAGAGCCATGACGCCGCCCCGCTTGCCTGGTTGTGGTCTGATCTGGGACGCGTTCGCCCGGCCGTGCCCACGGCGTTGGCGGGCTGCAGGCACAAGTCGTTTTTGCCATCCGCCGCTCGACTTGTATGCTCCGCCCCAGACGGTGCCCGTCTGGGATGACGACGTGAAGGATCTTCGTGACCGCTTCTGACAACGGCGACAAAAAACCAGCCCCAGCTGGCGACAACCAGCCCGCCCAAACGGCTGCAGCTGTGCCTGGCGACTGGATCCCGCCGTACATCCGTGTGCCCGTCGAGTGGGTCGGCGCCCCCGTCGTGAAGTTCATCAGCGAACTTGGCGAGATGATCCTGTTCATCGGCCGCGTGCTGTTCTGGCTGCCGCGTCCGCCCTACCGCTTTTCTGAATTCGCCCGCCACATGAAAGACATCGGCTTCGGCTCGCTGTTCATCGTGGTGCTCACCGGCTTCTTCTCGGGCCTCGTCTTCGGCTTGCAGACCTTGTTCGGCTTTCGCCGCTTCGGCGCCGAGGCCATGGTCGGCCCAGCAACGCTGTTGTCACTTGCCCGTGAGATGGGCCCGGTGTTGGCGGCACTGATGGTCGCCGGCCGCTCTGGGTCTGGCATGGCCACCGAACTTGGCACCATGCGGGTGACCGAGCAGATCGACGCCATCTCCACCCTCGCCGTTGAGCCCATCCAATATCTGGTGGTGCCCCGCGTCGTCGCGGCCACCGTGATGTTGCCCATGCTGTGCAGCATCTTCACCGGCTGCGGCTTCGCCGGCTCGTACATCATGGCCGTCGTCAGAGAAGGGGTCGACCCCGGCGTCTTCTTGCACGAGACGTGGACGGCCCTCGACCCCCCTGACTTCTGGGAGGGCTACATCAAGTCGGCCTTCTTCGGCTTTCAGGTGGCCATCATCAGCTGCTTCAAAGGCTTCAACACCTCGGGCGGCGCCCGTGGCGTGGGCGAAGCCGCCACCGCCGCCGTGGTCATCTCGTCGGTGAGCATCCTCGTCGGCACCTACGTCCTCACCGAAATCCTCCACCCCATTCTCTACGGCTACATCTACTTCGACGCCTTGCCTAAGTGACCTCGAAGGGGGCGCAGGCCCCCTTCCCCCATGCCGGCCAAGCCGGACACGGGGCCCCCTACCCCCCTCGCTTCGCGGCTCCCGGTGGTCGCAGTTCAACTCCTGATGACGTCGCACCTCACCCAAGACACACCGCAGACCGCCAAGATTCCGTCGGCCGCCCTCGCTGAGCAGAGCAAGGGCAGCGAGTTGATGGTGAAGGTCGAAGACCTGCGCAAAAGCTTTGGCGACCGTGAGGTGCTCAAAGGCCTCAACATCGAGGTCCCCAAAGGCAGCGTGTGCGTGGTGCTCGGCGGCTCCGGCATGGGCAAGAGTGTGCTCATGAAGCACCTCATCGGCCTGTTGCAGCCGACGAGCGGACGCGTGCTCATCGACGGCACCGACCTCGCCAAACTCGGCCCGCTGGAGATGAAGCAGTTTCGCAAGAAGTTCGGCATGGTCTTTCAGCAGGCAGCGCTGTTCGACTCCATGACCAACTACGAAAACGTGGCCTTCCCCCTGCGCGAACACCGCAAGATGACGCCCGACGAACTCGACGCACGCGTGCGCAGTTTGTTGAACCTCTTCAGCCTCGACCCTGACGTCGTCGGCCCACGCTATCCGTCAGAGATTTCAGGCGGCCAGCGCAAACGCGTCGGCCTCGCCCGCGCCGTGGCTTTGGAGCCCAGCTTGGTGCTCTACGACGAGCCCACCACCGGCCTCGACCCCATCACCACCGACCAAGTCGACGAGATGATCCTCCAAGCCAAAAAAGAGCTGGGCATCACCTCCATCGTCATCTCGCACGACATCGCCTCCGCCTTCAAAATCGCCGACCAGATGTTGTTCATCTTCGAAGGCGAAATCATCGTGCGCGGCGGCAAAGACGACATGCTCGCCTGCGACCACCCCTTCGCCAAACAGTTCTTCGCCACCTGGGCCTCGAAAAATACGTAGTATGTCCAACGATTCAGCCGGCTCGACCCATCTGCGACGGGTCGCTCGGCGCCCGAAGGAAGCATGACCCATACTCTCAACGCATTCCGAGCTGGCTTGGTGGTGATCATCGCCGTCGCCGTGGGCGCGTATTTCTTCATCTCGTCGAGAAAGAGCACCCTCACCGACGCCAACTCCAACCCGTACTTCGCGTACATGACCGACGCATCGGGCATCAACGCCAAGTCGCTCATCACCGTGGCGGGTTTGCAGGTGGGCGAAATCCAAGCCGTGACGTTGACGACGGCGAAGTTCAAAGACGTCGTCGCCGACAAAGAAGAGTGGCCAGAAGAGCAAAACCCTGAAGAGGTCTTGCGCGTCGCCAAAGTCGACATGCGCATCATCAAGTCGGTGCGCATCCCCGACGACAGTTGGCTGAAAAAAGAGTCGCTCGGCTTGCTCGGCGCCAAAGCGCTGTTTCTCGAGTTGGGCAACTCCACCGTCGACGTGAAGAGCGGCGGGCAAATCAAGAACGTCCGCTCCGCCACGGGCATGGACGTCATCTTCAACAAACTCGAAGGCGTCGCCGGCAACATCGAGAAAATCACCGAGCGTCTCGAAGAAGACCTCGTCGGCATCACCAAAGACGTCAAAGGCATCACCGGCACCCTCAACCGCTTCGTGCAAGGCGACGGCGAGAACCCGCCGCTCGACGAGCTGTACGCCATGGTGGTCGGCGACATCCGCAAGGTGGTCAACACCATCAACAAAGCCGTCAAGAACGTCGACAAGATGGTGGTGAAGAACGACGAGAGCGTCGAAAAACTGCTCGCCAACTTGCAGCGCATCTCCAATGACGTCGAGCAACTGACGGGCGCGGGCGACGCCGACGCGGGGGTTGACCCTGGCGACATTCGCAAATCCCTCGCCAGCGTCCGCCAAATCACCGACGACCTCAGCGTGGTGACGGCGTCGTTCAAAGAAATCCTCGGCGAGAACGAAGGCGAACTCACCGACGGCGTGAAGAAGCTGAAGAACACCCTCACCGAGCTGAACTCCACATTGGAGAACCTCAGCGAAGTCACCGGCCGCATCGAACGTGGCGAAGGCACCGTCGGTCGCCTGCTCACCGACGAGAAAATGGCCGACAAAATCGAAGACGCCGTGGCCGGTGCCTCCGACTACGTGGCCAGCCTGACCTCGCTGGAGACCCACGTCGACCTCGGCACCTACTACAACTTCAGGCGCGGGGCCTCGAATGTGAACTTCCAGCTGCGCATTCAGCCCAAGCCCGACAAGTACTACTTGGTCGAAATCGTCGACGACAGCGGCGCCATCGAACGCATCACGCGCACCGTGGTGGGCACCGAAACCGTCGACGGTCAGCCTGCCGTCACCGAACGGCAAATCATCGCAGAAGACCAAAACCAAGTGCGCATCACGGCCATGTTCGCCAAGCGCTTCTGGGATTTCTTGGTGTTGCGTGCCGGCCTCATCGAGACGTCTGGTGGCGTCGGGGCCGACTTGTTCTTCTGGGACGACCGCATCCACCTGCGCACCGACCTCTTCAACTTCGGCGGCCCGCGCAACCACATCGACGGCACCGACAACATCCGCTTTCAACGTGGGCTGGTTCTCCCCCGTTGGCGCACCTGGCTCAAAGTGCAGCCGGTGCCCTTTGTCTACGCCATCGCCGGCGTCGACGACTTGCTGAACTGGGGCTGGGGCGGCCCGGTGCCCGACCCCGGCATCAACGCGCAGGGCTACGGCATCGACGTCTTCTTCGGGGTGGGCATCGCCTTCAAAGACGACGACCTGCGCAGCATCCTGCCCTTCATCCCCAGCTTCTGACGCCCCATCGACGTCGACGACGAAGAAGGCCGCTCCAAGAGAGCGGCCTTTCGTTTGGCAAACGCGTCAGTGTCGACGGCGTCGGCGCATCTGGCCGACAAGAACGATGGCGAGCAGCCACCCTGCTGGCACGGATGTCGACGAGGACGGCACGTCGCAGCTGCACCCATCGCTGTCGACGGGAGGCTCCGACGTGGGGCAGTGCCCACAGACGATGTCGTCGTCGAGGTCGGCGCAGTCGATGGGGACACCGCCGCCACACACGCCCGCCGTGCACGCCTGCTGCACGGCGCAGGGGTCGTCTTCGCAGAAGGTGCCGTCGTCGACAGGAACGGTGCCACATTCGCCGGTCTCACCGACGCAGATGCCCACCACGCAGACGTCGTCGAGGTCGTCGCACAAAACCGGTTCGCCCGGGATGCATTCGCTGTCGACGCACTCGCCTTCGCCTTCGCACAGATTGGCGGTGCGGCAGGCGGTGCCGTCGGCGACCGCTTCGGTGACGCAGGCGCCCGTGTCGACGTCGCAGACCCCGTGGCGGCAGCCGAAGTCGAGGTCGGAGCAGTCGACATCGCCGCCGCCGCAGCTTCCGTCGGGCTGGCAGACGTCGTTGTCGGTGCACAGGTCGCCGTCGTCGCAGCTGGCGCCGATGTGGGCGACTTCGGCGTGGCAGGCGCCCGTGGCGTCGTCACACATGCCCACGTGGCAATCGTCGTCGAGGCTGGAGCAGTCGCGGGCCACGCCGACGCACGCGCCGTTTCGACAGATGTCGTCGTCGGTGCAGGCGCTGGCGTCGTCACACATGCCACCTTCGTTGACGGGCACCGCCTCGCAGGCATCGGCGTCTTCGTTGCAGACATCGTCGTTGCAGTCGTCGTCGAAGGCAGAGCAGTCGCGCGGCGCTCCGGCCCTGCACACGCCGGCTTGGCAGGTGTCGCCGACGGTGCAGAAGGCGCCGTCTTCGCAGGCGGTGCCGTCGTCGACGGGGACGGCAAAGCAGGCACCCGTCTCGGCGTCGCACATGGCGATTTCACAGGGGCCTGCGACGGCGCTGCAGTCTTTGGCGACGCCAGCGCAGGTGCCGCTGCCACAACTGTCGTCGACGGTGCACGGGTCTTGGTCGTCGCAGGAGCCCCCTTCATTGGCGGGCGTGGCCTCGCAGGTGTCGACACCGTCGTTGCAGGTGCCAACGTTGCATTGGTCGTCGAAGGCAGAGCAGTCGCGCCCGTTGGAGACGCAGGCGCCCGCCTGGCAGGTGTCGTCGACGGTGCAGAAGGCGCCGTCGTCGCAGAGCCCCCCTTCGTTGATGGGTTGGGGCAAGCAGGCGTCGGCGCTGTCGTCACACATGCCTTGGTTGCAGTCGTCGTCGACGTGGGCGCAGCTGCGGGCGGGGCCAGCTTGGCAGACGCCGGCTTGGCAGGTGTCGTCGACGGTGCAAAAGGCGCCGTCTTCGCAAGGCGTGCCGTTGTCTTTGGGCACGGCGTAGCATTCACCCGTGGTTGGATTGCACATGGCGACTTCACAGGGGCCGGCGACGGCGCTGCAGTCTTTGGCGACGCCGGTGCAGTGGCCGCCGGTGCAACTGTCGTTCAAGGTGCAGAGGTTGGTGTCGTCGCAGGACGCATCTTCATGGGCAGGCGCCCAATCGCAGGCGTCAGCGTCTTCATCGCAGATGCCCTGACGGCACTGGTCGTCGAGAGCAGAGCAGTCGCGGGGCTGGCTGGCGCATTGGCCGTCGGCACAGCTTCCGTCGACGGTGCAGAACAGTCCGTCGTCACAGGCGCCGCCTTCGTTGATGGGCAAGCGGTCGCAGCGATCGGCGTCTTCGTTGCAGACGCCCTGGGAGCAGGTGCTGTCTTCGGTGGTGCAGCTGCGGGGCGTCGACTGCGTGCATGCGCCGAGGCTGCAGCTGTCGTCGATGGTGCAGAACAATCCGTCGTTGCATCCGCCGATGACGTCGTCATAGGCACACTCGCCAAAGCCGTTGCACCACGCCGTCGAACATTGGGTGTTGGCGTTGCATCCATACAAGGTGGCGCTGCCGTCGCTGCAGTCGGGGTCGTAGACGCCACAGTCGCAATCGCATCCATCGCGGCCGGCGTAGAAGCTGGCCGAACATGTCCACCCCGGTGGCGGCTCGACGACGAAGACCTCGTCGAAGAACACGTCGTTGGGCGGAGTGGGCCCGTTGCCCTCGGGGATGCGGCCGTCGGCGTTGATTTCGGCCGACAACGAGTAGGTGCCCGGCTGCATGTCGAACGGAATGACGCCCTCGAACACCCACGTGCTCTGGGTTTGGCCATAAAGGGTGGAGTCATAGCGGCCGATGACGACGTCACCGAGGCGCAGCACGAAGTCGGTGTCGATGGCGGCGGACTCCCCAGCGTTGCCGACGGTGAGCTCAACGGTGATGGTGTCGCCGGCCTGAAGGGCATCGCAGAAGCCGCTGCACGACGGCGGCGCCATGGTGCGGTAGCTGGCCGCGTCGGGGACGATGACGTCGACGGAGCCAAATCGGGTGAGGTACAAGTCGGCCGCGGCGGTGTTGGAGGAGCCGTACACCCCCCGCATGGCGCCGTGATCGTCGGCCAACAGATGCTGCAAATAAGCGTCTTCGGCGTAGCCCATGATCGACGGCAAGTTCCATTCGTGGGCGAAGCCCAAGTAGTGGCCGAGCTCATGCAAAGCGGTGTTGCGGCGGTCGTCGACCGTGTCGTTGAACGACGAGTTGAAATAGACGGCGGCTTTGTTGATGACGCAGTTTTGCGACCACACCTTGGTGACGCCGACTTCGTTCGGCCCCCACGCGTGGCATGCGCCGTCGTCCCAGCCGGCGACGCCAAACCCGGCGTTGTCGTCAGGCAGACAGTACACGTAACCATCGCCTGCGATGCTCATCTCGTCGGTGGCACCATAGATGCTGTTCCAGTCGTACATGGCGCCTTCAAACTCTGTGCGCCCCACGCTCGACGGCGACATGTTTGAGAAAAAGCGGACGGGCCAGACGTTGTCTTGCGGCCATGTAAAGCGAAAGCCCGGCGACGACGAGCACTCCAGCGTCGACCACGCCGACGCTGCGCTCGACGTCAGCAGCGTCGAGGAGACGAGCAAGACGGTCATGATGGCTGCGGTGCGCACGTCACGAACAGGAGGCATTCTCATCGTTCACCTCCGTCGACCAGCAGGGCGTTGAGGGCGTCGGCGACCTCTTTGGGTGTGAGCGGCGTCGACGACGACGTCGGCCCGAAGGCCGGGCGCACCGTCGCCTCCCCTCGCGGACGCATTTGGTTTTGCTGCGATTGGACGAGCGGTGCCAGATGAAAGCCTGCGGCGTCGACGCGCACCACCGGGCGGCCTCGCATGTGGGCGTTGCCTTTGGCGTCGAACCGCAGCTGCGATCCGTCGTCGCCCACCAGCCGTCGTCCGGGACGTTCGTCGTCGAGCAGCAACAAAAAGTGGTCGCCGTCGGCAAAGTGCGGCACGCCGCTCATCCAAAATGTCTGATCGCCGAGGGCACCGCCCGGCAGTTGCAGTTGCACGACGTCTCCGGCCTTGGCGCCCTTCAGACCTCGCGTGATGCGCAACTCGTAGTCGGTCACCAACTCCTGTTGGCCATCGACGTCGCCCTTGGTGACGACGTGCGCGGCCACCTCGGCGAAAGCGACGACTTCACATTGGCGGAGTCGACGCTGCAATCCATCGGACGCCACCGACGGATGCGCCGCGGCTGGCGCTTGCAGAGCCTTGGGGGTCGACGTGGGGGGCCGCAACGACGTCGTGGGTTCAGGAGGCGGTGGCGCTGTGCACCCGACGACGGACGCAGCAGACAGGCAGGGCAGAACAAGAGCGACGACAAACAGACGCATGCGACTCCCAGATGCAGAAACAAGAGGCAGAACACGAGACAGAAACAAGCGCTAGAAGCAGGGAGGACGCGAGGGCCCCCGCGACACACCGTCAGACGTGGGCACGTCCGACAAGCGTCGACGACGGAAGGGGCCTCTTTCTTCAAAGACACATCCTGACAGTCCGTCGGGTCTGGCTGTGCTGGGCGCGCAAAGAGAAGCCCCGGCCGAGGCCGGGGCGTGCATGCAACGAGGCGATCTCGTCTACTTGGTGACGTTCTGCTGGGCCTCGGCGATCTCGGCTTTCACGCCGGGGTAGCCCAACTTGGTGTCGATGCGGTCCATGAGGTCGGTTGGGTTGCGGGCGTTGTCCATGATCCACGCCGTCACGGTGTCTTTCTGCTCAGCCGAGGGGGCCGTCTTCAGAAAGTCGATGAAGCTGTTGGCCACCGCCTGCTGTGTCGAATAGAGGTCGTCGAAGCTCGGCGTCGACAAAAGGTTGTTGAAGAACGACTTCAGCGTCGCGCCGTCGTTGATCTTCTGCTGCCGGTTGGTGACGTCGAGACGCGCGCGCAGCGTTTCGGTGCCGGGAACACCAGAGGACGGAACCTTTTTCATGACAAATCTCCTCGTGACGGGGTCTCTATCGGCGCCATGGACGTTTTGGCGCATTTATTTTGGCAAACGCAGCGCCAAGGGGCCTCGCACGGCGCCCTCCTCGGGTGCGTCGTGCCCCACAGGGCGGTTCGACGTCACCTGCCCCAGTTGCGCAGACGCGGTGCGCAGCTCGTCGCCCATTTTCAGAGGAAGCGGCAGCCGCTCGGCCTCTGCTTCTGCCAACTGCAACAGCTGAAAGGCGATGCCTTCGGCGTGCGCACCATCGCGCGCCAAAAACGCCGAAAACGCCAGCAGGCTGCGCAGGGCCTCTTTGAGTGGCTCCGACGTCAACGGCGCCAGCACCGCCTGAATCGACCCCAACCCTGCGGCCGAGTACAGCCGGTCTGTGGGACGTATTTCGCCGAAGGCGCCGATGGCCGCTTGCACGACAGGATGATCCGCTTGCATGCCCGCAGCATAGTCCATCGACGCCGCCGGTGCAGAACCGTTAGGCGGCCGTCGCCGACGTGGCATGCATCGTCGACGTCACGGTGCCGTACTCCAGCGAAGGTGTTTCACGCCAGGCGTCTTGCGAGATGCCAGCGTGGGCCTTTTTGCTTTCTTCAGAGGCCACAAAAGCGGTGAATGCCTCCTTGTCGGCCCACAGCATGTGCACGACGCGGCAGTTCTCGTCGTCGTTCGGGATCCAGGTCTGCTGGGCCACGGCGCCTGGCCAGGTGCGCAACAGGTTGCTGCTTTCGTCGAGTGAGGCGAGGACGGCCTCTTTGGCTGCAGGGGTGAAGGGAAAGCGGGCCAAAACGCTGAACATGGTGTCTCCTTTTGCCTAACAGAAGTTAGGTCGTGGTTGTTGGCAACCTAACCAATGTTAGGCGTCCGACAAGGGCGGCGGATCCGTCTTGTGTCGAGGCGACGGCAAGGCCAAAGTGAGTCGATGAGCGAGACCAACGACAAGCAGACGACTGAGGTGGGCTGGGAGCGCATTGCCGCCGAAGCGTCGTCGCTGTTTCTGCGCAACGGCTACAAGACGGTGGGGCAGCGTGACATCGCCGACGCCCTGGGCATCAAAGCCGCATCCCTCTACCACCACTGCCCAAAGGGCAAAGCGCAGCTGTTCGAGCGCAGTGTGCTGTGGCGCTTGGCACGCATCGAGGAGCAGCTGCGAGGGGCGCTGTCGTCGTGCGAGACCCTCGAAGAGACGTTGACGGCGTTGGTGCAGGTGTTGCGATTGCATCCCGTCATCGACGAGGGACGCCTCAGCACCGTGGACGTTGGCCATCTCTCAGACGACAGTGCCGAACGCGTGATGGGCGTGTTGCATCAGTGTTTGTTGGGCCCATTTGTCGACGCGCTCGACCAGTACGAAGGGCTGCGCGATGACGTCGAAACAGTGACTGCAGCCGTGTCGTTCTTGGCGGCCGTCGACGTCTGGTTGCGGCACGCTGGCGATGACGCTGAACTGCCGGCTGCGATCCCCCAACTCGTTCAGCTGTTTGTGCGGGGCCTGCAGAGCGAGTTGCAGGGGAGCTGAGACGGAGCAGCAAGCGGTCATGAGCGAATGCGACTGCACTGCTTGCCCTGCGCTGGGGTGTTTGATGACGCGATTGGGGGCCTGACACGAACCGCTACGTCTGGCCACGCTCCGCTTTCAACAGCCCGCCGACGTAGAGCACGGCAAAGCCGTATGCGACGAGCAGTGACGGGGCCACTGCTGCCGCGATTTCTGGAGTGCCGTTGAGGAGGTGGGCAATGATGTGCACCGACAGCGACACCGTCGGCGGAACCGTCACGGCCGCCAACACCCGCAGCTGTTTGTGTGGCACCACGCGAAACACAGCCTCAATGCCCGACGAGATGATCAACGTCGTCAACGCGCTCGACACGCCCTGGGCAAGCCCGGCGCGCACCATCTCGTCGACGCCATGCATGCGATTGGCGAACGCGGCCCACAAGCCATAGAGCGTGCCGGCACCGATGGCCATGGCAGCGACCCGAAGCACAGCCTTCACGACGTCGCTCCGGTCGAGGCCCACAACTTGGGCGCCAACGTCGTCAACAGGTGCACGACGATGACGACGGGCAAGCTCTGGGTCACCGCTCGAAGTGCACACAGCAGCAAACCAAACAGCAGCGCCCACACCTTCAGCGGCCACGCAGGGTCGGGTGTCAAGAACGCATAGAACGCAGAGGTGACGACAGATGCCATGAGCACACCATAGCGCCGGCTGAGCTGATGCCAGGCGTAGCCTCGAAACAACACTTCTTCTGAGGTCACCGAGACGCCGAAGACAACAAGCGCCACAGGCCAGGCAAACGTTGACAGGCTGGGGTCAAAGCTAGGCTGAATCTTTGCGACGACGGGAAACAGCATCCGTGCGTTCACCCCGGCGAAGACGATGCCAGCCATCAAAGCCAACACCGTCGTCGACAGCGGCGGCAGTTGCCATCCGATGTCGCGCAGCGACATTCCATCACAACGCGTTCGCCACGTCGTCAACGCCAGCATCAGGGAGAAGGCCACGACGGTGGGCCAGGCCGCATGTCGCGTCATGGCCGCCACCAAGGCTTGGGTGTCGTCGACGTCGAGGCCTTGGGCCACGACGAGCCCGCCCGCAAACACACCGAAGACCAAACCCAGCACCACAGGAGCAGCAAAGAGAACACCCCAGGCGCCCTTGAGCGACACCTGGGGTGCAGTCGAGCCGTCGACCGGGTCGGTCATGCTCAGGCGCGACGTTGGCGCCGACGACGGAGAAGGCCGAAGAGCAGGGTGAAGGCAAAGAACCCTGCGGGCAACGCGTTCGACGAGCTGGCGTCGCAGTTGCAGTCAAGGAACTCTGCCGGCGGTGGGGCGCACATGCCGACGGCATCCAAGAAGCGGATGTCGTCGATGCCGCCCTCGACGCCGTCACCAGAGAACTCAAAGCGCACCCAGGCCTTCTCGGGCAGTTCTTCGCCGAAGGCTTCGGTGAGGTCGACGCGGCCGAGCACCCAACCGTGGTAGCCCTCGTCGTAGGTCTTGTAGGCGGTGTACGTCGAAGCATCCGACGACACCGCGATGTCGAGTTGGCCGTTGCCTTCAAGCCAGTACGAGAAGCGAATCTCGGGCAGTGCGGTGCCCTCAAGCGCAAAGGAGTTGGAGTAGAGCGTGGTGTTGCCGGCGAGGTCTTGGGTGTCGCCGGTGACGAAGGCCGAGGTGCCGTCAGGGGTGGCGTCTCGCTCGGGCGTGTTGGGGGTCATGTAGCAAGACAGCAGCACCTCTTCTTTGCTGAGGGCGCCGCGCTCGGTGTTGTCGGTGTTCTCGTCGTCGACGAAGAACTCCATGTCGTTGGCATCGTCGTCGAACGTCGTCTCACTCAGCACCTGGTAGCCGGGGAAGACGCGGTACGACTCGATGACGTCTGCGGCGTTGTCGGAGGTGAGCGTGAGTTGCACCTTGAGCGAGGTGCCGCAGCCATAGCCGTCGGTGGTGCTCACGGGGATGCGCACTTCGCTTTCGCCATTGGCGTCGATGTCGCCGACGGTGAAGGTGGTTTCGTCGAGGCTGGCCTCATCGGCACCGCCGCCCGAAAGCTCAGCCAGCACGCGGACGTTTTCCAAGTTGGCATCGCCGACGCTCTCGACGTCGACGACGAGTTCGAAGCTCTCGCCGGGGTCGACATAGCCGTCACCGTTGTCGTCTTCGATGCTCCAGCCGCCGAGCTTTTGCTCGCCGAGGGGGCATTCGTATTCGTCAGGGTGGGCGCAGATGCTCATGCGGCGCTCGGTGTTTTGCAGCCACCAGTCTTCCCACACGGTCTTCACGGTCTCGAGGTCGGCGGTGGTGCCGGCGGCTTGGGCTGCCGATTCGCCAGGCGCCGTGATCAGCACGAAGAGTTGTTTGAACGACTTCTGGGTGTGGTCGGGGTCGGGGCAGCGCACACCCTCGGCGTCCATGATGTCTTGGATGGTGAGGTCGACACGATCGCCGGTCATCTCGAGGTCAACGCCCCGCTCGCTGAGGTATTCGATGGAGGGCAAGTAGGTGGTGAGCTCGGCCGGCACCGCTTGGTTGCCGACAAACTGGTTGGGCACGAAGCGAGCGTTGTCGACGAAGAAGAACGGACGCGCCGCTTGCGGAGGCAGGGCGCCGATGGTGTAGAGGTCGAGCGTCGAGAAACGGAACATGTCGTCGACGGCGAGGAAGCTGCCGTCGTCTTGGGCAACCCAATCCACGCCGTCCATCACGGAGGCGTCGCTGTCGACCCAGCCCGCCCAGTGCGAGTTGTCGCGGCCGAGGAGCTTTTTGCTGATGGCGCCGGTGCGGGGGTCTTTGAAGCGCAAGCCGGAACCCCAGCGGTGGGCGACTTCTTGACCCATGACTGGGTACAGGCTGTGGTCGACGGAGGTGAGGGCGTGGACACGGCCGTCCATCTGGTAGTCCCAGTTGCGCCAGTAGCCGAGGGAGTTCATGAACACGAAGCCCTGCAGGCGCACGCCCGAATCGCTCTGGCCGTCGTTGGAAAAACTGTCGAAGATGCAGCCGAACGTCTCGCCCGTGTTGAAGTTGCACTCCCCGAGGCCGCTCGTGTGTTGGCGCAGGGGCATGTAGTAGGCGGCGACGTTGGGGTCATCGAAGGTGGTGAACACGGTGATGAAGTCGTAGAGGTCGCCCGCTCGGGTGAAGACTTCGTTCAGCACGTATTGGATGCCGCTGTTGTGGTTGTAGCCGAGGCCGTTTTGCGTCTCCGCCGTGAAGCGGGCGTCGCCTTCGATGACCATGATGTTGCCGGCAAACACCGTTGCGGCGCCGGGCAGGGCCAAGGGCGACACCGTGACGTCGACAGCGCCGTCGACGCCGGCGGTGATGTTGGCGTCTTCGATGGCGTCGAGGGCCGCGGCGGGAAGGGCTGGCCGCGCCATGCGTTCGACATACGCGCGGGTGAACCCCACGTCGTTGAAGGTGTCTTTCTTCAGCAAGACCCTGGGATCATTGGGGTCTTGGGTGAAGAACGGGTTGTCTTCGATGGGCTCGAACGTGAGGTCTTTGGCGGGAGGCGGACGTTCGCCGCGTTGTTGGGCGGCGGCGGGTGTTGCAACGAGGCCGACCAAAGCGGCGCAGTGCAAAGCAGAGAACGAGAGACGGGAGAAAAAGCGCAAGGCGCGATACGTCACGAGAAACTCCTCAGGCGAGCGGTGGCTCAAGCGACGCATCCCCCTGTGTGTGCGTCACGCCTACCTGTCAGCAAAGAACATGCCGTGTGGCAGGTTGTCGCACCATCGGTCAAGGGGTTGATTTTGGCGGATTTTTTGGCCGTTCTCGTCAACGGTCGCCAGGGGCGACATGGGGTGATCGCTGGAGTTGCAGTGGACTGATCGTGAAACAGGCGAAGCGGCGACGCGTCGGACGGGATGTTGCGCCGAGACCCCTCCAAAACACACAATTGGTGTACCAACTACAAAAAATGTACGAAGTACATCAAATGTGCGATCTGGAGGGGTCTCGTCGGCAATTCAGATTGCCCTCGAAGCCGCGACAAACGGTCTGCAAGCAGCAAAAAACCTGCCGCGAGGGCAGGTTTCTCCAGCCAGAGCCGCACATGCGACTTCTGGGACGGGGCGAACGGCGCTTTGTGCACGGATTCAGTGCACGGATTCAGTGCACGAAGCTGTCGTCGTCGTCTTGTTCGACCACCCCTGCGTCGAGCAATCGATCGGCGAGGGCAAAGGCATCGGTTTGGTAGGAGCCGCTTTGCACCAGACGCTTGAGGCGCTCCACTTTGAGGGCGCGTTCTTCTTGGTCGGTGATGACGGGTTGGCCTTCGGTGCTGTGCATCATGTCGTTCTCGCTGGCTGGAGGATGCTCAGCAGATCGACACGCCTCAGATTCTCTTGAGGCTGGGCTCGACGTTTTTTGCGGCGAAGGCGCCGGAGTCTGAAGGTCGTCTTTGGCCAAGGTCTTGATCTTCTTGTGGGAATCCTGTCGCAGATTTCTTTCTGCGCGCCCTCAAATTCTAGCGAATTCGACGGGGATTCTCCAGATCCGACCCAGAAACCGCCAACCTCAGCAGGTTTCTTCGGCCTCGAGCATGCCACGGAGCCGTTTCACGGCACGGGCGTGGATTTGGCAGATGCGGCTTTCGGTCACGCCGAAGATTTCGCCGATCTCTTTCAGGCGGAGTTCTTCAATGTAGTAGAGGCTCAACACCTGACGTTCGCGCTCGGGAAGTTGGGTGATGGCGCGGGCGACGCGGGTGCGCATTTCGACTTTGTCGACTTCAGCGTCGGGCACCATGTTTTCATCGCCAGCAAAGCGGGCGAAGCCACCGACCGTGACGTCTTCGACGGCGACCACCGCAATGCGGCTGACGTCGAGCGCCATGTCGTTCACCTGCTTGGGGGTCACACCCAGGTACTCGGCGACTTCTTCGGTCTCAGGAGCGCGGCCAAGGTTCTGGCGCAGGTTGCTTTTGGCGTCGTGCAGTTGGTGGCCCTTGGAGCGCACCGAGCGCGGCACCCAGTCCATGGCGCGCAGTTCGTCGAGGATGGCACCGCGGATGCGGATTTCAGCGTAGCCAGCGAAACGGTCGCAGCGCTCTTCGTCGTACTTCTCGGCGGCGTCGAGCAAGCCCAGGGTGCCTGCCGAGATGAGGTCACCAATGTCGACCACGCTGGGGAGACGTCGCGCCATGCGCTCGGCAACGCGTCGCACCAAGGGGATGTACTCTTGGATGTTGATGCCTTGCGAGCGGGAAGGAACGATGTAGCTCAGTTGCGCGACCATGAATGACCTCCGGTGTGACGTCCGGTCATATTCCATGGTTCGTGCCAAAAATGCGTTCCACGCTGAAGTGTTGGGAAATGAGGGGTTTAGCCAAATTTGCAGTCCGACTTCCCTGGGGCGTTTTTGACCCCCATTGGTTGACTCATTCGGAGAATCCGTGTGTCTCACTGCGCACAAACCGCTCAAAGCAGCTTAAGTGCTTAAAAATAAGACAATATTGGATGTGGGTGATTTTTGACCCCAGCTGGGGTGACCTGGGTCTCTCAAGACCCCCTCTGGTCACTTGCAGTCATTTTTGACCCAGGGGCGCCTCTCGCTTGGGCATGCGGGAGGGTGGTACATGTTCCATCGGCAGACGGATCCAGAACCAAAGGGGAGATGTCGCTTTTGGCGCGAAATGCGTCACGGCTTGGCTGTGTTTGGAGACACGCGTCCTGCGGTCTGCAAGGAGCGTGGAGTCTTCACAGAGAAGGGGTCTTCACCGAGAGCGAAATCTTCACCGAGAGCGGTCTTTCACAGAAAATCACAGAGGAAAATCACAGAGAAGGAGAGAGCACATGCACATCGGTTTTGCAGTGTTCGGGACGCGCGGGGACATCGGCCCGTTGTCATGGATGGCATCTGCGCTGCTGCAGCGGGGCCACCGCGTGACCTTCTTTGTCAATCCGCACTTTGCGCACATCCCCAAAGAACCCCTGGCCTTTGTGGGGGACGCTGCGGCCGAGCGTCTGCAGGTGGTGGAGGTGGGGGACCCGTGGGACCCCAAAGACATCGTCGCGCAAAAAGAAGCGCTCGACCCTCGCAAGGTGTGGACGACGTTCTTCATGCCGCAGCTGCCAGCATTTGTGCGTGCGCAAAGACAGGTGCACGCGAACGATCCACTGGACGGCATCGTCGCCCACATTTGGACGTACGGGGCGGTGTTGGCCGCGTTGGCAGATGGCATTCCCTTCGGCTTTGCCACTTTGCAGCCCATCACCTGGCTGTCTGCGTCTCTGCCCGCCCGGTTGGACGCTTGGGACATGCCCCAATGGCTGCGGCGGCCCGTGATGGGAACGTTCTTTCCCTGGGTGGTGCGCCGCTGTTTTGACCCGCCGCTGCGTCAGGCGGCCGTGGTGTTGGGTGTGGACCTGGCGGCGTTGGGGGCATCGCCCTTTTTCGGCGCGTGGGAACAGGCTGCCTGCCACCTCGGCCTGTGGGACAACGCGTTTCGACCGTTGCAGGACGACGACCCATCCGGCGCGGTGCTGACCGGGTTTGCCCTCGAACCGTCACAAACGCCATTGGACGATGAGCTCGACGCCTTTTGTCGACGTCACCGGCCATGGGTGATGGGATTGGGTTCGGCGCTTCCGTTGCATTTTCAGCAGCCCTACCTTGCATTGGCGCGAGCGACCGACGAGCCGATGGTGCTCGTGGGCGCTGACCGCACGACTCTGACGGAGGAATTGGGGGCGCTTCCGTCGCACATTCACGTCGTCGATTACGCGCCCTACGCGTCGTTGTTTCGGTTGGCGCGCGGGGTGCTGCATCACGGCGGCGTGGGCACCGTGGCTCAGGCGCTCGATGCTGGGGTGCCACAAGCCGTGCTCGGTTTCGGCAACGACATGTTCGACAATGGCGAACGCGTGCAGGAGATGGGCTGCGGTGTCGTCGGGGATGGGCGCAAGGTCACGCCGAAGAAGCTGCGGCGAATGCTGGCGCGTCTGCGGGAGGACGATGTCATCGGGCGCGCCAAGGAGGTGCAAGGGCAGCGTCCGGCGCCGACGGCGTGGACCGACGTGGCTTGCGTTGCGCTCGAAACCGCATTTGCGAAACGGGCGAAGCCATCCGCGTAGCTGGGTGACACCACAGTGACGGCGAGCCAAAGCGATCAGGGCGTCGGGGTCGACGACCACGACGTCGAGGTGCCTTTGCAGGTTCTGCAGGCAACATGGTGCCGCTCTGTTCTGCTGCGCCTCAGGTCGAAAAGCACCTCCCGCTCGACGACGCCGACAAAATGGAGCGTTTGCCACCTGTCGAGAGGTCGACAACGGCGTCGCAGGCGGCCCTCAGCCACCTGAAAAGGCATCAACTTCATGGGCGCGACACAAAGTCGACATGCGCTTGCATCAAGTCGCTGCCAACAGGGCACGACGTCGTCACGCAGATGCCATCAAAGAGCGCAACAACACTTCTGTCCGCGTTTTGCGGAAGGAGTGAATCATGCGTCGTCTCTTGTCTACATTCGCCATGGCCGCGCTTGTCGCAGTCACTGCTTGTCAAACCCAACCACAAGACCCTGGTCCTGACACCGACACCCCGTCGCCCGACGGCGTGGAGTGCGAAGAAGGATTCTGCGTTCTCTCTGGCACCATCACCGAAAGCTTGACCCTGACGGCCGACACCGCTTGGCTGTTGCGCGGCGGCGTGTTCATCGGCGACGACGCCAACGAAACGGTGCTCACCATTGAGCCCGGCACCGTGGTGTACGGCGAGTCGTCCACCCGCGGCATGCTCGTCGTCACGCGCGGCTCGAAGATCGAAGCCGAAGGCACGGCCGACAACCCCATCGTGTTCACGTCGTCGAAAGCCGAAGGCGAGCGCGCCCGTGGCGACTGGGGTGGTGTCATCATCAACGGCCGCGCCCCGGTCAACGGATGCGACGAAAGCCCCTGTGAATCCTTCGGCGAAGGCGGCACCGGCTTTTATGGCGCCGACCAAGACGACGACAACAGCGGCACTTTGAAGTACGTGCGCATTGAGTTCGCAGGCTCGCTCATCAGCCCCGACAACGAACTCAACGGCCTCGCCCTGCAAGGCGTCGGCCGCGGCACGGTGCTCGACTACATCCAAATCCACATGGGCGCCGACGACTGCATCGAGTTCTTCGGCGGCACCGCTGAAGCAAAGCACATTCTCTGCACCGGCACCGCCGACGACAACCTCGACTGGACCGACGGCTGGCAAGGCAAGCTGCAGTTCTTCGTCGCCCGCCAATACGACGACGCCGGCGACAACGGCATCGAAGCCGACAACAACGGCGAAGACAACACCGCTCTGCCTCGCAGCCACCCCATCCTCTCGAACATCACCCTCGTCGGTGTCCCCGGTTCAGACGCATCTGACATCGGCATGCTGATTCGCGAAGGCACCGCAGCCGAAATCCACAACGCACTCGTTCTCGGATGGGGCGAAGTGTGCCTCGACATCGACCACGACGAGACCTTTGCCAACGCCGTCGACGAGCAGGGTCAACCCACCGGCGACCTCGTCATCGCCAACTCCTACTTCGACTGCGAGACGCTGTACGACGAAGAAGCCGAAGACCTCTTCGCCATCTCTGAGTTCGTCAACGACCTCAACGAGGGCAACGTCGAAGAGAGCCCCAACCTTGAAGCGCCCTACGGCGACACGCCTGACTTTCGCCCGGCTTCGGGCTCGGGCGCGCTCACCGGTGCTGTGGTTCCCGACGTCGCGTTCTTCGACCAAGTCGACTTCAAAGGCGGCGTGGACCCGCTGAACGACTGGACCGTCGGCTGGACCATCGACGTTCGCAACTGAGGTTGCTCCACGACGTCCTCCTCGAGGGGAGGGCGTCTTTCTGTGTGTTTGCACTGTTCTTGTTGGTCATCTGTTGCGCACGAAATGTGCTTCATCGAGGTTGCTCATGTCTGCTCCCACCCGTCATTGGCGTCGTCACCTGTGGTGGCTGATGGTGCCGCTCGTCGCTGCACCAGCATTGGCTGCGCCTGCGTCCGAACTGGCCAAGGCACTGTCGCAACTGCGCGCCGACGTCGAAGCGCTGTCTGAAGAGTTGTCGCTGCGGCGCGACCGTGCGCGCGAAGAAACCATCGGCTGGGGCCAGCGCAAAGCCGATCTCGAGGCTGAACTGCAACGGGAGCAACTTCGCTACAAACGTCTGCAGCAAGCCAAAGCCAGCGACGAGAAATCGGCACAAGCCATCAGTGAGGCCGACGCCGCGCTGCGGCCTGCCGTGCACACAGCTGCGTCCAACTTGAAGGCGCGCATCGCTCACGGGTTGCCCTTTCGTCAGGTGGAGCGGACTGCCGCCGTCGACGAGCTGGTGCAAAAACTCGAAAACAACGCGTTGTCGCCGTCGAAAGTCGCAGCCCGCCTGTGGAGCGTTGCCCAAGACGAGCTGCGTCTGACCAAAGAGAACGGGCTGTACCGCCAGGCGATTCCGCTCGACGACACCGAAGTGCTTTGCGACGTCGCTCGCATCGGCATGGTGTTGATGTTCTTCAAGGCACCGGATGGACGTGTCGGCCGCGCCGTGCGTCACGATGACAAATGGGCGTTTGAAGTGCTGCAAGACGAACAGCAGCGCCGCCAAGTGCTCACGTTGTTTGACAGCTTCAAAAAACAAGTGCGCGTTGGCTACTTCGAGCTGCCTGCGGCTCTGCCGTCGACGACAAAGACCGAAGGAGGTGCCCAATGACTCGCATGTCGCACCTGCACCTCGCCGCGATGGCCGCGCTTTGTTTGTCGGTCTGCACGCCGACCTCGGCGCTGGCAGCACCCTCGGCTGCGAAGACGAAGACGAAGGCGAAGGCGACGTCGACGTCGACGTCGACCAAACGCAAGGCCGCGCCCAAGCCGGCGAACGTCGAAAAGAGTTTGCGCCGGGCGTACCAAAAAGAGTTCATGTACCTGGAGGCCGAGAAAGCCGCCCTGCAAAAACGACTGACCGAAACAGATGCGCAGGCCGCCCGTCGTCGTGAGCAGGCCAACGCCGAGTTCGCCGCGTTGGAGGCCAAGGTCATGGACATGACGTTGCGTGCCGACCGCCTTGAGCATCAGCTCACCACAGGGGGGCGCAAAGACGAGTCTGAAGCAGAGGCCATGGATGCCTTGCGCGGCATGCTGAACCGGGTGTTGGCAACGCCCATCGACGACGACGCCGCGGTTTCAGAAACGCAACTGAAAGAAGCTTTCGCAAGTGTCGAATCGAGTTTGGACAACCGCAGCGCTTTGCGTCGTCACACCGGCGTGTTCTTCGATGAAAAGGGCACAAAGGTCGAGGGTGAACTGTTGCACCTGGGCGCGGTGGCGTCGTGGGGGCAGGCGCGTGGTCGGGCCGGCGTGTTGGCGCCTGCGGGTGGCAAGCAGCTGAAAGTGTGGACGGCGACGGGCAAGCACGATGTGTCGTCGGCGTTGTTTTCGGAGCAGCGTCCGTCGAGCGTGGGCTTGTTCTTGTACGAGTCGCTGGACGCGGCCGTGGATCCTCGTCCGCAGAAGACCGTCATGGAGTTCATCGCCGCTGGCGGTGCTGTGGCCTGGGTCATCGTTGGCGCGGGGGCTCTTGTCGTCGTGCTCAGCGTGCTGCGCGCCATGACGTTGTTGTGGCTGTCGCGTGGCGGACGGTCTGACCTTGACGAGGTGCTCGCCCGATTGTCGTCGGGGGCGATGGACGCGGCGACGGATGCGGCCAAAGCAGGCGTCGGGTCGATGGGTCGTGTGCTGCACGCCGCGCTGGACAGCGTCGGGCTCGATGCTGAGGCGCGGGCCAACCGCATCGACGAGAAGATTCTGCAGGAGATGACGGTCATCGACCGGTTCGGCTCCATGATTTTGGTGTTGGCAGCGGTGGCACCGTTGCTCGGTTTGTTGGGAACAGTGACGGGGATGATCGCCACGTTCGACACCATCACGGAGTTTGGCACCGGCGACCCCAAGCTGTTGTCGGGCGGCATTTCGGAGGCGTTGATCACCACGGAGTTGGGCTTGTGCGTCGCCATTCCTGCTTTGTTGTTGGGCAACTTGTTGTCGGGCTTTGGCGAGCGTCTCAAGCGTGGGCTGGAGGCTGGCGCCTTGCAGGTCGCCAACCGCACCGACCATGTGACGCCGACCCAACCGTTGGACGTGCCCTTGATGTCGATGACGTCGGCCGACCTCGACGACGACTTGCGGGTGGCCGTGCAATGAGCGTCTTCGACCTCCTCATCGACAACGCACGGGAGTCGCTGCAAAACGGCGGCTTCGTGATGCCGCCGTTGTTTGCGATGGCGTTGCTGTTGTCGTGGGCGTTGGGCGAACGTGCGTTGACGTTGGGGACAGGGCGCTTGTCGTCGAACCCGCTCGACGACTTGAAAGCCGCCCGCGCGGGCCAACTGCAGGTGACCCATCGCGTGTTGCGCGATGCACTCGAGCAAGTGGCGACGTTGAGTTTGAAACGTCGCCTGCGTCCTGAGTTCGCGACGGGCGAGCTCGCCAACCACCATGAGGTGTTGCGCCGACGGGCAACGCTCATTCGGTCGTTGGTGGCGATGGCTCCTTTGTTGGGGTTGTTGGGCACCGTGTCGGGAATGATTGAAACCTTCCAGTCCCTCGGCGACATGGCGCTGTTTGCGCAGAGTGGGGGCGTCGCCGGCGGCGTCTCCCAAGCCTTGTTGACGACGCAGGTGGGGCTGGCCGTCGCCATTCCTGGGCTGCTGCTGGGGCGTGTGCTCGACAAGCGCGAAGCCCGCTTGCACGACTACCTCGAACGCATGGTGGAAAGCGTCGCGCAGCTGCCCGCCGCCACCGAACCGGAGGCCGTATGAGACGCCGTTCGCTGAGCCAAGCGGCAGATGAAAGCCAAGTCGACATTTCTCCTCTCATCGACATGGTGTTCATCCTGCTCATCTTCTTCATGGTGACGACGACGTTTGTCAAAGACGCCAAGCTCGAGCTGGAGCGGCCGTCGGCGCAAAGCGCGACGCGCGCGTCGACGAAGAGCCTGCGCGTGCACATCGATCGCTTCAGCGACATTTACGTCGACGGCGAGATGGTGCGTCCTTGGATGCTGCAGTCGCGCGTGCGGGATGCCCTGCGCTCTGGCGCCAGCTCTGAGATTCTCGTCGTCACCGACCGCCGTGTGCCTTCTGAGCGCCTCATCGAAGTCGTCGACCAGTGCCGGCTTGCCGGCGCCAAAGACGTGGGCGTGGCCACCGTCGAGGAGGCGGGATGACCATCGGACCTTCCCTCCTGTCTCGCAGTGTCGTCGGCCTCGCCAGCTGCGCGGTGGGCGGGTTGGTGACCATCGGCATGTTGACGGCGTTGAACCACAGCGCCGAGGCCCCAAAAGCCGAAAAAGAGGTGCGCGCCACCGCATTTGAAGTGGCGCCGCCTCCTCCGCCCAAGGCGAAGAAGAAGAAGGCCCGCAAACAACGCCGTCGACGTGCACGTCGTGCTGGCCCGGCCAAAGCCGCAGCCCCCATGGTCGGCGGCGGGTTGGGCGGTGTGGCCTTTGGACTGTCGCCATTCAGCGCTGGCGGCATCGGCGACGTCGACAAATCGCTGCTTGGCGACACCAAAGACGTGGTGATGACGGCCGACACCGTCGATGAGCGTCCCAAACCCCAACAGCAGCGAGCGCCGGAATATCCGTCGAGTGCCCGCCGCAAAGGTGTTGAAGGCCGGGTGGTGTTGAACCTGCTCATCGACGAGGACGGGAACGTTGCCAAAGCAAAGGTGGTGGAGTCGCAACCCCCAGGCGTGTTCGACGAAGCTGCCTTGGCGGCCGCCCGTTCATGGCGTTTTTCGCCGGCTCGTTACCAAGGGCAAGCGGTGAAGACTTGGGCACGTCAGCCTGTGCCATTTCGTCTGGGGGGCGCGCGATGACGACGTGGACACCCATTTTTGCCCTGCAGGTGCTGTTGTGTCTGGTGTTGGGCGCGAGCGCGGCCTGGGCCGACGACGACGACGAGGTGGATCCCCTGGCGTTGGCAGCACGGCTGTTGGACGGCGGACACCCTGCGCGCGCCGCCAGTGTTTTGGCCGACGTCGACGACACCGTCCCCGACGACGAACTCGACAAGGCACGCCTGTACACGTTGCGCGGCGTCGTCGCTCTGCAACTGCAAGACAACCAGGGCGCGCTCGACAATTTGGAAAAGGCGCTGCGCGCCGGTGCCGAAGACGTCGTCTTGCACCGCTACGCGGCCTACGCCGCATTTGCCCTCGGCAACTGCAAGAAGACGTTGGGGCACATCAAGCGGGCCCAAGACCACGCCTGGAACCGCGTGGAGACCATCGCCATCCGCAGCGAGTGTTTGCGACGCCAGCAGCTGCCGGGGCGCGCCCTCAACGTGTTGCGCCGCGGACAACGTCGTTTTGTGAACGACACCCGGTTGTTGGAGCGCGAAGTCGCCGTTCTCGTCGAGCACCAGCTGTTTCAAGAAGCGTTTGACGGCGCCGCCAGGCTGGTGTTGCACCCGCAACCGCACGTCGACGACCCCGTCGAAAACAAGCTTGGATTGGTGGGTGCGTTTTTGCGAGCGGGGGCGGCCAAAGCAGGCGTGGAGCTCGCCGAGATGGTGCACCTACAACACTTTGATGATGTGAGAACTGTCGAGGTGTTGGGCCACGCTTATGCGCAGGCGAACCGGCCGTTGGCCGGCGCGCAACTGTTCGCGGGATTGTCGTTTCAAGACGCATCGCATACTTCTGCAGCTGTCGAATTGTATCGACGCGCAGGCCGGCCTCAGGCGGCCAGCTGGTTGTTGCCGCGCATTGCAGACCGCAAGGAGCGATTGCGCCAACGGCTGGGCTTGCTGCTTGAAGAGAAGCGCTATGAAGAAGCGGCTGCCCTGGCGCCGAAGCTGAAGCAAACGGGCCTGCTTGACGACGACCAGCTGCTCTATGCGTTGGCGTTTGCGGAGTTTTCGGCCGGCCGCCATGACGCTGCCGAGCGACACGCGCGCGCTGTGAAAGATCCAGCTGTGTTTCGCCAAGCCACCGACCTCATGCAGGCCATCGGCCGCTGCAAACGGGAGGCGTCGACATGTCTGTGATGTGGCTGCCCATGGTGCTGCAACTGGCGTCTGCCTCACTGATGGTGGCCGGCGGCGAAGTCGTCGTGGTCGTCTTTGGCGACGACGGTGCTCCCGCAGCTGGCTATGTGGTGAAGGCGTGCTCCAACGACGATGCCAACGTCTGCAAAGAGGCCGTGACGACGTCGTCGGGCAGCGCCCGTCTGCTGTTGCCGGGAAACGACGCCACCGTCACGGTGACCCCGCCCGAAGGTCAGGCGTGGTCATGGCCGAAAGTGCCGTTGGCAGAGACTCCGACCGACATCTTGATCGACTGGAGCGACGGCGATGTCGATGCGGAGATCAACGGCGTCGCGCCGTCGGTCGAGGTTGAGGATGCTCCGGCAGCGACGACGTCGACGACCAAGTCGGCGCAGGTGATGTCGACGCTGTCGGGCCAGGTGACTTCGATGACCACACAAAAGCCCGTCGTGGGCGCACGGGTCATCGTGCGCGGGGGGGCGTCGACCACCACAGACGAATCAGGACGTTTTCAACTGCCAGCCGCGGTGGGCACCGTCGGGCTCAGTGTCGTGCATCCGGAGTTCACGGCCGAAGTGCACGAGGGCATCGCCGTCGTCGACGGAGGAGCGTCGACCTTCGACGTGCAGCTGACGCCGGCCGCGGTTGAACTCGACGCTCTCGTCGTCACGGCCCCTCACGTCGCAGGAAGCCTGGCGTCGACGTTTGACCAGCGCAAGAACAGCAAAGACATCACCGAAGTGCTGGGCGCCGAACAGATGTCGAAGGCGGGCGACAGCGACGCTGCCGGTGCACTGCGTCGCGTCACGGGCGTCACCATCGTCGGCGGCCGCTACGTGTATGTGCGTGGCTTGGGCGAGCGATACTCGGCGACGTTGTTGAATGGAGCCGGACTGCCGTCTCCCGAGCCTGAACGGCGGGTGGTGCCGCTTGACCTCTTTCCGACGTCGGTGTTGCAAGGGGTCGTCGTGCACAAGACGTTTTCACCAAAGCTGCCTGGTGAGTTCGGCGGCGGCAGCGTCGAGCTGTTGACACGGGGCTACCCCGAAGAGTTCTTGCTGAAGTTTGGTTTGAGCACGGGCATGACGCTGGGGCAGACCTTCACCATGCCCAACATGGGGCCGTCGTTCATCACCGACGCCACTGGCGTCGACTTCGGCGGACGCGCTTTGCCCACCGAAGTGCGGGACGCGTCTGCCGAAGGAAAGCTGCTGCAACGCGACCAGTTCTCAGACCGTGGGTACACCGCCGACGAACTTGAGGCGTTCGGCGAGTCCATGCCCGACACCTGGAAGATGACGCCGCAAATGCTGCTGCCGAACTTCGGCTTCAGTGGCGAAATGGGTGACCGCTTCAAATTCGGCAAATGGGAACTCGGCTATCTGGGCGCCGTGAACTACGGACGAGACGACACCCGTCGCACCTACCGCCGCAACTACTTGGTGCAGGGCGCCGAGGGGTTGGAGATTGGCCACGCTTATGACTTCGACGTTGCCACCCGCAACGTCCAGCTCGGTGGACTTGGCACACTCGGTTTGCGGTATGGCGATGACCACGAGGTGACGTTGACATCTCTGCTGGGCCGCATCACCGACGATGAGTCGCGCGTGTACCAAGGCGAGAACCGCGACGTCGGCAGCGACATCCGCGTGTCGCGCATGCGGTGGGTGGAGCGCACGTTGCTGTCGGAGCAACTGCGCGGCCACCACGCCTTTGGCCTCTTCGACATGTTGGGCGTCGACATGATGGGCCTTGACGACGTCGAACTTGACTGGCGCTACACGTATTCACTTGCGTTGCGGCATGAGCCCGACCGGCGTGAGGTGCGCTATGACAACGAGCCGGGCACCGACCGCTGGCTGCTGTCTGACCGCCCCGAAGGCAACCAACGGCTGTTTTCCGACCTCACCGACCACCACCACGACGTGGGGCTCAGCTTGTCGGTGCCCTTCAACCAGTGGAACGGTCTCGACGCCAAGATGAGCGTCGGCATCGACGGCAAAGTGCAGACCCGCACTGTCGACACCCGACGCTACAAATACCTCCACAAGGGCGAACGCAGCCGGCTCAGCGAGGTGTTGGGACGACAGCCGCAAGACATCTTCACCGAGCAGAACATCGGCACCGACGGCTTTCAGTTCGAGGAGATCACCCGGCAGACCGACAACTACGAAGCACAACAACTCATCGGCGCCACCTGGGCGCAGCTGCAGCTTCCGCTGTGGACGTTTGTCGACGTCAGCGGCGGTGTGCGCGTCGAGCACAGCAGCCAAACGGTGTCGACCTTTGAACTGTTCAACCCCGACCAAACACCGGTGATGGCCACCCTGAGCACCACCGACGTGTTGCCCGCGATGACGGCGACGGTGGGCCTGCCCCTCGACATGCAGCTGCGTTTTGCAGGGAGCATGACGGTGTCGCGTCCCGACTTTCGCGAGCTGAGCCCTGCGACGTTCAACGACGTCACCGGCGGCCGCCAGGTGTTTGGCAACCCCGACCTCGAGCGCGCGTTGATCGCCTCGGCCGACGCCCGGTGGGAGTGGTACCCCAAAGCTGGAACATCGCTGTCGACGGCGGTGTTTTACAAACACTTCGACAAACCCATCGAACAGGTGGTGGTGCTGAGTGCGCAGCAGAGCATCACCTACGCCAACGCCGACTTCGCCGACAACATCGGTGCCGAGATCGAGGGCCGCGTCGAGGGCGACGTGGTGCACCCCTGGCTCGACGGCTTCTTCATCGGTGGCAATGCGACGCTGACTTGGTCTCAAGTGTCGCTGGGCGACGACAGCGGCATTCAGACGTCGTCGGCGCGTCCGCTGCAGGGCCAGTCGCCATGGGTGGTCAACGCCCAAGGTGGCTACTCCAATGAAGACTGGGGCACCGATGTGTCGATGCTCTACAACGTCTTCGGACCGCGCATCACGTCGGTGGGCGCCCAAGGCGCGCCCGACGTGTTTGAACAGCCCTTTCATCAGTTCGACGTCGTCGTCAAACAGCGTTTGCCATGGGGTCTGTCGCTCGGGGTGAAGGCCAAAAATCTCATCGACCTCCCGGCGACCTTCACCCAAGGCGACGTCACCCTCGCGGAGATTCACCGCGGTCGGTCGTTTTCTGCGTCGCTCGGGTACACCTTCTGACGTCTTGCCCTGAGGCCTTGCGGCTTTGCACGTCGACAACAGAGCGCTACGCTGGGGCATGGCCGCTCCTCGCACCCTCCGCCCCAAAGGCGCTCCTGCGCTCAAGCCTCGCCCCAAAGCGGGCGAGGGCGAAGCTGAGCGTCTCGACGAACAGCAACCCAAAGGCGGCGCCGCCGAGGCCAAGGCCAAACAACAGCGCCGCACAGGCGACGTCGACGACGACGGCAGCGTTGATGCCGACCACCGCAAAGGAGGAGGCGTCTCCTACGACGGCGCGTCGGCCATGCAACCCCAGCCGGTGCGCCCCGTCGACAAGGTGGGCCAAGCGACGCCCGTGCTGCCGCACTCGCCCGCAGCGTTGTTGCACAAGATGCAGTCGACGACGCCCAAGGCTCCGCGCAACATGGTGCAAGACCGCGCCAACCTCGATGCCCGCTTTGCCGTGTCGGACGTCGTGGCCGACGTCGTCGCCTTCACCGACGAGCTTTCGCAGCTGGTGCAGAAGGTCGAAGCCGGCGCGTACCGCAACCGCAACCTGCAGAGTGCGCTGAGCAAGATCGAGCTGCCGCGCGAAAAAGACGTCGCCGACCTCTTTGCGCCCGACGCCAATCCTTCCATCGTCAACGACCGCGACACGCTCCTCGATGTCATGCAGCGGCTGGCGGACGTCGCCGGCGACCACATCCTGTTGCCGTCGTGGCCTGCACGCGTCGCCGAGGTCAATGCCTTGTGGCAGCTGGCCGACGTTGCCCTCGACGGAGATGCCGCCGCTGCCAAGCAATGGGCGCAAACACTGCTCGACGTCGCGCCCAAGGGCCCCTTTGCCGACTACGCCAAGGCGTTTCTCGACGACGCGCCGCTGGTGAACTCCGTCTCCCAGGTCGAGGCGCTGCGCGCGTCGACGAGCGACGTGCACCAGCTGTGTCGCGGCATGCAGAAGTTGGCCGAGCAAGTCGAACGCCAGCCCATGAGCGACGCCGAAGTCGAAGAGGCCCTCGACGCCCTGCCCGATCCGTCTGACCACGAGGTCGCCGCCTTGTGGAGCGACGACGGAGACGACCTCCGCCAAGCGCTGCACGACGGCATGCGGCAGCTGGCGACGTCACACCCCGACGTCGAAATCTTCGACGGGCAGACGCTGAAAGAGGCGAGCCTCTACGCCGACGTCATCGAAGCACAGTACGCCTTCGAACACGGGACGGGGCAGAAGGCGGCGCTGATGCAGGCGGCGCAAAGCTTCGTCGATGCCTTTCCCCACAGCGAGCGCAGCCCGTGGCTGACATCCATCGTGCTCGACGGCACCTGACGACCTCCCCCCAGGCAACTTCAATCCAGACGACACGCACGCCACACGCTGCGTGTCGTCGTCGTTTTCCATCGTCATTCGCCACTCGTCCCTCATCAGACGCTGGATCACATGCGCCCTGCGTCGACGTGTGGAAACAACAAAGAGCGCGAATGACGCGTACATGAACGACGGGAGAATCGAATGAATTGGATGTTGGGCTCTGTGATGGCCATGGCGACGTGTGTGTTGGGGGCGTCGACGACGTGGGCGTGTGAACCGGAGCCGGTCTTGCCGATGTATCCGCATTGGCAACAGGAGCTGCCCACCGACGCGGTGTTGCAGATCACCGTGACCGATGAAGACGTCTTGCAAGACATCGTCGTCGTCGACGCCGACGATCAAGCTGTCGCGCTCGACGTCGACGTTGTGTACGACCGCTACGGCCAACTGACGCCCCAACAGCCATTGACACCTGGCGCATACACGCTGTCGGTGCCGGCCAGAGGTACAGAGTGGGGGGAAGAGGCCTTCGACCGTCCGTTCACCGTCGTCGAGCGGCAAGCGCCAGACGTCGGCGCCTTCACACCAACGCCGTCCGTATTTGAAGAGAGCGAAGAGGGAAGCAGCTGCTACCCGCCAGGCACCCTCTTCTCCATTCCCCGCGAAGGCTACGCACTCATCGTCGTCGACGACAGCGGTGACGATGGACTGGTCGACTTCGAAGACAGTGTCGCGCCCTACACATTGGCCTGGCCGATTTTTGTCGAGGCGGGCGAGACCCAGATGCTGCGCTTCGGCGCTTTCGACCAGAAGGGCGTGTTCACCGGATGGGGCGAGTTGGTGGAGTTCACCTCGACGGTCGGGATCGACGACAGCGACGTGCCCATCGACGACGTCATCGGCGCCAGCTGCGTCTGTACCCGTCGGCAAACACGAGGTGCAGTCGGCTTTGGCCTCGCCGCCCTGCTGGGCGTGATGTTGCGTCGTCGGCGGCGGTGACGAAAGGGTGGTTGCAGCGGGCGGGTCTTTGGTGTTCTGATAGGGAATACCGGAGGATCCATGGCAGCCGACACCCTTTCTCGCATCGCCCGCTTCTTGGCCAAGGCGTCTTGGATGAGCTTGCTCGGCGCAGGCATCGCCGCCGCCGTCGTCGAGGTCGCCGACATCAAGTCATTCGAAGCGGTGGGCGCCCTCCTCTACCTTGTCGGACTGCTCTGCAGCATCACGGCGTTGGCGATGACGCTGCGTTGCGGGCAAGACGGCATCCTTCGGCCTGCGCTCGCGGGCTTGGGGCTCGCCTTTTTGCCCATGCTGGTGTTCGGCCTGTTGGCCGACGACAACCTGAGCGGCTGGCAGCCCTACACACAGCACCAAACCAAATACCGTGTGCAAGCGCCACGACGGGCGGCCTCCGACGTCATCCCCTTTCGTTTTGCCGAAAACGGGCAGGCCAACATCGACACCTACCGCACCGACCACGGCGAAGCCGTGCTGGAGGTCATGACCTACACTTCTAAAAGTGAACTGGATGACACGGCCTTGGCGGCGCTGGTGCGTGACTTCACGGTCGGCATGTCGACCGTGCAGGCGCAAGAGGTTGGCAAGCCCGGTTTCGGCATGACGTGGGAAGACCTCAAAGAAGACACGCTCGGCATCACCCGTGCGTTTCGCCGGGGGCACAAAGTGCTCCTCGTCGTCGCGCAATGGAAGAAACACTCCTCTGAAGGCAGACGCGACGCCATGCGCTTGTTGAACGGTTTTGAGTTGCTGTGACGCGCGATGTCGTCGTGAATGCGGCGTCACGTCTGATGAATGCGCGTCGGTGACCTCCACATCGACGTCATCGTCGCGAACGGCAAAGCCGTCCGTGTCGAGCTGAGGCGTTGATGGTATCGACGCAGTTGATCGTCGGGACGCCTCGCGAGAAAGGGAGGAGCACGACCACGGCGACCGACGCCGTCGGATGCCTTCTCCGCAGGCGCACACCGCATTGATGCACAAACGCGACCCTTGAGGGCCGCGTTTGTCGACTTGGATATGGCACGCGTTCAAGCGGGGTTGCGTTCTCTTTGTGGTCGAAGCTCCCGGTTGACCCGAGCGACAAGGTCGCGGCCGTCGGCGGCCCGAGAGAAGCGGCGCAACACACGACGCTTGGTGCCGTCTTGCAGTGCGACCATGACGCCGAAGCGCGTGGGGCCGTGTCGCTGAGGCACGTCTTCGATGGTGACGTCGACGATGTGGTCGAGGGCAAAGCGACGGGTGACGAGCCCGCCGTGGCCAGAAAAGACAAGGTCGTTGCCCGCCAGCCGCACCTGGTTCTGCAAATGCTCGATGGCCAGCGGCCACAGATGACCGGTGGTCAACAGGAGCACGGTGCTGGTGGTCCACCCCGAAAGGGTCAACCAAAAGACGGTCAGGCCCACGGCGACCACGACCAGCACGTGGACGGCGGAGCGTCGCCGCTCAGGCGTGGGCAACGCGGCCAGCACCTGTTGCGCCGAAGACACGGAAGTGGACGTCAAGCGAGTCATCATTCACCTCAGCCGTTGACGACAGCATTCAGCAGGGGGGTGTCGACGACGGTGAGGGCGAGGTGGTCGTCGTCCATGGAGGGCGACGCTTTCTTCGCTTGCAACACCGTCAGGCGAAACTGCACACGCAAGGCGACGTCGCGTCGGGTGACGGCGTAGCCCACGCGGGAGAAATGCAAGAGGTGGGCGTACAGCGCGTCGCGCGCGCGTTGGCGCAACGCCGTCGGCAACGCTTTCTCGGCCTTGGCGACTTCTTCAGCAAGCTCTGCCTGCAGCAACGCGTCGATGGCGGCCTCGGTGTCGGCGACGATGACGTCGAGGAGCTTGGGCGCACCGAGCTTGTCGCCGTGCTTTTCGAGGAGCGCCAAGAACACGCGGGCGGGGGTGATGACATTGGAGCTGTCGCCGCGGCCAAAACGCACGCTGAACAACTCGGCGTCGACGCCGGCGTCTTTGGCGAGGCGCACCACGGCGGAGCGGTCGGTCATGAGCTGTTCGCGCAGTTGGCGCTGCACCTCGCCGTGGCCTTTGTGGGTGCTGGTGAGGGCACGGGCGTCGGCGGCGGCGTAGCCCGCGATTTCAAGAAAGCGGTGGGCCTCAACGCGTTTCTTCTCGATGTCGGTGAAGCCCATGGCGACGAAGGCGTCGTTGGCAGATTGCAGCACGGGCTCGAGGGCGAAGAGCTGCTGGGCGAGATCGTCGAGTGGGTAGCTCGTCTTGGTGGCCTCGTATTTGTCGGCTTCGAGGTTGCGCCGAACGGTGGCGAGGCGGGGCGAGGTGTCGTCTTGGACGTAGAACATCAGGGTCTCCGGGGGCGGGCGTGGGCCCAGGTTGGAGACCTCTAAGGCACGGCGTGTGCCACCTCCGTCAGACACGACGTAGAGCTTTGATGTTGTGCGTCTTTCTTCGACGACGTTGTCATTTGCTTTGGGCAGCAACGCACGTTGCATTTGGGGGCTGGCGTTCCATCTGGAACGCGGACGTTCCACTTTGCCTTCGACGGTGTCGGCTTTGGAGGAACTGCGGTGGGTTCTGCAATCCGGCCGCCGACTTCGGTCGGGCCACCCCAGGCGGTGAATTGGAGTTTCTCGTCGGGCCCAGGCACAATGCCGGATGCTGCAAACGCGCCAGCGCAGGCTGCAGCAATTGGTGAGTGTGCACATGTCTGACAACCCTGATGCCAACCCCTTTCTGCCGTCGAGCGAGCTTTCGGCGGCCGTGTCCCTCGACGGGCCCCTGCCAGACGGGCCACGCCTCCTGCAGCAGCCGCTGGCCTGTTGGCACGAGTCGATGCACTCCGCCCGCACCGATCCGTTGTTGGCGGTCTCCAAAGACAGCGGATTCGTGCAGACCGACCGCCCCATCCCCGCTGGCACCAACGTCTTTTTGGAGGTCGACCTCGGCGACATCGGCACCGCCGAAATGGACGCCGTGGTGGTGTGGGCCGACGTCCCCGGCCTTGAAGATGTGAGCGGATTCGGCCTGCGCTTCGTCGACGTCGACCCTCGTTTTGCGTCGTGGTTGGCCGACGCTGCCTTCGCCTCGGCAACTGCCGAACCCGCCGCCTTTGACGACGTCATCGACGAGCCACCTGCGCCTCCTGCCGCATCTGCGGACGACGCCCTCGACGCTCTCGGTGAACCTGCGCCCGCACCCGCCGCCTTTGACGACGTCATCGACGAGCCGCCTGCGCCTCCGGCCGCATCTGCAGACGACGCCCTCGACGCACTTGGTGAATCCGCACCCGCCGCCTTTGATCCGTTTGGAGGAGACGCCGCCCCTGCGGCACCGCCGGCGGCGATGCCAGAGGTCGCGTCGACGCCATCCGCGCCGATGGCGTTTGACGACGACAGCTTGACCCCACCGCTGGAAGTGCCGTCGCTCGAAGGTGCGCCCCTCGACGTGCCCTCCCTTGAAGGTCCGCCGGAGGCTGAGCTCGACATTCCGTCGTTGGAGATGCCGCCGCTGGCCGAGTTGTCTGACGACGGGGCCGCCGCTGTCGCGGAGACGTCGACGATGGCCCTGACCTCACCGGTGGCGGATGTGGCCCCGCCCGCGGCTCCACCGGTTGCTGAGGCGCCTCCCGCAGCCCCGCCTGTGCAAGCGCCGCCGCTGTCGGCCCTTGAAGACGAAGACCCCAGCTTGGCCGGCACCGTCACCGCACAGGTGCCCTCGGAGCTGTTGGCGTCGTTGGCCAGCGAAGACCCAATTCCAGATCCCACGTCGGTCGAAGACGACGCCTACCCTCACGTCGAGCCGCCGTTCGCGGCCGAAGAGGCGGTGCCCGAGCGACGCGACACGGGCACCCAGCCGTTCGCGCCTGAAGAAGTGATGGCAGCCGCCGCTGAACAAAGCACCGAAGCCATGGCGGTGACCACGCCAGAAGGCGCTTCTCCCGTCGACGACGTGCTGCAGACCGCCTCCAGCGACGAACCTGACACCTTGAGCTTTGGCGCGGTGACGCCCGAGATGCTGGCCACGGGCCCGACGGCGAGTCCGTCTGTGGATGCCCCGCCGCCGTCGACCGAACGCCCCCAAGGCTCCTCGACAGACCCCTTCGGCACCGTCGTCCCCGACCTCGACGAGTTGGAAGCACCAGCCCCGTCGAACGCGTTCGACTTCGACTTCGGCGACGACGCGTCAGACGAAGGAAGCGCTGCTGCTGCGCAGTTCGACGACGTCACCGACGACACTGCAAACAACAGCCCTGCTGACGACGCTCCTCCCGACGACGAGGCTCTGCCCGACGACGAGGGCCCCACACAAGCACCTGCTGCGCTCGACGCCGCGGCGCAGCCGGACGCCCCTCCCGCCCTCGACCTCGACGGCTCTGCAGCGGCTGCATCCCCCGCCCCCGCGGCAGCGGGTGCGATGCTGACGCCGTCGGCGTTTGACTTTCACGACGACGAGCCCGCCGTCGCTGAAGCCCCGCCTGCGGCGGCCGACGTTGACGTGGCCGCCCCTCCAGCGTTGTCGTTTGACGACGCCAGCAACGACGTCGGCGAAGAGGCGCCCGCAGCGGTGGCCGACCCATTTGCGCCCCCTGTCGCACCCGACGTCGACCCCGTCGACGTCGCCACGGCCGACAACGCGGTCGCAGACCCGTTTGCGGCAGACCCTTTTGCGGCCGAGCCGGCTGCAGCAGACGCCGCCGTGCCCGACCTCTCCCCCATCGATGCGGTCGTCGACGACGCGCCCGCGGAGCTGGACGACGCATACCTGGAGCCCCTCGACGACGACGCCTTCTCCGAAGACACCACTGCCGACGCGGTGCCCCTTGCCGCGGCCGCCGCCCCCGACGCCATCCCCAACGACGCTGTTGACGTGGCATCTGTGGCCCCAGGCGACGACCCCTTTGCCGCGCCCCCCGCTGCAGCCCCAGCATTCGCCGAACCAGACGCGCTCGAACTCGATGCCGCCAGCTTCGACGACGGGCAGAAGACCGAAGCCGACGCCATCTCGCTGTCGCTGCCAGACTCGTCGGGCATTCCGTCTGAAATCGTCGTCGAGCCCGACCAATTTGACGCCGCCCAAGACGAACTGGGGCTCGACCCATTCTCCGCTGCGTCGGCAGAAGGCGCTGCGCTCGACGACGTCATGGGCGACATGGACGTCGCCGAGAACGTCATCACGCCTCCCCCTGCAACACCGGTGGCCGTCGTCGAAGACGCCCACGTCATGCCCCGCTCTCATGCGCAAGAAGAGCTCCCTGAGTTGCTGCCAGAAACACCAGCCGCGCCGGCGGGTGGGGCCATGTCGTTGGCAGCGTTGGAGCCTCCCCCCGACGCACAGCAGCTGCAGTCGCTTGAGGGTCTGCCCCTCGACGACGACGCCGAGATGACCTTCGACTTGCAGCCGCCGCCGCCCACAGATGCTGGGCTTCCCCGCAACGAGCCCACCGACACCGGGCCGCTGCCGCTGCCCCGCAACACCCCCAGCGATACCTCCCCCATCGACGAGCCTGCCCCGGCCTTTGCCCCCCCACCAGATGCGCCTCCCCCGTTGGAGGCCACCCTCGGCGAGCTCCCCGTCGACGAAGCGTGGGATGGCGACACCCACAGCGAGCTCCCCACCAGCGTGGGCACTGCCACCGGCGACCTGCCCGACCCCAAGTCGGCCGAGATGCCCCTCGAGCGACCGCCGCCTGAAAACCCCTTTGCGAAGACGCCCCCGTCGCCACCGGTGGTGAACCCGTTTGTTCCGGCAGACGCGGCGCCCGCAACGCCCAGCGCGATGGACCTCCCCCCCGGCTTCGTCGCCGCCCCCGCCGCTGCTCCTCCACAAGCCCCTGCGCCTTCACATCCGCCTCCGGCCCCGAGCGCAATGGACATCCCCCCAGGCTTCGTTGCCGCCCCGGCGCAACCGCTTGCAGCGCCGCCTCCGCAACCCTCGGCGACCGCCATTCCCCCCGGTTTCGTCGCTGCCCCCCCACAGCCGGCGGCCACGGCCATTCCACCGGGATTTGTCGCCGCTCCACCTCCTGCTGCCGCCCCCGTGGCCGACACGCCGGTGATGGGCGCGCCACTCGACGCTCCCGTCGTGGGGCAGGTCATCGACGAGCCTGCGCCCGCCGCGCCTGCCGGGGCATTTGATCCGTTCACCGCGCCTCCTGCGGCTCCGCCCCAGGCCGTGCCGCCTCCTGCCGTGCGACCTGCGATGCGGCCGCCCCATCTCGAAGACCCCTTCCGGCCCGCAGCGGCCCCACAGCAACCTGTCCCCACGCCAGGATCGTTTGCCCCGCCGCCAGCGAACCCGATGGCGTCCCAAGAGCAGTGGCACTCCACGCCGCCGACCAACGCCGAAGACATCCCCGTCGTCAGCGGCCAAGCGCTTCCCTCCGACGAGGGGCCCGCCGAAGACTGGGTGGCAACGCCTCCTCACTTGAAAAAGTGAGCAGACGCTTTCTCACATCCATGAACGACGCCCGCTTCAGCGGGCGTTTTTCGTCGTCGACGTGTCCGTCTTCTGGGTCGACAGACGGCGTCGCTCCGCTTGCCGCACGTAAGCGACCTGCGCGCGCAACGCTTTGGCGACGGCACGTCCTTCGTCGCGATGTTTGAACGACCACGTCTTGCGGTCGAGATGGCCAAAGCCGTCGTACACCACCAACAGCTCGCATTCGTCGTCGTCAAACTCGACGTCGCGAATCAACGCCACATCAATGCGTCGGCTCTGCAGCACCGGCAGCGGGCCATCCACCGCCTCGAACACCCCTCGCTCAACGCGGTAGCGGGTGCGGTTGAACAACGCGGCCGCCATCATGTACGTCAGGGGCAAACCAAACGCGGCGATGATGGCCCAGCGCAACTCAGGCAGCCGTTGGTACCGCGTCATCACCCAGAACACCAACGCCCACCACCCGACGTAGACGGCCACCGACCGGCGTTGCGGATGTGCCGTGATCGCCAGCGGCTCAGGCTCCGTCATCTGCAACGAAATGCCGCCCGCCGACGACGGCACCGTCTCGCCCGTCGTCACCAGTGCTTGGTCGTCGACCTCCGACGGTGTGGGCGTCACGGCGTTGGGCACAGTGCATCCCCCCACTCGTCGTCGTCGACAACGCCGTTGTCGTTGGCGTCGACAAACGACACGGCGCCGTCGCACGTCGCCATCTGGCCGTTGCGGTTGAACGCGCCTTGCACGGCAAGTCCGGTGATGGAGGCGCCGTCGGCATTGAGATGGACGTCGCCAAACACCTCAACGTCGACAAACACCACATCCGCGATGTGCACGTTGAGGTCGCCGAGCACACGCACGCCGCTGAGCGAGGCCGCACCGCCGTGGTTGTTGAGCGCAACGTCGCCCGCCACGGTCACCGCCCGCAGCCGCACGTCGCCTTGGTGCGCGTTGACGTCGCCGTCGACGAGCGACACGTCTTTGCCCTCGCCGACGATCTCCGTGACGTCGCCTTCGTTGACGTTGATGTCGCCCCCGGAGTTGTCGTCGACGACGACTTGGGTGGTTTCGCCATCGTTGAGATTCACCGTGCCGTCGGCGACAAAAGCGTCGTCGACCTCACCCGGCGTGCTGTAGCAGACGACGCTGACCACCTCGTCGTCGATGACCACAACGTCGGCGCATCCACCGTTGCAGTCACAGACGACTCCGTCGCATCCATTCGACGTTTGCACCGTGACTTCGCCGTCGGTGACGACGACGAGGCAAGCTTCCGGCGCGTACACCACCGCATCAGGCGCCGCATCCGGCTCGGATTCAGACGCTGGCGGCGCACAGGCTGCGATGACGACGATGACGACGATGAGACACGGCCACTTCATGCGCCCGAGCTTAGCGTCGACGACAGCAACCCTCAGAAGTGTCGCAGAAACGGCACAGTCTCCGTCGTGGTCACCGCTTCTCGAGGATGTGCGGCGTGTGCTTCAGAGTTTCAACGTCGCCGGCGCCGATGCCGAACATGCAAATCTTCAGCTCCTCCAACGTGTGTTCGATGAAGGTGTCGATGGCCTCTTCGCCGTCGACGGCGGCCTGCAAGAAGGGCCGCGCCATGGCACCCACGTCGGCGCCGAGGGCGATGGCCTTGGCGACATCAATGCCGTCGCGCAATCCACCGGTGGCGATGAGCGGGATGCGCTTCGACGCCAGCCGCACCATTTGAATGGAGTCGGCGGTGGGGATGCCCCACTCCGCAAACCGCGTGCCCAACACCCGACGGCGTTCGGTCTTGGCGACCATGCCTTCGACCTTGCTCCACGACGTGCCCCCGCTGCCGGCGCAGTCGAGGCCGGCGACACCACAGTCGATCAACGTCCGCGCCGCTTGCTCCGACAAGCCAAAGCCGACTTCACGCGCGAACACGGGCACGCCCATCTGGCGCAGCGCGAGAGCGACCTCTTTGATGCGCTTGTTCAAGCCTCTGAAGTCGACGTCGCCGCCTTGAATGGCCTCTTGCACCGGGTTCAAGTGCAAGAAGAGGGCGTCGGCTTCGATCATGTCGACGGCGCGTTTTGCCTCTTCGACCCCCCAGCCTTTCACCAGCTGCACGGCGCCAATGTTGGCGAACAAAAACGCCGTCGGCGCCGCTTTGCGAATGTTGAAGAAGCCGGCCCGGCTGTCGTCTTCAATGCCGACGCGCTGGCTCCCAACGCCCATGGGGATGTTGTGGCGTTCGGCCGCCTGCGCCAACAACTGGTTGAGCTCAAACGCCCGCTCGACGCCGCCGGTCATCGACGCGATCATCACCGGCGCCGCGATGGACTTGCCCACCAACGTCGTCGACAAATCGATGGCGTCGAGGCTCACGTCGCACAGCGCTTGGTTGACGAAAAAGTAGCGCTCAAAGCCGGTGGTCTTTTTGTATTCGCACGCGTCCTGCAAGCAGGCGTCGATGTGCTGCAGCTTCGAGTTGGGGTCGCGCTTGGGCGCGGCGGCGTCGTTGGGGGCGGCGTCGGCGTGGGTCTCGGTCGACATGGATTCCTCGTCGTCAAAAACGTCTGGCGGGCAGACATCGATAACAACAACACGACCCCCAAGCCACCCCTGTTGTGCCCTGCAGCGTCGACGACACCTACCTCCGACGTCATGGGCGCCCTGCCGGCGAACGCGCATGTTCTGTGCACACATTGAATGCACTTGCTGCATTCCAAGGAGGTGCACATGTCGCATTCCCCCGCCGTTCGCCTGACCGCACTGCTGACACTGACCATCGCGCTGGGATGCGCCTCACCGACGCCACCGACCGCAGGCGGGCACGTGCACGTCAACGGCCACGAGATGTTTGTCGACTGCCGTGGCGACGGCGACGTCACCGTGTGGATGGAGGCCGGCGCCGGCGCCTCGTCCCTGCGCTTTCGCCCGGTGCAGGAGATCCTCGTCGACGACGGCAATGCCGACCTCCGCGTGTGCGTGTCTGACCGCGCCGGATTCGGCTGGAGCGCCCCCGGCCCCCTGCCCCGCACGCCAGATGTGCTCGTCGACGACATTGAGGTGCTGTTTGACCGCCTCGACGTCGACGGCCCCGTGGTGTGGGTCGGGCACTCCCTCGGCGGGCTCTTGGGTCGTCACCTGCAGCACCGCCAACCTGGCCGGCTCCAAGCGCTGGTGCTCGTCGACAGCGCCCACGAAGGGCAGTGGGCGGTGTTTCCCGACGCGTACAACCAGTTCGTCGAAGACAGCCTCGAGCAAATGGCCCTGCTCCCGACGGTGGCGACGTTGGGGTTGTGGCCCGCGATGCGGCCGCTCACGCCGCAACCGCCGTTTCCGGCCGACCTGCTCGACGAGCACGAGGCCACGTCGTCGTCGGCGTCTTTTTTCGAAGCGTCCCACAGCGAAATCCACGGCGGCTACCACGCCGACTGGGACACGCTCGGCCTCGATGACGACATCGGCGACCTGCCCTTGGCCGTGGTGTCAGCCGGCCGGTCGTCCCACGCCTTCGCCGGCGCGGTGCCCGATGGCTTCCCCCACGACGAGGCCGACGCGGTGTGGCTGGAGCTGCAGGCCGACCTCACCGCAATGTCGACAACGTCCGCACAGTGGATCGTCGACGACGCCACCCACGAAATCCTCCTGGAGCACCCCGACGTCATCGTCGACGCGGTGCGATGGGCTGTAGACGCGCTGTGAGCAAAACGAAAACGCCTGCGTCCCACGCAGGCGTCTTCGTCGGCTTGTGGCCCTCGTCGTCAGGACGCGCCGCGGCCGAGCACGTCGTCGCGCACCGACTCGGCGATGGCACCGACTTCGCCGATCTTCTCGTCGGGCACACCCATGTCTTTGAGGGTGCCGGCGAGCAGTTCGACGATGGCATCGAAGTGGGTGTCGTTGAGACCCAGCTCGTCGACGAGACGCTTGTGGGCGACGCCCATGGTGCGTCCGCTGTAGGCGTTGGGGCCGCCGAAGGCGAAGGTCAGAAACTTCTTTTGGTGGGCGTGTTGCTTCTTCATGTCGGTGTTTTCGAAGAAGTGCTTCACGCGGTCGTCGGCGAGAACTCTGACGTAGAACTTGTCCACGGCGGCGTCGATGGCGGCTTCTCCGCCGAGGTCGTCATACAAAGACATGGGTCCCTCCCAAATGTGTGGCCCAAAAGTGGCGTTGATTCAGCATCCCAGGTGGATGCCGCCTGACCTTCATCGGCCGCGACCGGTGGGGTCAAACCCTCGAATCCATTGAGGCAGCTTTTTTTGCACCTGCGACAAATGCCCCAGCCGTCGACGACGATTGGGGCATCCAGCGCACGCTCAAGCCGCGAATCACGCACTACACGGCATTGAGACGCCAGTCGTACGGCCGGTGCTGAATGCGGTAGCTCTTGTCGAGGTACGCCTTGTTCGCCGGCGCATGGGCCTGCAAAAACGTGCGCACGCCCGGCTCGGCGCCGAAGTCGCCGACGTACCACTCAAACAGCTGCACCACGGTGATGGTCTTCTTGGCGTCGTCGACGACCACTTCACCTTTGCGGCCCAGGTAGGCCTTGGTGACGGCGTCAAGCTGCTTGTCGAGTTGGGGTGCGGTGTAGGGTTTGTTCGCCAGCGGCGGGCAGTCGTACGACGCGCAGTTCACAGCAAAGTGAATGCGAGCGTCGCCTTCATTGCGGATGTACTCCCCCTCCAGCTGGTTCAGGGTCAGGTTCTTGCCCGCCACCGGGTACATCTTCTGGTCGAAGAAGCCCTTCACGCTGAGCACCTGCTGTTTGCTTTTGTCGAGGTCGTGGGCGAGCACCGCCTCCAACACCAGCGCGTTGTAGGCATTGATGTAGAACGCCATGCGCCCCGCTTTTGACGTGGGCACCTTGGCCGTCGCCAAGTTCTTCACGTGTTGCTGCAGCACGCCCCGGTGTTTGCGCAACGGCTGGTAGTCGACAAAGCGGCCTTTCACCGACATGGCCAACAGTCCGTCATAGGCGAGCGACTTCTTCGCCCACACCGACTGCGACGTCGTCAGCACAGCGCCGGCGATGGCCGCGTGTTGCAGAAAACGTCGACGAGTCAGGTCAGCTGGTGGGCAGTTCGTCGGGAGCGTCGGCAGAAACATCAGGCACCTCATGCGCGGGGGTGACCCCCTCGACGGGAGCCGCCATGGTGAGCACATCCACCGTCGGCAACGCAAGGTCACCGACCATGGCGTCGACGGCGGGAAGCTCGGTCGACGGCGGCTCCATCACTGCGACGGACGACACCAGCGTGACCTTCACTCGGCCGTGCTCTTGCTCACGTGCCTTGTCTACGGCGCGTTTGCGCTTTGTGTGACGGCGTGTGCGACGTTTTTTCGCGGGAGTGGCGTCTGCCATGGCCACTTTGACCTCTTCGCCCTTCTTCGCGTGCGACGTCGATGACGCCAACCGCACGCCGGTGTCGACGGAGGCCGGCATGGCCATGCCGCGGGCCTCCGGCAGCAGGGAGTAGCGCACTTTGTGCCCGGGGATCTTCAGCCGCTGCCCTCGACGCAAGCCTGCGTTGCGGGAGATGCCGTTGGCCTGGGCCAACGCCGTGCGCGACACCTTGAATTTTTGGGCGACGCGGTAGAGGGAGTCGCCTCGACGTACTTTGTACGACCCTGGTGCTTTGCTCTTCTTGCTCTTGCCCTTCAGCGACCCCGCCTTGGCCATGAACGTCGACGACGTGCCCTTCGGGATGCGCAGCGGAATCCCCGCCGGCAACGTGAGCTTTCCGCGACGGGCGTCGTAGCGCAGCGCCGGGTTCAGCCGCTTGAGGTCGGCCTTGTTGACGGCACCTTTCTTCGTCAGCGCCGTCGCCTTCACCGCCTTCGGCAAACGCACCACGTCGTACGACCACGGCGCAATCTGCTTGGCGCCAGGGAAGTACGCCTGCGGGTTCTTCAGCACCTGGGTGACGGCGAGAAACGACGCGTAGTAGTTGCGGCCGGCAAAGCCGAAGCGCTTGGCCTTCGCCTTCTTCAAGATGACGGCGAGATCGTTGCTCTTGGCCTGTTTGATGAGACGGCGCACGCCCGCCCGGCCGTAGTTGTACGACGTGATGGCCACCGGCCACGGGCCCACTTTCTTCAGCGCAGTGTTCAAGTATTTGCCGGCGGCGATGGTGGCGAGGATGGGGTCGTTGCGCTCGTCGAGCACCTCGTTGATTTGCATGTACTCACGCCCGGTGGCGGGCATGAACTGCCAGATGCCTTGGGCGCCGGCGTGCGAGCGCACCTTCAGCGTCATCAAACTCTCGACATAGGCGAGGGCGACGAGGTCTTCGGGGTGTCCGGCTTTTTTGAGGTAGGCGCGCACCTGGCCTTCAAAGGCACCGGCTTGCGTCCAGCCGTGGCGAAACCGCTCCCGCAATCCGTTTTGCAGGCGGATGTGGTTTTTGCGCTTGTATTTGTCTTTGCGCTTCACGTTCTTCAGCGCCAAGAACACGTCTTTGTCGACGCCACTGAGCCCTTTGGCCGACGTCGGCTTCTTCTTGTCGAGTCGATCGAGGGCGGCGACGAGCTCTTCTTTGGCGGCCTTGATGGCCTGCTTGCGGGTCTTGCCCTTCACGGTCTTGCCGCGGGCGGGCACTTTGACGACGCGATACACGATGTCGAAGTCTTGGTCGTCGTGAAAGGCGATTTGGTTGACGCTCCACACGGCGTAGACGTTCTTCCAAAAGGCGACGCGGTTGTCGAAGCCTTTGGGCGTGGGGAAGGTGTACGCCGACGCCGGCATCGCCACCAACGCAACGACGCAGCTCAACAAGAAGGCGCGCACCAACGTCATGGGTTGCCACCCTTTTGCGCTTCGGTGGGCTTGCCGTCGGGGCCAACGCCCGTGGCCGAGACCGCCGTGGTGGGCTCCACGTCGTCGACGGGCGGTGCCCAGCTTTCACCGTCTGAGGCGAGCACTTCGCCGATGGCGTTTTGCACCTTCCAGATGTCGCGCACCGAGGTGCGGTACCCCTGGGTGAGGATGGAGAAGCACAGCACTTCATTGTTGGGCGTGACGACGTAGCCCGACAGCGCCGACACGCCGCGCAAGGTGCCGGTCTTGGCGCGAATGCGACGACGGGCAGGCCCCCGCTTCATGCGCGAGCGAATGGTGCCCTGCGTGCCGCTGACGGCGAGGGAGGTGGCGAATTCGGTGCCGATTTCAAAGTCGGTGGCCATGGCGCGCAACAAAGTGGTGGTTTGACGCGCGGTCAAGCGGTTGACGTCGTTGAGGCCAGATCCGTTGCCCAAGGTGTAGGCGCCCTTTTGAAAGCCGAGGTCGTCTTCGAGGTACTCGCGGATGAGGGCGAGGCCGACATGGAAAGACCCAGGCGCGCCCGTGGCCTCGGCGCCGATGGTCTTCACCAACGTCTCGGCGACGAAGTTGTTCGAGTAGTGGTTGAGGTCGGAGATGATCTGCGTGAGGCGCTTGCTGACGTCGATGTGGATGAGTTTGGCGCCAGACGGCACCGTGCCGCGCTTGATGCGCTTGGTGACGCGGATACCACGCTGCTGCATGAAGTGGGCGAGGGTGTGCCCGAAATACATGGCGGGGTCGTACACCCGGCGGTACCACCGTCGAGGAGGATCGCGGTAGCTCACCGCCCCCGACACCTGCACCAGCGTGCCGTGGCGGTCGGGCTTGGTGTAGATGCGCAGGCGGCGCCCCCAACGCTGGGTGTTCACTTCGCCTTCGAGAGTGGCCATGGCGACGGGAGGGTCGACCTGCACCGTGGCCAACTCGCCTTTTTCACCAGGACGAATGTGAATGGCGATGGCGTTGTAGTTCAAGCTCGTCGCCGACACCGGCGCGGCATAAGCACGGTCGGGGTTTTCTTCGAGCTCCCAGCCGCGGGCGTCTTCTTGCCCGTCGAAGTAGCTGTCGTCGACGATGATGGCGCCGCGCACCCGCTCGATGCCATACAGGTAGAGCTCGTTGGCCACCCGCATCAGCCGCTCTGACACCACGGTGGGGTCGCCGTAGCCTTTGACGATGAGGTCGCCCCACAGCACGCCCTCTTTGACGCGGCCTTTGATGTAATACTCCGTTTTAAAACGGAATTCTGGCTTCAGCAGCGCCAACGCAGCCGCCGACGTCGCCAGCTTGGCGTTGGAGGCGGGGTTGATGCGCAAGTCGGCGCCGAACTCGGCGAGCGAAGCCCCGTCTGACGCCCGGGTCACGCTGAGGCCGAAGTCGGCTGGCGCGAGGGCGGGGTCGTTGATGATGTCTTGCAGCGCTTGGCGCACCCGCGGTTTCAGGCTGCGGTGGGCCTTGAGGCTGCGCTCCACCAGCATGGGCGGATTGGGCGGACAGGGGATCCCCTCCCGCGAGATGGACGGGTCGAGGCAAGCAGCCGGAATGGCTTCATTTTTGTCGTTTGCAGCCAATGTCTGGGCCGACGCATCGGACGCCGCCAACGGCACCAAGACCATCGCCAACACCGCGCCCCACCCCACATGGCGCTGCGAGGCACTCCTGGCGGAGGCGGCATCGGGCTGGCGGGGAAGTGCATGGTTCAAGGCAAATTCTCTCTAAAATCAGGTGCTTGCTTCTAAAACTGCATCATCTGCGCTGGGCGCTGGCGTCCACTCCCACTGTTGCACGCTCTGGGGCATCTCCCAAAGATCCGACCCGATGCGACGCAAACACGCCCGCGTTGGGGCAGATGACCTCGCCAACAGCAATCGCGGACGACTTGCTCCGCCTTTTTTTGCCGTTTGACGACTCACGGAAGAGACGGGTGAGGCTATGTGTCGTATTCCCGGAGGCGCTGTAGGTGTGACGACTCCCATGGCTTGAAGGTTCGGCTGGTCTGTTGATTGTAGGAAACGCTCCCCCCATGTGCGACCGAGCGCGAGATTCTGTCTCGCGACTGCTGCAAGTGCTGCTTGCTGCAGTGCTTTTGACGTCGACGGCGTGCCGTCCGGCGCCGCCAGCGCCTGGCACGTTGCGCTTGGTGGTGGCCCAGGCGCCAGAGGCATTGGACACCCGGTTCACGTCGAGCGCGGTGGCCCAACGGCTGGGGTTCTTGGTGTACGCACCGCTGTTCATCATCGGCGAAGACCTGGCTCCTGCGCCGTACGTGGCGACGTCGTTGACCCTCGAAGACGAGACCCACGCCGTGGTGCAACTGCGCGACGACGCTGTGTTTGCAGACGGTTCAGCACTCACCGCAAAGGACGTGGTGTTCACCTACAAGTCGATCCTCGACGAGAAGGTCGGCAGTCTGCATCGGGCGCGGTTTTCGTGGTTGGCGGACGTCGAAGAGATCGGCACCCACAGCGTTCGCTTTACCCTGGCGAAGCCATTTGCCGCCTTTGCCCTCGAACTCTGCGCCATCGGCATCGTGCACAAGGCCAGTTGCGACGGCGACACCGCCGGCTGTCGTCGAGAACGCATGGCATCAGGACCCTTTTCGGTGACGGCGTTTGTGCCTGAAGAAGAGCGGCTGGAGCTCGCGGCAAATCCGCGATTTTTCGCCCACAACAAAGCCGGCCCCCAGAAACTGACTGTGCGGGTGGTGAAAGACGACACCACCCGATTGTTGGAGCTCCTCGACGGCAAGGCCGACCTCCTGCTCGGCGACGTCAGCCCCACCCAGCTCGACGTGCTGCAACGCGAAGACGTGCAATCGCGGGGCGTTCGCGTGCATCGAACGGGCGGGCTCGGCTACAGCTACCTCGCCATGAACCTCAAAGGGCCGTCTGCCGACGACGACGACGAGACCCGTCGCACGTTGACGGCGTTGGCGAATCCCCAGGTGCGACGGGCCATCGCCCACGCCCTCGACATCGACCGTGTGCTGCAGACGAAACTGCGCAAGGCGGCGACGCGGGCGACGGGCATGCTGCCGCCCAACCACTGGGCGAAGAATCGCGACCTGCGTCCTCTGCCGTACGACCCGCAAAAGGCCCGCGATTTGCTCGACGCCGCCGGCTTCAAAGACCGGGGTGAAGGCAACGGGCGTCGGTTTCACGTCACCTTGAACACCACCACCCAGCGTTTGCGGCGGAGCTTGGCGCTGGTGTTTGCGCACCAACTGCGGGAGGTGGGCATCGACGTCACCGTGCGCGTTGGGGAGTGGTCAACGCTGTACGCCGACATCAAACGCGGCAACTTCGAGATGTTCAGCGCCAAGTGGCTGCCCGTCGTCGAGCCCGACCTCTTTCATTGGGTGTTTCACAGCAGCTCCATCCCGGGGCCCAACGCTGCCGGCGGCAATCGCGGTGCCTACAAAAACACCCGTGTCGACGCCCTCATTGAAGCCGGACGTCAAACGGCCCAACGCGATGTGCGCACCACCGCGTACGTCGAGGTGGAGCAGATCCTCCTCGACGAACTGCCCTACGTGCCCTTGTGGTTCGAAGACCAGATCGCCGTCAGCGGTGGCCGGGTGCAGGCATTCACGCCCATGAAGAGCGGCGCGTTTTTCACTCTGGCCGACGTCCAACTCAGAGCGAATGCCAAGGGGGCCAGATGACCGGCGCCTCCTTCAGCGACGTGCTTCTCGTCGTCATCGCCTTCGGTTCCATCATTGCGTCGGCGTTGTTGGGGCAAGTGGGGCCGGTGCGCCGCGGCATCAGCGTCGTCGCCGTGCTCTTCGGCGCCACCTTGGTGGTGTCGTTGATGTTGCGCATCATCCCGGGCGACCCCATCGAGAGCATCCTCGGCGACCAAGCACCCCAAGACGCCCGTCGCGCCCTCGCCGTCGAACTCGGACTGCAAGACAAAGACGGCCACGACATGGGCTTTGTCGCCCAATACGGGCGCTTTTTGAAAGGCGTCGGCGCAGCATCGGTGTTGGCGCTGACGCCGAACAGCAGCATTGACGCCGCCGTCAAAGACCAGCAGCCATCGGTGTTGAAATCCCTCGCTGACGTCGAGCTCAAGAGCTACCGCGGCCGTCAGCCGGTGCGCAAACTGCTCGCGGCCCGGCTGCCGTACACCTTGTGGTTGGCGTCGGTGGCCATGCTCATCGCCATCTTGTTGGGCACCAGCATCGGGGTGTTGGCAGCCTGGAAAAAGGGCGGCCCCCTCGACGCCTTCGCCATGTTTTTCGCCATCAGCGGGGTGGCGCTGCCGCGTCCAGCGCTGGGGCCGGTGTTGCTGTTGGTCTTCGCCCTCGGCCTCGGGTGGTTTCCGGTGTCGGGCGCCGATTCTCCGTCGAGCGTGGTGCTTCCGGCGTTGAGTTTGGGGACAGCGTTGGCGGCGGTGTTGGCGCGTCTGACGCGGGGGTCGCTGCTCGAGGTGTTGCACGACGACTACGTGCGCACGGCACGGGCGAAGGGGCTGAGTGAGCGCGTCGTCGTCTTCAAGCACGCCTTGAAGAACGCGCTGATTCCCGTGCTCACCGTCATCGGCTTGCAGTTGGGCGCGGTGTTGGCCGGCGCCGTCATCACCGAGAAAATCTTCGTGTGGCCCGGCATCGGGTTGCTGTTGCTTGAGAGCATCCGCCGGCTCGACGTGCCCGTGGTGCAGGCCACGGTGCTCACCATCGCCGCCGGGTACGTCGTCGCCAACTTGCTCACCGACCTCGCCTACCGCGTCGTCGACCCCCGCATCAAAGGAGAAGGCTGATGTTGCTGTCTCCTGCGCCATCGTCGACGACGTCGTTCTTCGCGTCTTTCTTTTCGGGGCGCCTCTTCAAACGCATGAAGAAGTCGGCGGCGTTGTGGATCGGCCTCGCCATCACCGCTTTGCTCGTCGTCATCGGCGTGTTCGGGCCGCTCATCGTCGGCAGCGACGGACTCTTGCCCATCCATCTAGAGCTCGACTTGGCGCCCCCGTCGGTGGCGGGCCGGTTGGGCCGCGGCGAAAACGGCGTCGACGTCCTCACGGCGTTGGTGCACGGCGCGCGCGTCTCGCTCATCGTAAGCTTCACCGCGACGACGTTGAGCCTCAGCATCGGCGTGTTGTTCGGCGCCACGGCCGGATTCGTCGGCGGCAAAGTCGACGCCCTTGCCATGCGCATCGTCGACGTGCTGCTGGCCTTTCCCGGCATTTTGCTCGCCATCTACGTCGCTGCGGTGTTGCCGCCGTCGTTGCTCAACGTCGCCATCGCTCTCAGCGCCACCGGCTGGGTGGGCTACGCACGTCTGGCGCGGGCGCAGGTGCTCGAGGTGAAAGGCCGTGAATTTGTGCAGGCGGCCCACGCCCTCGGCGCCAGCAAACCCAGGGTGCTCCTCGTGCACGTCTTGCCCAACATCCTGGGGCCGCTGCTCATTCAGGCGAGCTTCGGCTTGTCGACGGCGGTGTTGGCCGAGGCTTCGCTGTCGTTCTTGGGCATCGGCGTGCCGCCAGGTACCCCCAGCTGGGGCGCACTTCTCGACGAGGGCGTCGCTCACCTGTTCGTGGCGCCCCACTTGGTGCTGTTCCCCGGCGCCTGCATCGCGGTGTGTGTGCTGGGCTTCAACTTTTTGGGGGACGGATTGCGCGACGTCCTCGACAGCAAAAGCTGACTTCAGCGGTGCATGCGAAAACAACGGTGGATGGTCACGTCGCGAATGTCTTTGGGCAGCGACCCTGGCGTGATTTCTTTCGTCGTCCACGACGACAACGCCTGCTCATCCAGCTCGAATCCTTTGTAGTTGTTCGAGAAGTACAGCACGCCGTCGTCGGCCAGCAGCCGGCCCACGCCTTCGATGAGCTCGACGTGGTCGCGCTGTACATCCAGGCTGCCGTCCATGCGCTTCGACTTCGACATGGTCGGCGGGTCCAAGACCACCAAGTCGTACATCAGGTTCGCGGCGGCCGCGTCGCGCAAAAACGCAAACGTGTCTTGGTGCACCAGCCAGTGCCCGTCGTCGTGCAGCTTCTGCGGCTTCGTCGTGAAGGCGGCGTTGTCGACGTCATTGCGGGCAAAATTGCGTTGCGTCCATGTGAGGTACGTCTTGCTGAGGTCGACGCTGGTGGTGTGCTTGGCGCCACCGACGGCGGCGTGAATGGAGAACGCGCCCGTGTAGCAAAAGAGGTTCAACAGCCGCTTGCCAGACGCCTCCTGCTGCACCCGAAACCGGGTGTCGCGGTGGTCGAGAAACAGCCCGGTGTCGAGGTATTTCTGCAGATTCACCCCGAACGAACAGCCATATTCGGTGACGGCAAACTCGCGATCGTCGCCGTCGAGTTTTTCGTACTGCGTGCCCTCAAACTGCCGGTTGCGCTGTTTCACATGCAGCTGGGAGGGCGAGAGCGTCTCCCGCAGCCCGTCGAGCAGGACATCCACGAATTGCGGGGTGAGCTTGGCCGAGTCGTAGATCCACACCACGACCTCATCGCCGTAGCGCTCCACCCGCAGCGGCACCTCCGGAATGTCGCGATCGAAGACCCGCAAGGCGGTGATGCCGTTCTTGCGTGCCCACTTCCCAAGCTGTTTTTCGTTCTTTTTCAAACGGTTGCAGAACGCTTGCACCGACTGTTGGCTCATGCCCACCTCACGCGGATGACGGTGCACAACGTGCAAAACAGAGCCCACAACACAACCGGGGTCGGCGCGCACTGGCGTCGACGACACCGATGTAGGATTCTCACACCAAATTGCGCGCGCGGCCGATACAACCAGCACACCCATTTGTGTGTGGTCAGGCCCGCAGGAGCACCTCATGAACTTCAAAGTCGGCAACAACGCCAGCGTCCAGCAAGCCAAGCTGAACAAGATGCTCGGTGGCGACCAAAAGCCCACCGCTGACGAAGTCATCCGTCGCATGGACAACCTCACCGCCAAAGGTGAGCTCTCTCCTGCCAAAGGCATGCAGCTGCAAAAGATGTTTCAGCAGCTTCCTGAGGCCGACCAAGCCCTCGTCGAGCAGTTCGTCGCCAAAAAGCTCGACACCAACCCTGAGTTGGGCGCCATCACCTGCCAGGTGGCCGAGCCGGTCGCCAAAAAGCCCAACCTGGAGCTCGACAAAGACAAGACCACGCAACAGCAGGTGGTGCAGGGCGCCAAGACCAAAGCCAACGTCGGTGCCGACGTGGCTTCAAAGACCAAGAGCCAGCTCGACCAACTGCAAGTCGAAGGCCGCACCGGCGCTGCCGTCAGCAAGAAGCAGTTCACCCCCCAAGCCATGGTCGCCCGCGAGCTGACCGAGGCCTTGTCGAAGAACCACCCCAATGCCGCCGCTGCCACCAAGGCCATGTCGACGCCGGTGAGCAACCTCGTGCAAAAGACCATGATGGAGATGGCGAAAAACCCCGAGGCCGCCAAAGACCTCGCCGGTGTCGTCAGCCAAATCTCCACCAAAGAAGGCGCCGGCGTCTTCGCCAAACAAGTGGGTGAGGCCTTCGCCAAGGGCACCGGCATCCCGCCCACCAACCCGCAGGCGTTGTCGACGATCCTCAATGGTCTCAACGGTGCCGCCGCCAAGTTCGGCGGCGACAAAGCCCCGCAAATCGCCAAGACGTTGTCGAACGTCGGCGCCAAATTTGGCGTCGAGGTCGGCGAGAAGGCCGCCGCCAAAGCCGCCAGCAAGATGGGCGGCAAAGTGGCGACCAAGGTCGCCGAAAACGCCGCCACCCACGTCGGCGAAAAGGTGGCCGAGAAGGTCGCCAGCAAGACGGCTGAAAAGGTCGGCGAAAAAGTCGCCGGCAAGACCGCCGAAAAGGCCGCCACCAAAGCGGCTGCGGGCGCCGGCAAGGCCGTCCCCGGCGTCGGCAACTGCATCGCCGCAGCGTCGACGTGCATGGGTCTGGTGAAGTTGTTCAAGGCCTGCACCACCAAGCCGCGCTCCGGCGAGAAAATCGCCAAAGAAGGCCTCAACACGCTGATGCAAGGCGTGGGCATCGCCTTCCCCTGGGTGGCCCTCGGCGGCGACGTGCTCGACCTCGGCTGGGAAGCCAAGATGGCCATGAGCCAGGTCTCCAAAGCCAACCCTGAAGCCGCCAAAAACCCAGAGCTGCAACAACAGGTCGCCGACATGGCCAGCCAGCAGCGCGGCCTCAGCGCCCAAGACGCCGCTGGCGTGCTCACGGGCCCAGCCCAACTGCTGCAGGCAACTCTGTCGGGCGCTGGCAACAAAAAGGCCGCCGACGCTGTGGGCAACCTCGCCGGTGGCGCCAACGCCATCGCCAACAACGGCGGCAACTTGAAAGACCTCCAGGGTGACCAACTCGACGCCTTCATGCAAAGCTGGAACGCCGCGTCGTCGACGCTGGGCAAAGAAGCCGCCGTCGAAGAGAACCCCACCCGCAAGCAACAGATGGAGCATCTGTCGCACGGCTTCGGCCAGCTCTTTCAAGCCGCCTACAAGCACAAGAAGATGAAGGGAGCCGAAGGCCCCAAACGCGAAGACCTCAAGGCCGACGTGGTGAACATCCTCAAGGACGTGTCGCCGACGGCGCTGCAAATCCTCGACGAGGAGATCCAAAAGCAGAAGGCCGCCGCCGACCAGCAAGCACAACAAGCCACGCAACAAACGGCGTGATCGCACTCGGTGTCGACGATAAAAGCCTCCAGCGATGGAGGCTTTCTGCGTTGCTGAAGGTGTCCCTCAGCCGAGGATCGGCAAGCCGCCGCTCTTTTTCACCTTCGCCGACTCGCTGATGCGATTCGCCGTGGTCGACGAGGACTGGGCGTCGGCGACGGGGCGCACGTCGGCGGGGCGCGCCATCCACACGTCGCGCACGTCTTTGTCGAGGAGATGGCTGGGCCGAACGTTCTGCAAAGCATGGTGCATGACGGCGCGTACGTCGTGGGTCTCGCCCTCGAGGTCGTTGAGCAGCGCACGCACGCGCTCGCGTTTGAGGCCGTCTTGGGAGCCGCACAGGTTGCACGGCAAGATGGGGAAGGCGCGCTCTTCGCTGTAGGCGACGATGTCGCGCTCGGCGCAATCGATGAGCGGCCGGATGACGTCGAACTTGCTGTCGTCGGTGGTGTACACGGCGGGCATGGCCTGCATCTTTCCGCTGTAGAGCAGGTTCATGAGCAGCGTTTCGAGGGCGTCGTCGCGGTGGTGGCCGAGGGCGATTTTGTTGCAGCCGAGGCGCTCGGCGGCGCCGTACAAGATGCCGCGCCGCAGGCGGGAGCACACCACACAGTAGGCCTGGCCGTCTTTGGTTTTGTCTTTGACGATGCTGTAGGTGTCTTCGCCGAGGATTTCGTAGGGCGCGCCAAAGTCGTCGAGCCAGTTCTCGAGGGGGTTGCCGTCGTATCCGGGCTGGCCTTGGTCGAGGTGCACACCGATGAGCTCGAAGTCAAAGGGCGCACGTCGACACGCCTGCCACAGCAAGTCGTAGAGGGTGTAGCTGTCTTTGCCGCCTGAGAGGCACACCATGATGCGGTCGCCGGGCTGGATGAGCTCCCAGGTCTGGATGGTGCGCATCATGGCCCGGTGCAGCTTTTTGCCGACCTTGGTGACCTTGGGCAGCTTCGGCCAGTTGCGTTTTTTGCGGTGCTCGTCGGTGTCGTCGTCGTCGCCGTCAAACGCGGCGGCGTTGTCGAGTTCGGTGGCGGTGGCGGTGGCGTCAAAGACGGTGTCGGTCATCACCGGCACCAAGGTGGTGGCAGGGACGGCCTCTTCAGCAAAGGGCGTTGCTTTGCCGTCGGGCACCACGTCTGAGGTGGCGGAGGCGTCTTGGGATGCGCTGTCGGCGATCAAGTTCTTCACCACGTCCTCCACTCCGGTGTGCAACCCGGCCCGCTGTCATGCCACGCCAGTTCACCGACGCAATGCGGTCGACGGCGCCTTTCGAAGCGGTTCAGATGGCGAAGATGTGACGCCAGTGGCTCGATCTGGCGAATTCGGCTCTCGACGACGTGCACGACGACGCAAATGTGTTTATGATGTCTCCAGGCGTTGCGGATTCGCGGCGCGGCGACTCACCAAGCAGCTGACATCCGTCAGCTCCAAACGACACGACAGTCGGTGAGCGTTAGGTGGAGCGCCCCAGGGAGGGCGCCAACAACACCTCAGGTCGGGCGCCCCCGGTGGGCGCCCATTTTTTTTGCCCCGACCACTTCTCCGGGCGCAGCCATTCGGCCGTGACCGTCCGGATCCTCTTGCACATGCTGCGCGGCGTCATACAAGGATGGTGCGCAATATGTTTCGTGTGTAGGTGTTCATGACCATCGTCGATCTGTCTCTCGGCACCGTTTTGCTGACCCTCGTCGGAGGGGGCTGCATTGGGCTTGCCGCGTCTTACCTGCTGGCCGCCGAAGGCCGCATGGCTGGCATCAGCGGCATTCTCGCCGGCGCCCTGCAGCCGCGTCCCGAAGGCTGGCGGCTGCGTTTTCTCGCCGGGCTCGTCGCGGGCGGCTTCGTCTTGCTGCTGTTGTCGCCGCAAACGGTGTCGACGCCGTTGTCGATGTCGTTGGGTGGCGTCGTCGTCGCAGGCTTGATGGTGGGTTTCGGCACCCGCATGGGCGGTGGATGCACCAGCGGACACGGCGTTTGCGGCCTGCCCCGCTTCTCCCTGCGCTCTTTGGTGGCGACGTTGACCTTCATGGCGGCCGCGACGGTGTCGACGTCTGTTGTGTTGCATTTGCTGTAGGAGCCGACATGCACGCCTTTCTCGCCGGACTCCTCTTCGCCGTCGGCCTCGGCCTCGCTGGCATGACCAACCCCGACACCGTGCAAGGGTTCTTCGACGTCTTTGGCACGTGGAATCCGCAACTCGCTCTCGTCATGGTCGGCGCCATCGCCGTCAACCTCGTGGCCTTTCCCAAGATTCTGGGCCGCTCGCGGCGGGCCAAGGCCCACGTGCAGGGGCTGCCCAGCCAATCGCGCATCGACCGCCGGCTGGTGGTGGGCTCGGCCCTGTTCGGCCTCGGCTGGGGGGCGGTCGGCGTGTGCCCTGGCCCTGCCATCGTCAGCGTCGGAGGCGGCACCACATTGGCGTTCGTCGGCGCCATGATGGTGGGCATGTGGGTGCACCGCCGCTTTTTCGAGGGCGCCCTCAGTTGAGCTTGGTATGGTTCCGCCGTCGCCGGGATGGTGGAATTGGTAGACACAGGAGACTTAAAATCTCTCGGGCATCATGCTCATGCGGGTTCGAGTCCCGCTCTCGGTACTAGAAGACGTTTTCAGGACACCCCAAGACGTCGCAAACCCGCCTCCCAGGCGGGTTTTCTTTTTCCATGACTTGAACTCAAACCCACTGCACCCAACTGCGGATAAAGACGGGCCATCAAGCAGATTGAAACCGAGCTGAAGAAACCGCGAGAAACGCCGCAAGCCGCGAAAAAGCGAACGCATCATCGCGGAGCTGGTCGCTGCGTTTGAACGAGACCGACGCGGTTAAGGCCTGAGGACGTCAGGGGACGCCCTCCGACGGCTGTGATTGGCATCTCCCCCGACGACGTCCTCGGGACGACGTCCACTTCGTTGTTCTAGGGCGCAGGTGTTGCGACGCCAGACGACCCGTTCACGACAGCACCCAGGTCGTCTGGTGCGTCTCTCTACGGAGTGCTGTCGCCGACGTGGAGAATGGTACGACGAGCTTCGACGTAGCCGCCGACTCCTGCGCTTCCAACTGGAAAGCCGTCAATTCAACCTTGCGGCCTTGAAGCTTGTCGTAGTCAAGCTCCACCACTGGACTGAGCGTGCAGTACCGGCTTTTTTTGCTGCGTCCTCCCGCCTGAAAAGACTCCTTCCCATCCACATCAAATGTCGCAGCGGCCACTTCAGCGCCATCAACGCGGACAACGATCTTGTACCGGTTTTCTTTTGCGAATTGTTCGGCGTACAACTCACCAACGACGTCGATCAAGAGCTGCTCCAAGACGGTTTTGGCCTCCTCTTGCGTCTTTGGAAAGCACACATCGAATGTTTCTGTGATGCGCTTCGCAATCTTCTGAAGTCCCTTTGCACCCATTTCCTCTGGTGCAAGTGTCGAAACAGGTTCCGTTTGAGCCAGCACCCTCAAGACGTCTGACTCTTTCAAAACGGGGACATACCCCTCCATTTTGACTTCTGAGAGAAGCTGCTTCGCAACTTTCTTTCCCTCAGACTCTCCCACATGCCAACTCGGCGTGAGCGCCACACGCATTTTGAGCGTGCCCCCACTTGGTCTCGACAACACCCAGTTTTCCATCGGCCGTTTGGAGCCGTACGCAAAACGAACACTGTACATGTCCGCGTTTGTGGCAAAGGCAAAGGCGCCACCGGCGTCCCCCCTGCTTTGAAAGGACTCACGGACTTCCTTTGCACTGCCCTCGCGAATCAAGCTGAGACCAGTCCACGAACTGTCGCGGCCGTTGCCCTCAACTCCGTTCGCTGCCTGCTGTGCCCGGACCTGGACGAGACTGTCAGGAATCTCTGGAACATACGTGGGGAAACCAACGGCGGTGTCCAGCACCCTTGCGTCGCGAAGCATCGCGTTTGTGATTTGATTCATTTCTGATTCTCCTTGGTTTGAACAGGTTCGGGGGATTTCCAAGTTCGAACAAGCAGCGCGTTCTGCGCTCCTTGGGGTCTTGCCCCCGCTGCGGGCACTTCGTTGTGGACCCGCGGGTGGTTTCCTGCCGGCTCAAATTGATCCCCAGCAGGGCCAGCAGGGGAGGTCGGAACGGGTTCTTTGACGACGAGGGTCGCGCCACGCATCCGCACATCAAACCGAGGGCGCTTTGCTTGAAACGCCTCGTTCACTTCAAAGAAGTTTCCTCGCTCATCCACACGCGTTTCCGTTTTGAAGGTTTCCGAATTCTCCGAATCAACCATTTTTCATTCCCCTTTCGGTCAGGGCGAAAGGGCAGCCTCAAGCCGCCCTTTCGCCGAACGCTCCTAAAACTGCATTCCGAGCGTCAACGTCCCTGAAACCAGAGGACGAACACCACTCAGGCCCGCATCGACATGCGTCCGAATGAGAAAGCTTCCAGTGCGAACCAGGAGCCCACCTCCGAGCGCCACTTGCGCAGACGGCAGCATGGCGACGTTGGTCTGTCCCAGCACCTCGACGAGGTGAACCGTCGCATCGGCGCCTGCGCTCACCGACCCGTAGGGCATGACCTGCACGGCATAGGTCCGCAAGTTGGCCCCCAAAAGCCCACGTGCCGCTCCGGCAAAGCGGTATTGTGTCCCCTTGGTTGGTGGGTTTCCTTTGGAGTGCCAAGTCCCGAGCAGGTCGACCTCTCCGCCTGTCACCAAGCCGATTGGTCCGAACGTCAGAAGTTCTTGCTGCCATCCAACACGGAGGACGGGACCAAGAGCCAGATTTGTCCCTCCCGAGCCGCTCGCCGCCGTTGTCACGGCAGCTCCCAACTCCACCACGTAGGACTGCCCGGTCTCCACGCTCATGGGTCTGTCTGTTGACGAGGGTTCAACTTCTCGCGCCGCGTTTTCTTCGTCAGCGAGGGCGGCGTCCTCCTGTGCAATGGCCGTCGTCGACCACAAAGTGGCTGCGGCAACAACAAGCCCCATTCGAGCGGTTGCGTTCACAAAGGACATGAGGGCACCTCCTCGTCGACAAACCGGCTTCCGAAAGACGACTTCAGCGAAACACACATCGGTTCCACCAATGCGGCGTCCAGCTCTTGGATGAAGGGCTCGAAGAACATCGACTCCACGAAGACAAAGTCGTCGTCTGTGGAGGCCTCGACCGTTCGCTGCCCCATGGCCGGAAGCGCTCGGATGACTGCAGGAAAGACGTCGTCAGCGAGGACGTCGAGGTCTGTCCCTGCGCCGACGTACAACGCACGAGAGAGCAACGCGCCAAGGCAGTAGTGGTTCGAAGAAGTTCCCGGCAGGGCTTCTCTTTTGCAGGCTTCCTCGTCGATGGTCGACAGCGCGTCCGCATCGAACAAGACGTCTGCCGTCGTCGTCATGGCGAAGTTGCTCTCGACGTTCCGATAGGTACGGTCCGGATACGAGCGCTCCAGCGAAGCACGGTCCCGGGTGTGCGCGAGCGCAGCAACGTCTGCGAGGCCTTCGTCGAAGCCAAACAGGAGAATCGCAGACGCATACGTGCGGTCTCCTGCAACCTCACCCATGCGAATTCGGCGGTGCAGCGTCGCCACCGCTTCTGAGCCATAGAACGTCGCGGAGTGTGCAAACACGCGGTGCTGCATCTCGTGTGCAACGGTCCCTTCGTTCAGGACGTTCGGAAGGCTGTCGTCGTGGTGTCTGCCAAACGTCAGCCCGTCAAAGTCGGCCGCGTAGTACGCGTCCCTCTCTGACGGCCCTGGGAATGGGGCCCACCAATAGGCGTAGGGTTGGGGAAATAGGGCCACGACGAGGTCAGACGTCGAACTCTCCGGTGCACCTCTTGCTGCAAAGAACGACGTCGCTCTCTCCAAGGAGTGCATCAAGCTGAAGTAGTGGAGTGTGTCGACGTCAACGGCGATGGAGACGCCGTCCTCGATGCGCGCGTGAGGCCGAGGCTCATTGGTCAAGTGCTGCCGGATGGCCTCTCGCACGTCGTTCATGGTGGGGTAGGCGTCGGTGTTGACGAGAACAGCCTCTTGGCTCCCGATTTCGTAGGCCGGCTCGCCGACGATGCGAAAGTGCTCTGCCAGCCCCCGCTGCAGGTCGACGACTGTCTCCAGCTCTTTCACCTGAACGGAGTAGTCGCCCAGTTCTTCGTCGTAGGCGACCACCTCGACGGTGTGCGGAAGCACCGGACACCCTCCCAAGGTTGGCAGCAGAGCCGGCAGACAAACCAGAAGCGCTTGGGTGTGGGACTTGATGCACGACATCACTCCACCCCCTTCTTCGTCTCGGCATCGGCCGCAATGGTGCCGCGCTCGACGTCGATGATGAGGTGCTCGTCCGGCAACCCTGCAAACGTCAGCATCGCCATCGGAATGAGACTTGCGCCAATGCCTGCCGCCATCATCGGCACCGTCCACATGGAGGCCGACTCGGCAGCGATGGACGTATTCTTGTCCACGCCACGCACGAGGATTCCAAACACCAAGTCTGGGTTCGCCGCTGTCGCACCAGCAAACGCCCCGATGGGCAACAACACGCCAGTTGTTGCGAGCGCGAGCGTGACCAGACCGAGGTTGCTCCGGGTGAGTTCAGGCTGCAGGACGAGGTCCGCCTCGCCTTCGCGCTGCACAACGACGTCTGGGTTGGATGAAAATCCGAACAGGGTGACCGACGCTCCCTCTTCAGAAACGGCGCCGGTGGACTCTCCGTCGAACACAATGTTGTCGACGGCCGAAGACGGCGTGAGTTTGACGGAGGCGCATCCGGTCGCCGTGGACGCACCAAAGACAAGGACGCAACACAAGGTCGCCATTCGCATCCATCGCGGTGTCGGGGGAGGACTCGCATGCGCCTTCTGCTGCGCATGAAAGAGTTGAGTGGAGGAGCAAGTCTGCATCCTGTTCTCCTTTGAAGGTTGAACAGAGTCGCACTGCAAACCACACGCCACTGTAACGATACCGTTTCAGTGTTTAGGTATTTTCTCGCATTTTATTCAATACAAGCCAAAAGTGAATCATTTATCAAGTGTGCCGGTGAGGTCCGCGTTGGGCGTCGGTGTGAACAACCGGTGTGCATGGTTGCCTTCTCGTTCGTCTGCGCTCTCGATTTCGTTTCTTCAGGTCGCGTCTCCTGTCCCCTTCAACGGGCTCGGAGCCGGGCGCACAAGAACCATCCGCGCTCTGAGGGGCGACCGATGAACCCGCCTCGTTTTGCAATGCGGCAATGTCGACAAGCAGCAGATGTATTGCCTACCTGATGCCATTTTTGCCCACGGTGCTGGAGAATGATTGTTCATCAGGCTCATTTGCAGTGACGGGCGTTGTTTGCGGCTCAGATGACTGGCCCATGGGAGTCGACACCGGCCCTCCATTTTGGAACAATGGGCGCACAGGAGCACTTCATGGTCATTTTCAACTTCAAAGCCATCGCATTTGCCGTGTTGGCCTTTGGGCTGGCGTGGGTCATCCTTGGTCCGGTTCTGGGCAACGCGACCGACGAGGCCCATCTGATGCTCGTTGGTGGGCCCCTCCTTTTTCTTCTGGATGGCGGCCTCAGAGTGAAGCTGCTGACTTCAGACCCAACACAAACCAAGTTCTCAGCCTTGATGGGCCCCGATGCTGGAGGGGCATTCTTCTATCTGCCGGCTTGGGGATTTGGTCTGCTGTGGGGCGCACTCGGCATCAGCCGCGTCCTTGGCAAAGCCTAGTCAGCTCGGCCACCGGGGCGCCCCAACCCGTTCAAGCGTGAAACTTTTTCGAAAGCGATACGCAACCGGCGCCATTGGCGCCGAGGGGGTAGGGGGACCCGCGTCCGGCTTTGCCGGCGTGGGGGGAGGGGCCTGCGCCCCTCCCTCAAGTTTCAGGTCAGGGACCGCGCGCTTCGCGGCGCCGGGGCCCTGCCTTCAACGACCATTTGCAGTGGATGATGGCGTCGCTCTCTGCTGAATGGCATTTGACTGCAAATGGTCGACGATGCCTGTTTCTCATCCTCACCGACGTCGTCACGTCGTCGTCAAACGGAGGTTTTGGGATGCGCTCGAGTCTCAGCTTCGCTGAGCCTGGCGACCATTTCGTTGAAATGGTCGTACGAGCACCCCAACTTGGGTTTTGGGACGCGCTCGAGTCTCAGCTTCGCTGAGCCTGGCGACCATTTCGTAGAAATGGTCGTACGAGCACCCCACCCTTGGTTTTGAGGTGCGCTCTAGTCGTCGTCGTCGTCGAGGTCCAAGTCGTCGTCGTCGTCCATGGAGTCGTACGCTTCTTGGTACATGGCCTCAGCCATCTTGTGCGACACGGCCTCCAGCTGCTGGATGGCGTCGCGAATGGCATCGATGTCGTCGGCTTCGGCCGCTGCTTTCAGCTCGCCCAAGTATTGCGAGATGTCAGCTGCGTCGTTCTCGTCGAGCACGTGGCCGTACTCTTCGAGCGACTTTTCGGTGGTGTAGATGAGGCCTTCGGCGTTGCCCCGCACATCGGCGAGTTCACGCTTCTTGACGTCGTCGTCACGACTGGATTCGGCTTCGGCAATCATGCGCTGGATTTCGTCTTCGGTAAGGCCCGACGACGACGTAATGCGCACCGACTGCTGCTTGCCGGTGCCGAGGTCTTTGGCCGACACGTGCACGATGCCGTTGGCATCGATGTCGAACGACACCTCAATCTGCGGCACCCCACGAGGTGCGGGCGGAATGCCCACCAACTCAAAGCGCGCCAGCGTCTTGTTGTCTTCGGCCATCGGGCGTTCACCCTGGATGACGTGCACCGCCACCATGGGTTGGTTGTCGACGGCTGTGGAGAACACCGTGCCCTTCTTGGTGGGGATGGTGGTGTTCTTGGGAATCATCGACGTGGCCACGCCGCCGGCGGTTTCGACGCCAAGGGTCAGCGGGGTGACGTCGAGCAGCAGCACGTTCTTGGCCGACCCCGAGAGCACCGCGCCTTGCACGGCGGCACCCACGGCGACCACCTCGTCGGGGTTGATCTCTTTGTTGGTCTCGCGCTCGAAGAACTCCTGCACCTTCTCTTGCACGCGGGGCATGCGGGTCATGCCGCCGACAAGCAAGACGTCAGCGAGGTCACCGGCGGTGACGCCCGCGTCTTCGAGTGCCGTCTTGCACGGCTCCAACGACCGCTCGATGAGGTCGTCGCACAGCTCTTCGAGTTTGCTGCGGGTGAGCGTGTAGGTGAGGTGCTTGGGGCCCGAGGCGTCGGCACAGATGAAGGGCAGGTTGATGTCGGTCTCTTCAGACGACGACAACTCGTGCTTGGCCTTCTCGGCCGCTTCACGCAGACGCTGCAGAGCCATTTTGTCTTTGCGCAAATCGACGTCGTGGGCCGACTGAAAGTCGTCGGCCAAGAAGTGGATGATGCGCTGGTCGAAATCTTCGCCGCCCAGGTAGGTGTCGCCGTTGGTGGCGCGCACTTCGAAGACGCCCTCGTTGAGCTCGAGGATCGAGATGTCGAAGGTGCCGCCGCCGAGGTCGTATACGGCAATGAGGCCGTTGGCGTTTTGGTCGAGGCCGTAGGCGAGCGCTGCGGCCGTGGGCTCGTTGATGATGCGTTTGACGTCGAGGCCCGCGATGCGTCCTGCGTCTTTGGTGGCCTGGCGTTGGGAGTCGTTGAAGTAGGCAGGGACGGTGACCACAGCCTCGGTGATCTCCTCGCCGAGGTAGTCTTCTGCCGTCTGCTTCATGCGCGACAGAATCATCGCTGAGATTTCAGACGGCGACACTTGCTTGTCGCGCAGCTGCACCCAGGAGTCGCCGTTCTCGTGGGCGACGACCTCGAAGGAGGCGGTTTCACGCACGCGAGACGTCTCTTCTGATTCGAACTTGCGGCCGATGAGGCGCTTGACCGCGATGACCGTGTGTTCGGGGTTGGTGATGGCTTGGCGCTTGGCGATCTGCCCCACCAACCGCTCGTCGTTCTCGGTGACGGCGACGATGGACGGTGTGGTGCGTGCCCCTTCGGAGTTGGGGATCACCACAGGTTCACCAGCCTCCATAAAGGCCACGCAGCTGTTGGTGGTGCCCAAGTCAATGCCAATGATTTTGCCCATTTTCATTCCCCTAGCAGACGCTGCCCATCCTGCGGGATGACCCCGTACGAGGTCAACAAACCGCCGACTTTTTAAGCGTTTTTTCTGCTTTCACTCCGCACGCGAACGTTGCGTTGGTGGACGTCGACCAGCGGCGTCGATCTGGCAGAACCAGTCTGCCAGCAGCGCCCCTGTTGGCGATCAGCCGTCGGCGTCTTCGCCGCCCCCGTCTGGGTCCCCTTGCTCTGCGTCGGCCGCGTCGGGGGCCTCCTCGGCAGCAGGCTTTGCTGCAGATTCTGCAGGACCGCCCGAAGAAACCACGACCATGGCCGGACGCGCAAGACGGTCGTTCAGCATGTATCCACGTTGGTATTCTTCGAGAACCGTCTGGTTCGGAACACTGGCGTCTTCACGTGCGCCCACCGCCTCATGCAAGGCGGGGTCGAACTTCTTGCCGAACGCAGAGAACGGCTTGATGCCAAACTTGGCCAGCGTCTCGGTGAACTGCTTGAGCACCATCGAGGTGCCCTCCATCAGGTTCTCGGCTGCGTTCTCGGCCCCGGACTCGATGGCGGTTTTGGAGGCGTCCATGGCGCGCTCCATGTTGTCGAGCACCGGCATCAGCTCTTTCAGCAGCTTTTCATTCGCGAACTGAATGGCCTCGGCCTTCTCACGCGCTTGGCGCTTTTTGTAGTTCTCAAAGTCGGCAGAGACGCGGGTGAGGCGCTCTTTCATCGACTTGGCCTCTTTTTGCGTCTGGGCCAGCACCTCTTGCAGCTCGTTCTTGGCGGCGATCATCGCCTGCAACATGGGGTCGGCTTTGGGGGGCGCGGCAGGAGCGTCGTCGTCTTCGATGAGAATCTCTTCGTCACCGCCGTCGGCCTCGGAAGCCTCGGCAGCGTCTTCGGTTTCTTGCAGCGTCTCGGTGCTGCCATCGCCCTTCACAAACGACACGTTGTCGAGGTCGAGCTCGTCGTCGTCGGTGGTGGATTCGGCAGCGGCATCGGCCGGGGCGGCGCCGCGCTCTTCTTCGAGCTTCTTCACGGTTTCGAGGGCTTCTTTCACCAGCTCGTCAGCGCTCGTCTTGTTTTCGGTCTCGCTCATGACTGCTCAACTTCGTTGGGGCCCGCAGATGCGATGCGTCAAGAGACGGGGGCGGGCACGGTTTGCGGGGCGCACCATAGCGACAAACTGCAAAGGTTTCGACGACAAAAGCAGCTGCACCAACTCGGACAGCCCAACGCTCAGCTCGGCGATTCGGTGGCGGCGACGATGTCGCTGAGGGCGGCCACCGCGGCATCGAGTTCACGTTCGATGTCTTCGGCCACATCGAGCACGTCGTGCTGTCGTCCGCCTTTGACCTGGGTCTCGAGCCAAGCGCACAACCGGGCGACGCGCGAGGCGCCCACGGCAACGCTGGCGCCCTTCAAGGCGTGCGCGGCGCGCACAGCGACGTCGAGGTCGCCGTCGGTGCGGGCCGTCTGAATGGTGCCCAGGTGGTTCATGGAGTCGCGCTGAAACAACCGCACCAGCTCGGCCACGACGTCTTCACCGGGGCGCGACACCGACGCCTGCAGTTGGCGCAGTCGGGAGATGGTGTCGTTGTCGACGGTGGGGGTGTCGGCCAACTCTTTGTCGACTTCTTGTCGCAACGACATGGGCGTCTCCTTGGCTCCTGTCGACGGGGCGGGCCAACGACGGGAGTGCATCCGCAACTGTGACGGTTGCGTCTCATCGAACGCAAGTGACGTCATGGTGTTGTCCGCTTTCGGTGACGGGGAGGGCGCCTTTGTGCAGCCTCATTGCCAGTCGTCGGGCGTCAATGTCGCGACAGACGTCCAGCCGGTGCCGTTCCACTGCTGCAGGGCGAAGGGGGCTCCGATGTGTCCGTCGTCGTCGACGTCAAGGGCTCCGCTGGCGCCAGTGATGTCGACGTCGTCGCCGTTGGCGAGCGCTGCCTTGAGGGCGGCAAAAGAGGTTCCGTCGACCACAACGCCGTCGTTGGAGACCTCGTAAAAGGCATCGCGTACGGCCGCAGGGGCTGGGTCATTGCTGGTGGCGAGCCCTGCGGCCACCAACAGCGCGGCGTCATAGAGATGGGCGTCCTGTGGTGTTGGGGCTGCGGCGAACCGGGCGTCGAACGCGTGCTGAAAGCGGGCGAGCCCGTCGGTGTCGTCGACACCAGCGACCAATGCGTAGGCGACGTCGACGGCATCGCTCATCGCGCCCACCAACACGGTGTGGACGCTGGTGCGCGTCGAGACCACCAACGTGGTGGGTCCGCTGCGGTTCTGCAACGCGGCCACCACCGACGTGGGGGCAGTGGACACATCGTCGGCGACGTCAACGACGACACAGAGGTCGGCGGCAGCGTCTGGGACAGCAAGGGCATCGGCGAAGGCGCCCCATCCATCGGCCGTCGACAAACGCCATCCAGAAGGGACACGTCCGCCACGGGCGACAAACCGCTCTGCAAAACGGTCGGCAAAGGCTTCGCCTGCGTCGCCATCGACGAACACCACCGCTTGCGGGCAGGCGGCCACGCTGACGTCGTCGACCACCGCACCGGCGCCGAGCAGCTGTCCGTAGGCGGTGCCCGCTTCGGCGGCGGCATTGGCGGTGGCGAAAGTGAAAGGGTCAGCGTCGGTGGCGATGGCGCCGTCCACAGACGAAGCGCTGACGTGCAACAGCGTGCTGGAGGCACGTGCGGCCAAGTCGACCGCATCGTCGTCGCCGACTGACAGCACCAACGTCTCTTCGCCGTCGAGGCTGGCGACGTCGTCGACGACACGCAACTCAAGGGGGCGTCCAGAAAACACCCCGCCCGTGGCGTTGACTTGTTCGTGGAGCAGGACGGCCCCACGCGCCGATGCGCCGGGGGCCACGGCGTGCACCACCACGGAGGCAGGGGAGTCGGGTGCCGTCGGGCATCCCGTCGTCAGCGACACAATCGACAGCGCCAGACAGCTGAAGACGCTGGTGGACACCTCAGAACGCGTCGCAGCGACGAGCATGGGCAGCGGCGAACTCAGCGCCGACGAACGTCGGTGAGCACGGGACGGTTGGCGTTGGGCATCACGGGCTTCACCTGCACGCGGAGGGCCGCGCGCGCCGTCTGGGGCGACACTTCGACGACCACGATGCGTTCGTCTTTGTGGTTGTCGGCCCAACGAGAGAGTTGGTCCATCAACTCGTCGGAAAACAGCGCGTCGAGGTCAACGTTGAGGTCAACTGGAACCACTTCGTCAGGAGCCGCCTGCAGGGCCGAAGCCGCTGGCGTCGAGAGATCGACTTCAGAAGACACGACCAACACAAACCGCAGGGCCCCTTCAGCAACGTCGCCACAGTCGAACAGGCCGTTGCCTCCTGGGAGGTGCTCGCTCGGGTGATCCGACAGCTCACTCGAGCTGTTGAACATGGGGTCGCTCTCGTCGCTGCCTTCGGCTGGCGAGCCATCGGCGTCGCCCGCGGCCGGCGAACCGTCGGCGTCACCGGACGCTTTTTCGTCGGCCGGGGAGCCGTCAGCGTCGCCAGAGGCTTCTTCGTCGGCGGGAGAGCCGTCAGCGTCGCCAGAGGCTTCTTCGTCGGCGGGAGAGCCGTCGGCGTCACCGGAGGCAGCTTCGTCGGCAGGGGAGCCGTCGGCGTCGCCAGAAGCTTCTTCGTCGGCGGGGGAGCCGTCGGCGTCGCCAGAAGCTTCTTCGTCGGCGGGGGAGCCATCGGCGTCACCGGAGGCAACTTCGTCGGCGGGGGAGCCATCCGCGTCGCCGGAAGCGAGTTCATCGGCAGGGGAGCCATCGGCGTCACCTGCGGACACTTCGTCAGCGGGAGAGCCGTCTGCATCGCCCGCAAATGTGTCGCTGTGGAGCTCTTCGTCGGCGGGAGAGCCATCGGCGTCGCCGGCCGAGAAGCGGTCTCCGCTGGGCGCGGCTGGGACAAAGACACCCGTCATGACGGCGGAGTTGCCGTCGAAGGCGTCGCGCAATGTGGTGTGCAACCCACGGCCCGCAAGGGAGTCGGCCGTGGCGGGGCTGAAGCGGAACGCGAACGCTGCGTCGGCGTGCCCGCGGGCGGCGTTCAAATCCCAGCTTTGCAGCCCGGCCGTGCCCCGCATGTGGGTGTCGGCGTTGGCGCGAAACACCAAAGCGCCGTCGTTGTTCAACGGAAGGTTGTCGTCGTCAAACGCGAGCGACACCTGCGGCGCGTGGAAGGCCACTTCATGCAGCTGCACTTGCGCCTGGGAGCGCAACGCAAGCTCGGGGAGCCCTTGAAGTTGCAGCCGGGGCAAGACCTGCGTCGTCACTTTCGCGGGGGGCGGCGTCATCTGCGTGCCGCATCCCACCAACCCCACGCACAGCAATGCCAACGCCGCGCGGCGCAGGTGTGTGAGCGGGGATTGCGAAAGACGGGTCATGCTAGGGCCCATTGTAGGCGACAATCGGAAAAGTCCAAAGGGACGACGCGGTTGAGCTGTTCGGTTGCGATGCAACGCACAGCAATCCAGATGATGCAAGGACTGTGCTCATTTGTGGGGGCAGGGAGGCGGGGGTCCGACAGGGGGATGGGGTGTGCGTGTGCGTCGGTCGGATGTACACAAATTCAGCAGGTTGTGGCTTTCTGTTTGGCAAGGGGCGGTCAGCGGGAGCCACCTGGTGTTTTTCACACAGGGGAGAACACCGAAGCGGTGATCACGCGGCTTGCGGGACACAACGACACATCTGTCACGGGTGTTAACACCATGGACGTGTCGTCGGCGGCGCTACGACGCGGGGCGACGTTGACGGCTCTCCTCTTTGATGGCTTTCAGTTGGGGGTCGCCGTTGACGATCTGGCTCAGGCGCGGGCGCTTCATCTTCAACAGCTCTGCCGCCCGCGTGATGTTGCCCGAGGTGCGGCGGATGGCGTCGGCAATGGCTTCGAATTCGAGTCGACGTTTGAGGTCGCCGAGGGCGAGCCCTTCGTCGTGGGCTTGCTCGCCGACCCTGCGGAGCACGGCGTCGGTGCCTCCACCGGACGCGGCCGCAGGAGGAGCCATGGGGGCAGGCGCAGCTGGCAGCGCGGCCGACGTTGGGGCAGGTGCGGCCGACGCCGTCGCAGCGGGGCGCGGTGAAGGTGAGAACAACTCGGGGAACTCCGCCAAATGCACGGGTTCGACCTCGTCGCCCTCGCAGAACAACGCCACAGAGCGCACGACGTTTTGCAGCTCGCGGATGTTGCCGGGCCAGGGGTAGCGCATGAGGATGTCACGCGCGTCCGGGCTGATGCGGCTGGGGGCACGGCCGAGGTCTTCACGGCTTTTTTCGAGGAAGGAGCCGACGAGCTCGGGGATGTCTTCTGGGCGATCGCGCAAGGCGGGGACTTCGATGATGAGTCCGCGCAGGCGGTAGTAGAGGTCTTCGCGGAAGGTGCCCTCTTTCACCATGCTCTCGAGATCGCGGTGCGTGGCGCAGATGACTTGGGCGTCGGTGCTGATGCTTTGGGTGCCACCGACGCGTTCGAACGTCTTCTCTTGCAGCACGCGCAACAACGACACCTGGGTTTTGGGCGAGATGTCGCCGATCTCGTCGAGGAAGATGGTGCCGCCTCTGGCCATTTCAAAGCGGCCGATCTTGCGGCTGAAGGCGCCTGTGAAGCTGCCCTTTTCGTGCCCGAACAGCTCGCTCAACAGCAGCGTCTCGACGAGGGCGGCGCAGTTGACGCGCACAAAGGGGCCGTCTTTGCGCGGCGACACCCGGTGCACAGCCGACGCCACCAACTCTTTGCCGGTGCCGCTTTCACCTCGAATGAGGACGGTGGCGGCGTGGGTGCGGCTGACGCGATCCAGCCGGTCGAACACCCGGCACAAGCTGCGGGAGCGGCCGACGAATTCGGGGTAGCGCTCGTCCCACTCGGTGCGCCGCTCTTTCGGCGCATGTTGCGCGAGCAGCTCGCGGGCGTTGATGGCGGCGGTGTCGACGCGGACGTTTTGTTCGACGGGGGCGGGCACCGGCTCGTGGGATTCGACGACGGGGGCCTCGACGTTGGTGCCCAACAGGGTGCGGCGGATGGGGTCTGCCAAATACACCGCGCGCGCCTTGTCGCTCAGCCGTTCGGCGATGCCCATGATGATGTCGGTGGCCTGCTGTTTGGCGGCGGAGGCGCTCTTGTCGTCACCGCGGCTGTCGTAGCGCTCGGCCAAAAAGCCGAGGGAGCGCCAGGCGTCTTCTTCGCTGTTGAGGTCGAGGAACTGGTCGACGGCCTGCGACAGCTGTGAGAGGCCGGCGAGGGCGTCGAGGTCTTGTTCGGTGCGCAGTTCGGCTTGCAGCGCCAAGCAGGCGCCTGAGACGGCGGCCACCCGGGCCTGCATGAGTTCGCCTTTGACGTCGGGCAGCTTTTCGAGACGGCGGGCGGCGGCGTCGACGTCGCCGAGGTACAGCGCCGACCACACGGCCTTCACCGTCATCTCGACGACACGGCTGCCTTCACCCAGCTGGTCGAAGATTTCGCGCGCCTTCTCATACGACGTCAATGCGGCTGTGTGTTGGCCTTGGTCGAAGCAGAGATCGCCTTCGGTGAAGCGCACAAAGGCACGTCCGCGGGCGGAGTCGTCGACTTCGGCCAGGCGTCGGCTCTGGTTCAGCCACACTTCGGCTTTGGCGTAGTCGCCGAGGGCGACGTGGGCGTTGGCGAGGTTCCAGGTGGCGCGGCGCATCTCGGTGCGGTTGCCCAGACGGGAGAACAGCGACAACGCCGAGCGAAAACGTCGGATGGCCGTATGCAGATCGCACACCCGCATGGAGATGGCGCCGATGTTTTGCAGCGCATGGGCCTCGTTGTTCACGTCGCCGACGGCGCGGGCGGAGATCAGCGCACGCTCGAGGATGTTGCGGGCTTCTTGGTTGCGCCCCAGGCGAAAGCGGGCGAGGCCGGTGTTGATCTGCCCCAGCATGGCTTCGTGTTCGAGGGCGTGTTTTTCGGCTTCGTGGAAGTTCTCGAGAAACAGATCTTCGGCGCGTTCAAAATCTTCACGGCTGTAGGCGATCTTGCCCATGGTGTTCGACACCCGCAGCTTGAAGGCCACGGGGGCGTTGGGGGCGGCGGTTTCGGCGCCTTTGGCGAAGTCGACCGACGCCTGCAAATCGCCATTGGCGTAGGCGACCTCGGCCATGGTGGCCCGCACCAGCGCACCTTCGGGGAGGGTGTCGTCGGGGGCGTCTTCGCCGGTGGCGGCGTCGCCATCTTCGAGACGTTCGAGGGCCTCTTGCAGCGCTTTGAGGGCGTATTTGTTCTCGCCCCGGGCGCTCGACAGCTCCCCCACCCGTCTGAGAACGGCGGGCAGCTCATGCGGCGCGGCCACCTTGCGCATCTCTTCGGCCGCGTCGAGGGCGAGGCCGAGTTCGCCCCGCAGGCGACGGGCTTCGACGAGGTGCGACAGCAGAATCAGCCGGTCGGCGTCGTCGTCGGCGACGTCGAGCGCGCGCTGCGCGAGTTCAGACGCGGCGGAGTAGGCGAACGTCTGCAGCAGCCGCTCACAGGCCAGTTGGGCGTGGCCCACACCCCGTTCTGGATGGGAGCCGTGCAAGAAGTGATGGGCCAGCGTCTGATCCATCGGCTCAAACACCGACCTCGACGCCAGGTGGTCGCCGATGGACTCGTGCAGTCGCTTGCGGGCGTCGTCGTCAAGATCCCGCAGCACCACCTCTTCTTGGTGAGGCCGGGCGAAGGCGAAGAGGAGTTCTCCGTTTTTCAGTCGTCGGGCCAGGATGCGCCGCTCCACCAGCTGGCTCAGAGCTTGGCCGATCTGTGGCCCCGGCGCCGAGAGCACGCCGGCCAACAGATCGGGCGGCGACGGATGCCCCAACACCGCCAACCCTTGCAGCACCCGCTGCTGCAGATCTGGCAAGGCGTGGATGCGGTCGAGAAACAGCGCATTCGCGTCTTTGGGCAACGCCGCCAACAGTGCGTCGACGTCATCGGGACGGCCATGGCTGGCGTCGAGCAGACGTTCGAGGCCCGGGTGCGTCGACAAATAGGCCAACAAGTCTTCACGGCTGAGGCCGCTGACGTCGAGGCGGGCGACGTTCTCGTCGTCCGACAACGTCTGCGCCAGGCGGGCCGACTCTTCTTCGTCGGTGCGCAGCGAGACCACCAACACGCCTTTGAAGTCGCGGGTGTCTTGTCGTCCGGCCGCTTGGGCGACGAAGAGGTGGGCGGCCAAGAAGCGGATCACGTCGCGGGTGTCGTTGTCGGCGTGGTGCAGATCCGCCAGCAGCAGCGTCAGCGGCACCTGGGCGGCGAGGTCGATGAAGAAGGCACGCAGATCTTCGAAGAAGGCCATCTTGTCGCGCGCCCGCTGCCCGCTCTGCGACGGCGGCGACAGGCCCGGCAGCAACACCCCCAGCGCGCGGGCGTGGTCGTCGAAGAACCGCTCGGCCAACCCCCGCGACTCCAAGAAGGCCAACGCCTGCGACGCCGGCTCTTTGAGGGCGCCGTAGGGCACCGCTTGGGCGGGCTCGCCGCGTCCGAACAGCACCAGGCGGCCGGTTTGTGACAGCTCCCGACGCATCTCGCTCAACAAGCTGCCTTTTCCGACGCCACGAGGGCCGCCCAAGACGACGACGCCTCCCAGCGCAGAGGCCGCCTCATCGTGGTGCATCAACAGCTGGCGGTAGTCGGTGCGCGCGCCCTGCACGAACGCGCCAGAGCCCTTCAAGCTCTTGTCGGCGTCGGCAGCATCTGGGGCGGATTCGGCAGGAGGGACAGGCGACACAGGCGCTCCACACAAGCAGGCGGGGCCGATGCACACCTGCGCAGCGCAGACGGGGCCCAAGTGTCAACGCATTAACACTTCGGCCTGTTCGGCGCAGGGGGCGTTTGACCGACCCCTCGTAAGCATCTGATGAATTGAATGAATCGGGCTAACACTGCGGCCGCCTAGGCGTCGCTGCGGCCCACTTCAAACAGCCGACGCTGCAGCACCTTGCCGTCGTCTTCGCCGCGGACCTCCAGAACTGTCCCTGTGGCGAACATGGCACGTGTGCGTTGGGCGAGTTCGGCTTTGGAGCTGGGACGGCCCAAAACGGCGAAGGGCGGCAACGTCATGCTCTCGGCGCCCACCTGGTTGCGCAGCTGGGTGTGATCCATGCGTTCGCCGGACTGCAGATCCACCACATCGGTGATCACCCCTTGGCCGTCGCCGTCGAGGTAGGCGAAGGCGCCCTTGTCGTCGCCCAACAGCCGGTGCAGCGCCAACAGGTGCCCATGCACAAACATCAGCGCCTGGCGGGCGAGGCCGCCGTCGTCGACGGTGACGCGTTCGCCGTCGAGGAGCACACCTGGCTCCCAAGGGGCAACAAAGCGAATCTGCAGCACCCGCGATTGGTGCACAGGAAACACCACCAGTTCGCCCGGCAGGAGCTCGTCGTCGTCGACGTAAGGCAGGTTCGGCAGTGTGAGCTTGGGGGCAGGCAACCGCGGCATGATCACCTCGAGAACAGGGGAGGGCGTCCCGACAAATCCGTCGTCGACGCCAGTTGCGAGCGACGTCCTGGGGGCAGCAGATGCTGCAGCACCTGCAAGGCCACCGCGGTGGCGGGCATGGCTTTGGCGTCGAGGGCCGTGGCCCGGGCTTGGAGTTTCTTTTCTGCGGGCGTCAGCCCCTCGTCCAGGCGGGCGAGCATGGCGTCGGCCTCGTCGTCGGAGTCGACGCCCTCGCGGTGGTCGCGCAGGCGCGCCCGGCGCACGGACGCGTCGCACGTCAGGTGAAACTCCTTGGCCCCGGCGGGCAACAGCGACGGCGCAAAGGGGCCTTCGACCACCATGCCGGCGCCCACGTGGTGTTCGACGAGTGCGTCACGCAACATGCGCCGCACGGGTTCGTCGTCGAGGAGGGCGGCCGCACGCACGCGGTCGGTGTCTTGCCGCAGTTGGTCGGTGATGTTTTCGGTGCCCATGAACGCGGCATAAAACGGCGGCTCCGACCGCGCCTGCAAATGAAACCCGCTGTCGAACAACTCGCGGATGAGGGCGCGGGTGTTCTTGGGGGTTCCGTCGTCGAGGGCTTGGCGTTCGACGAGGGCCAAGGCCCGCGACAACGCCGTGGTGTTGACGAAGGCGTGGGCCAGCCGGCGCGAGAGGGCGGAGCCGACTTCGGTTTTGCCAGAGTAGGCCTCGCCGCTGAGTGCGATGTGAAAGGTGCGGCCGGTGAGCAGCAGATCTTCAAAGCCGATGATGCGGCCCATGCCCTCGACCTCACGCCGCGACAGACGACGGCGGTTGCCGATGAGGGGGAGGAGGCCGTTGAGCCCGCGGGTGAGCTCTGACGTCGTCAGCGACAATTCGCGTTCGAGGGTGACGATGGGGTCGTCGAGCACTCGGACGTCGCCCGATTTCACGCCCATCATGCGGCGGATGCGCTCTGCCGGAATCTGCAGAAACAGCACCGTCTTGCGCGCGTAAAAACGCGGGATGAAATGGGGGGCGGCGGCGCCCAACTCGGCGATGGCGTCGAGGTAGGTCTGCAAAAACCGTTGTTCGTCGACGTCACTGAGCCCGGCGTCGATGCTGAAACGGGCGAGGTCGGTGGCGGCGTCTCCGAGGCAGGCCTTGTCGAAGTTCACCAGCACCAGCCCGGCGTCGGTGTGCACAAAGCTGTCAACGCTGGCGCGGCCGTGGCACAGGCAGGGGCGACGGCGCACCAAGAACAGCCGGTCTTGCGCCAGCACGTAGCGTCGGAGATTGCGCTGCAAGTCTGACAACGTCAGCGTCAACAGGTCGGCGCCAATGCCTTCGCCTTCGCGCAGTTGGGTCCAGGCTTTCAGCGCGTCTGACGCCTGTTTGTATGCCGTCAACAACGGCCACGGCTGCTCGACGGGAAAGCGGCCTTTGAGGTCGAGCACCGGCACGCTGTGCATGCGCGCCAACAGGTGGGCGACGTCGTCGAGGTGCTTGCCCACGTTGGCTTCATGCAATGTGTGGCCGTCGACCCACGGGTACACCAGCACGGGGCGTTCTTCGTCGAGGATGTCGCGCACGTCGGCGAGGGTCACCTCTGGCGTCACCGGCTCTTCGCGCAAAGCGTCTTTCAACGTCACCAAGGCGACGGCTTCGGCGCGCAGGCTGAGGCCGTCGGGGTCCATGTCGGTGCGCACCACCGTCTCGCCGACGTGAAAGGTGCGCACGGTGTCGCGGGGGGCGAGCTCGACGAGGTCGTTCGACGACGCACCCGCCTCCTGGGCGAGGGCCAAGAGTTCTTTTTCGAGGTGGGCCCGCCGGCTGGGGGCGCCTTGGCTTCGGTAGACGCCGGTCACGCTTTGAGGCCCTCCTCAGCGTGGTAGCTGGAGCGCACCAAGGGGCCGCTCTCGACGTGGGAGAAGCCCAAGTCGTCGGCGAAGTCTTTGAGCTCGGCAAAGAGGTCGGGATGCGCGTAGCGCACGACTTCGTGGTGCCACGGGCTCGGCCGCAGGTATTGCCCGAGGGTCAGACTGTCGACGTCATGGGCGCGCAAATCGCGGATGGCTTGGCGCAGCTCGTCGTCGTCTTCGCCGAGGCCCAGCATGAGCCCGCTCTTGGTGACGACGTCAGGACGGTAGCGCTTGGCTTCTTTGAGCACGTCGAGGGACCGGTCGTATTTGGCGCCAGAGCGGATGGTGCGCTGCAGGCGTTCGACGGTTTCGAGGTTGTGGTTGAACACATCGCAACCGGCGTCGAGCACAGCGTGCAGCGGCGCCTTTTGCCCGAGGAAGTCGGGGGTCAGCACCTCGACGGTGATGTCGGGGTTGGCTTCTTTCAGGCCTTCGATGCAACGCACGAACTGTTGGGCACCGCCGTCGGCCACGTCGTCGCGGGTCACCGAGGTGATGACCACGTGCTTGAGGTTCATGAGCATGGCTGCTTCGACCAGCCGCTTGGGCTCGTCGAGGTCGACGGGCTTGGGGCGGGTGTTGGTCTTCACGTCGCAGAAGCGGCAGGCACGGGTGCACTCATTGCCGAGGATCATGAACGTCGCCGTGCCGTTGCCCCAGCACTCGCCGAGGTTGGGGCACGCCGCCGACGAGCACACCGTGTGCAGGCGGCGTTCTTCGAGGAGCTTTTGCAGGTGGGTCGACTTGCCGGCGCCGATGGCCTTCACCCGCAACCACGGCGGACGAGGGGGAGAACTGCCGTCGACGGGCAACGACTTGCCAGACTCCTGAGGGGCGGCGTCTTGCAAGATGGTCAAAGGACTGCTGCTGGACATGGGAGGCACATACCAACTGCGTCAAAAAATGCAGCCCAGTCTGCAGGCATCTCTCGCAGTCGGCACAGGTTTGCTACACCGCCAGACATGGAACGCACCAAGAGCCCCTTTGTTCGCCCCAACGCCGACGCGCCGGTGTTGGTCGAACTCGACCAAGACCATCCCGGCTTTCGCGACAGCCACTACCGCGAACGGCGCAATTTCATCGCCGACATCGCCTACCGCTACGAAGAGGGCGAAGAGGTGCCCGAGGCGCCCTACACCGACGACGAGCACGACGTGTGGGCCTTTGTGCAGGGGCAGTTGCATCCGCTGTTCGACACCCGCGCCTGTCGGCAGGTGTTGGAGGCGCGCGAAGAGGCCCAACTGCCACGGGATCGCATTCCGCAGTTCGCCTGGGTGAACGCCATGTTGCAGAAGACGGCCACTGCGCAGCACGTGCCGTTTCAGATGCGCCCCGTCGCGGGCCTCATCGACGGTGGGGTCTTCTTGTCGTACCTCGGCCGCCACGTGTTTTTGGGCACGCAATACGTGCGGCACCACAGCAAGCCGCTGTACACCCCCGAACCCGACGTCATTCACGAACTCGTCGGCCACGCCATGACGTTGGTGCATCCCCGTTTTGCGCGCATCAACCGTTTGTTTGGCGCCGCCGTCGAGGGGGCCGACGACGAGCGCATCCTGCAGGTGTTGCGGGCCTATTGGTACACCGTCGAATTCGGCTTGGTGAAAGAAGGCGACGACGTCAAAGCCTTCGGCGCCGGTCTGTTGTCGAGCTTTGGAGAGATTCAACGGTTTGACCAAGCCGACATTCGGCCTCTCGACCTCGACGCCTGTGGGGCGTTGCCGTTCGACCCCACTTGCTACCAGGAGGTGTTGTTTTGCGCCGACTCCTTCGACGACCTCGAAGACAAGCTGCAAGCGTGGCTGACATGAGACGCATCTCGCTTGCACTCTGCGTCGCCGTCGTCGTCGCCACTGGCTGTTCGACGCCATCGTACGTCACCAAGCCCGCCTCAGCGTTGGAGCAAAAAAGCGGCGACAAAGTCGCGCACGACATGGTCAACGCGCTTGGCGGCATGGACGCCTACCGGCGCCTCAAGCATGTCGAATTCGACTTTGTCGTCGAGATCATGGGCCGAGAAGTCACCCGCCGCACCCACGCCTGGGATCCATCGCGCAATCTGTCGTACGTGCGCTTCGAGAACAAAGGCGAGGTGCTCGAGGTCTACCAGCACTTGCACCAGCCGCAGCTGAAAGACGCCAGCAAGGGCAGGGCCGGCGTCGTCTTCGCCGACGGCAAGCAACTGCCGCAAACAGACATCGGCAACGTCGTCGACGAGGCATACGCCATGTGGATCAACGACACCTACTGGCTGGTGGCGCCCTACAAGGTCTTCGACGCCGGGGTGCAGCGCGCCTACGTCGACGGCAAGTTGCGGCTGTCGTTTGACAGCGTTGGGCTCACGCCGGGCGACGTCTATCTCTTCGCCGTCGACGACGACGGACGCCCCAAGATGTGGTCGTTCTTTCTTGAGAGCGGCAGCAGCGCCGACGTCGCCTACCAGACACCCGTGTCGGTCGACGGCGTCACCTTCTACCTCGACCGCGACGCCTCTTTCGGCCACATCTCGTTTCAGAACTTGAGGGTGAACAACGACGCCGTCGACGACCAGAGGTTTGCACCTTTGACGTCGACGACGAGGTAGAGCGCCTCCCAAAGCGAGCGCGGGGCAGGGGCAGCGACCGTCAGTCAGACTCGCCTTCGATGAAGGCGCGTTTGCGATGTTCGGTGCGTTTGCGCACGCCTTTGGCGCGGTCTTCGTCTTCTTCATGAGGGTAGGGCGCCATGCCAAACATGCTGGTCTGCGTTTTCACGCCGTCTTCGTCTTTGGTTTGGCCCCACACGCCCGTCGACCACGACGTCTTCTCGGGCATTTGCTCGGCGACCTTCTTCTGAAACGCGCGGAAGGTGGCGTCGATGCCCACGCGGTCGGGGTCGCCTTCGGCTTTCATCTCGCCCCACACGATGCACGGATACTCCGAGCAATCGATGGCCTTGAGGTCGCCTGGGATGTTCATGTCTTTCATCGTCGTCAAAAACAAATCGCGCAGCTTGGCCTCTTGGTAGGCAGGCGAGACGTCGTCTGGCCACTCAACGGGCTTGCCCTCTTTTTGCGCGCGGTAGGTCTCTTCTGCCTCTTGTTGGGCCTCGAGTTCTTGCACTCGCTTTTGCAGCTGCAGGTTCTCTTGCACCAACGCCTGCGGGCCGTTGACGTCGAGGGCGATGCGGGCATCGAGTTGGGCCTGCAGCGACTTTGTTTCGGCCTTCAGCGCATCCCGTTCGTCGACAACCTGGGCGAAGGCAGCGGCGTGTGCCGTCAGTGGCTGTTGTTTGTGCACGCGCCCCTCGGCGTCGACGGCGAGTTCTTCACCGGCGGTCACCGCCGTGGGCGACGACGCCTTCTTCGGGGTGACGTCGACGTCGCCTTCGAGCACATGCACCGCGAGGAGGGCGACCGCTGCGCCAGAGGCAGTGAGCGCGGCAGAGCGCAACAACGACGACGACGAGAACTGAGCTTGGGCCATGGGAGACTCCTGTGTGGGGGTCGACGCGACGTCGACGACGAAGACGGTGCCGGTGACCTCGACGTCACCAGCTGGGGTGTGCACGCGGTAGCTGCCACCGGGCGCGACGCGGTGCAGAACGCGTCCGGCGGTTTGCTCGACGACGACGTCGCCCAGCAGCCCCACGTCGGCAGAGACGTGGGCGCCCTTCTCGACGACGAGCACGCCGCGGTCGCCCAGCGCCACTTGCTGCCGCTGTTGCGCGACAACGTCGACAGAGGTGGGCAGGTGCAACTGCGAAGAGCCCACCCACAGTGCGATCACCGCCGCTGCCGCCCACCACCACCGCAACGGTGCCGTCGATGTCGACGACGACAGATGGGCGTCGACCACGCGATCGGCAAAGTCGGCGGGAGGCTCCACCGTGGGGCTGTCGCGCAGCCAGCTGTCGAGCGCCTGGTCGTCGACGATGTCGTCACCGGGCATGTGGCGGTCATCCGACATGACGCACCTCCTGCAGTTGGTCGCGCAGCGCGCTGCGGGCGCGCGACAACCGTGATTTGACGGTGCCCACGTCGACACCGAGCACGGCGGCGATTTCGGCGTGGGGCAGGCCGTGAAAGACAGACAACACCAACACGATGCGCTGGGCGTCGGGCAAGGTCTGCAAGGCGCGTTCGACGGCGTGCTCGGTCTGACGCTGTTGCACGCGAGCGTCGGCCCGTCCGGCGGATGGTTTGTCGTCGACGACGTTGGTGCCGTCGTCGAGAGGGACGAGCTGCAGACGCTTCTTTTTGCGCACGTCCAACGCAGCGTTGGTGGCGATGGTGAACACCCACGTCGACAGCTTGGCGGCGCCGTCGAGGTCAAAGCCGGGCAGGGCGCGAAAGACCTTCAAAAAGACGTCTTGGGCCACATCCTCGACGACGTCGTGCGACAGCATGCGCGAGAGCAGATGAAACACCGGATGTTGAAACCTGAGCACCACCTGACGACAAGCGGCAGCGTCGCCCTGTTGGGCGCGGCGCACAGTACTCGGATGCAGGTCGGCAGTGGACACGTTCAGTCTCACGACAGCAGGGTCTGAAGGTTCCCAAATCCGATGCGGTTTTGGCGAAGCGGCGGATCCGTCTCGGCAAAAGCAAACCAAAAAAACACAGATCGACTTCCCGAAATTCGCCTGCGCTGGTGTCTGAACAACAGACTCCGATGATGCACTTGCGCCCGCACTGCAGGCGACGTGCATGACCTGTTTCGCTGTTTGTCGTCGAGAAACTGCAGTCTCGGCCGGGCAGCCTACGCCGCATCTTCGATGAGTTGTCGACCCTGTCGACGTCCAACCCCGAACCGTCAGGTTCCAACCGCATCGGCGTCTTCCCGCCGAGAAAGGCCCCACCTATGTCCATCAAATCCATCACCCTCGCTGCCGCCGCTCTCGCATCTGTGTTCTCTGTGGCTTGCTTCATTCCCCAATCCGATGAATGCGCCAAATACGTCGACTGCCAAGCGCACTACGACGAGGTCAACGAGCTGAGCGAGACCGACACCTCGGCCTACGCCGCCGACGGCAGCTGCTGGCAAAGCAACCAAGAAGGCGCCGACGCCTGCACCGCCGCCTGTGAAAGCGCCAACACCAGCTTGAAAGAAGGCCTTGAAGCGGCCGAAGCCGACCTCGGCGCTTGTGGCTGAGTTCCCTTTCGTCGTCGTCAGCGTCGGTCGGTGTACGGTCCATGCCGACGTTGACAACGACGCGGCCGTCGCTGCCCACCCCGTGGGCAGCTTCTGTCGTCGGAGCAAACCATGTTGAAGATGACTCTGTTGGCTCTGTTTTCGACGTCGGTGGCGACGGTGTGGGTCGGGCAGTGCGGCAGTGACGGCTACTTCCCTGAGGCGTGTGCCAAATACGTCGAGTGCCAGGCGCACGCCGATGCCGTGTTCGACCTCGCTCCCACCGACACCTCCGCCTATGACGGCGATGGTTCCTGCTGGAGGGACAGCCAAGAAGGCGCTGACGCTTGCAGCAGGTTTTGTGAGCTTGAGACCGAATCCATCGGTGAAGAACTCGAAGCAGAAGGTGACGACCTCGGGCCCTGTAAGTGACCATGACGATGTCAAAGACCCTCCTCCTGCTCACCCTGTGGGCCACGTCGACGACGACGGCGTGCCTCCCAGGCGAAACATGGCAAGCGGAGTCGTGCCAGCACTACGTGGACTGCCGTGCGAGTTATGACGAGCAGCTGCAGTTGCCACCCGACGACACCAGCGCATACGACGTCGACGCGCGTGCTGGGAAGCCAGCCAAGACCAGGCCGACGCCTGTGCCCGCTTTTGCGAAAACGAAGTGGAGCAGCTGGGCTCCGTCTTGGCCGACCTCGACCTCGACACCTCGGCTTGTGAGTGGCGGCCATGACGAAGAAGCTCCTTCTGCCACTGTTGGTTGTGATGTTGTTTGCCGGGTGCCCGGTGCAACAGTCGGAGACCTGCGCCCAATTCCGCGACTGCAAAGCCCACTACGACTCCATTGACCCGCTCGGCAGTGGTGAGTCGACCGCATACGACGCCGACGGCAGCTGCTGGCAGGGCACCCAAGAACAAGCCGACGCTTGCACCGCCGCCTGCGAAGGGGGCCTCGAATGGCTTGGAGACGAACTCGAATCCAGGGGCGAAGACATCGGCCCCTGTGAGTGAGCATGACGACGTCAAAGACCCCTCTCCTGCTTTCTCTCCTGACCGCGTTGTCGGCGACGGCATGTCCGATGTGGTCCACCGGCAAATACTGGCCTGAAGACTGTGCCCGCTTCGTCGACTGCCAAGCCTACTACGACGAGGTGAATGGCCTGGAGCCCACAGACACATCCCCCTACGACTTTGAAAGGACGTGCTGGACCGGCACCCAAGAGGCGTCCGACGCTTGCCAGGCCGTGTGCAGCGAGGCCAACGAACGTCTCGCAGATGACCTCGAAGACAACGGGATGGCCGCCGCCCCTTGTGGAAGACGCATCCGCTGAACGCTGCAAACAGATCATTCGTGCCGCACACAGGTGGGACAGCTTTGTGCGCTGCGTCACCCAGCGTGAACGCCGTCTGCGGAATCCGCCGAAAAAAGGGACGCTGAGAGGGCGATCCACGGCGCTCCAGCAAGATGGGTGTTTGAAAGTCGTTCAAATACAGAAGTTTGCTGGCGTGCGCATTTTTTGGGAATGCAGGTTCCCAAGATCCAAAACAGGCGGTGTCTCAATGATGTTCCACGCGAAAAACAGCCTTTCAGGCGGTTTGAGCGGGGCCGAGAGAAAGCCGATACCGCGTAGATCGCGAACAACTTGAAGTTTTCACTTGGCATTTGTTTTGGGTTCGGGATAAACCGCACCCACTTTTGAGGAACCGGATCCAGGTTCCCCATCAACACCGGGTTCGCCCGGATAGGTACCGTACCATGAAAAAAGTTGCTCTGAGCCTCGTTGGCCTCACCGCCCTGATCGCCGCTGCCTGTGGCCCCGTCCAATCCGAAGAATGCGCCAAGTACGTTGAGTGCCAAGCTTCCTACGACGAGCAGTTCGAACTGACCGAAACCGACCTCTCCGGCTCCTACGGCCCCGAAGGCTCCTGCTGGTCCTCGACCCAAGAAGCTGCTGACGCTTGCACCGCTGCTTGCGAAAGCGCCAACTCCTCGCTGGCCGACGGCCTGACCACCGCTGAACTCGACCCCGCTGCTTGCGAGTGAGTTTGACGGTCTGAAACATCTTCGGATGTTTTGGATGGTTCGAAAGGCAGGTGCTTCGGCGCCTGCCTTTTGCAATTGCGGCGTCGCCTTCGTGTTGAGGGCTTGCAGATGCCCTTGTTGTATGCCCGTTTGGATGCGCTTTTGCCTCTCCCTCCTCGCTGGGGGCGTGGTACACCAGCGCCAGACCTGCACCCCAACTCCTGTGGAGTCTGTCATGCGTCTTCGCCTTTCGTTGTCGTTCGCCGTCGTCGCTGTGGCCCTGGCCGGCTGTCCCATCGCCCCCAGCGAGCCCTGCCAAAAATACGTCGCATGCCACAACGAATTCGCCGCCGATTTTGGCGGCACCCAAGTCGACACCGAAATCTACGAAGAAGGCGGCGAGTGCTGGATGAACGCCCAGAGCGCCGAGTCGTGCACCGTGGCCTGCGAAAACGCCGTCGAAGACATCGTCATCGTCACCGAAGACACCGACGCCGGTGTGCCGCCGGCATGCGAGTGACAAAGCGCGGTTTGCTGTTGGCCTGCGCGGTGATCGCGTCGGGCGCCACGGCATGTGCGGTGCCGCCGTCGCAGGAGTGCGTGCAGTTTCTCGACTGCCTCGCCCACTTCGACGAGACGTATGACACCGGAGGCACGGCGGGGCTCGACGCCTACGGCGAAGGGGGCTCTTGCTGGCGATCGGTGCAAAACGCAGACGCTTGTACCCAGGCCTGTGCCTCTGGAGTGCGGCAGATGGCCGACGCCCTTTCGGACGATGGCAACGACGTCGGGGTGTGCGATCCCTCGACGCTGTAGGGGCCGCCCGCCATCGGCCGCCCCTCTCCTGCACAGAACGGCAAAAGCCCACTTGCGTGAACGCGCCTCGTCGTTCAAAGGGGCTGTATTGCGCTGCGGATTTGCAGCGACTGATTTGAGGACGTCCCCGTGAAAGCATCCACCTTGAAGATCTGCTCCGCCCTGGTTGTCGCCTTGTCTGCCCTCGCCGGCTGCGGCGTGCCTCAAGGCACCGAATGCACCAAGTACGTGGCTTGCCAGGCGCACTACGACGCCAGCTTCTCGCTGAGCGCCACCGACACCTCCGTCTACGAAGCCGAAGGCTCCTGCTGGCGCAGCGAAACGTCTGCCGCCGACTGCGAAAACGCCTGCTCCGTGGCCAACTCCAACCTGAAGAGCGGCCTCACCGACAACAACATGGAGCTTGGCGACTGCGAATGAGCCGAGCCGTCGGCGCGCATCGTCGACGACACACCATGCAAAACGCCCCGCGATTGCGGGGCGTTTGTCGTTGGGCAGCTGCCTGCTCAGTACGTGGGGGGGACGAACGTCAGCAGCACTTTGGGGCGTTCGAGGGTGGCCGCCATGCCCGACCATGCGCCAGAGGCGCCGTTTTCGGGCCACAGATCGACGGCGTCGTCGGGCATGCCATGCAACACGAAGTGGCCTTTGGCGTCGGCGACGACCACCCCGGTGTGGCCGGTGCGGCGCACGCGGAAGCGCACTTCAGCAAACGGGCGGTCTTTGCCGTCGGGGGTGATGACGAATCCTTCGACGGTGCGGCCGCGTTGCAGACGCATGTCGACGGCTTCAAAGCCAGCCACGGTTTGCTGGGCGGGCTGGGTGTCGACGGTGACGGTTCGACCTTGGTGCCAGGCGGTGACGCTTGGCTGCGTGCCGGGCGTGTACGGCAAAACGAAGCTGCCGTCGTCTTGGGTGCGGGCGTGCGAGAGGGGCACGCGGGGATCCACGATGGGGCCCAAGAAGACTTCGACGCCGGCCAGGGGCTGGCCCTTGGCGTCGCGCACCACGCCGCTGACTTCAGGACGCCAATCAAGCTGCAGCTTGCTGCGCATGACGCCGGAGTTGGCGGTGAGTTCGACGTCGACAAAGTTGTCGGTGTGGTGTGGGGCGCGGGTGACCACGCGGTAGCGGCCGGCGGGCAAGTTCACCTGCAGTTTGCCGTTGGCGTCGACGGGGACATGCAAGACCCCCCACATCTGATCGCGGAACCCGGGAGGCTGCTGCACCATGGCCCAGGCACCCTCGATGGGTTTGCCGCCCTGGCCGGTGAGGGTGAGGTCGAGGCTGGCGTCGGGCTCTTGCAGGTCGAGCTCGAAGAACAGCCGATCGTTTTGCGCCGAGCACACGAAGACGGGGGCGGCGGTGGGGGCGGCGTGGGCCGTCGACGAGGGGAACGCCATCAAGTGGTAGACGCCGCGGGGCAAGTTGGTGAAGCGGTGCACGCCGCTGCCGTGGGTGGTGGCCGTCCAACGCTCCAGGCGCTCTTCTTCGCTCATGCGCACCAACACCACTTCGGCGTCGTCGGAGCCGACGCTGCCGTCGTCAAAGGCGGGTTCGGTGACGCGCACCGAGACCTGGCAGCTGCTGGTGGTGAGCTCGTTGTCGTTGGCCACGGGCACGAGTTCGTTGCTGACGTCGAGGCGCACGCCGAGTTCGGCCGCGAGTCGGGCGTCGGCGGCTTGACGGGCGCGTTGCGCTTCTTCGAGGGCCTGCTCATGTTGGCAGTGGGTGCAGTCGGGACTGAGGCTGCCCTCGTCGACGGAGAACACGCTGAATGCCGTGAGGGCCAACCCGCAGGCGGCGAGGGGGGCGAACAACCAACTGGCGTCGGAGAAGTAGTTGGGGAGGCGTCCGGGGTCGTTGTCGTTGCGCAATCGGGCGGCTTCGCGCACCAACGCAGACTTCTCTTCGGGCCGGGGGCTGTGCATGCATCCTCCTCAGGTGGTGGGGCTGTGGCCGCGCCCCGCTGACTCCGTCGTTGGGTTCATCGGCACGGCGGGGGCGGCGGTGAAGCCGTCACTGGAGCTGGACGCCGAACGTGAACCAACCCAACAACTGTACCAGCCCGGCAGCGGCGCGCTCTACGTGCGCAGGTCATGGATCTGGTGCGTCCATCACACCTGGGTGGGCGCAGGTGCGACCTCTGGTGGACCCAGACGCCAAGAGCATGCCGCACCGCGCCTTTTGTCGACGTCAGAGCGGTGGTAGCACCGCCCCATGCCCATCGTGACCGCACTGCTTTGTTTGGGGGGCTTGCTCCTCGGCTATCGCTTCTACGCCCGCTTCTTGGCCAACGACGTTTTTGGGCTGCGTGACGACGAGCCCATGCCGTCGTCGGAGCAGCGCGACGGCGTCGATTTTGTCCCCACCGACAAACACGTGCTGTTGGGGCATCACTTCTCGTCCATCGCTGGCGCGGCCCCCATCTTGGGTCCGGCCATGGCCATCATCTGGGGCTTTGTGCCGGCCTTGGTGTGGATCGTCCTCGGCGTCGTCTTCATGGGCGCTGCCCACGACTTCGGCGCGCTGGTGTTGTCGACGCGGCATGAGGGCAAATCCGTCGGCAGCCTCGCCGAACGCTTCATCGGCCCGCGCTCGCGCGTGTTGTTCTTGTTGGTGATCTTCTTTCTCATCTGGATGGTGGGCGCCGTCTTTGCCTTTGCCATCGCCGGCTTGTTCACCAAGTTCCCCGCGTCGATTCTGCCCGTAAACCTCGAGATCGTCGTCGCCATGGGCATCGGCTGGTGGGGGTATCGCAAAGGCTTCTCCCTCACCGTCCCCAGCATTTTGGCGTTGGTGGGGCTGTACGCCCTCATTTTTGCCACGGCATCTGGCGTCGTCGCCGTCCCCGAACAAGGCTCCCTGCTCCTCGACAAACGGTTCTGGTTGGTGGGCCTGTTGCTCTACGCCTACGTCGCGTCGTCGCTGCCGGTGTGGTTGTTGTTGCAGCCGCGCGACCTCATCAACAGCCATCAACTCATCGTCGGCTTGGTGGCGCTGTACCTCGGCTTCTTTTTGTCGTCGCCGACGTTTGCCGCGCCTGCGGTCGGCGAGTTGTCGGCGTTGCCATCGGTGTTTCCGCTGTTGTTTGTGACCATCGCCTGTGGCGCCATCTCTGGGTTTCACGGGCTGGTGTCGTCGGGGACAACGTCCAAACAGTTGGCCAACGCCACCGACGCCCGGCCGGTGGGCTACGGCTCCATGCTGATGGAAGCGTCGCTCGCCATCTTGGCGACGTTGGCGGTGGCGACCGGACTGATGGCCGACGGCCACACCCACGTCTTCGACAAGGTGTACACCCCCATCGTCGAGGCGGGCGGTTTGCCGACGGTGCCAGCGGCGTTGGGTGGCTTTGTGCAAGGCGCGGCCAGCATGTTGGTGGGGTTGGGGATTCCCTTCAAAGTGGGCGCCACCGTCGTCGCTGTGTTGGTCATCTCGTTTGCCGCCACCTCGTTGGACACCGCCTTGCGCATCCAACGCATGGTGTTGGCCGAAATCGGGGGCATCGTCGACGTCAAGCCGCTGCAAAACCGCTGGGTCGGCGGGGCCATCGCCTGTGGCTCCGTCGGGCTGTTGGTGTGGGCGGACTACGCGCAGGGGGCGAAGAGCTTGTGGCCGGTGTTTGGCGCCACCAACCAAGTGTTGGCCGCCATTACCTTGATGATGTGCGCCGTCTATTTGCGTCGGATGAAGAAGAACCCATTGCCCTATTTGGTGCCTGCGGTCGTCGTCATGGTCATCACCTTTGCCGCCATGGGGGTGCAGGTGTTTCGCGACTTGAACGCCGGCAAAATGATGGTGGGCAGCGTCGGAGCCTGCATCGCCGTGTTGTCGGCGTGGGTGGCTGTGGAGGCGGTGAAGACGTGGCGGGCGGAGGGCAAAGCTGGGGCTGCCGCGGGCTGAACAGAGAGGGAGACGAGGCGCACAACTTGATGTTGGCCCCACCGTGGTGCACCCTTTTGGCACCTGTGGAGTCGCCATGAATCGTTCGTTGTCGTTTGTCTTTCACCTGGTTGTCGTCGTTGGCGCGTCCGCGTTGCTGACAGCATGCCCAGACGCCACGCCTCCCGACGACAGCGGCACTCCCGTCGAGGACGCCGGTTCTCCGGCACCGGATGCCGGCTCAACAGATGCAGGCTCCACGACGACGGACGCTGGCTCGACGACGGATGCCGGCCCAACAGACGCGGGCTCGACGACAGATGCCGGCGCAACAGACGCAGGTGCCACGACGACAGACGCGGGCTCGACGACGGATGCCGGCGCAACAGACGCAGGCTCGACGACGGACGCCGGGGCCACGACGCCAGACGCAGGCACGACACCGGATGCTGGGACGCCAGACGCGGGCACGCCGGACGCTGGTGCCGCCACCGACGGAGGCGCACCTGCCGATGGCGGCATCGTCGACGCCTGTCTCAATCCGGCCGACGAGATGGCGCACCAAAACAACGACCTGAACGCCGCGCTTGGCGGTTGCATGCTGCAGTGCGGAGCGGACGCAGAGGGCTGCATTCCGATGTGCTTGGTGACCGACGTGGGTCTCTCTGCCCCGTGCGCCCAGTGCTACGGCGGATACATGCAGTGTCTCGTCGACAACTGCTTCGCAGAGTGTGCGGGTGGGGCAACAGCTGCGTGTGGCTTTTGTTTGGATGGCGCCGGGTGCGGCTCCTCTTATGCGTCTTGCAGCGGCTTGCCCGAATCGACGTTGGCCCCATAGCCGACGCGCGGCAGGCGTGCGCCTGCGGGGTGCGCATCTTGAACTCCACCACGGTCCTCGGAGTAAGCTGACACCGTGTCTGCCAGCAAACCCAAGCTGAACCTCGCGATTGATGTCACCCAACTGCCGCTCAGTGCAGAGGAAGGGTTCGTTCTCTCGCGTGTCGACGGGCACACCGATGAGAAGGGCATCTCCCAAGTGACGGGGCTGCCGCCCGACCGCGTCGCCACCATCTTGCAGAAGCTGCGCGCCGAGGGCGCCATCGTCGACGAACAAGGGGCTCTTGCGCCCCAGGCGCCGAACGCGTTGGCCAAGCCCCACAAACGCAAGTCAGACGACAACGACGTGCCGCCTGCGACGCCCTCTGACGAGGACGCCGACGCCACGCAGGAGGCGCAAGAGGCCGAAGGCGACAGTGGCGAAGCTGCAGAGGAGACCCATGCTGCACAGGCGTCTGGCGATGAGGATCGTGGTGAGGATGACGACGACAGCTTTGACGACGACGACGTCGAAGAGAACGTGCTCACCAAAGAAGAAGCCGAGGCCGAAGAAGAAGACCTCAAGAAAGGCGAAGAAGACTACCGCCGCCTCTACGTCGACGACTTCAAAGAGATGGAGCTCGACCAGCGGGTGAAGACCGCGCAGACCGCCCGCGGCCCGGCGTTGTGTGCGCTGTGTTTCGACCCCGATCCCAGGGTCATCAAGTCGGTGCTGGAGAACGGCCGGGTGAACCAGAAGCACGGGCGCCTCGTCGCCAAACACCACCGCACGTCGACGGGGCTCGACATGTTGGGCCGCAAGGCGACCCTGTTGCGCGACTTCACCGTGCAACGGTTCTTGGTGCGCAACCCACAGATGTCCGACGGCCTGTTTCGCAAGATGATGCAGAACAAGCGGCTGCTGGACTGCTTCAAGATGACGAACAACCGCGAAGCGACCGAGAAGGTGCGGCGGTTGGCGCGCAAGAACTTCCGCACGCGTTTTCAGCGCGCTCAAGCCGAAGAGCGGGTGCAACTGCTGTTCACCACCGAAGGGCGTTGTTTGGTGCAGTTGGCGGGGGTTCCTCTCGACGGCAAGACGCTGTCGATCTTGTGCGGGCGCACCTATTCGTCGTCGTTGTTGATCCAGAACCTGGCGCGTTTCCCGTCGACGTCGCCAAAACTGCTGGTGCATCTGTCGAAGCAGCACATCGTGAAGCGGGCGCCGCAGCTGAAGAATGCGATCCTGCAGCATCCCAACTGTCCGTCGTCGTTGAAACGCGGAAAGTGATGCCCCATGCGGCTGCCAAATTGGTGCGTTGGCGATCTCCGGGCGCAATCGGTCGATCTCTGCAACAAAATGCGCATCATCCAGTGTCTCATGTGACCTTCTGAGATGAGCCCCCGTACAGTCAGCAGCGAGCCCACGTAACGATTTCGTTGCAGGGCGCGGCCACGGCCGTTCATCACGGGGAACGCATGCAATTTGCACTGCTTTTGCACCCACGTCAGTGGGGCGCCGTCGGGTGTTTGTCGACACTCCTTTTCGCGTCGGGATGCAGCTTTGTCGTCGGTGCCAACAACGACAACAGCCCAGAGGCGTCGGCGCCGGACACGCCCTCTCCTGACAGCCCCGCTCCGGACACGCCCTCTCCTGACAGCCCCGCTCCGGACACCCCCTCGCCATCGGTGTCGCCTGAGGGGGAACCTGCTGCTTCCCCCGAGGGAGAGCCGGCGGCGTCCCCTGACGCTCCATCGCCTGAGGCGGAGCCACCTTGCGTCGACGACGACGATTTCTTTGCCGAAGAGGTGCAACCGGTGCTCAACAGCTGTGTGGGTTGCCACGTCGCTGACGGCATTGCGGGGCACACCGCCATGGTGCTCGACGACGCGGGCGACGCCGACGCCACGGCGGCCAACCAGGCAACGCTGCAAGCCTTGGCCTTGCGCTCCAACGTGCAAACGCCGCTGTTCGTGCTGAAGCCGACGTTGGTGCTGCCCCACACCGGCGGACAGCTGTTCTCGTCGACGAGCCCTGAGGCGTTGGCGTTGACAGAAATGGCGCACAGGTTTCGCTCGCCCGGCGCTTGTGACGACCCCGGCCCTCTGCGCTGCGAAGAGCTGACGTCGGACACGCAGCCTCCTGCACGTCGCCTCAGCAACGAGGAGCTGGTGCGAACGCTGCAAGACGTCTTCCCCAATGTGTGGATCGACGAGGAGGGCTTGAGCTTCTTGGCAGAGGCCAGTCGCAACTTGTTCGACAACCAGGCGGCCTCGACGTCACCGACGTCGTTGGGCACCCGCTATGAGCGCACCAACGCCCAGTTGTTGGCGCAACGGCTGGCGAGCCAGTTGGGCAACGTCTCGCCCTGTGAGGCATCGGATGCGGCTTGCCCGCGGACGTTTGTGCAGACCATTGGCCGACGTCTGTTTCGCCGGCCGTTGAGCGCCGCAGAAGAAGACTTGTACGCCAGCTTCTTTGAGTCGGGCCCGACGTCGGACGACTTCACGTTGTCGGCCGAGATGAGCCTGCAGGCCATGTTGATGTCGCCCGCGTTCTTGTACCGCCTGGAATTGGGTGTCGACGACACCGCCACCACGACGACGCTGACGGCCTACGAGACGGCGACGCGCTTGGCGTTCTTCATCTGGGGGACCACGCCCGATGACGACCTCCTCGACGCCGCCGCCACGGGCGCGTTGTCGACGCAAGAAGGATTGGAGGCCGAAGTCGACCGCATGCTCGCCGACGACAAAGCCACCGACGGCATCATGCACTTGCTGCGCTACTGGCTCGACACCACCGCCGTGCAACGCACCAACAAGCCCGACGACCTCGGCTTTGACTACACCCGCAAAAACGCCCTTGAAGAAGAAGGCGAGCGCTTCTTGCGCGACATCGTGTTGGGCGAATCGCCGACGCTGACGACGCTGTTGACGTCGAACGAGACCTTCAACCACGCGTCGTTCTCAGACCTCTACAACTTGCCGGCGCCGTCGACGGAGTGGGAGCGCGTCACCCACACCGAACCCCGGTACGGCATTTTGACGTTGGCGGGCTTTTTGGCGAGCCGAGGGCACGCCGAACAGCCGTCGCCCATCAAGCGGGCCAAATACGTCCTCGAACGACTCATGTGCTACGACATCGGCTCTCCCCCACCTGAGGCAGAAGGCGCTGAAGTCGAGATGACCGACGTCGCCACCAACCGGCAGGCCACCGACGCTTTGACCCTGCAAGGCAGCTGCCGCGGGTGCCACCAAGTGGTGAACCCCATGGGTTTCCCCTTCGAGAACTACGACACCACCGGTGCCATCCGCACCGTCGACAACGGCCTCCCCGTCGACACCTCGGGTGAATTCGCCCAGACGTCGTTCACCGGTGTGGGCGACATGGCCGACTTCTTGGTCGACAGCCCCTTCGTGCATCGCTGCATCGCCCAGCGCTTCACGCAATACGCGTTGGGGCACGACGTCGCCGGTGGGGAATGCCTCATTGACGACGTCACCGCCGCCTTTGCCGACGACGGCTACAACCTGCACACCTTGGTGCGCAGCATCGCTGTCCACCCCGCCTTTGCCTACGGCACGCTCGACAAAAGCTTTGACGGAGGTCAGCAATGAGCCAGCGCAAGTCTCCACGTGTTTCTTCTCGGTGGACCTCGTCTCGTCGACGTTTTCTCCAGGCCGCAGGCTTGATGGGCGCATCCACCATGCTGCCGTCTTTGGCCCGCGCGCAGTCGAGTGCGCCGCCCAAACGCCTGGTGGTGCTCTTCGGGGGCGCCGGGTTTGACCCACACTCGCTGCGGATGCGTCCGCCAGGGGCCGACCCATCGTGGAGCGCGTACGACTTGTACGACCCCGCCAACGGCGTCGTCCCCGATGACCTGGAGTTCGAGTTCGACCTCGGCCCCCTCGCCGAAAACGACTTCTCGTCGACGCTGCGGCCGTTGCACCGGCACCGCAACAAGATGATCGTCACCGAGGGCTTGTCGTACTGGTCGTCGAGGTACGAAGACGGCGACGCTCACGCCTCCGGCCATCTGGCCTGCTTGACCGGCGCCTACGGCGAATATGTGTTCGACGGCGTGAAGTGCCACGCGTCGCATCCCAGCATCGACCAACTCATCGCCGACCACATCAAACAGGAGGTGCCACTGCACGAACCGCTGGCGTTCGGCTTGCCGCTGTACGGCGGACGCCACGTGGTCTCGCCGTTTCATGAAGCGTTCTACCGCTGGTCGTCGTCGGCGCAGACGTCGGTCGACCGTGTGCCCTTTGAAGCCGATCCTGAGGCGGCGTTCACGCGCATCTTCGAAGGCGTGTTGGCCGCCGGCTCCGACCCGACGCCACGCGACCTCGCACAGACCGACATCTTCAATCGCGTCAGCGAGCACTACGCGCAGTTGCTGCCGCGGTTGTCGACGGCCGATCGCAACCGTCTCGACGCGCACCGCACCTTGTTGACCCAGCTGCAGCAGAACTTGGCGCAAGCACCCGTCGTCGGCTGCAACATGCCGTCAGCGCCAGGCGGCATTGTGCAGCCGTTCAATGACCTCTTTGTGCAAGACCTTCGCAGCTGGTTTGACCTCACGGCAGCAGCGTTCTCGTGCGACCTCACCCGGGTGGTGGCCATCCGCGACATGTCGTGGACGCCCAACACCCTCATCGACCCCAACATCGACGACAGCGTCGATTGGCACCACGACTACGAGCACCACGCGGGACCCGAGCAGCGGTTCGCCGAGTCCCTCGACCCCGACTACGTCGAGGCTGTGCGCGCGACGGCTTTGCAAGACGCCTTGCAGGCCAGCTGGGTGGCTGAGCTTTGCGACCGCCTCGACGCCATTCCAGAGTCAGACGGCAGCACCATGCTCGACAACACCTTGGTGTTGTGGGTGCGCGAACTCAGCCATGGCAACCACGGGCACGAGCACTACCACACGGTCATGCTCGGCAATGTGGGTGGCGACGGCAACGGGCACTTCAACACCGGGCGCTACATCAAATACGCCCAGAACTTGCCCAACCCCTGGCACCGCAACTACCGCAATGAGTTCACGGGCACGCCCTACAGCCACTACCTGATTTCGATCTTGCAGGCGTTTGGCATGACGCAGAACGCCCTTGGTGGCATCACGTCGAGGGACGGGTCTGCCCCTCATGCCAACGCTTCTGCAACTGTCGATTTGACCGGGCCGCTGCCGCGATTGCGGTGAGTCCACACAAAAACCGACACGAGGGCCACCATTGGTGCCAAATGCCCCAGGGCGGCGGAAAGTGCTGCGCTGCATACGTGCAAAATCGGCTATAAACGCTGACCATGCAGTCGACATCTGAGTCTTTGCCTCGCATCAAAGGGGCGCAGTTGCAAAACAGCCTGCACACGGCGCGCGACATGGCGCAGGCCGAGGCGCGTTTGGCGGTGTTGGAGGCAAAGTTGGGCCCCGACTACCTGGCGGAGGTCGCCTCCTTCACCCGCACGGAGTGGATCAGCGTCGAGTTCGACATCCGCCTGAGCCATGCGGTTGAGTCTTGTTTGGGGCGCGGCGCCGACTACGAGCGGGCCCGTCGGAGCACCGGCCGCTCGTTTGAGTCGAAGCTGTTGCAGCCCTTCGTCGAGGGCGCGGTGCGGCTGTTTGGGTTGTCGCCAAAGGCGATGATCAAGCTGGTGCGACGTGGGTGGACGAGCCTCTACCAGAACTGCGGCGAGGCCGACGCCGCCTTCGGCGACGACGACGCACCCACTGCGGCATTGACGCTCTCTCGTCTGCCAGACGTGGTGTACAACGATGCGGTGTATCTGCAGGCCATCGCCGGCGGCCTGCACGCCATTCTCGACGTGTGCCAAGTGAAGGGCACCGTCGAGGTGCAGGGCAAATCGCCGGCCCGAAAGTCGGCCACCTTCGCGTTCAAGTGGACGGTTTCAGAGTAGGAACCCCCAAACCCAAAAACGCGCTCGACGACGAATGCTCGCATCCGTCGCAACGCAACTCGCGAAGCGAGCGTTCAGGGCTCAGAACCCTCGCGCTCTGCGTTGGCCACGGTGGGTCCATTCATGACGAGCGCGTCGTCTTCTGCGTCGATCCAGATGGCGTCGCCTGACGTCGAGACGGCAATGCCCCGCGTGACATGCACCAACGTTAAGGCCAGCGACCACGCCACCACTTGCGAGCTTATGTCGTCGAGTGCGTCGATGAGGAGGTGCCCCTCGACGACGGGGAGGTCTGCCGAAAACGACTCTGGGAGCATGGCCCAGATGGCGTCAACACGACGCTCGAGCACGTCGCGGTCGTGTGCGCCTCGTCCGTCGAGAAGGTCGACGCCGCGTCCGTCTTGGCGGGTGACAAGGGAGAGTCCACCGACAGGGGCATCCAGCGGACGGACGGGCTGACAGTGATGGGCAAGAGCGTCGACGTCGACGTCAACGTCAAGCACGCCGGCCGCAAGCTGAAGGGCGTGCGAAGTCCATGCCTTGGCGACACGCCGCACCGAGATGTCGACGTTCGCAAACGGCAGCAGCAGCTCAAAGGCAACGCTCACGGGTCGACCTCGTCGGCCTACTGCTTTTCGATGGCCACCGCCGAGACCTTGTACTCGGGGCATTGGGTGTATTCGTCTGCCGCCGACGACAACAAAATGTTGGTGCGCGTCTCGGGGAAGTGGAAGGTCATGAACACCGTGCCCGGCCGCAACGCGCGGGAGTATTCGGCTTCGACGTCGACGACCCCGCGCCGGCTTCTCACTGTGACGATTTCGCCATTGTCGATGTGAAGCCGTTTGGCGTCTTTGGGGTGAATGCGCAGCCGCTCTTTTTTCGCCGGTGACAGTTCGACCACTTTCGAACGGCGGGTCTGGGTGCCGACGTTGTAGTGAAAGAGTTGCCGCCCCGTCGTCAAGAAGAACGGGAAGTCGTCGTCGGGCATTTCGCCTGGCTCTTGCCAGCCCACGGGGTGGAACTTGCCTTTGCCGCTCAAGAAGGCGCCGTCTTGGTGCACGATGGCCGTGCCGGGGTGGTCTGCCGACGTGCAGGGCCACTGCAAAAAGCTGGCGGGGGCGTCGAGGCGGGCGTAGCTCACGCCGTTCCAGTGGGGGGAGAGGGCGGCGAGTTCGTCCATGACCTTGCTGGCGTCGATGGGGGTGCCAAAACCGAGGTCGTGGCCCATGCGCAGGGCAACCTCTTGCACGACATCCCCGTCGGGCATGCTGCCCGGCAACGGCTCGAGTGCCTTGCGCACACGCTGAATGCGTCGGTCGGAGTTGACGAAGGTGCCGTCCTTTTCGAGGAAGGTGGCGCCGGGAAACACGACGTCGGCGAGCTTGGCGGTCTCGCTCAAGAAGATGTCTTGCACCACGAAGAAGTCGAGCGCGCGCAACGCGCCGACGACGTGCTCGGTGTTGGGGTCAGACTGGGCGACGTCCTCGGCGATGATCCACATGGCCTTCAGCGTGCCGTCGTGGGCCGCGTCGAACATGTCGGGGATGGTGAGGCCGGCCTTGGGCTCCGGCAAGGTGCCCCAGCGTGCCAGGTGCTCCTTTTGTGCCGTCTCGTCGGTGATGGGGCGGTAGTCGGAGAAGACGTTGGGGAGCGCGCCGACGTCGGAGGCGCCCTGCACATTGTTCTGCCCGCGGATGGGGTTGGTGCCTGTGCCGAGGCGGCCGATGTTGCCGGTCATGAGCCCCAGGTTGATGAGGCCGAACACCGTGTTGCTGCCGTGGGCGCCTTCGGTGACGCCAAGGCCCCACAGAATCATCGATGTGCCACTGGTGGCGTACATCTTGGCGGCGTCTTCGATGAGGGCGGCGGGCACGTTGCTGATGCCTTCGGCCCACTCGGGCGTGCAGTCTTTGACCTCGTCCCACAAGGTGTCGAAGCCGGTGGTGTGGTTCTGGATGAACTCGTCGTCGACGAGCTTGTCGCGCAGCACCACGTGTTGCAGGGCGTTGACCACGGCGACGTTGCTGCCGGGGTTCAACTGCAAGTGCACGTCGGCAAGGGTGGCGAGTTCGGTTTTGCGGGGGTCGATGCTGATGAGCTTGGCGCCCTTCATCACCGCCTGCTTGATGCGCATGCCGAACACGGGGTGGGCTTCGGTGGGGTTGGCGCCGATGAGGATGATGCACTTGGTGTGCTCGACGTCTTCGAAGCTGTTGGTGCCAGCGCCGGTGCCGAGGGCCTTGCCGAGACCAAACGCCGACGGCGAGTGACACACGCGCGAGCAGTTGTCGATGCTGTGGGTGTTCATCACCGTGCGCGTGAATTTCTGAAAGACGAAGTTGTCTTCGTTGGTGCACCTCGACGAGGAGATGGCGGCGAAGGCGTCGGCTCCGTGTTCATCTCGAATGGCGCCGAGGCGGTCGGCGACGAGGTCGAGGGCTTCGGGCCACGTGGCCGGGTGCAGCTCGCCGTCGTCACCGCGAATGAGCGGCGTCGTCAAACGGTCGGGGTGGCGGGCGTATTCGTGCGCGAAGCGCCCTTTGACGCAGGCGTGTCCGCGGTTGGCGCTGCCGTTCTTGTTGGGCTCGATCTTCGCCACGACGTTGTCTTTGCCGTCTTGCGCGACGTGCACGTCGAGGGAGCAGCCGACGGCGCAGTAGGCACAGGTCGTCGTCACCACTTCTTCGGCGACGCCGTAGTCGACGTCACCGACGTCGGAGATGGCGGCCACGGGGCATTCGATGGCACAAGCGCCGCAGCTGCGGCAGTCGGCGTCGCGGAATTCTTGGTCGACGCCGGCGGAGACGTGGGCGTCGAAGCCACGGCCGGCCATCGACAAGATGAAGCTGCCTTGCGTCTCGTCGCACACGCGCACACAGCGTGCACAGGCGATGCACTTTTGCATGTCGATCTTGAGGAAGGGGTGGTCGTCGCTCTGCCAGCCTTCACGCGTCGTCGTCGTCGGGTAGCGCACCTCCCGAAAGCCGAGCTTGGCGGCCACCGTCTGCAGCTCACAACGTTGGTTGGCTGGGCATCCGAGACAGTCGAGCGGGTGGTCCGAGATGACGAGCTCGAGGGTGTTCTTGCGCACCCGCTCGAGCACCGGCGTCGACGTCGTCACCTGCATGCCTTCGTACACGGGCGTGTGACAAGCGGCGGCGGGGCGTCTGCCTCCGACGTCGACCATGCACATGCGGCAGGCACCGAAGGGCTCCAGCGCGTCGCTGTTGCACAATGTGGGCACGTACGCACCGGCTTTGTTGGTGGCGTCGAGCACCATGCTGCCTTCGTCGACATAAACGTCTTCGCCGTCGACGGTGACCTTCACTTGTTGTTTGCCGGCTTTGATGGAGGCGACAGACGGATGGAGAGAGAGACTGCTTTTGGCGTGGGGAGCGTCAGCCATGGCGCACCTCGTCGACGGTGTGAAGTTCGACGTCGTCGTCGCGCACCAACTGCGGCACGCGGGCGTCGGGGATGTACGGGGAGAAGCTGCCGATGAAGAACGTCAGCAAGTTGATGATGGGGGTGGGGATGCCACCGCCCAACGCGCACAAGCTGCCGACCTGCATGGTCTCCAGGAGTTCAGCGAGGAGCTCGAGGTCGGCTTGCGTGCCGTTGCCGTCGAGGATTTTGTCGAAGATGTCGGTGCCGCGCACACTGCCCAGGCGGCAGGGGAAGCACTTGCCGCACGACTCGACGGCGCAAAAGCGCATGAGGCCACGGCCGATTTTCACGAGGTCGACGTCGTCGGTGTAGATGACGACCCCGGCGTGGCCGAGCATGACGCCGGCTTGGGCGTAGGCCTCGAAGTCGAGGGGCAGGTTCAGCCGTCCCTCGTCGAGGAGGCCGCCCAAGGGGCCGCCGACTTGTGCCGCGCGGAACTTCTTGCCGTCTTTGAGACCACCCGCGCGCTCGATGACGTCGTGCAGCGTGGTGCCGAGTTCGACCTCGTAGACGCCGGGCTTTTCGACGGCGGCGTTGAGGCTGACGAGCTTGGTGCCCCGGCTCTTGCCGTGGCCAAGGGCGGCATAGGCCTCAGCGCCGTGCTCGACGATCCACGGCAAGTTGGCCAGCGTCTCGACGTTGTTCACCGCGGTGGGCCGCCCCTGGTAGCCGCTGACGGCGGGGAAGGGCGGCTTCGGGCTCACCTGGGCGGCGACGCCTTCGAGGGAGCGCAACAGCGACGTCTCTTCGCCACAGACGTAAGCGCCATGCCCAGGCACGAGCTTGAACGAACAGCTGTAGCCACTGCCGAGGATGTTGTCGCCGAGGAGGTTGGCGTTCTCGACGTCGACGAGCAGTTGCTTCCACTGCTGGATGGCCGTGGGGTATTCGCCGCGCAAGTACAAGAACGCCTGGGTGGCGCCCGTGGCGACGGCAGCGAGAAGGATGCCCTCCAACACGGCGTGGGGGTCTTTCTCGAGGAGCACCTTGTCGATGTAGGCACCAGCGTCGCCCTCGTCGGCGTTGCACACCACGACGGCGTCGTTGCCTGACGACGCCACCGACTCGCTGACGGTCTTGAGTTTGATGCCGATGGGGAAGCCGGCGCCGCCACGTCCCCGCAGGTTGGCGTCGACGAACAGTTGGAGCAGCTCTTCGCGTGGCATGGCCAGCGCTTTCTTCAAGCTCTCATAGGCGCCGTGTTTGCGAGCGGTGTCGAGGTCGTCCACGCCGTTGGCCATGTTGCGCAACAAGATGTTGCTCTTGGCGTCGGGCGACGGATAGATGGCGTTCTCGGGCTCTGACAAGTCAGGCAGCTCGCCATTGGCCACAGCGTCGACGACGGCGGCTTCACTGGCGTCGTCGTGCAGCGCGTAGACACCGCTGTTGTGGTTTTGCTCGACGACGACGGCGGGGCCCTGGTCGCAATAGCCGAGGCAGGTGATGTCGCCGACGTCTTTGCCGGTCTTGTCGGCCAGGCGCGTTTTCAAGTCGGCGCTGCCTTGGCACAGGCAGGCTTCGCCGTTGCACACCTTGATGCCCGACGACGGGGCCGCTTGTTTGAAGCCGTCGTAAAACTGCGCCACGGAGTGCACGTGCGACGGAGGCAGGTTCATGTCTTTGGCAAGCGACTCGATGGCCGTGCTCGACGTCAGTGCGGCCGGGTCTTCGTCGTGAAGCACGGCGAGCTTGTCGTAGACCGTTTCTCCTTTGCCGAGAAAACGGTTTTGCAACGCGATCAGATTGTTGGACATGGGGCGTTCCGGTGGGGTGAAGCAGCTGTGACGAGCGCAAACGAGCACAAACAAACGTGGGCTCCCGATTGTCGTCGACAAACGGGAGCCGGGCAAGGATCAGGTCGCGCGTGACGACGAGAAACAGCACTTTTTGATGGCGCGGTGCGTTAACGCGATGGCGTCAGCCGTGCTGCGCCAACAGGCGGTCGACCAAGGCACGGGAGGCGTCAGTGAGTTCGGTGAACGCCACGCCCATGCCCGGTGGTTCGCTGCCGCCGGGCGGGATGACCCGCACCACCTCGCCAATGCCCTCGATGGTCTCGAAGTCGTCGACGATGATGGAGAACCGCAGGTCAACACGGGTGCCGATGGGCAGCGGGTCGTCGGAGCGAATGAAGATGCCGGTGCGGCTGATGTCGCTCACGTACTCACTGATGAAGTCGGCGATGGTTTGAAACTCGTGGTTGACGGTGACCCGTTCTTGTTGGCGTCGTTCGTTCATGGTCCCCTCCTGCGTTCGTCGACGTCAGTTCTTCGCCTTTTTCGAGATGCGCTTGCCCTTCTTGGTGCCGGTCTCGCGGGCGACGGCCTCGAGGCTGGTGCCGAAGAGGTCGAATTGCTCCTGGTGGAAGCTGCCACGCGGACGCACCACCACCTCTTTGCCGGAGCGTTTCTCGAAGTCTTCAAGGATGTAGCTCTCGTCGCCATACAGCTCGTCGACGACCTCGGGATGGGCGTGAATGACGACGACGGGCTCGGTGAACGATTTCGCCTGGCGCTCGAGAGCGCGGAAGATTTCGTACGAGATGGTGCGCTTGCTCTTCAACACGCCGCGGCCTTCGCAGTACCAGCAGGTTTCGGTGAGGGCGCGGCCGAGGCTTTCGCGCGTACGTTGACGGGTCATCTCGACGAGGCCGAGTTCTGAAATCTTCACGACGTTGCAGCGGGCGCGGTCTTTTTTCAGCGCTTCGGTGAGGGCCGAGAGCACCTTGTCGCGGTGCTCCTGTGACTCCATGTCGATGAAGTCGATGATGACCATGCCGCCGATGTTGCGCAGGCGCAGTTGGTAGGCGACCTCTTTGACGGCCTCGAGGTTGGTCTTGAGGATGGTGTCTTCGAGGTTGCGTCGTCCGACGAATTTGCCGGTGTTGACGTCGATGGCGGTGAGGGCCTCGGCTTGGTCGATGACGAGGTAGCCGCCCGACTTCAGCCACACCCGACGCGACATGGCGCGGGCGAGTTCGGTCTCGACACCGAAATGGTCGAAGACGGGCACGTCGCCTTGGTAGTGCTCCAGGCGCTGGGCGAGTTCGGGATCGAGAAACTCCATGAACTTCACGACGCGGTCGTAGGTGGGCTTGTGGTCGATGATGAAGCGGCTGACCTCGCCGTTGAACATGTCGCGGGCACAGCGCAACACGATGTCGAGCTCGGGCAAGGCCAAGTTGGGCGACGGCAAATCTTTGGTGCGCTTTTCGACGTCGACCCAGATGTTGTGCAGAAACTCGATGTCGGCTTTGACCTTCTCGTCGGCCAGGCCTTCAGAGGCGGTGCGCACCACAAAGCCGCCGACGTCGGGACGGTTCTCTTCGAGGATGGTCTTGAGACGGCTGCGCTCGTCTTCGTCGGTGATGCGACGGGAGATGCCGAGGTGCCGGTGGGTGGGCATGTACACCAGGTGGCGGCCGGGGATGGAGATGTTGCACGTCACCCGGGGGCCTTTGGTGCCGATGGCGTCTTTGGCCACCTGCACGAGGACGTTTTGCCCCTGCTTCAGGAGTTCTTCGATGCGGCGGTTGCTGCGTCGGGAGCGGCGTTTCTTCTTGCGGGGCTCTTCGGCATCGTCGTCGTCACCGCCTTCGCCCAGGGCTTCAGGGAGCGACTCGACGTCGTCTTCGTCTTCTTCTTCTTCAGGGGGCACGACGTCGCCGACGTACAAGAAGGCCGCGCGCTCTTCGCCGATTTCGACGAAGGCCGCTTGCATGCCGGGGAGGACGCGCTGCACGCGGCCGAGGTAGATGTTGCCGACAATGCCCCGGTCGCGGTTGCGCTCGATGAACACGTCGAGGACGGTGCCCGACTCGGCGAACGCCACACGCGTCTCAAAGGGGGTGACGTTGACGATGATTTGATCGGCCACGACGGGCTCCTACCAACACTGAAGGCTGAAAAAGATGAACCCGACGCCGTTAGCACTCTGAGGAGAGTTTGCACGGCGGCAGGTGTCATTTTGCAGTCTTTTTCCGCTGATGCGCGACGTCGACAGCGCTAGGCCCGTCGGACGGCCTCGCCCACGGCGAAGTCGTCGCCGTCGCGCACGATGGCCGAGACGGCGATGTCGAGGTCGTGCTCATACATCAGGGCGACGTTCTCGTCGGCGCACAGCGACAGCAGGGCTCGCTTTTCTTGCAGCAGCGTCGTCGGCCGCAGGTCGTAGCCCATGTGCCACGGCATGCGCACGTGGTGGTGGGTGGGAATCATGTCGGCGCCGTACAGCAGGCGCCATCCGCCTTCGCGGCCGACGAGGGGGAGCAACTGCCCCGAGGTGTGCCCGTCGCAGGAGTACGCCCACACTTCGTCGAACAGCTGGACGAGGCCGCCGCCGTCGGCGAGGCACACCTCGTCGTCGTGCAGCACGAGGCGGTCGTCGTCGATGAGGTCGAAGTTCTCGTTGCGGTAGCTGCCGCGGTCGCGCTCCACGGGGTCTTTCGCCCATTCCCAGTTGCGCTTGCCGACGTGGACATTCGCATTGGGAAAGCGCAGTCGACGGTTGCCATCGGCGTCGATGTAGGTGGTGCCGCCGGCGTGGTCGAAGTGCAGGTGGGTGAGCACGAGGTCGGTGACGTCGTGGGGGGTGACGCCGAGGGCGGCCAAGTTGGCCACCAAGGTCTGCTCGCCGACTTTGAAGATGGACTTGTGCTTGTCGCTCCATTTGTCGCCCATGCCGTTGTCAACGAGGATGACCTTCTCGCCGTCGCGCAACAACAAGCAGTTGGTGGCGAGGTCGATGCGGTGTTTGTCGTCGGCCTGAATGCGCTTTTCCCACATGGGGCGGGGGATGATGCCGAACATGGCGCCGCCGTCGAGGGCGAAGGTGCCGGCGGGCACGACGTGGGCGGTGTAGCGGCCGAAGGTCAGGGCGTCTTGCAGGTTGGACATGGTGGTTCTCGTCGAGGAGCGGGAGGGGCGAGGAGCAGGCAAAAGAAAGCCCACCGTCGACGACGATGGGCTTGTATGGGTTCAGGTCGAGCACCCGAAGCCGGAGGGCACCTTAGCTCATCCTTTGCCGCGGTTTCTTCTGTGCACCTGGGTCTTCACGTAGGTGTCTTTGATGCCGCCAATCTTCTGGATGCGACGCTCGGCGAGGGCGTTGGCGGCGCGGTGGGGGCTGATGTCTTCGTCGCGGGCGATCTGGAAGATGTTCATCATGATGTCGTAGATGCCGCTGGCTTGTTGCAGGGCACGCTCGCGGTTGTAGCCCTCAAGCTCGTTGGCGACGTTGATGAGGCCACCGGCGTTCACGACGTAGTCAGGCGCGTAGAGGATGCCAGCTTTGCGCAGGCTCTTGGCGTCTTGCTCTTCGTCTTTGAGGATGTTGTTGGCGGAGCCGGCGATGATTTGGCACTTGAGGCGCGGGATGGTGTCGCTGTTGACGGTGCCACCGAGGGCGCAAGGGGCGTACACATCGCATTCGACGTCGTAGATGTCGTCGATGCCGACGGTTTTGACGTCGGGGAAGTCGGTGGACACGCGCTTCAAGTTCTCGTCGTCGATGTCGCACATGACGATCTTCGCGCCGTCGTTGTGCATGTATTTGACGAGGTGGTAGCCCACGTGGCCCACGCCTTGGACGGCGATGGTCTTGCCGGCGAGGCTCTCGCTGCCGGTGTGCCATTTGAGCGAGGCCTTCATGCCTTCAAACACGCCGAGGGCGGTGACGGGGCTGGGGTCGCCGGAGCCACCGAGCGCACGGCTGATGCCGGTGACGTGGTCGGTCTCCATGCGCACCCATTCCATGTCTTGCACGGTGGTGCCGACGTCTTCGGCCGTGATGTAGCGACCGTTGAGGCCTTGCACGAAGCGGCCGTAGGCACGGAAGAGGTGCTCGCTTTTCAGCTTTTTGGGGTCGCCGATGATGACGGCTTTGCCACCCCCCAAGTTGAGGCCGGCCGCCGCGCTCTTGTAGGTCATGCCGCGCGAGAGACGGAGCACGTCGGTGAGGGCCTCTTCTTCGGTGGCGTAGTTCCAGAAGCGGCAGCCGCCGAGAGCTGGGCCGAGGGTGGTGTTGTGGATGCCGATGATGGCTTTGAGGCCAGAAACCTCGTCGTAGCAGACGACCAGTTGTTCGTGGTCGCGTTCAGCCATCTGTTCGAAAAATGACATCGGGGGACTCCTTGCTGAGAGGCGTCGCACGCGGCGGAAGGATCGCGGGTGCGGCTGCGAAAAAAGCTTGCGTCCCGATACCGTTGAGCGGTCTGCCTCACAAGCCTTTCTCGTCGACAACACGACGAATTCACCGTCGTGTGTATGACGCTTTGTGTCTAACGCGAGGCGTCGAAAATGGTGTTTACGCGGGCAGCGTTTTCAGGCGGCCAAAGCGGCAACATGGTGCATCCTTCGGCCCCATGTTGTTCTCTTCAGGACCTATTGCAGGCCCTGGCCCAGGTACACCTGCCGCGCGGGGCCCGACATGCGGATGGCGCGAACGACGTGTCCGTCTCGTTCGCTGCGCGCGGGGCCGACGGTGATCCCCAGGTCGCCTCCAGGCAGATGCACCTGCAGGACTTCGTTTTCAGGCAGTGCCCCACGGTGCACCCATGCAGCGGCCGTGGCGCAGGCGCCAGTGCCACAGGCCTGGGTGATGCCGCAGCCGCGCTCCCACACCACGAGGTCGATGGCGTGGTTCTCGACGTCGACGCGGCTGAATTCGATGTTGGCGCGATGGGGGAAGTGCGCGTGGTGCTCAAGGGCGCTGCCGTGCGTCTGGGCCAACGTCATGTTGTCGTCGTCGACGGGGCCATCGGTGAGGTCGACAATGCTGCCATCCAAGACAAAATGCGGGTTGCCGGTGGCGACGTCGAGGCCGCGAAACGCGACACCGTCAACATCGACGGCGGCTTCGGCGTCGGCGAGGGTGGCGTCGCCCATCTCGACTTCGATGACGTCACCGAGCACGCGGCCTTGGAGGGGCCCCGCGCCGGTGTCGACGGTGGCCCAGCTGTTGCCAGCGACGACGCCTTGGTCGGCGAGCCAACGAAAGACACAACGCAGCCCGTTGCCACACATCTCGGGCACGCTGCCGTCGGCGTTGGTGACGTGCATGGTGCACACCGCGCCGTCGGTGAGGGGTGGCAGCAGGGTCAGCACCCCGTCGGCACCGACGTCGTGCCCCCGTCGACACCAGGCAATGCGTTTTTCGAGCGTGGTCTGCGGCGCGTCTGCTGTATGGTCGCGCTCGTCGAGAAGGATGAAGTCGTTGCCGAGTCCTTCGAGTTTGCAGAAGTCGAGTGCAGGGGTGCCCGTCATGTCATTGCCTTCATCTGGTTCGCCTTCATCGTCTGGCGCGCGGTCGTCGGGAGTTTGGCGTCGTCGTCGCTGGGCCCTGCTGGTGCCGTTGGCGGCTGCGGTGGCAGGGCTCGTGTTGGCGGGGTGTCCGTCGTACACCCTGCTGTCTGAAGTGCAACAACGGTCGCTCAAGGAGAGCTACGAAGGCAAGTTGTTGTGGCTGCACCAAAGCATGCACGTGGGGCAGTTTTACGACGACGAACGCTTTCAGCTGATGTTTCCGCGGGCGTTTGAAGACATCCCCTACTTGCGCAACCTCGACGGCGAAACGGTGACGCCGCCGCCGGCCGACGGTGTCTTGCCGGTGGGCACGCGGGTGCGCATTGAAGAGGTGCAGTTTCCGACGGCACAAGCCGTGTTTGGACGTCCGCTGATGACGGCGCGGTACACGACGTGGGTGCGCCTGCGGGTGGCGGCTGGGCGTGGCGACACCACGCTGATGAAGAAGGCGCCGCACATTCTGTTGCTGCCGGCGTCGTTGGCGACGGAGCAGCGGTTTTCGGCGTGGCTGGAGTCGGCCATCTCAGAAGAAGACCCCAACCCCTGGCTCAGCAGCCTCGACGACGACGTGCGCCAAGGCGTGCTCGACAAACGTCCGGTGGTGGGCATGTCGTCGAGAGCGGTGTTGGCGGCGATGGGCCCCTACGACAAAAAGAGCACCACCCACGTCGAGCACGAAGGGCGCCGACGTCGAGGACAGGTCGCCATCTGGCAGTCGAAAAAGAACACTTGGCGGGTGACGCTTGTCGACGACGTCGTCATCGACGTGCTGGTGAACGGCAAACAGGCCGATGTTGCGCCACAGGCGGAGCCCGACACGCCACCAACGCCGTCGACCGACGACGCTGCGCCAGTCGAAGAACAGCAGCCACCGGCAGAGCCGGCAGCGTCGACAGATGCGCCCGCGCCCCAAGCAGGTGCCCCTGAGGCGACGACCGCCGAACCATCGTCGACGACGCCGACCGAAGAAGCGCCTGCTGACCATGCCGTGACACAGTGATTTGACGCACCCGACGTCGGCGTGGCCGTGTCTACCGCTGAAGACATGCGTGTTGGATTGCTGTTGTCGTCGTTGACGCTCGTCGTCGTCTGCCTTGCGGGTTGTGCCACGGTTGCCCCTCAAGTCGAAACGTTTGCACCGCTGCCGGTGACGTCGTCGCCGACGTTGAAGGTGCTCAGTTGGAACGTGAACTATGGCCTGGCCGGCACTGTTGACGACGCAAAGGCAGTGCTGGCCGAAGACGCCGACGTCGTGTTGCTGCAAGAGACGACGCCGCTGTGGGAGCAGTGGGCCCGACGTCATTTGCACCACGTGTATCCGCATCAAGAGTTCGAGCACCACCCAGCGGCTGGTGGACTGGCGGTGCTGTCGAAGACGCCTTTGACGTCAACCGCCTACCTGCCGTCGCCGGTGGGGTGGTTCGATGGTGGCGTGGTTGTCGTCAACACCGACGTTGGGCGCGTGCAGATGTTGAATGTGCATTTGCATCCGCCGGTGACGGAGTCGGGCAACTTTGTGCTCGGCGCCTTCACCACCGACGACGAACGCGAAACAGAAATGGCGTCGTTTCTCGACGAACTCGACCCGACGCTGCCCACGCTGGTGGCAGGCGATTTCAACGAGAAAGACGGAGGCGCGCTGCGCCATGCCGACGAGCGTGGACTGGTGTGTGGCGTGCACACCTTGCTCGGTGACGTCGACACCTGGCATTGGCCGTTGGGGCCGATCGAGCTGACGAACGCGCTTGACCACATTCTGCACGACAACTGGCTCGCCGTCGTCGACGCGGCCGTGTTGCACGACGTCGGGCGCAGCGACCATGTGCCACTGACGCTGACATTGGTGGCGACGGAGTGAGCAACGCATTGCGGCGTGCATGACGGTGCTGTCTGTGTTTTGATTCGGGTCATCGCGTTTGCTTCTGTGGAGGAGCGCCTGTGACTCGAATGGTGTGGTTGTCTTTGGTGTTGGTGTGGTCGGCAGGATGTGATGTCCCCACGTCGTCATCCGACTCGGGCGTCGTCGACGCTGGAAGAGACGCGGGCGAGGTTTGCCCGGACCTCTCCTTCGACTATCCGGGCTGTCAAAACCACTGCGACTGCCCGGGCGGGTATGTCTGCGACATCGAACCAGGCGCTGCCTGCGGCGCGTGCTTGCAGGGCCTGTGCACCGGCGACGAGTGGTGCAAAAATGAATGCGGAACCAGCTTTCGCAAGTGCGACGTACGTCGGGGGCTGTGTCTCGACGTCGTCTGCACCGACGACGCAGAGTGCCAGGACATCCACGACGACTCCGTCTGCCTCGGGCAAGAGTGCGCCCTCGCCACCCGCTGTCAGGTGGACGGCGACTGTGCCGAAGGCGAGCTGTGCATGACCCGCGACGACGGGGCTTTTTGCGTCGGCGCCCCCTGGAATGTTTCGCCGTCGACGTGCGAGACGAGGTCGGCAACGTTGCTCGCTGTCGACGGTGACGTCGTCGCGCCCAGGGTGACCGGGTTCAACAGCGACGGCAGCCTCACGAAACGGGCGTCGTACACGTTCACCTCCACACAGACCATCGACGTCGCCGACGACGGAAAGAGCCTCGCAGCAGCGTGCGCCGGACCGAGCGCCTGCCGCGCCGCCGTCGACCTGCACGGCGCAGATGGGAGTGTGTGCGGTGCATTCGAGTTGGTCGCCTTTCCGCCGAAGCCTGCAGGACAGAGGCGTGTGGTTGTCGTCGACGAGGCGACCTTGCTTCCCGTCGATGACGCGACAGTTGTCTTGGGCACCGACAGCGACGACCGGCAGTTCACGCCCAACGCCGACGGCGTGGTGCTCGTCGACAGCGACGATTCCACCGTCCTCCGTCTCGTGTCTGCCGTGGCACCTGGACACACCTGGGTGTCGCTGATCGACCCGGCTGGCGACGACATCCTGCTGCGTCTGCCGCGCACGATGTCGACGACAACACTGGAGGGCGATGCTGATTTTTCAGAGTCACAGTCGTCGGGTGACGTTGAAGCAGGGCTGTTTGGCGCCAGCCGGCCACTGCCGTGGAGCAAGCGCGACCTTCTCGGTGACGACGTCGCGGTCGTGTTCAACATTGAAGGCGTAACGCAAGGTGACCAGGAGGTGGTGCTGCCGGCACATCTGATTTTGCGGAGCCCCACCGACGACAGAGAGCTGGCCAAAGCAACGTTCTCGACGACACACAACGAGGGGCGTGCTCCATTGGTGTGGGGACTGGGCAAGCGAGTGCGCCTGGCCGACGTTGGCACGTGGTTGTCGTCTCAGAATTCATCAGATGAAGCATCGGCGTCCGCAGACTTGTGGCGCAGCATCCACTCCCCATTGCCAGGGCTGGCCCACGGCGTTTCCACCGTCGTCGGCGAGGCCATCGTCGTCCAGGTTCGCAATGAGAGCACGCGCATCGCGCGCGTCCCGCATCTCCCAGCGTTGCGGCCGGGCGGCGATGGGGCAGCGGACCATCCGTCGTCCGCGTGGGTGATGCACGGCGCCAACGTTGTCGGGGAGGGGTTCATGCCGCTGGGCGTCGCTCACGAGTTCGACGACCCCACCGACACAGGCGGTGCCGACGGCGTCCTGTCGAGCGACGCTGAAGGCGTCGTGGACGGCGAGGTTCGCGTGTTCTTTGCAAGCGGTGACGACGTCGCGGCAGGACACGACCAAGTGACCGTCGTCGCTGTCGACTTTGACGACCCCCACCTCGCCGCAGGCGCTCACGCGAGAACCGACACCAACGACGATGCGCCGACGCAGATGCCCGCGTTCGCCGGCCTCCCCAGCGCCGTCTACGACTTGCAGAGCACGGCGTCGGGCAACCCTTTGTTGCAGCTCGACGTCGTTGACGCCGACCTGGTGCGCGTGGTGTTGGCCAACAGCGATGGGGCGGAGTGGCACGTCTACATGTCGTCGACGACAGCGGCATCCGATCTCGACGTGGCCGACGTGGCACCGATGTCGGGGGCAGACCCTCGGCACCAACTCGTCGAAGTCGCCACCTACAAACTCGAAGGCGGCCTCTCCCAGCACACCGCGTCGTCGGTGTCTGACCTGTTCAAGCTGCGCGTTGTCGACGTCGACAACGTCGAGCAGTTCGCCTCCAGCTGGGCAAAGGCGACGTGCTCGACCGACGACGGCAGCGCCTGCTTGGTGGTGCCATGAGGAACCTGCTGCAGCTGCTGTTGTTGGGTGTTGTGTTCGTCGCCTGTGACGATGGAGGGGAGACGCCAGCCGACGCGGGTGTCGTGGATGCTGGCGAGGACGTTTGCGCGGCCGCAGAGGCTGAAGGTTTGGAGGTCTGCTACGGATGCGGCGACTGCGCCTCAGGAACGGTCTGCTGGATCGAGGAGGGCGACAGCTGTGGGAACTGCATGCATCTCACGTGCTCCTCAGATGCGCATTGCCGCATCTGCGACCCCGACAGCACAGACATTTGCGACGTTCGCCGTGGACTCTGCCTGCCAGCCGCCAAATGCAATCCCGACGACCCCAGTCTGGTGTGCCAGCCCGGCGAAATCTGCGTCTATGGAGACGGGCTCCCCCAGTGCCTCAACGCGTCTGCTGTGCCTAGGCCTGGCGTCTGCGACGTCACCGCCCAGCGTGTCATCGCCAAAGATGGTGACGTTGTCGACGTCCGTGCTTTGGGCACAACCACCGCGGGCGCCATCGTCCCCTTCGCCGACATCCAGCTACAGTCCGACCTCCTCGTCGACGACGGTGAGCTGCAACGCGCCGTTTGCGCCCGGCCCGAGCCCTGCACGTCGCCGGTGACACTTCACAACGGATACGCCGACTGTGGCACCGCCGACCTCGTCGTCTTTCCCGCCATCGCCGACACCAGCGTTCGGGTCGTCGTCATCGACAAGAAGACCCACCTCCCCGTCGTTGGTGAAGTTGCACTCACCTCGTCGTCGACAACCACAACCACCCCCCTCAACGCCAATGGCGCTGCGGTCTTCGCCAACGTCGACAGCGTCGAGAGCCTCCACGCTCGACTGCCGGGCCACGACGACGTCGTGCTGCTCACGCCAGGCACGCGCGACGTTCTTTTGGTCGTCGACGCTGACAATCCCGCCGACGTCGTGCCGTCGATGATGGGCGACATCGACTTCGACAACACGCACAGCAACGGCGATGTCGAACTCGCCCTCACCGGCGCCGCACACCGTCTGCCGTGGGCGGTCGACGACGTCACCGGCCCGACGATGGTCAGCGACGTGTTCGTCGAGGGTGTCACCCAAGGCCAAGTGCAGATGCGGTTTCCGAGAGCGATGACGTGGGGTCTGGCAGACACCGTGGTCCACGGAAACTTCATCGTCGACGCCGACGAAGGCAAGACGCTGTTGTGGAGCCTGGGGGGCAAAGCTCGCTTGGCGCACATCGGCCCCCTCATCGCAGCGACGTCTGCCGACGACGCTGGTGTCCTCGACCTCGACGTCGTCACCTGGCTCAACGTCGTCGACCAACTCGACCACGGCGTCGTGAGCGATGTGCAGTTTCGCGCCAACCCCACCGTGCCCCCAGATGAGCCCGCCCAAGATTGGAAGTCCGTCAGCCTGAACACACTGAGCGACCAGTCGATCCTCGTCGACACATCCCCTCTGCCCTGTGCGTCGTTCGCCCGCGACGGCAGCTGCCGGGCCACGGCTAAGTCGGCCTTGCTCCTGCGTGGCGTCGACGTTGCCACCCGCGGCTTCGTTCCCTTCAACGTTCATCGCGCGCACGACGACAAGCTGGGCGTCGGCATGGCCGATGGGCACCTCGACACCGACGTGGGGGAAAACGACGCGCCATGGACGGCCGGCCTCATCCGCATGCCCTACGCGCCGCCCCATGATGGGCTGGAGGGGCATCTGCCCGTCGTCGTCATGCTCGTCGAGTTTGCAGACCCTGCGCTGTCGGCTGGCGCCATGGCCGTCGTCGACGGCACCGAGGCGTTCACCGCGCTCCCCGACGCCGTTGAGCCGCCACGCGCCGTGTACGACGTGTCGGCGGGAACACTGGGGCTCCACGCCAGCGGCGCCGACATGGTGCGCATCGACGTCGTCGACGGGCAGGGCACCCGTCACCTGCTGTGGACGTCGACACCGACCACCCAGATCCAGCTGCGAGACGTCGTCGACGCAGACGACGTTCAGCTGGTGTCGGTGAGCGCCTACAAACTGACGGGCGGGCTCTCCCCTCGGCGTCCCCCTTCGATGGCGGCGGTGTTCACACTGCACACCACCGACGTGGAGGGCGTTGAGCAGCACGCGTCGAGCTGGGCGACGACGACGTGTCACGACGTGCGTGGAAGCGTATGTGAGGTGCGACCGTGAAGAAGTGGATGTTGCTTTGTTTGCTGTTTTCCGCCTGTGACGACGGGAGGATGGCGCCCGTCGACGCCGGCGTCGTCGATGCTGGCGAGCCCGACGTCGTCTGCGCCGTCGATGCCACCAGTTGCCGGCGCAACATCGACTGCGTGGCCGGTCAGCTGTGCCTAGTCGACGACGGAGCTGAGTCCGGCTGCTGTGTGGACATCCCCGCACTGTGCGACGACGACGACGACTGCGACCCGGATCGGCAATGTCGGCCCAATCCCCCCAGTCAAGTCCGCGCGTGCGTCGCACGCGATACATGCTCGCCGTTTGTCGACGACGTCTACTGCATCGACGAAGGGCACTGCGGTGCCTACGACGGTCTTGCCTATTGCATGGCGCCGCCCGTCGAAGCTGACGTGGCCTCCTGCCGGCTGAGCGCCCGGCGTGTGGTCTCCATCGACGGGGCTGCTGTGCCTCTGCCGGCCCTCGCTTTCGACGTCGACGAGGTCATGCTCCCCCAGAACCTGCTGACCCTGTCGTCCGACCTCGGTGTCGTCGACGACATGCACTTGACGGCGTCGTGCGCCGGGCCCGGGCGGTGCTACGGCACCGTCACGGCATCTGCCAATGACGTCATTTGCGACGAGGTCCCCGCGGTCGTCTACCCCGAGTCGGCTGAATGGCAGACGCGTGTCATCGTCCTCGACGCTTTCTACCGGCGCCCCATCGTCGCAGACGTCGTCCGGCAGACGGCAGACGGCACAGACACGTTGCGCACCGACGTCGACGGCGTCGTCACCTTTGCCGACCGCAACGCCATCACGCAGTTGTCGGTGTTGTCGACGACGCACACGTGGGTCACGCTGGTGGAGCCCGTCGGCTTCGACTATCTCATCTACGTCGAACCGGTGGCATTCACGCAACACAGTCTGTCGGTGAGGGTGCGCGGCGACGACGCCCACACGTCGGGCGACCTCCGCGTAGCCTTCGGCGGCACGACGGTGCCCACGCCGACGTTCGGCACCCAAGGCGTGTTCGGTGGTTTGCGTTCACGGCCGGTGGTGGGGCTGCCGGGCGACGGAATCACGCCAGACGGCTCGACGCCCACCGCTTTGCTCGTCGAGCAGGGCGTGATGCAGGTCGACGGTGTTCGTCTGCTGGGGTTCGACGTCCCCGCCTCGTCGACGACGAGAACTCCACTGGTGTGGACGTCGGTGGCGCGCCTGCGCCTCTCTGAGGTTGGGCCATTGCTGGCTGGCGCCTGGTCGGCTGGCGACGACACAGGGCCACTCACATTCGCTCAGGTCTTGGCCGGTGCCTTCGACTGGGGCGTCCCTCAGCGTTTCAACCCCGCCGACGTGGAGCTGACGACGTCACCGTCTGCAAGCGCGCGTTGGAGCATTCAGGTCGCAGCAACAGATGCGCCCTGTGTCGACGTCGTCGACGGCGAATGCGTTCAGACGGCGACCGGACAGTGGCTGGTGCCCGGCGTTCGCACGCCGGATGGCCACCACCTCCCCGTCGGACTCGTCCACCGCAGCGATGACGTTCGCGCTTCGCCGGGTGACCCAGACGCGTTGTCGGTTCCCATGGCCGTTGCCGACGGCGTGGAGCACCACCCGCTGCAACTGTTGGCGCTTGCTGGTGACGACGACGACAAACATCGCTACGGCGCCATCGTCGACGTCGACGGCGCAGCTGCGACCTACTCATTCCTGCCGGCTCCACAGGGGACACGGACCACGTCGACAACAGAACCGACGACGACAACGCTGACCACGACGACGACGGCAGACGCCGACGTGGTGCGCTGGGTGCTCACGTCTGACGCTGGAGCCTGGCATGTTTACAGTCGGGCAGGGCGCACCACGCCCATTGCGGTGACGACGCCAGCAGGTGCTCAGCAGCGAACGACGGCGGTCGAATTGCAGGTGTTTCAGGGGCTGCCGGATGAAGACAACTGGGCGCGTGCCTTCTCGTCTGCGGCGGGTGCGCCGGGCGTTTCTGGTGCGCGACGGTGGGCGGCGACGTCGGTGGATTGACGCTCCCCAGCGCAGCGGCGTCGGCAGACGTACTTCTCATGCAGGTTTCAGACGCCGCGTTCAGGCTCCTGAGAGAATGTGCAGACCCACATGAATTCTGCGTCGACGCCCAAAAACCCGGCCAACCCCTGCTACATTCCGGGCGGATCCACCGCTGGGTGGAGTCTTGCTGTCCCGACGACAGGAGCGTCAGCCCATGGCTCAGCTGCCTCGCCTCGTGCGCGCCCTTCCTTCCACGCTGCTCATGGCGTGTCTCCTGTGCATGGCGCCATCGGCGTTCGCACAGCTTGAGCCACAGCCGACCGACTTCGACGCGGAGCCTGAAAAGCCCAAGCCGCGCAAGCTCACCAAGATGCCTGAGCTCCTCGAACAGGTGGAGCCCGTCCTTCCCGAGGGCACGCCTGAAGAGGGCATCGCCGGCGAAGTCATGGTGCGCATCACCCTCGACGCCGAGGGCAGCGTGACGCGCATTGAAGTGCTGCAGTCGGGAGGCCCGGTTCTCGACTGGGCGACGATGGGGGCGGTGTCGAACTTCGCCTTCAGCCCAGCCGAGTTCAACGGCGAGCCCGGCCCCGTCGCCCTCGACTGGAAGCAGGTGTTCGAGCTCAAGGAGATCGTCCAGGTCGTCGACACCGATGAAACCAAAGAGGTCGAAGAGGCTGCAGGCGACGCTGAAAAAGACAAAGGCCGCGTCAACTTTGAAGGCGTCGTGCGCGAGGCGGTCAGCAAGATCCCCCTGCCCAGCGTCGAGGTCACCGTCCTCGTCGAGCACCAGCCTGGCACCGACAAATACAAGATGTACGAGGCCGAAGACGGCGTCGAAGCCGTCTCCAAGTTCACCGACGAAGAAGGCCGCTTCTACTTTCGCGGCATCCCCCCCGGTCGCTACAAAGTCAGCTTCGGCCTCACCGGCTACGAGGTCAGCTTCATCGTCGACGACTTCTTTGAAGACCGACGCACCGAGGCCATCGTTTACCTGCAGCCCATCGAGTCCAACAACTTCGAGACCGTCGTCCGCGAACGTCGCGCCCGCAAAGAAGTCGCCAAGGTGCAGCTGACGCGTGAAGAGGTGAAGAAGATCCCCGGCACCTTCGGCGACCCCGTTCGCGTCGTCGAGAACCTCCCCGGCATGGCCCGCGCCCCCGGCATTGGCGGCCAACTCATCGTGCGCGGCGCCAACCCCTCCAACACCGGCGTGTACTTTGACGGCGTCGAAATCCCGCTGCTCTACCACTTTGGCGGTCTCACCTCGGTGGTCAACGCCGAGTTCCTCGACGACATCAACTTCTACCCCGGCGGGTTTTCTGGCTACTACGGCCGCGCCACCGCCGGCATCGTCGACGTCAGCAGCCGCGAACTCAACATGAAGACCTTCCGCGGCTACGCCGAGGTCGACCTCCTCGACAGCGGCTTCTTCTTCGGTGGCCCCGTCAAACTCGGCAACCTGCCCAAGTTCACCTTCGCCGCCGCCGCCCGACGCTCTTACCTCGACGCGCTCCTCCCGCTGGCCCTCGACATCTTCGTTCCGGCCGGCAGCCAGGGCGTCGTCGCTTCGCCCATCTACTGGGACTACCAAGTCAAAATCGAGTCCGACTTCGCCCCCGGACACCACGCCAGCCTGTTCGCCTTTGGCTCCGACGACGACCTCAAGGTCGTCTTCCAGGGCTTGGGAGAAGGCCAAGAGTTCTCGCTCGGCACGCACCAGGGCTTCCACCGCCTCGTCGGACGCTACGACATCGACTTCGGCGGCGGTCTGCGCCACCGCTTCCAACCGTACGCCGGCCTCAGCTTTCTCGACGTGGGCATCAACTCGGGGCAGGGCATCAACGCCAACATCGGCGCCACCACCTACAACTGGGGTCTGCGCGACGAGCTGCGTTACACGCCCAACGACATCTTCGACGTCGCCATCGGCCTCGACTACCAAGGCAACAACTACGGCTTTGGCCTGAACTTCCCGCTGCCCATCGAGATCGGCTCCTTCCCTCGCGTGATTCCGCGCCTCACCGGCCAGAATCTCTCGCTGCAAACGTCGGGCTTGTTCAACTCCACCGGCGTGTACGTCGAGGGGGTGTTCTCGCCCGCCGACTGGATCAAGATCGTCCCCAGCATTCGCGCCGAGCTTGCGGTCATCACTGCGTTTGACGACGAGCTCGACGACGGCACCGTCATCGAGGGCGGCAACATCATGTTGTGGAACGTCGACCCTCGTCTCTCCATGCGCTTTGACCTCTTGAAGTCCACGACGCTGAAAGGCGCCGTCGGCGTCTACCGGCAAGCCCCTGCCAACAACGAAGTCTTCCCCGAGTCGGGCAATCCCAACTTGGCCAACCCCCGCGCCATCCACATCATCGGCGGCATCGAGCAAGACCTCACCGAGTACATCAACCTCGACGTGCAGCTGTACTACACCCACCGCGATCGCCTGGTGCAGTCGTCGGGCGAGAGCTTTGCCAATGGCGATGGAACCTTCACCCGCCAAGCCTTCACCAACGACGGATACGGCCGCACCTTCGGCGCCGAATTCCTCCTGCGCCACGAGGTCAGCAAGTACTTCTTTGGTTGGATCGCCTACACCTTGTCGCGCTCCGAAATCGACACCAGCGAGAGCCGCGACTCCATGGTGCTGACGTCGTTCGACCAGACCCACATCCTCACCCTCGTGGGGCAGGTGAACCTCCCGTGGAACTTCACCCTCGGCGGCCGCTTCCGTTTGGTGTCGGGCAACCCCTCGACGGTGCCGGTGGGGTCGGTGCACGACCTCGACACCACCGACTACAACCAGCTGCCCACCAACTTCCGGCTGTCGCGCTTGCCGACGTTCCACCAGCTCGACGTGCGCATCGACCGCAAGTGGGTGTTCGACGACTTCTCGTTCACCACCTACCTCGACCTGTTGAACGCCTACAACGCAGAGAACGCCGAGACCTACCAAAACGACTACCGCTTCCGCGAACGCGAGCCGGTGCCGTCGTTGCCCATCATCCCCGTCATTGGCGCCTCGGGAGAGTTCTGATGTCACGCATGTCACGCCAAGCTCTGTTGCCCTTGTTGTCGTCGTCCCTGGCCGTGGCGGCGCTCGTCGCTGTCACCGGATGCGCCGACTTCGACCGTCAAGACCACATCGAAGACACCCGCGTTCTTGCGGTGCGCACCGAACCGGCCGAGGTGAAATTCTCACCGCTGTACTCGCTGTTGCCGCCGTCCGACCGGCCGCCGTTTCTGCAGCTGCCCGCGCCGGGCCCCATGACCGTCGAGGTGTTTGCCTACGATCCGCGCGGCGGACTCATCCGCACGTCCACCCAGATGTGCCCCCCGAATGCGCCTGACTCCAGCTGCCTCAACAACTACGAGCCCGAAGACTTCCTGCAAGACTTCACCGACGAGCAACGCGAAGTGCTCGACGACCTCTACGTGCCCCACGAGCAAGAGCAGACCGTCACCGACGAGATGGTCGTCGAAGATCCCGCCGGCCGCTTGCGAAACGTGGGCTTCACCTTCGATTTCAACAGCACGGTCATCGACAGCATTGTGCAGGGCGACCTCCCGGTGTTTCCCATTTACCCGCGCGTTGTCGTCGAGGCCGAGAACCTGCGGCCGCTCCCGGGCAAAGACCCGGTGGAGACCTTCGACGGCGCTTTCAAAGAGCGCGCCTTCAAACGCATCCCCGTCAGCATGGACTTCGAAGACCCGTCTCTCCCCGTCGAACTCCGCACCGTGCTGTACGACATTCTCGGCTTCCCGGCGTGCGAACAGAGCTGGGATGAAGTGGAGATCATCGACTCCGACCCCTCCGATTGCATCTACGCGTTCCCCGCCAACCAGAACCCCGAGTTGCTGGGTTTCGACATTCTCGACGCAGAAAAGCAGCCGGTCTACGACCCGGACGACCCACAAACGCCCGTGCTGACCCTCGACGGTCCCCTCGACATCGGCAAGAAGTCCGTCGTCTCCGCCGCGCGGGGCACCGTGTTGCATCTCGATCCCGTGTTTCCGACCGGCGTGTCTGAGCCCTACCAGGCGTTCGGCATCGACCTCGAGACCGAGGCCTTCACCCTGCAAAACCGCCGCGAAGACATCGTGGTCACCTGGTACACCACCGCCGGCGACGTCGGGCCCACGCAAAACACGGTGTTGTTGAACCTCACCATGGGCGTCGACTGGACGCTGCCGTCGGCCAACGACGACCGCTTCGAAGCCGGCGACCGCATCACGCTCATCGCCGTGGTGCGCGACCAACGCGGCGGCGTTGACGTCGGCGAAGTCGTCGTCGAACTGCGGTGATGCCGCAGCCACAAACCTGACAACCACTGTCACCGTCGTCGTCTAGGGTGTCTCCAGCGTTTGCAGAAGGAGACGCCCATGGCCATTGACGTCGACACCCTTGCCGCCCCCTTCGTCGGCGAGCACTGCGAAACCACGGCGTTGGGCGCCTTGCTGCAGCACCACGGCTGGACGGTGTCAGAGCCCATGCTCTTCGGCCTCGGCCGTGGGCTCGGCTTCATCTACTGGCACATGAAGCACATGCCGTTTCCGTTCATCGGGGGCCGCAACAAGCCGTTCGAGCTCACCGAGAATGCCTGCGCCGCGTTGGGCGTCGACCTCGACGTGCGCACCACGCGCTCGGCTCCCAAAGGCTGGCGCAACCTCTTGTCGTTCGTCGACGAGGGCGAGCCCGTGGGTTTGCAGCTCGACAGCTACCACCTCGAATATTTCACCCAGAAGGTGCACTTTGCCGGCCACTTCGCCGCCGTCGTGGCCGTCGACGACGACGACGTTCTGCTCAACGACACGTCGCAACAGGGGGCCTACTGCCGCACCTCCAGGGAGAGCCTGCAGCGGGCCCGACAGCAGAAGGGGCACATGGCCGCCGACCAGCGGAGCTACACGCTGCGCGTGCCGTCGGCCTCACCCGTCGTCGACGTCGACAGCGTCCGCGAGGCCATCGCTGCCGTGTGCGACGGACTGCTGGCGCCGCCCATTTCCAACCTCGGCGTCAAAGGCATGCACAGAGCGTCCAAGGAGCTGGCGAAATGGTGGCGGCGCGACGACGTCGACAAGGCACAGTTCGCGCAGATGGGCCTGCTCATGGAGCGCGCCGGCACGGGCGGAAGCCTGTTTCGCAAGATGTACCTGCGGTTCTTGCGCGAGGCGTCTGACTTGGGGGTCGACGTCGGTGACCTGTCGGGGTGGGACGGCGTCGTACAGGGCTGGCGTGCAGTGTCGGATCACCTCCGGGCGGCAGGTGGCGACGGCGGGGACGACGCGTTTGCGCACGCCTTGTTGCGGTTGAAAGAGACGGCAGCGGCAGAAGAGGAGGCGCTGCGCACACTGCAGAAGATGGTGCAGGGCACGCGCTGACCGACAAGCCAGACAGGGTTACGTCCGAAAACTGCCGAACAAAGGTTCGTTCGGCGGTTTTTGCACGCAAAAACGTCCAAAAACGGCCGAACAACGATTCGTTCGCAAATAATACCCTTGTAAAAACAAAAACACCCTTGCAAATATAAAAACAGCCGGGCAAAACAAAATCGCCGGGTCAAAATCGACCGGCCCCATCCCAACTCTGGAATCCACATGTACGCCGCATTCGCCCACCACGACCTCCTGTCCCTCGGCCCCATCCACCAAGTCGCAGAAGCCGCCCACGCCTTTGTCCACCAACACCCCAACGCGGGGGTGTTGGTGCTGCGGGTGGCCGACGGCGCCGTCGTTGACCTCGACTTCCAAGGCGACCTCGACGGCACCCTCGCCCAGCTCGACGACCACCCCATGGTGCCCCAGGCGCCGCCGCCTGCCGCTGACCCCGAGCCCGCCCCCCGCAAACGCGGGCGGCCCAAGCTCGGCGTGCAGAGCCGCGAAATCTCTCTGCTGCCCAAACATTGGGAGTGGCTGCAACACCAAGGGCGCTCTGCCTCAGCCGCCCTCCGCCTGCTCATCGAGAAAGAGATGAAGGCCACGGCCGCTGCGTCTGCCAAACGCCAGCGCGACAACGGCGTGTACGCCCTCATGACGGTGCTCGCCGGCGACTTGCCCGGCTTCGAAGACGCGTGCCGCGCCCTTTTTCAAGGCGATGGCGACGGACTGCGCCAACGCATCCAAGGCTGGCCAGCAGGCATCCGCCAAGTCATCGAGCACCGGTGGGCTGAATAAGAGCAGCATCCCACCCCCGAAACGACAAACGCCCTCCGCGAGGAGGGCGTTTCGATGCGCCTGACATGGAGGCGCTCGACAACGTCGACGTCACTCGGAGACGGTGATCTTCGCCGTCCCCAGCGTCTGGTCTTTGTGCTGGATTTTGATTTCCCAGTTGCCCGGCTTGAACAACGTCTTCGCCGTCCAGGTGCCATAGGCGTAGCCGGTCTTCACCTTCATGTCTTTGGTGGCGCGGATCTTTCCTTCGTGGATGAACACCACCTCGACGTCGTCGTATTTGTCGTCTTTGGGCACGAACCACCGCGTCCACACGTTGACGACGGTCTTCTTGGCGATGGACTCGCCCGCCGGCTCCACACAACTCTTGCGCTTTTCACCGTCTTTCTTGCCGATCTTCAGACACGGGGTGAACTCCAACAGCACTGGGCCCTGGCCCTTGCCCTCTTTGAAGTAGGTCATGACCTTCTTCACCTCGTCGGGGGTGGGCTTGTCTGCGGCATGCGACAGCGGCGCCCCCAACACCAGAGCAAAAACGGCGAACAACGACGACAAGCGCATGCGATCCTCCCAAAGACGCCCGCGAGGGCACGTGTAGCTGGAGCCTCGCCAAGATCGCGGCCGAGCGTCAAGCGACAGGCGCTGTCGGCGCCCTGGCGAGGGTGTTGGTGCAAAGTTCGGCGGCGGCATTTGATTCCGCCCCAACGACAAAGGCTCCCGCAGACAAGCTGGGGAGCCTCAGTCGTCATCGCAGCGATGCGCCTACTCCTCGAAGAACTCGAAGTGTTCGCGCTCACCGACTTCGTACATGTACACCGACTCCATGCCGCGCAAGAACGCTGCCGACAGCGGCTTTGACAGTTCTTTGATGGCTTTGCCGCGGCCGGGGAGCTTGAGGGCCTGGTATTTGCCGCGATCGCCGCGTCCTTTGAGTCGGGCGGCCGCGCGGTTGAGGTCGGCAGGCTCGTTGCCATCTTTGTCGCGGATGCTCACGTGTTGGATTTTGATGTCGCGGTCGACGATGAATCCGGCTTCGTAGGAGCCATCGCGAAAGCCGTCGAGCTTCACGAACACCGCGTAGGCCACGCCTTTTTTCGGGGTCAGCTTGTCGCGCATGCGGCTGTTCTTGGGCTTCACCCGTTTGAGGGCGGCGTGCACGGCGCGGTCTTTCAGGCTGAACAGGGCGAACACCCGGCGCTTTTTGTCGGCCTTGCCCACGGTGACCTTGGCGTCGGCGAGTCGCTTTTCGGCGTACTCGTCGAGCACCCCTTTGCCCAACAACATGTGGCTGGCTTCAGGCACGAGCACGTCGAGGTAGGTGTTCTTCGAGCGGATGAGCGCGATGACGTCGTAGAGGTCAAGGGCGTTGTCGCTCTTGATTTTGGGGAAGCCGCCTTTGCCCGAGGTCAGGGCCTTTTTCATGGTGGCGTTGGAGTATTTGTTGGCCCAGTTGCCGTCGACCTTCACGGCTTTTTTGCTGGCCTTTTTCCAGAGCTTTGCGCCGTTTTGCAAGTCGCCGATGGCGACGGCGTTTTCGTCGTCCGACGTGGCGGCGGTGGCGGCGACGGTGAGTGCGCTGAGGCCGAGGAGGGCCGTCAGCATCAGCGAGCGGGAGAGGGGGGTGTTCAAATGCATCATGACGTTCTCCTCAGCGGCCGCTGATCACCCGACGGCCGGAGCCGGCGCCTTGGTTCAAGCCGTCGCGCAAGCGCTTCTCTTCGTCGTCAAAGTCGGCGGGAGGCCACTCGCCCGAACGAATGGGGAACATCACCGACACCGGCAGCTTCGAGCCGTGGGCCTCGAGGGTCAGCATGTGAATGCCGGCCTTTTGCGTGCGCAGGTGAAAGCCGTAGCGGCCGGGCGCACCGACGGGGTGCACCAGGTGTTGCGTGGTCTCGCCGCTTTCTTCGTGCTTGAGGGTGGCGATGAGCACCAGCTTGTTCATGGGCTTGAGGTTGCCGTATTTCGTCGACGCCACCTCGAGTTTTTCGGCGATGTCGAAGGTGAATTCGAGCAGCTTTCCTTCTTCGACGTGCCCCGGCGTCATCGCCAAGGTGGCGCGCACTTTGCCGGCCTCACGCAGCAGACGTCGCTGCTTCTTCGCCGCCTTCAGACGTGCGGCGCGGCTCTCTTGCAGCTTCTTTTCTTCAGCGGCCTTCTTCGCCTCTTCTTTGGCCTTTTTCTCTTCTTCGGCTTTGCGTTCGGCCTCTTCGGCTTTGCGCTCGGCTTCTTCTTGGGCCTTTTCGCGCGCGGCTTCGGCCGCTTCTTCTTCAGCCTCTTTGCGCGCGGCTTCAGCTTCGGCCTTTTTGCGGGCCTCTTCGGCGGCCTTGGCTTTGCGCTCTTTTTCTTCGGCGGCCTTTTTGTCTTCGACGTCGTCTTCGTCTTCGTCGTCATCGTCGTCGTTGCCGATGATGCGACGTTGGGCGTTGGCGTCGTCGGCGGTCAACACCGGAGCAACAGAGACCGCCAGCAACAGCGGCCAGCTCAAGGCAGAGAGAAGACGTTTCATCGGATCCTCATCGATGGAGGTGGCAGAGAAATCAGAGGGGTCATGCCCCATGGGGCGCCATCGCGCATCGGAAAACGGGTGGGGGTCATTCGCAGCGAGCGGTGGCCCGGGCGTCTTCCATGGCGAAGCGTGCGGCGAAGGCTTGCGGGGTGCGCATCAAGTTGAAGGGGCGGCCGTTGATGTAAAAGCTCGGCGTCGACTGCACGCCGAGGGCCTCGCCTTCTTGCCGCGACGCCTGCACCTTGGCGGCGAGATGCGGGCTCTTGATGTCTTGCTCAAAGCGGCGGGCGTCGAGGCCCAGGGCTTTGGCGTGCCCCGAGATGAGGTTCTCATCGAGCATGTTTTGCGTGGCGAAGAGGGCGTCGTGCATCTCCCAGAACTTGCCTTGTTCGCCAGCGGCTTCTGCGGCGACGGCGGCTGGCGTGGCCATGGCGTGAAAGCTGAGAGGGAAGTGCTTGAACACCACCTGCAGGTCTTTTTTCTCTTTCACCAATCGGTCGACCATGGCCGAGGCGGCGCGGCAGTGGCCGCATTCGAAGTCGGCGAACTCGACGAGCTGGTAGCGCGGCTTCTTGGCCCCCTTGGTGGCGTAGCCGGCGGTGGCGATGGTCTTCTTCTTCGCGCCGTAGCCCGAGGCGATTTCGTTGGTGACCTGCTCGGCGAGCATCTCGCCGGGAGTGCCGCGGCGAAGCTCGTCGGCGATCCAGTTGGCCAAGATGACGGCGGGTTGGCACTTGGTGTCTTTTTGCAGGCAGGCGGCGAAGCTCTTGGGGCAGCTGCAGGGGCAAATCTCGTCGTTGACGATCTGCGAAAAGGCCATCTTCTCGGCTTCGCCCAGTCCGCGGAGGTCGACGGTGGGGAAGGTCTCGAACACTTTGACTTTGCGCTGCGCGACCTTGGTGTCGTCGACCACCGCCGGCGCCGCACGCTCAGCTGGTGTGGCCCAAGCCGCAGCCGCCATCAGTGCCGATGCTGCGAGGAGCACCCCCCACGACAACAAATGAGAGGAGCGTGAGGACGAGGCCGAAGACAGCTGAGAGCTCATGCGATGGTTCTCCTGCGCGTCTGCGCAAAGGGATCAACAAACAGCCGGAGACACCATGGTCGCGGCCGTCACCCAGGTCACGCGCCCGCTTACTGCTTTGACGCGTTGAAGTCGAGACACCACCCCCGGCGACGAGGGCAGAAGTGTTCTTCGTTTTGTGACGTGGGGGCCCCAGACGGCATTCGGCGCAAACCCGCTTTGCTCCGTCGTCTGTGCGCAGTGCACACTCTGCGTTTTCGGCGTCGTGGTCTTCAGAAGGGCCGACGACGACGTCTCTCTGCAAAAAAACACCGGGAGGACGGCAGGGTGGTCGCATTTCGCAGAGGAAGGGTGGTAGACCAAAGCGGGGCCCCAGGCCCACCTGTGGCAGAACACGCCTGCGCGAGCGTGCTGGATGGATGCGACCGATCATGAGTGACGAGAGCGAAAAGACAGCGGTTTTGGCCCTCGACGACTTGAAGCTGCTGCAGCAAGACGACAGCCGCGCAGCGTACCTCATCGTCATCAAGGGCCGCGCCGTCGGCAAGATGTACAAGCTGCAAGACGCGACCACCGTGTTGGGGCGCGCCAGCGACGTGCAGGTGTTGATCGAAGACGAAGGCGTGTCGCGCCGTCACGCCCGCATCGAAAAGCGTCCGGATGGCTTTCACGTCATCGACAACAACTCCACCAATGGGGTGTTCGTCAACAACGAACGCAGCTACTCCGCAGTGCTCGCCGACGGCGATCGGGTGCAGATTGGCTCCAACACCATCTTGAAGTTCAGCTACCAAGATGAAGTCGAAGAGAACTACCAAAAGCAGCTCTACGACAGCGCCACCCGCGATGGCCTCACGGGCGCCTACAACAAGAAGTTCTTCGCCGACCGCTTGAAGACCGAGTTCGCCTACTGCCACCGGCACGACACGCTGCTGTCGTTGATCTTGTTCGACATCGACTTCTTCAAAAAGCTCAACGACGGCTACGGCCACGTCGCCGGCGATTTCGTGTTGAAGAACCTTGCCGGCATCGTCGAGAAAACGCTGCGCACCGAAGACATCTTTGCCCGCTACGGCGGTGAAGAGTTCGGCATCATCCTGCGCGACACCGACGGCGAGCGGGCCTTTCTCATCGCCGAGCGCACCCGTCGGGCCATCGAAGGCCACAAGTTCATGTTTGAAGAGCAGCGTTTGCCGGTGACGGTCTCGCTTGGCGTCGCGACGCTCGAGAACAAGAACTACAACACCGCCAAAGAGTTGGTGAAGGCGTCCGACAGCTACCTCTACAAATCGAAAGAGGGCGGGCGCAACCGCACCGAGTCGGCCATCATGGGCTGACCGCCTTCTCTGCGACGGGCCCCGCATCTGGCGGGGCCTTTTTTGTGGCGCGGCCGGGGCAAAGGGCACGAAAGGGTTTGCAGGATGGGGGTGGGTGCCATAAGAGTCGCCCGTTCCATCTTGTCCGCCGGGATCATCGGCGCCGGTGGCTGTGCCCACTGTAGGAGAATGACATGGCCAAAAAGAGCCAACACGCCCGCGAAGCCAAGCGCGAAAAGCTGCGTGACCAATACGCTGAGCGCCGCGCTGAGCTGAAAGCCAAGATCATCGACCCCAACGCCTCCGACGACGAGCGCTGGGAAGCCATGATGAAGCTGAACAAGCAACCCCGCGACGCTTCGAAGATTCGCAACCGCCGTCGCTGCCAAGCCACCGGCGTCAGCCGCGCGGTGTACCGCAAGTTCAAGCTGAACCGCATCGCCTTCCGCAAGATGGCCCTCGAAGGTCAGCTGCCCGGCGTCACCAAGGCTTCTTGGTAGTTCTGCCGCTCGCATGAGCGAACACGCTGCGCCCACGCCTTCGCGTGGGCGTTTGTGTTGGGGCGAGCGCTGTTGGAGTGCCCCCATTGGAGTCGGCGATGCCTGCTGGTCGTGCCCTCAACGCTGAAGAAGAAGCGCTGCGCAAGCGGAAGATTCCGCTGATGCTGCCCGGAATGCTGCCCGGCCCCATGCGGTGGGATTGCGTGTTTCCCAAAGACCAGCCCCTTGAATATGAAGTGGGTTTTGGGCGGCCGCACTTTTTGTTGGAGCGGGCGTTGGAGCGGCCGGATCGCAACGTCATCGGCGTCGACTGGAAGGCGGAGTGGGCGCGGGCGGCCAACCGGCGGGCCAAGCGCAAGGGGCTCGACAACGTGTTGGGGCTGTATGGCAACGCCTGGTTCATGACCGGGTCGCTCTTTCAGCCGGCGTCGTTGGAGACCGTGTTTTTGAACTTCCCAGATCCTTGGTGGAAGGCGAAGCACGAGAAGCGGCGCATCATCAATGGCGCGTTTGCGGGCTTGCTGGCGTCGCGTCTGAAGCAGGGTGGGCAGTTTCAGATTCAAACCGACGTGGCGTCGTTGTTGGAGGAGGAACTGGAGCACCTGGAGGCACGGTCGGATTTGCGCAACGTCCATGGAAAGGGACGGCTGGCACCGCTGAAGCCGACCCGGGCGCGGACCCACCGGGAGAAGAAGTGCGTGCACAAAGGCATCGTGGTGTTTCGCGCGGTGCTGGAGAAGGTGTAGGGCATCCAAAAAGTGCCGAACAAAGGGTCGTTCGGTGGGGTTTGGTGGTTGGGCATGCGTCCAAAAAGTGCCGAACAAAGGTTCGTTCGGTGGGGTTTGGTGGTTGGGCTTGCGTCCAAAAAGTGCCGAACAAAAGTTCGTTCGGTGGGGTTTGGTGGTTGGGCTTGCGTCCAAAAAGTGCCGAACAAAGGTTCGTTCGGCGAGGCAACTGCCTCGTATGTGCCTAATTCAAATGACGATGAGGAGGAGCTGCGTCGTCAGTGACAACGGCCTCTTTCGAATTGTCCCCAGCCGCCAGGTGGCGCCTCTGTGCAGACGCCTGCAAGGCCTGAAGCAATCGAACCGCCCGCGGGCGCGGTGTGGGCTGGAGAGGGGCCGTCCGATTGGATCCCCCTCTCTCTTTGGCGCATCCATTCATGCCTCCATCATCGTCGGCAGAGGAGCGGAGTGAACCCCGTCCCGGCCATTGCTGCGCAGTTGGCAAGGCCGTGGCACATGGCTGTTGCGTCGTGAATTGCGTGCAAACACACAGTGTTTCTCGTCGGACAACCCGATTCCGGCCAGACCATCGCTGATTTGAGTCAACCGGCCAAGGTCACTTCGTGGGGTCCTATCGACGCCGATAATGAAGGTGCACTGCAAGTTTTGCGGAGGACCGGATGTTTCGGCTGGGGTTGCCCCCACATCTTTCATGGATGGCCAGCGACGACCCCGACTACCGTCGGCTGGTGCAGGCATTGCGTCGGTGGTTGGAGCCTCACGTCGGCCCGATGACCGTGGTCAGTCCGTCGAGATACACCGGCAACGCCAGTGCGTTGGCCATGGGCGTGTTGGACGCAGCCTGGGTGCCTCCACTGGTGGGGGCACGTCTGGAAGAAAAGGGCGTGGCCGATGCCATTGCGCGCTCGGTGCGCGACGGAGCCGCCACCAACCGCAGCGTACTGTTGGTGCATGAAGACGATGTGGAGGCGGCACAGCAGCCCGAATTCTGGCGGACGTCGTCGTCGGTGTGGGTGCACCGCTCGTCGATGACCGGATGGGTGCTGCCGGTGTATCACCTGTGCGAGCAAGGCTGGTTGGACCCAGAGGCCATCCAGTTTGATTCCATGTCGTTCGTGGGGCCAGAGCGCGCGCCGCAGTGTGTCGCCGAGAAGAGAGCGCACTACACGGCGGCGTATTGTGCAGACGTCGTGGAGTGGTCCTCCTGGCCCGAGCACAATGAGTTGCGCGTGGCGGCGACGACAGAGCCGTTTCCGGCCGATTCGTTGGTGGCGCGGGAGCACGCCCACTTGCTGCGCGGTGCGCTCGATGCCTTCGCCGAGGACACAGCACTGTGCGCATTGTTGCGCATGGACGCCTTGCAGCAAGCCGAGGACGAAGAGCGGCTTCGGCTGCGCACACTGAACACGTTCGCGCAGCGCCTCCGGGTGCGGGCGGTGACCTCGCCTGGAACGCAGTTGGTGTAGGGCCGGTCGGGCGCACCGCCAAGCGATCCCGTCGCCTAGGCCACCACCGGAAGATGGGGATGGGAGCGGCGCATTGCGGCGTAGCCTGCTTTGTCGCAGGGCAGCGTTTCCCAATGAGGGGACCGCTCGTCGTCGAAGGCGACGTCAACCAGGGCAAGGCCGTCGACGGGAACGCTGAAGGTTCCGTCAAAGGCGCGGCAGTTGCCCACACAGGCGTCCGGGACACCGCGGCACACAGCGTACACCCGCATGGCGGGGTGGTCGCGTTGCAAGCGATGAAGGTGTGCCTGTTGCTCGAGGTCTTGGGCGTCGACTTCGAGGTCGATGACAAGCGCCCGGCAGTCGCCGTCTGAAAGCCGAACCTCGGCCTCGGCGAGGGAGGCGACCATTTCGATGGGCGCCTGGAGTCGCCCGAGGCGACGAGCAAGGGCCACACTGCCGAGCGGCGAGCTGCAAACGACGAGAATGGGCTGCATTCGACCTCCTTCTCCCACCGTCGACATCGGCGTGTTGCTGATGGGGTGGAGGCCCTGATTCATTTCAGAGCGGTGGCCACTCCCCAATGTTTGGCGGTGTGGGTTGCGGAGCCCGACATGCATGCCAAAATGAATCATTGTCATTGACGTCATTTCATATGGATGTTGCCTTCGCCTGGATGGAGCCGATGATGCGCAACCTCGTCGTCCTCGTTGTTCTCGTCGTCACGACGGCCAGCTGCGACAGTTGCTGCGACTGCGTCGAGCTACAGCCGTTCCCGCCAGCCCCTCCGAGCGCAGTTCTCCCTGCCCCCTTTCTCAACGACGAGATCGTGATTCCGGCAAACGGCAGCTTGCTGTTGTTGGGCGCTGTTGGCTTGACCGACGTCGTCGCCGTCGTCGACGAAACCCGCACGCCCCTCACGACTGAAGTCTTTCACGACCGGGGGGACGACTGGGTCGTCGACGTCAGCGCGTTGCCGGTCGACGTGCCGACCCCGATTGAGGTGCACCAAGTCGACCCGTTTTTTCCTGAGGTGGCGACGGGGCGAGTCACCTCGACCTACGTGGTGCGTCGCACCGACGACGTGGACGTCGAATTCCCCACGTTGCACTTTGCCGTCGATGACACCTTCGCACGAAGCCCACCATTTGAGCCGCCACCACAAGCTGCGGAGCCCGACGGTGCACCGGCCGGCGACGTCTGTACCTGGCGCATTCGCCTTCAAGTGGAGGAGGCACGAGACGCCCAGCGCCCGTGTTACGTCGAGATTCTCCAAGTCCACGATGACGGCAGCGACGAGGTACTCGTTCGACGTGCCGCGCCTGTCTTCGACCATGAGTTGACCTACGAGGGCAGCATTCCGTCGGGGGCCCTTTGCTTTGCGGCTCGCGCCACCGATGTTGCCGGGAACGAAACCAGAGCCGAAACCATCTGTGTTGTGACGAGCGAGGCGAGCACCTGTGAGTGACCACGTCGTCAAGCGGCGGTGCAGCGCGCGCCGATGAGGGGTGAGATCTGCAGCAGACCCGTTTCGCGGTTGAAGAAGCGGGTGGGGGTCGGCGTCTGAGGGCAGACCACCCACCAGGAAACGTCATGTTTGTCGCCATTCACTCTCTCGAACGCCACGTTGCACAGGCCGCCGTCACCGGCGCAGTTCTGCACGGTGAACACGTCGAGAAACAGAGCCGCCACAAACGCATGTGACGTCGAGCGCGCGTCGTAGGTCGCGCCACCGACACAACCAAACACAAGTGCCGCGAAGACAAGGCGCTCCAATGACAGGCGCCGAAGGCGCTGTGGGTCCATCGTCCAACGGTGAGGATGCCGCGCTCTGACCGCGGAGATGTTGGTTCAAATCCAGCTGGGCCTGCCATGTCTCGACGACGTCTCTCGGGGGACGCTTCACGGACTCCCCGGGCGCGTCACCTGCCTGGTCGGTGTCGAACAGGCCGACCACACATCTGGGTTCGTAGCAAACGTTGGTTTTTGCATCCGTCTCTTAAACGGAAGGACGTGGGTTCAATTCCCACCGGACCCACCAGATGGTCCCGTCATCTAGCGGTTAGGATACCTGACTTTCACTCAGGCAACGCCGGTTCGAATCCGGTCGGGACTGCCATTTGTCGTCGTCACCGGGGAGACGACGTCTCTGGGTTCGTAGCAAAAGCTGGCTTTGCACCCGCCTTTTAAGCGGCAGAACGTGGGTTCGATTCCCACCGGACCCACCACCTGAAGCAGGGCTTTGCCCTCATGGCAGAGGGGGCCCGAGCTTCCTCCGACGAGGGCTGCTGCGGCAGAATGCGGGTTGGGTTGCACCCGACGCTGGTCAACCTAGCGGACGTGCTACACGACGGGCGTGAGCAGCGTGGCCAAGCAATCCTCGAAAGGTGTTGTCGTCGTTCGCGCCGACGGCGCAGACGGCCGTGATGGTTCGAAAGAGCCCTCCGGTCGCGACGGGAGCTATGCTGGGCAAGACGGCAGCGACGGTGCGCACGCCCGGCCGCCGACGCCGGGTGTCCCCGCCGGTGAGGTCGGGCTTTGGTTGCAGGGCGACGCAGAACGCGTTCGACTGCAAGGCACAGCGACACACGGAGCCAAGCGCAGCGACGTCGACGTGACGGTCGACCTCGCCGACTTTGACCACGTCGAGGTGAGCGCCTGCGGCGGCCATGGCGGAGATGGCGGCCACGGGGGCGACGGCGGTTGCGGCGCCCGTGGACGACGAGGGCGCAATGCAACGCGGACCTCGTCAGGCGGCAGCGGCGGACGGGGTGGAGACGGCGGCGATGGCGGCCGCGGAACACACGGCGCGCCAGGTGGAGATGGCGGCCACATTCGCATCGACGTCGACGAGGACGACACCTGGGCGTTGATGGCCGTTGCCGGCTGCGACAGACCCGGCCCCCTGGTGCGCGGGGGACGCGGAGGCCCGGCAGGAGAACACGGCACCGGCGGCGTGCGAGGACCAGGCGGGTTTGGGGGGTCCAGCTGTTCGTGGACCGAAACCCATTTTCGCACCGAGACCGACTCCAACGGCAACAGCCGGACGGTCACCTACACGACGTCACACTCGAACCCTGGGGGCTCCAATGGCGCCCCCGGCAGCGTCGGGCACACCCCGTTGTCGCGCCTGCTGGATGGCAACGATGGCGATGCCGGCCAGCTGCGCATCGTTGTTCACGGTGTCGACGGTGGGCGTCAGACCTTTCCTCGTCGCTACGACCTAGAGCTGGCGACGTTTCGCTTTTGCGAGCCCGACCATCACGACGGCGTGTACGAATTTGCGGAGCGTGTCGGGGTCGAAGGCTTTCGCGTGCACAACGTCGGTGGGATGCCGACGCCCAAGCACCAACGGACGCGAGTCACGCTGGCGCCGGGCACATATGTTCAACCGCACCCCGAGGAGGCGTTTGTCGACGGAGACTTGCCCCCCGGGGAGGAGCGCGTCGCCCAGGGACGGCTGCATTTCACCATCAAAGACCCCGTCATCACGCTTCCGGGGGAGCCCCTCGTGGTGCGCGAAGAGGTTTGCCCGGTGGCAGAGCAACTTGGTGTCGTGGTGCGCGACACCCCCGGCCCTGACACACCCGTCGCTCGACGCTACGAGCGCGTCACCTTCTCACGTGCACGAACCTTTCGCTTTCCGGTGCAAAACAGCGACGGCCTTCGCGCCCTTCGCTCCCTCGGCCCTGGCGAACGCACCCGTTTGGCGTTCACCGTCGAGAACGTCAGCAACGTCGACCTCGGCCGATCCCACGGTCGGCCCGTTGCACTGCGCCTGACTTTCGAACAGGGTGAGGTGCCACCCGACAAGCTCGTGTTTGTCGACGACAAAGGCGAGCGGCACGACTTCGAGGTGCAAGGGGCCAAGGCAGGCTGGTTTGTCGAGTTGCCCGACATCCCTCGCAAGGGGGAGATGACGGTTGAGGGCGAACTGGGCTTTGCCCACGGCGTTCGCTCCTACGGTGGGGCCACCTTTCACATGGCGCTCCTCATCGACGACCTCGACGAGGTCGAGCACTTTCGCGTCTGTCAGCTGCGCGACATCACCTTGCGCGTAGAGCCCGGCTACCAATGGGAGAAGGACACCCGCGTCGTCTTGGTGACCAACAACAACACCTCTCGCGAGGCATATGAGGCCTGGCACAGCATGCTGCACGAGGAGCTTGGACTGCCCGTCGACGATTGGAGCATCACGCGCTACGGCCACCTCGACCACGACGCCGACCCGGGAGACGGAACACAGCTTCGAGCCCACTTCGAAGACAAGCTGGTCGTCGTGCTGAACAACGCGTTTCATCCCCACAGCAAAGACGCGACCGAACTGCCGACCGACTACGTGCAGGCCAGCGATTTTCGCAAGGCAGCGACGTCGAACAACACCCATCACCTCATGGTTGGTCCTGAGCCCTTGGCGATGACCCGCTTGCTGCACCCCAATGCCGATGTGCGGCGAAGCGGGCTCGACTTTGACTCGGTTCGCCAGTTCATCCGCCATGAGCAACAAAGCGCCGGACCTCTCGTGCAGGAGGTGTTCAAAGAAGACATCACGGCGCACGTCGACGTCGTCACCGTGCGCGCGTTGACCTTTCCGTTCTTCAAGCCAAGCCCTGAACGGCTGCGACGCAAGGCCGAAAAGTTGATGCGACGTCTGTCGCGCATGCATCCAGGTCGACGCTATGTCGTCGTGCATTCGCCCCACCCATCGCCGCAAAAGGTGGAGAGGCTCTTTGGGATTCTTCCGCAGTGGGAGCTTGGCACCTTCGATGTTCGGCGCACGCTCAACGACGAAACATCCAGCGCGGTGGTGCTCACCGTCGACGACAGCGCCATGAACCAAGCGGCTTTCGTGACGTCGTCCGCCAACCGGTTTGCGGTGCTGTTGGCTCTGCCGTTCGCCGACAAAATCGCCACTCTCGAACGGCTTCTGCTGCACACCGACGACAACCTCGACGATGTGCGTGCCCAAAGCGCGCAAGCTTGTGTGGATGCGATGGTGGTCGACCTCGTCGCGGAGCAAGTGGCGCTTCGTCAGCGCACCGACAGCGTCGATGACGAGATCATGGACCAAAAGCTGGTCAACCTGATGCGTCTGTGTCGCAGGGAGCTTCCGTCAGACCACCTTGCCGCCTCCAACAAATGGGATGCGCTCATCGACCTCTGCGCGCAGCTCACTGCGTTTGTGCGCACGCAATCGCCATGGTGGCGTCTTTGGGGCCGTCGCAAGCGCATCAACCGGTTCACGGAGCGCTGGTTGAAGACGTTCGTGCACAACACTTTCGACGACTGGGCGCTCGACGCTGCCGGTGACGTGGCGACCCACAGCGACGCGGCGTGGGCCCGCATCGATGCGCGGGCCTCGTCGTGGGTCGAAGAATGGGAAGCTTGGTGGAGCGAACAGCGCCGACGAGGCCGTGACCTCTCGCGCGAGGAGGCTGCGGCCCAGTTCTTCTCGACGGGCGTGTTTCGCCGCCATGGTGCCGATGTCCTCCGTGACATCGACGTCTTTCAAGACCCCGCGCAACGGGTGTGGTCAAACGCGCAACTGGAGACCGCGCGTGCAGAAGAAGCGGAGCGCGAGGCGAGACAAGCTCGTTTGCGCGAGCGCAATGAACTCGAACGTGAGCACATGTTGATCTCGGCTGCCCCGGCAAAGGAGGAGCGCCAGCGTAGGCCTTCGGCCGTTGCAGTGGAGAAAGCTGTGGCGTCGTCGTCCAGAACCTCCACGTAGAACTGCGCAGACTTCGAGAGGTTGTCATGGACCCCACCCGGCGCTTCGGTTGGCGTCGACATGGTGGAGGAGACCGCGGCCCCTGCTGTGCCGGCTACGCCATGTCAAACACCAGCACCTCGCTGCCGGCGCTCTGGCCCACCAACTGCAGCGCATCGACCTTGATGGCATAGGCGCCATCGCCTTCAGCGAGCTCGACGTCGTCGAGCTTGACTTGGCCGCGAGCGACTTGCACCCAGACTTTGCGGGAGGTCGGCATGCGGTGTTGCACCTCGACGCCATCGTCGAGAACGGTGGCAAACAGGTTGAGGTCTTGGCCAATGGCGATGGAGCCGTCGGCGCCGTCTGCTGAGGCCACTCGCACCAGTCGGCCCTTGCGTTCGGCCATGGCGTAGTGCTGCTGGTTGTAGGTCGGCGTTTTGCGCGCGCGGTCGGGCATCACCCAAATCTGGAGAAACCGCACTTCGTCGTTGTCACTGGCGTTGAATTCGCTGTGGCGGACACCGGTGCCGGCCGTCATGTGTTGCACATCGCCCGGACGAATGACGCCGCCGCCACCGGTGGTGTCTTTGTGTTCGAGGGCGCCGTCGACGACGTAGGTGATGATTTCCATGTCGCGGTGCGGGTGGGGCGGAAAGCCTGCTCCACCGATGACGCGGTCGTCGTTGAGGACGCGCAGGGGGCCGAAGCCCATGTGGTTGGGGTCGTAGAAGTTGGCGAACGAGAAGGTGTGGTGGGTGTTGAGCCAGCCGTGATCGGCGTGGCCTCGGTCATTGGCGGAACGAATCGTCCACATGAGCGACTCCGGTGGTGATGAGGGTGGGGGCGTGCATCGCCTCCCGGTGACGATGACGGCGGCGGTGCCAGCGGATGCGGCGAGAAGATGTCGACGAGAGAACTTCGGCATCAGCTCGACTCCGACGTCGACGAGGAGGGTGAAAGCGAGGAGGGCGAGAATCGCGTGGCGCATTCGCCCCAGACGTACGGCCAATCGGTGCGGCGGTGTTGGGCTTGCTGCGCCCAGGGCGTCGGACAAAAGTGCATCGACGTCTCGAACTGAAACCACATGGCGTGGTCGGACATGCGGGCGGGTTTGTCGGCGACGTCGTCGGGCTGCGCGAGATGCCGCTGCACGTTTCGCGCACGTACACCGTGCGCCGTCATCGATGGGGTGATGAACACCATCCCCGTCTCAAACGGCGGCCGCAGCCCTGGGTCGCGAACGATGCCGTTGATTTCGGTCGTCACATTGCGGTGGAAAAAGGGCGGGCGAAAGGTGTGCTCCGTTGCATCCCAACGCGCGGGAAAGACGACGAGGTCGAGCCCATGTGCGCCCTGCTCGTCGAGGCCCGCCGACAACACCGTGAACAACGACGGGTCACCATGATCGACGCGTGTGTTGCTCACCGGCGAGAAGAGCGACGTGTCGTAGACGTAGGGGGCGTAGTTGCCATGCCAGCCAACGACGTCGAACGGACTGTGGTCTTGGGTGGCCTCGTAGAGGGTGCCTCCCATCTTGGTGGCCAAGCGGTGGCCGACGTCGAGGCGATCTTCGTAGTGCGGTGTGGGCGCTTGGAAGTGTCGCTCGTCGGCGAGGCCGTTGGCGCCGATGGGGCCGCGCTCAGGAAGCGCAAAGTGCCGCGCATATACCTCGCCGACGTACCCACGGGCCACGCCGTCGTCGACGTCACCGTCGAGGTGCACGGCGAAGCGCAGGCCGCGGGGGATGACGGCCACTTGGCCGGGCGCCACGTCAAGCACGCCCAGTTCGGTTTGCAGCACAAGGGCGCCACGTTCGGGGAGAACGACGAGATCGCCGTCGGCACTGGCGAAGGACCGCTCGTGCATGTCGCGGGACGCGCGATAGACGTGAAGGGCGTACCCTCGACGGAGGTTGGGGTGGCCAGCGCCGCCCAATGTCACCAGCCCATCGACAAAGTCGGTGTCGTCGTTGTCGAGTGGAGGCATGGACCACGCATCTAGATTGACGAGCGGTTGCGCATCGAAGTCGGCGGTGAGGGTGGCATGGTCGACGACGACAAAAGGGGTGTGTTGCGCGGAAGGGCGGACGCGATAGGTCCACGTGCGCAGGTTTTCATGCCGGGCGGCAACGAATCCGGTGCCGCTGATTTGTTCTGGCACCAAACCGAGGGGGCTGTGTCGAGGGGTGTTTTGTCGAGGAGGAACGGCATCTTCAAGCACCTCGCTGTGGTGGTGGCTGCCGTACCCGCGGGGCGCGTCGGGCTCGAGCTGAAGCGCTCGCCGCAACGCCAGTCGATCGACGAAGTGCACGACATGTCGCCCCCCACGTCGTCGACGAAAGGTGACCTCCGCTCCAGCGGCTCGCAGCGATTCTGCCGTGGATGCGACGTCGTCGGCGTCGACCCACTTGTCGTCGTCGGCAATGGCTAGGTGCACGCGCGTCTGGCGCACCGAACGTGGCCAGCTTGTATGGCCCGCGTACCGCGCACCGGCGATGGCAACGACGTCGTCGGTGGGAAGGATGTCGTGGGCCAGCACCTCGAGCGCTAGGCACGCTCCTTGCGAAAAGCCGAACAACACCACACGCGCGTCTTTTTTGCGTTGCAGCAGTTCGTCGACGACGACGGCAAGCCGTTCTGTGGCTTTTGCCAGTTGCGGACGCAGCTCCTCTTCTTCGGCGGAGTAGGGCAGCGTGACCCACGCATCAGACGCCGCTTGCGGGGCGATGACGGCGACGCTCGCGTCATGGCCGATGGCTTCACGAGCGAGGGCTGCAATGCGTGGAGCGTGGCTGCCCCGCCCGTGCACGGCAAAGAGCACCTGCGATGCCGATTCGAGATCGCCGTCGACGACGACCGGCACGTTCTCGGCGCCCCAGGTCTCCACCTTGGCGGTCTGAGCGACAACGCCGCCGAGCCACAGAAAAAGCGTCTGCGTCGCGTCGCGGCCTGGCGTGTCGTCGGCCACAGCCAAGACGTCGTCGAGCGAAAGGCCCATGGCTTGAAGAGACGTGGGGGCGCCCACCCGCGCCATGGTGTCGACGACAAAGCGAGGCAGGTCTGCCGTGCCAGCTGCCGCGGCCAACGCGTCGAAGAGCACGGGCAACTCGGCGCGGATGCGCAGCAACGAGTGGGGGAGCAACGTGGCGTGCAGTTGCGCATGGGGAAGGTCATGCCGACCGCCAAAGGCATGCACAAGTTTGTGGTGCGCTCCCATGGCATGGTCGTTGAGAAACGCGCCGGCGAGAGCTGCGGCCGACAGGGCGTCTTGTCGAACCTCATGTTGGGCGCCGTGGGCGATCATCTGCCGCACCGCGAACGACACACGCTCGACCACCTGCAACCCACGACGTCGGGCATCGTCGTCGAGCGCGTCGGTGCTGAGGGCACTGATGGGATGTGCCAGAGCATTCAGCAAGCTGAGGGTGGCGGTGCGTCGGGGGAGTGCTTCGAGGAGGGAGGCGTCGTGCACCACCACACGCGGTCGAACGGCTTCGTCGCGTCCGGTCGTCTTGTGGGGGCGGCCGTCGACGGTGTCGCGCTGGCCCCAGATGCTTGTCATCTCCGAGCCGGCATAGGTGGTGGCCACCGACATCAACGGGATGTCGCCACTTTGAAGCGCGACGGCTTTGCCGAGGCCGGTGGCGGCGCCTCCACCGATGGTGAGCAAAACATCCGGCCGCTCACGGTCGAGCATGGCGACCGCGTCATCGACGACGGCGCGTGGGACGTGGACACGAGCTTGGTCGAACACCACCCACCCCCGGTCAGGAAGAGCAGCACGAACGTCGTCAACGTGGCGTCGGCTCGGCGTGGTCAGCACCAACACCTTGTCGGTTGGGGCAATGTGTTGGGCAAGGTCTGCCAATCGGGTGAGGACAACAGGACCGGGCATCGGCACCTCCAAAAGCAACCTCGACAACGTAGCCAGCCGCTTTCATCGAAGAAAATGAAAGTTTGTGATAGAAACCATCGAAATGCTTAATGGGAGAAACGTGGCCGCCTCCACAGACCTCACGTTGGACCAGCTGCGGACCCTGGTGGCCATCGCGCAGACTGGGTCGTTTTCGGCAGCAGGGCGACGGCTGGGTCGGGTGCAGTCGGCGGTGTCGCACGCCGTGGCCCGTCTTGAAGACGAGCTGGGTGTTCAGCTGTTTGACCGCACGACCAGACGTCCGACGCTGACCGATGCAGGCAAGGCTGTGTTGTCGGCGGCGCAGGAGGTGTTGGCGTCGGTCGACGACGTCACGCGGATTGCTGCGTCGTTGCGAGAGGGAAACGAGGCAGAGGTGTCGCTGGTGTTTGACGCCGTCTTTCCCACAGCAGCGTTGGCCGACTTCGCGCGGTTGTTTGCGGACGCCTTTCCGGAGGTGGCGTTGCGGCTGGGGACGGAGACTTTGGGGGCCGTGAGCCGAGCCGTCGAGGAGGGCCGCTACCAACTGGGTGTTTGTGGTCCGGCGGCGCCGACGTCGGAGGCACTCGACGTGGCGCACATTGGCACGCTGCGGATGGTGCCAGTCGTGGGTGCGGAGCATCCCTTGGCGACCATGCGCACCCCTTTGTCACGACGTCAGCTGCGCCGGCACACGCAGGTTGTCCTCAGCGAACGCGGGGTGTCTCAAGGTGTCGACGACGTTGGCGTGCTCAGCGATCGCACCTGGCGTGTCGTTGACCTCGAAGCCAAGCGCGAGCTCCTTCGTCGTCACTTGGGCTGGGGCAACTTGCCCGAACCGATGGCCAGCGCCGACATTGCAGATGGGCGTCTGGTCGCACTGGACATCCGCGCGTGGGGCCCCGACGAGCACCTGCTGGGCATGCGGGTGGTGTCACGCACTGCCGAGCCATTGGGCCCTGCTGCATCGTGGGCGATGTCGCTGCTTCCGGAGTTGTGTGCGGCCTACGCGCGGAGCGTGGTGGTCAGCGAGCGCAGTTGATCGCGGAGCGCTCCGAGTTCATGGAGGCCGCCTTCGGTGCCGTCGTCGAGGGCGCACAACAGCTCATGGTGTTTGACAGCAGCCTGCTTGCTGAGCGCCGACCCCTCGTCAGACAGGAAAATGTGCACACGCCGTTCGTCGTCCTGGGCGCGTTGGCGACGCAACATGCCCGCCTGCTCGAGGCGCTTGAGCAGCGGCGTCAACGTGCCTGAGTCGAGGAGCAGTCGATCGCCGACGGCGGAGACGCTGAGGCCGTCTTCTTCCCAGAGCACCATCATGACGAGGAACTGGGGGTAGGTGAGCCCAAGGCTTTTCAACATGGGCTGGTAGGCCTGAACGATGGTGCGTGAGGCGGCATACACCGCGAAGCACAGTTGGTCGTCAAGCCGGGGGGGATGGTGCGGCACGGGTGCCTCCAAAAGTTCGCTCATGCGCTTTTAGCACCTTCTCGCACTGCTGGAGCGCGTGTCGCACGCGATGGGACATGGGGGCGTCTCCCTCCTCGACGTGAAAGCATCTGGTGTGAGCTGCGCACAGATGGTCGATGTCGTCGCAGCGGTCTGCGAGACGGTGCGCCCATTGGCGAAATGCATCGGCCGCCCCTGCTTCGGGCTTCAGCGCTTTGGCCAGGGTGGGGTGGAACCGCACCCCGCTGAGCAGCGGGATCTTTGTGAACATCAGCGTGTCGTCGACGTGCAAGGTGCGGGTGGCGGGATGCAACGCGAGCACAGATGAGAAATGGACGTTCTCGTCGGCGGAGATGAAGTCGACACCATCGGGGATCCAAAACTCAAAGTCGTCGGCATACAGAGCGGCGAAGGCGGCGCTGTCGGTGCGCTCGGGCTGCCAGGGGAGGTCGGCGGCTTTGGCCACGTGGCGCTCGGTGCCGTAGAGCTTGGCCTCGGGGAACTGCGCATGCGCTCGTTTGACATGCACGGTGTGAAAGGGGTGCAGGTTGATGAGCGCTTCGATGTCACGTCCGCCGTTGGTGAGGGCTTGCACTTCACCGAGCAGCTTGTCGTCGAGGGTGTAGGCGTCGAGAAGCACGTATTTGCCGGAGTGGAGTCGAACGAGCGATGCGTGGGTGCAGATGTCGAGGAGCCCCGCGATTTTGAAGGACCCACGGATGTTCCAGAAGCCGTCGGCGATGGGCTGGATGTGGTCGGACATGGTTGCCTTTCATGGTGAAAAGATTGTGGGCAATGTAGTTGTGTGCGAGAGAAGGTGCAAGTTGGGATTTTGGTGCGAAAACTGCCGAACGAACCTTCGTCAGCTGGGGCGGCATAGGGCGCGTCCAAGAACCGCCGAACGAACCTTCGTCAGCTGAGATGGTTTTCTGGATGCGTCCAAAAACCGCCGAACGAACCTTCGTCAGCCAGATCAACCCAAAAAACATCCCTAACAAAAACAGACGACTACGAGCTCCCCTGAAGAAAGTCCCCAAATCCCTGCAGGTTCGCCCGGTGAGAAACGGATTGAAGGTAAGGGCCCCCAATTCAAAGGAGCATCCATGAAAGCCCACATCCTCAAAATCGCCGCCGACCTCTTCGCCGAGCGCGGCTACCGCGGCGCCAC